>ERZ772956.73-NODE-73-length-82431-cov-9.651707_pt1 | contig 82431 bp, 72 predicted proteins | sample MGYA00580683_ERZ772956 | MGnify/ENA primary metagenome ERZ772956 (study PRJEB29015, sample SAMEA2738077) | human oral metagenome | biome: human oral; feature: human-associated habitat; material: saliva | place: China | collected 2212 ... | reverse complement strand
ATCGACCTTCCGGGTATGAACCGGACGCTCTAGCCAGCTAAGCTACGCCGCCACAGGTGCTCACTATTGTGTCGCCAAATTATATTAACAAACGACATTATCCTTGTCAATAGTACAAGGTTATTTTTCTGCGATAATCTCGTTAAAGAAGCCTATTTATGTTATACTATCGTAGTAAATTTCTCAGGAGTTATTAAGAATATGGAGGTTCCTGTGACGTCGCCAAATCCAATCGCATTAACAATAGCCGGATTCGAGATACGCTGGTACGGAATACTCATAGCTCTTGGAGCGATGCTCGCTCTTTTTATCAGTTATAGGAGAGCACCTAAGCACGGCATAGCATCAGAGGACGTCCTCGACCTTTCTCTTGGCATGATTCCTATCGGGATTATCGGAGCTAGGTTATACTATGTGGCTTTCAGGTGGGATTACTACAAGCTCTACCCTGACGAAATTATCAATATACGTGGTGGAGGGTTAGCCATACACGGAGGTCTGATATTCGGATTAGTTACCGCATACATAATGTGTAGATATAAGAAAATCAGCTTCGTAGAAATGGCAGATTTAGTGCTACCCACCGTCGCACTCGCACAGGCAACTGGCCGATGGGGAAATTTCTTTAACGGAGAAGCTCATGGCATTGAGACAAATGTACCATGGGCGATAATTGTCGACGGGCAGCGTGTTCATCCAACGTTTCTCTACGAATCAATATGGTGTCTGGTGATTTTCGCAGTTCTCTCATTTATGTATAGTAGCCGCGCATTTCCCGGTCAGATTGCCTGCATGTACGGTCTCCTCTATGCGCCGGAACGCTTCTTTGTCGAGGGACTTAGGACAGACAGCCTTATGATTGGAATTCTAAGGCAGGCACAGGTTATAAGCATTGTCATCTTTGTTGTTTCGCTCTTACTATATATATATCTTAGAAGGCGAAATAAACTGAATAACAGATAAACGATTATCGATTATTAAGAGGTAAAGAAATGAAATTAGGCATAGTCGGCCTACCTAACGTGGGCAAGAGTACACTTTTTAACGCAATTACAAAGGCTGGTGCAGAAGCTGCCAACTACCCTTTCTGCACTATCGAACCCAACGTCGGAGTTGTAACGGTTCCTGACAAAAGGCTCGAGGTGTTGACGGACATCTATAAGGCCAGGAAGACTATTTACACGACGATAGAGTTTTGCGATATAGCCGGGCTGGTAAAGGGTGCTTCCAAGGGTGAAGGGCTGGGAAATAAGTTCCTCGGTCATATCCGTGAGGTTTCCGCCATCGTACATGTGGTAAGGTGCTTCGCAAATGACAACATCGTCCATGTTAATGGTCACATTGATCCGCTTGATGATATCGAAACAATCAATACAGAACTGATTTTTGCGGACCTTGAAGTGCTCGAAAGAGCTATTGCCAAGCTAACCAAAAGCATGAAGGCGGACAGAAGTCTTGCAAAGCAACTTGACCTGCTTGAAAGAGTTAAGGCGTGGCTGGAAACGGGAAAATCTGCACGGGCTATGGAGCTCAATAAAGAGGAAGGTGAAATTATCTCCGGTATGGACTTGCTCACTTTTAAGCCGGTCATCTACGTTGCCAACGTATCTGAGGACGATGTTTCCAGCGATGATAATGAGCACATGCAAAAGGTTTCGGAGTTTGCAGCTAGTGAAGGCGCCGGCTGCGTAAAAATCTGTGCTGAAATTGAAGCAGAGCTGGCAGAGCTTGACGATGAAGAGCGTGAGATATTTCTCGAAGATCTGGGAATCTCGGAATCAGGTCTGGATCAGCTGATAAAGGCCAGCTACTCGCTGTTGAATCTCATATCATATCTCACTGCAGGCGAACCGGAAGTTAGAGCTTGGACAATTACCAAGGGAACGAAGGCTCCACAGGCAGCAGGAAAAATCCACACCGATTTTGAGAAAGGATTTATCAGAGCTGAAACTATTGCCTACAACAAACTAATAGAGTGCGGCGGTAGCCTCGCAAAGGCACGTGAGCAGGGTCTGATCAGATCCGAAGGCAAGGATTACGTAGTGCAGGATGGAGATGTAATACACTTTCTGTTCAATGTATAGAGCTACAACCTGCTAATTTGTAAGGTTTTCGCTCGACTATGATGATATAAAATAGATTTTATTTATCAGTATTTATACATTGCTTAAATATAATTGATGTTACTAGTATAATTATTATCAGAATAAGTATTGCAAAACGTACAAAGAACGACTATAATCAATGGCAGAGATTGTCTCCTTGGCAATCTCTTAATCTCTAGTCCCAATACCCTTTTTACGAAACAGACTACTCCCCTGTAGTCTGTTTTTCTTTTCCGTGATATTCTATAATAGTTAAAGAAGTAAAACTCATATAATAATCATATGCTGATGTATATGAGTCATTATTACTGCAGCCGTAGATATGATAACTATACCCGGTTTGCCTATTTGAACAATTTTGACTCTATGTATCAGCTGCTAGGGACAGCACCATTATGAAAAAATTTACGAGAACATACACTTCCCCTCTCTATCACGGGGAAATATTTGACATGTACCACGGAGATCTCAAGCCATGCATCTTTGACATAGAAACGACCGGCTTATCGGCTCAACGTGGCAATAAGATAATTCTGACCGCCTGCATGACTGCAGATGGCAAGGGCTCCAAGATTACGCAGTTTCTAGCCGAGACGCCATACGAAGAGGACAGAGTCCTCATGTCTACAATGGAATTTTTATGCGAAGAAGGTGTAGATTATTTGATTACATATAACGGATCAGCCTTCGATATTCCATTTGTGAAACAACGGCTTGAGCTGCTCCACCTCCCTTATATATTGAATATGTACGAATATGACCTATACAATTTTATTCGCTCTAACACCAATTTGAAGTCCGAAATTGGATCTATCAGCCAAAAAAATGTAGAGGCGTATTTTGGTATCGGAACTAACAGAAAAGACGTCATTTCCGGGAGGGAAAGCGTTAAGCTTTTTTCTGAATATGCTGTTAATCAGGATTCTGTAATTGAAAAAATTATTCTAACGCACAACCGCGAGGATGTGCTTCAACTCAATCATCTGGTTAATATAGTTGGTCAGGATAATTTTGCCGGCGTTTTAGGCAATCGGGATTGTCAGGATAGCTTAGCCGACGTTTTGAAAGATCAAGACTGTCAGGATTTGGATTGGGCGCTCGCGCAGACGGGAGCTGGGCTCCCGTCTGCCGACGGCGAGTTGACAGCGCGTCCGAGGCTCGCCGCCGGCTGCCTGACCGTGACGGGCAGGCAGCTGCGAGCGCCCCACAAGTTGTCAGATAGCGCTGAATACGCAATCAATGCCAATATATTCCCAGATACAGCCGATTCAATAAGTGCTGAATTCATCAAAGATAACAGCTCATACCAAATCAAAATTCCGCTGGAAAGTCATGAAAAATCTCAGTTTATAGATATTAAAAATATACTGGCTACCGCCGAAGCTTCAGGTGATAATGCTCAGCACAAGTATGCCGGGCTGCTCAGGCTATCAGATAACTTAATCAATGATTATTTACTGCTGGTAGATAACGGTCAGGAGCTTAACAGAGAAATAAATCTACTCTCAATACTGATAAGCACTCAAATATATAAAAGAGTCAGATAGAGCTTAGCATCTGTCTGATTCTTTAAATTACGTCGATTATATATGAAGATTCACCTTTGAATTTATTGATTTCTGCTTTACACAAAAGACCGGCAATACGCCACTGTTTAATCCATTGCACTAAAAAACCGAAGACATCAGCCTACGGTTAAATTTCGTTGGTTGCGGGGACAGGACTTGAACCTGCGGCCTCCGGGTTATGAGCCCGACGAGCTACCAACTGCTCTACCCCGCGATATTTAATTATTGGTGCCGGAAACCGGGGTCGAACCGGTACGAGAATCACTTCTCACGGGATTTTAAGTCCCGGGCGTCTGCCAATTCCGCCATTCCGGCACAAATTCAATGGCTCCGAGGGTGGGGCTCGAACCCACAACCTACCGGTTAACAGCCGGTTGCTCTGCCATTGAGCTACCTCGGAACATCTTCCCACGTTCGCGACTTCCTTATTTTATACTAACCATCATGTCATGTCAAGATTTTTATAGTCAGTATATCATAATTCTATGTATCATTTCATCATTCCGTTATTTTGGAACCTGCATTATTAAATCATTTCTTTAATGAACTATATTATATCAGACAAGCAGCCGAAGCTAACCGCCCCGGCTACTCATCTTGTCACTTTTAATTTTACACCTTTAAGAAGTTATACAATCATTTGTGCTTCTTATGTTACACTATCCTTCAATCTCAATAACACGTGAATTGTCAAGCTCCTGCCGGTTTCGCTTTGGGATATCCAATGTTAACACGCCATCTGCCATGCTTGCATGTATATCCTCCTGCTTTACGCCCTTTCCCAAGTAGAACTGACGCTGATAGCTTCCATAATAGCGTTCTCTTCTTACATACTTACCATTATCATCCTTTTCATCATCAGATGACTTTGCATTAGCTGAAATCGTAAGATAATCCTGATCAAGCTTGATACTTACATCTTCCTTCTTCAACCCCGGCATATTCACCTTTAGCTCATATCCACCTTCTGTTTCTTTAACATCGGTTCTCATGAGCTTCGATGCATCCCAGCGTCTAAAGAAGTCACGATCAAAGTCATTCATAAAATTATCAAATACGTTTTCTCCAAAAATTGCAGGTAACATTCTATCACACCTCCTCATTTTCTACTCTCTGTAAGCCTTAACTATAATCTCACCTCTGCTTACATCTATAGTATAGGCGTAATTGTTAGCACTGTCAACTGTTGAGTGCCAATCTTCATAGTATCGTCACATTTCTTTAGCGATTTCTCTTACTTAACTATATACGTTAAGCTAATCGTGCATTTTGATTGCGGCATATGCTCTGTCCAGCAGCGGTTCGCCTCCTGAAATTACAGCAGTCAATAACACAAACAGCATATATTTGTTTAACTGTAACGGAATACCGGGTGGAAGCTCAGTCAGATAGCCGTAATTGCTACCGAGCATAGCATTTACAATAACGAGAAATGCATTCATCACTACCGTCATAACGCATGCATCAACTACGCAGAGCTTTACGTCGTTTCTGGCAATAACCATGATTGATCCCATAGCTATAAAGCAATGTGTAGAAACGAAGGTAAGATTGGTCAAGTGTGGCCACATAAAATCCGACGGATCCGGAAAGATAAAAGCGATCACAGCTCCAACCAGTCCCATCCAGGCAAAAAACCTAGTCACCTTCGGTTTATTGAAAAAATATCCAGCAGCTGACATCAAAGCTGCCAGCCTGCAGTGGTATAAGGGAAGACCTTCCTTAATCAGTAGCACCTTGTCTCCCAAATACCACGCGAACATAACAGCCTGCAAGGCCACACTGATAATCAGCACGGCCTTGAGTAGTTTTTCATTTTTTCTAAATTTAACTGCGATAGCTATTGATACCGCAAATATTACATATATGAGCATCATATTGAGATGCGGTTCGCCGTCCATCTCGTACCTGAAGAAATGCGACATCGACACCTCCACTCCATAGTATAAATTATTGATTTCCACTCTCTTGCTTAATATTGTTTTTTACGATTTCAATCTTATTAAGATATTTGACAGCATTTGCTTGATCACCTATAGCCGCATAGACAGAAGCCAGTTCTTCCATGATATCTGTGTTGCTAGGTGTGTATACCAATGCCTGCTTGTAGTAGTCGATGGCCGGTTCCGCATTACCCAGGGAAGCCTCAGATACGGCCAGATAGTACCACAACGGCCACCAATCCTTGTAATTCCCATCAGTATATTGCGAAAGAATGTTAATTCCTCCCATATAATCCCCACTGAGAACGCAGTTCACACCCTCCTCGATCTTGACCGGCTCCCTGAGCGCATCTAACCTCTCGGAAATTTCACTCCTCAGCTCCTCAATCTCCGGGTCACCCGTTGCCGCAGTCCGTTCGATGAATTTTGCCCATGTGAGGTCAGCTTTTATATATAGCCCCAGGTTAGCGTATCCGTATCCGAGGAAGTAATATCCCATCACGAAGTCAGGGTGAAGCATCGTAAGTAGCTCAAATATTTCCAACGATTCAGCCTTAAAGCTACCTACATACTCCTCGTCCTCATTCTCCCGCTCATATGCATCCTTGCAGGCTCTGCCGTATAGATAGAGTGCATCTCGCGACCTTGAGTCGAATATGAGCACCGCTCTGAAAAACATTGCCGCAAGCTCGTAATTCCCCGACTGTCCGTATTTTGCGCCTTCTGCAATTAACGCCTTTGAGGCATCGTCTCCAAAGAGCTGCTTAATATACGCAACATAGTTGTCCTTGTATTCAAAGTTGGTATCCGCTCCGATTATCCTAGCCATTCCAAATGCGATAGTTAGAGTAGATAGCTCATCGCCAACTCCGGCAGCGATTGGAACAGGAACGCCGTGTAGTATATCGTAGATGCCTGCCTCGCTTAGATATTTATCTGAAAGCTCATCAAACAAAATACCTCCATTTGATTTCTGGAGGTATGTTGCTATGCGATCTTGCTTAGTGTTTTGCTGTGACATGTATTTCCCAACCTTTACGTTCTAATTTCCTAATCACATCCTGCGATACGTTTTTGTTCATATCGCTGTGAAGCACCTCCTGCAGCACCTGCAGTTTCAAGGTATCTTCGTTCTTATCATACAAATCTGCCGCATATGTATACAGCACTCTGTACATATTCTCTTCCTTGCCCAGCTTGCGAGATAAATCGTTTCTCATGATAAACGATGTGAGTCCATCGAAAAATTCAAATGGTCTGAGACCGGCATCAAACATAATCTTATTGATAGAATCCTCAAAGCCATGTTCAAAGGTCTTGACCGTATTTGCTATCAGTTTAATCCTCACGATGCTTGCAGCAGAGAGATAATCGCTTGCAATGACCTCATTAGGGCACTCTCTGCTGTACTCATATCCGAACTGCTCGGCACGCTGTCTGAACATCGTTCCCCTCTTGATGCGCAACACCTCTATATCAAAGGTATCTGCATGAAGATTGTATATCTTGTTAAAGGCTCTTTCAAACAGCTCTATCGTCTCACCCGGAAGACCCACACGCTGCACCACTCTGACGTCAACCTCGCTGTTCTGAAGCAGCTTTGTGACATTGTACATAAGCTGGTATATATTCTCCTTACGTCCTGCTGCGGCCAGCGCAGTCGCATTGGTGGTCTCGATATCAACATCGAAATGAAACAATCCGGGTCTGGCTTCACTTAGAAGCTCAACTGTCTCCTCATCGAGCAAATCACCATTAATATCAAATATAAAGGATGTAATTCCATTGTCATTATTGATTAGATATTCCCAGATTCTGTACGCTCTGGCCACATCATAGTTAAACCACTTCTCGACAAAGGTCACCTTGCCAACCTTCTTAACCAGGAAATATCTCAGCTCATTACAAATCCTATTGAGAGAAAGCGAACGGAGCGACATGCCCGGCATATACTGAGAATAGTGGCAGGTGTCGGGAACTCCGCGAGACGATTCGTAGTATACGTTCTCACCTTCTGCCACTTCGAATTTATCGTACGTAAAAGGTATATCTTCGTAGCGAATCGGCTCTCCAATCTTATTGACCAATATCTCGTCATTCTCTCGATAAGCGAGACCATCTATATTCTCGAAGTCAAAACTGTATGTGATAATTGATCTCACAAAGTCAAACAACACCTTCTCGCACTCACCGCGGAACACATAGTCAATCTCCGGATGCGCCTGCATGAACTCACGTGTCTCAAAGCTGACCTCCTTACCGCCCACAACAGCGATACAGCTCGGTACGGCCTTCTTAATCAATTCGCAGATGTGCGCTATCTTGAATTCATTCACTTCATCGCAGTGAAAATATAGAATGTTGTATTTCTCTCCCAGCAATTCTTCATAAATTCTCTGGTCAGGATCGCTCAGGTCAAATTCCCTGAGATACACGTCCAGCGGTGCATTCCCAACGACGTTGTACATATTCTTAAGTGCTAGCTTTGAATCAAAGCATTCTGTCTTGACTGTGCTGAGCAGTAGCTTCATCGTCGTCTCCCCTACATCTTATCAGGCGCCTGTATGCCGAGAATTGCCAAGCAGTCGGCAATCGTAATCTTAGAAGCATACACCAGCGCTAGTTTAGCCATCTTCTCATCCTCGTTATCTACTAAGATATGTTCATCGTGATAGAACCTGTTAAAACCCTGAGCGATATCTATCAGGTGTCTGGTCAGTATCGATGGCTCATACTTAGCAGCGGCCTCTCTAATTACCTCCGGTACCCTGTAGATCAGCTTGGTCAGCTCATATGCGCTTTCAGATGTCACATAGCTGAAAGCGCCGATGTCTGAGTTTTGAATCTTGCTCAGCTCCTCCTGCGAAGCATTTCTAAGAACACTGGACGCTCTTGCATGTGTGTACTGAACATAAGGACCCGTCTCTCCATCGAAGTTTAGCACCTTATCCCACGAGAACACGTAATCCTTGATTCTGTTGTTGGACAGTTCCTGGAATATTACCGCACCGATTCCGACTTCTCTTGAGATCTCATCAATATCAACCCCGCCCGTATTCTTCTCTTCGATGATCTCCCTGGTTTTCTCAACAGCCTTGCTCAGCACATCCTCAAGAAAAACCACTCTGCCCTTACGAGTCGACATCGTACCATCTTCGAGGCTAACCAGTCCAAAAGGGACGTGGATACAATCCTTTTGCCAACTGTACCCCATTAATTCCAGCACCTGCTTCCACTGCTTGAAATGCAGATTCTGCTGAGTTGCAACAACGTATATATTTTTGTAGAAATCATAGTGCTGCTTTCTATATATTGCAGCAGCTATATCTCTAGTAGCATATAGACTTGATCCGTCGGACTTGGTAATAACAGCCGGCGGCATACCATAATCTTCCAGATCCACGATCTGAGCACCTCGTGATTCGTGCATCAAGCCCTTATCCTTGAGCTCCTGCAACACAGAGGGCATCTTGTCTGAATAGAAGCTCTCGCCGGCATATGAGTCGAACTCTATCCCAAGCATCTTGTACACTCTGTTAAATTCCTCGAGACTCAGATCTCTAAACCTCTTCCAGAGAGCAACCTCTTCTTCTGCTCCGTTCTCAAGCTTGGCAAACGTCTCTCTAGCCTTATCATCCAGACTTGGATCTTTCTCAACCTCTTCATGGAATTTAGTATAATATTTAAGCAACGATTTAATCGGGCTCCGTTCAAGCTCATCCTCACTGCCCCACAATCTATATGCAACAATCATCTTGCCGAACTGTGTGCCGTAATCACCGAGATGGTTGATTCTTACAACATCATAGCCTGTCGCTTTATACAGCTTATGGATGGAATTTCCGATTACGGTGCTCCTGATATGGCCAATGTGGAACGGTTTGGCAATATTAGGCGATGAGAATTCGACTATAACCGTCTTGCCCTCACCAATATTGGATTTTCCGTAATCAGCACCGGTACGAATCACCTCTGTGACAACGTTTTTAACGAACACATCCTTGCGGATAAACATGTTCACATATGCGTTTACCCGCTCTACCTTCTCAAAAATCGACTCGGATTCAATTGTCTCAGCTATTCCGGCAGCTATCATCTGTGGCGCTTCCCTCATCATCTTCGCTAGTCCGAAACAAGGGAATGCAAAATCGCCATTGTTAGAATCAGCTGGCACCTCAATCATTTCAGCGATTTCATCTGCGCTTAGCCCTATATCCTGCTTAGATATAATTTGTGCTATCTGTAACTTGTAGTCGATCATTTCTCGGCCTTCTCCTCTATGTTTAATCTCTCTTTAAAATTCTTTTCACTCATAACCGGAACATTGCGTTCCTTGAGCATCCCGGCAAATATTCCATCTCCAGGTATCAGCACCCCTGCAAAGGTTCCATCGTATATCATATCGCTACCGCACGAAGGGCTGTTTGCCTTTAGTATAGCACCCTCTATCGTTTCACCTGTAGATTCGCATTTCCGAAGCACCTCGTTCATTGAGATATTAGCCCCATTGAAGAAATTTGCGGTTCTATCCTTACCGTCCTTATCTATTACACGTTCTTCAACACTGCCATCAGGCATAGTCACCAACTGATGCTCTGCCGGTGGTCTGGGCGACTCCAGTTTACCTGCTGTCTCTGGGCAGACTGCAATAACGGAGTGATTGCGGCAAAACTCGATGACATCCTCGTTCAAATTATTCCCGCCATTATATTTGCAATTAATTCCTAAAAGGTATCTGCTAACGACGTACATTGACACTATCCCCATTATCAATCTCTAATCAATTAATTATATATCAAAACCGGCTTTTTAGTAACCTTTTTGAACGGTTTAAGCTCATTATTTATCTATAAATGTGACAACTGTCACCCCTTCGCCGCCCTGATCATACGAAGCTCCCGCTATAGACTTGATATTTTTGTTGCGTTTGAGCATCTGTCTGAGTCCTGTGCGCAGAATTCCTTCTCCTCTTCCGTGCACAATCCGGACTTCATTTACGCCGGCAAGAAACGCGTCATCGACATACTTGCTTACTTCCATCTCGGCGTCATCCAAATTCTTGCCTACCACGTTGATAGATGGTGAAATCGTCCTCACCTTAGATGTATTCATAGCAGCATAGTTTTCGCGTTTGCGTGCTTTATTGCCAGGTCTGTTGTCCTCAATGATCACTACATCCTTGAGCTTTGCTCCCATCTTGAGCGCACCTATCCTTACAGTCAGACTGCCGGATGCATCCGGCGGAGTCTCAACCTCTCCGTTTTGACCCAGCTTTAATAATTTGATACGAGTCCCTCGCTTGAGCTCCTCGGCTTTAGGGACATTGCTGTTCTTAACCTCTTTAGGTGCAGCAGCATTTTTGATATACTTCTCTCGAAGTTTGCGTTTACTCTCAGCCACAGCCGCGGAGGAATTGTCACGGTTTTCCTTGGCAGCCTTCCTAAGCTCTTTGCTAACCTCTTTAACGGTTCTATTTGCATCGCTTATTATGTCTCGAGCCTCTTCCTTAGCAGACTCAATGATCCTACGCTTGCTATCCTTAGCTGCTGCCAGCTTTTCTTCGGCATCCATGAGCTTGCGATTCGCCTCCGCCTCCATCGCCTCAGCTCTAGCAAGAGCTTCATCTGCTCTGTTTTGATCAGCCTCAACACGTGAAACCGCCCCCTCGAATTCGATGTCATTCTCATTCATCAAGGAGATAGCTCTATCGATTATCGCCGAATCCAGACCAAGCTTCCTGGAAATCTCAAACGCGTTGGACTTTCCCGGCAAGCCGATCTTGATCTTATACGTAGGTGAAAGTGTCTCCATATCGAATTCCATCGATGCGTTTTCAACCCCTTCAGTCGATAGTGCGTATTTTTTAAGCTCGGTATAATGCGTCGTTGCAACAATATGCGCCCCTTTTGTCTTTAGCGCCTCCAGCATTGCAATTCCCAGGGCAGCACCTTCTGCGGGATCCGTTCCTGAACCGATCTCGTCGAGGAGTACGAGTGAATTCGCGTCTGCATTTGCAATAATATCGGCCGTATTCAGCATGTGCGACGAGAACGTACTTAGATTGTTCTCGATGCTCTGTTCGTCTCCAATCTCTGCAAATACATCTCTAAAAATTGGTATGCGGCTCTCCTCACAGCATGGAATATGCAGCCCAGATTCAGTCATCAGAATGAATAACCCGATAGTCTTGAGCGTAACCGTCTTACCTCCGGTGTTAGGTCCTGTTATGAGCAGCGAATCGTAGTCTTCGCCCAGCGAAACATCGATAGGTACGACCTTGTTCTTATCCAACAGCGGATGTCTGCCTGCGCGTATGCTGAGAACTCCGTTTGCATCCAGATGTGGAGCCACCCCGTCCAGCGCCACAGAAAGTCTACCTTTAGCGTTGATGACATCAAGCTTGACCATGAGTTCCTGGTTATTTCTGAGCTCGTTGTAATGCTCGCCCACTCGAACCGACAGCATCTGCAATATACGCTCTATCTCCCTCTGTTCAGCCAGTTCAAGCTCTCTAAGTTCGTTGTTGAGGTTCACTATAGCCTGCGGCTCGATAAAGAATGTCGCACCGGTTTTAGACTGATCGTGAATTAACCCCGGAACTCTGCTGCTATATTCACGCTTGACCGGTATTACGTATCTGCCATTTCTCATTGTAACAATTGAATCTTGCAAATACACATTGTTGCTGCCGCTGCTCGTATAGCTGTCGATTTTGTGTCTTATGCTTTCGTTTTTATTTCTTATTTCACGCCTAATGCGTTTAAGCTCCGGTGAGGCATTATCCGACATCTCGTCTTCGGACAGTATACAGCGATTTATTTCACTCTCCAACCGTGGAATCGGTGCAATCAGCGAGCTTATCTCACATATCATCGGAATTTCCGGAACATCGGAGGAAAGGAAGTCTTTAACTTCCCTTGCTCCGGCCAAGCTTCGATTGACCGCGAGCAGTTCTCTCATTGAGAGCGCTCTACCCTTGCGAACTATATCGAGTAGACCGATGATGTTCCCAAATTCCCCAACAGGAATATCGCCTTTATATAGAATAACGGAAACTGCTTCCGTAGTTTCCGTTATTGCCTCTTGAATCATCCGCATGTTGGACATAGGTGCAAGCTCAGAAATGCGCTCACGCGCAAGAGCCGACCCCGCCTCAGCGGAAAGCAAGTCTATTATTTTGTTGTATTCCAGAAGCTTCAAACACTTTTTATTCATTCTCGCCTCTGAACTTCTGCAGGTTTCTAATCTCGTTCTTGAGGTTGGTGTTTTCCATTTGAAGATCAAAGTATGCATTTTCAAGCTCGCCACACTTGGCCTCAAGCTCCTTATACTTCTCACTTTCCTGAACATTGAGATCAGATGCAGTTGTCATCTTATCCTTTAGATCAGATACCTGAATCTTAGCATCCTCCCACAGTGAGATGTAGTGCTTAACGTCGTTGTCAAGCTGGTGATTCTCAGTCTGAAGCTTGAGCATCAGGTCACTGTTATCCATCAGCTTTTCAGCCAAATTGATAGCCGTGAGGACTGCGCTCCTGTAGTTTGGGTTGCTATTAAGCAACTTACTGGTATGTCTAAGCTCATCGTCAACATACTTGGCAATCTCTTTTATCTTATCCTCGCTCTTATCGCCGGATAGAACATAATCATTGCCACAGATTGTTACGTCCGCTTTGCATTTTTCCATAATGTACTCCATTCTGCTATAAACGTTGTATTCGTACTATCACTCGTCTATGCGCATTGCCTCGTACATGAGCAATGAAGCGCAAATAGCCGCATTAAGTGATTCTACCTCTCCTTGCATCGGTATGTTTACGCGGATATCGGAGCTCTCCAATATCTCTTCGCTTATACCATTGCCTTCATTTCCTATGACAAGTGCTACATCTCTCGCGAGACTGCATTTGTAATAAGGAACTCCTTTTCTTGGATCTGTCACAACAATCTTCTTGTCTAGTCTGGACACCATTTTCTTTAGATCATTTGCATCTACAAGCTCAACAACTGCAATGTCAAATATCATTCCTGCAGACGCCCTCAGCACCTTCGGTGAATAGATGTCCGCCGTGCCTTTAATCGTTGCGACTATAGAATACCCCGCCGCAACAGCAGTCCTAATCATTGTTCCAATATTTCCGGGATCCTGTAGTCTGTCTAAAACTAAGATATTCCCGACGCACCCATGATGAGAACGTAGCATGCTCTCAAGAGCATCCAAAGAATACGAACTCTTATTAACGACTGCAATAATTCCAGATCCATTCTCCGCATCGCTTATCTTTTCATACAGATAACGCGGAACCAGATATATACGATGATAATCCACGTTACCGGAGAGCGTTTCCGCAATCTCACTGTAATCAAAGTCGTCGGCAATCAGAACCATCTCCATGGTCAAAGCTTTGCTAAGTGCGGCTCTGACAAGGTTAATCCCTTCAATAAGGAATTTCCCCTGCTGATCGCGATACTTCTTGTGACCGAGTCTCTTGATAAAACGTATCTTATCATTGTCGGGAGAGCTAATGAATCTATACGGTTCACTATCCATCCCCTTATGGTCGTTGTAGGTTTCCACTACTTGAGGAAATCAGGAACATCGAAATCAGAAGATCCCTTGTCAGCCTGATTGTCGTCCTTCATAAAATCACTCATGTCAACAATCTGTCCCTCAAGACCGTCTACGTTAACACGGGTGCCTTTCACGCTTGGTCTGGCTACTTCCGGTGTTTCACCAGCGGGAGCTAATCCACCGGTAGTGAAGTCTGTCGCGATAAGTGTGATGGATACCTTATCGTTCATATTCTCGTTAACAGTTGCTCCAAAGATAATGTTAGCTTCAGGGTCTGCCTCGTCCTGAATCTTGCTGGCAATCTTGCTGATATCCTGCATACCCATGTCATATCCACCGCATACGTAAAGCAGAATAGATCTAGCACCATCGATAGAAGTCTCGAGAAGCGGACTCTCGATTGCATTTCTAACCGCATCTTCGATTTTGTTGTCTCCGGTACCAATTCCAACCCCCATGTGAGCAACTCCTCTGCCCTCCATGATTGTCTTGACATCGGCAAAATCAACATTGACTATTCCGTACTCGGAGATAAGATCGGAAATCCCCTGAACACCCTGTCTAAGGACATCATCTGCCATCGAAAAGGCCTCGATCATCGTTGTGTTCTTTTCGCTTGAATCAATCAGTCTATCATTAGGAATGGTAACAAGAGAATCAACGAAATTGGTTAGATACTGAATTCCCTTTGTAGCTCTGTTCCAACGCTTCTTGCCTTCAAATGAGAATGGCTTAGTGACTACTGCGACTGTCAGAGCTCCGCAATCCATAGATGCCTTGGCAATAATTGGGGCAGCACCTGTTCCTGTTCCACCACCCATGCCAGCTGTGACAAATACCATATCTGCATCCTGTAGGTAACTCGAAATCTCCTCGAGAGTTTCTTCGGCTGCCTTCTGACCGATCTCGGGGTTAGCGCCCGCACCGCGGCCTCCGGTAAGCTTCTCTCCAATCTGAATCTTCACTTCAGCCTTACACTTTGCAAGTGCCTGCTTATCAGTATTGACTGCAATAAAGGTTACACCTTGAAGATTCTCGTCAACCATTCTGTTGATAGCGTTGCAACCGCCGCCGCCAACACCTACGACTTTGATGATCGCAGCATTATCTGTGCTGGATACGAAGTCTGAAACAAATTCCATCATAAAGCCCCTCCTATTATCGACTAAATCTAACTAATAATATCATATTGAATCATACAATGCACTATATATACGGTTCTTTTTTACATTCATACCACAAAATACATGGTTTTTGCGGTTTTTAATTAACAGATAACTCATATGCGCAACCTTATAATTCTGGAGTAAATGACGCATATCCATCAGATGAAATTGTAATAGTTCCTCGCTTGATATTTCTCTTGAACAGCTCATCCAGCACCTTATGCAATCTCCCTTTATCTATTGTGTCCTTTAAATCCTTATACTTGCTCCTGACGACCAATGAATCGTAAACATTAGCAGTGATAAACAGCTCTGTGACGTTTATCTTGGTGAAGTAAACATCGCCACTCTGCATTGAGCCAAGTAGAGACAGCAGATTTTTAAATAAATCGGTGTTGCTTACTCCGACCTGTTCTCCCAGTTCCACTTTCTTAACCTTAAATCCAGTAACTATTGTCAGTTTAGGTTTGGTATTGGTAATCCTCAACAGCGTCCCCTTACCGTCTATGATCAGATATTGATCACCGTAGGTTAACGCTGCAATCTGAATTCTCTCCGTAACATTGATCACAATCGTACTTGGCAGTCTCCTGTACACCCTTGCCTCTTCTATGTAGGGATTTTTCTCCAAATACTTGAGCATCTGTCTTTTATTGAGCTTATATATCAGATTGCGCCCGGTTGTAGCGTGTGCCAGATTGATAATTTCTTCGTCAGTGTAGTACTTGTTGCCTTGAACATCGATTGTATCTACGGTAAAGAAACCGGACATCGAGAATGCTATAAGCGCTATCAGGATGCCAAGCACTATAAACACTCTTGTAAAGAATCCCGGCTTTTTGAGCTTGCGCTTGCGTTTTTCCCTGCGTTTTTCAATCTCATCCAGTGTGCTCTCATCTCCGACAGTCTCAGTAAAATTATCAGTTACACGCTCTTTGCTATCAATATTATCCGCTCCTGCAACTGTGTTTACTTCATCCGCATTCCCGGCAACAGCATTCCGCTCTCGGCTTCTTTTGTTATTAAGTTCGGGTGTTACATTATTATCCTTGCTCATTATAACCTCTAGCTTCGTCTCGCCCTCAAATCCTTGATGATTTCCTCGCAAATTATCTTGGCCGCGTCGACAGGTGCCGACCTGTAGCTTCCCTTCTCCATATCCTCGAGGAGTGACGGATCAGTCTTGAGAGCTTTTAAGGCATTGAGAACTCTTATTTCCACGTCGCTATCCTCGGTGATCAGAACCGCTCCTCCATTATCTGCCACAGCCTTTGCATTATAGTACTGATGATCGCCTGTTACATTTGGCGACGGAACAAATATCGCTGCACGACCGGCCATAGTGACCTCGGCAGTAGACAGTGCTCCTGATCTGCAGATTATTACGTTACTGGCAGCGAGCATCTTGGCCATGTCGGAGATATACGGCATAACACGGACATTTGCAGGAACTTCTCTGTTTCCGGCCGCAAGTCGCCGGTTTACATGTTCATAGTAGTCCTTGCCTGTTCCGAATATAATCGTAGTATCCTCATCGTTACCGTAATTGCTGACAATCTCAAGACCGATGTCGTTTATAGTCTCTGCACCGAGGCTACCGCCAAAGGTTAAGACTACAAAGTCGTTCTCCGGAATTTCCAACTCCCTGCGCGCATCACTGCGGCTCTGTTCGCCAAATTCGTTCCTAACGGGATTTCCTGTATAAACGACTTTCGCACTAGGAAAATATCTTCTAGCCGCTTCAAAGCCGAGAAAAACCCTTCTAGCATATTTGGAGAGCAGCTTGTTGGCCATCCCCGGATATGCGTTCTGCTCATGGATATAAATAGGAATTCCGAGCGACTTTGCCGCCAAGGCAACCGGAACACTTACAAAGCTGCCTGTGCTCATGACAAAATCCGGCTTGAAGCGCTTCATGGCCCTGATAGTCTCTCGTTTGCCCTTTTCGTTTTTTAGCAGAGTCTTGGCAAGCTTGAGTGGGCTGCTTCGATCAAACCATCGCGAATCTATGTACTTAAGCTCATATCCGTGCTTTGGAACTATATATTTCTCCATACCTTCATCAGAACCAAGGTATAGAAACTCTGCATTCGCATCTATTTCCTTAAATTGATCTGCAATCGCAAGTGCAGGATAGATGTGACCGCCCGTGATGCCGCCTGTCAATATAATTCTCATCTCTACTTAGCCCTTCCCTGCTTAGAAATATTTAGCATAATTCCCATCGCTGCCATAAATACCCACAATGATGTACCGCCATAGCTTACAAATGGTAGCGTAATACCTGTTGCCGGCATGGAAGCTGTAACGACAGCAACATTGACAACAACCTGAAGTCCCAGCATAATCGAAATACCGGAAGCCATAAACAAGCCCAGCTTGTCCTTAGCCTTGGATGACACCAAAATGCACCTCCAGATAAGGTATAGATATATACCCATCATTATGAACACTCCGATGAAGCCCAGTTCCTCTCCGATGATCGCAAGTATAAAGTCGTTCTGCGGTTCAGGCAGATACAGATTTTTGGATATGCTTTTGCCCAGACCCAACCCTTTGAAACCGCCGTTACCCAGCGCAATAATCGATTGAGACACCTGATAGCCTTCTCCCTGCGCATCCTTGAACGGATCCATCCAATTGGTAAGTCTCGAGTACCAGTGTGTGTGACGGAAGAACAGGAGGATGGACACCATGCCCGCAGCGAGTCCCCCGAACGCAAAAAATATGTATCTCCACGCTAGACCTCCGACAAACAGTATACCTATCATAATTGCCACTATCACTATGGCTGTCGACAAATTTGGCTGTTTGATAATCAGCGCAGCATGCACCGCCATCATTCCAAGGATCAGAGACATCCCTGTCAGACCTTGCTTGGCTCGCTTAGGATTTTCGGATAAATAAGTGGCCGTAAAAATAATCATCGCCAGCTTGGAGATTTCACTTGGAGTGATTCTAATTGGCCCGATAAAAATCCAGCGTCTTGCGAAGTTGACCGTTACGCCAAGAGGCGTGAACAGTAACAGCAGCAGTATCAAGCTGACTACCGCAATCTGCTTATAATATTTTGAATACGAGTGATAATCTATCTTGGAAACAACCAGCAGGATGATAAAGCCTGTAAATGCAAATGCCAGCTGCCTCTTGAGAAAGTAATACGGATCAGTCGACTTGGCTAAAGTCGAATAATAGCCGGCACTGAAAACCATGACCACCCCAAAAGTAGTGAGTACGGCTACAAGCAGTAGTATCACAAAATCACTGTCTGTATACAGGCTCGTCATGGCACTGCTAAAGAAACCGCGACCGGCAGAGAGCCGTCCCCTCTTTGCCCCGGATTCTTTGTCGTCCTTCTTATTTGTTCTTTTCTTTTCTATACTGGTTGGTTTCTTCAATTTGGCTTCCCTCTATCCCAAACTTAACCTAATAATATTCGCTACCGAAGAAGTAGGTTTACACAACTTTTGAAGTGTTCACCACGCTGCTCATAATTATCGTACATATCCCAGCTTGCGCATGCCGGCGACAAAAGCACCTTATCGCCTTCTGCTGCGAGTGACAGAGCTTTCTTGACACAATCGTTCATATCATTTTCGAAATATATACTTGTAAATCCAGCCGCTGTCGCCGCCTTTTCTATATCTTTTGCAGCTCTTCCGAGCAGTACAATCGACTTTACTCTACCCGCAAGGTTCTCGCTGAGCTCAGTAAAATCCTGTGCTTTCCCATCACCGCCGGCTATAAGGATAATGTTTTCCTTGAGCGCTTTGAGTGCGATTATCGACGCCTCGACATTGGTTCCCTTTGAATCATTGTAGAATTTAACTCCATCCACAACCCCGCAGTACTCGATTCTATGCTCTACACCCGGGAACTTCTCGATTGCATCAGAGATGGCCTCGCAGTCTATCCCTGCAAAAAACGAAATAGCAGCCGCTGCCAGAGCATTTTCAATGTTATGGTCACCGATAATCTTGAGCTCCTCACTGTTGCATATCTGATGAACGATGCCGTTTTCATCTCTTATTACGATGTAACCGTCTTCCAGATATGCGCCGAATCCGAGGCTTTCCTGTCTGCTAAAAGGAACAACCTTGGCCTTAGTTGCCCTCGACAATGCCAGACACGCCTTATCGTCATAGTTAACAATCATGTATTCATCTTCGGTCTGATTGGAAGCGATAGCTGCCTTACAAGCCCCGTATGCATCCATATTCCCATGTCTGTTCAAGTGATCCGGAGTAAAATTCAGAATAGCTGATACAACAGGCTTAAACTCCGAGATAGTCTCAAGCTGAAAGCTGCTGGCTTCGGCAATCATCCACTCGTCATCTGTCGAATCCTGCACCTTGGAAATAGCAGCTATACCGATGTTTCCGACTACGGTTGATTTCCTTCCTGCCTTCTCAAATATCTTACCGACCAGACTCGTTGTGGTGGTCTTGCCGTTAGTGCCGGTTATGGCAACGTATTTACCCCGGGACAGCCTGAATGCCATCTCAAGCTCTCCAATTATCTCTACACCTGCATTCCTTCCATCTACCAGAAAATCCAGGTTAGGATTTACTCCGGGACTGAGCACAACCATATCGAAGACGTCCATATGCTCCGGAATGGAACCGAAATAGTATTCAATAGCCTCCCTATCCAGATATGTTATGAATTTAGGATCTAACTTGTCTACGGTGTTGATGTCCTGTGCCGTTACAGTCGCACCAAGCTTGTGCAGCTCCTTAACTGCTGCGATGCCCGAACGCCCCATGCCTACGACAAGGATTTTTTTTGCAGAAACTTCTCTTCTGTACTCATCAACTGTATAACTCATAATTCACTCCCAATATATTCTTTTTATGCAGCTATGCTGCAAAGTACGCAATTGCGCTCGCGCATATTGTCACTAGTGTAAACATCTTGACTACATTGTATTCCTTCATTCCGCCGAGCTCGAAGTGGTGATGAATAGGCGCCATACGAAAGAATCTCTTGCCGCCGGTCTTACGGAAATATGTTACCTGAATTATTACAGATAACGACTCTACTACGTAGATAATACCGGCAATTGGAAGCAAAAACTCTGTCTTGCTCACGATAGCTATTGCCGACAGCACACCGCCAAGTGCCATCGATCCGGTGTCGCCCATAAAAATCCTGGCCGGGTATTTGTTGAAAACAAGAAACCCTATAAGCGATCCGGCAATAGCCACCCCACTGATCATAAGGATATCATTCCCATGAACATAACCTACAAGTGCAAATAATATTGCAACTACCAGAGTTACCGACGAAGCGAGTCCGTCGAGACCGTCGGATAAATTTACACCGTTTGACATAGCGACTTCTGTGATGATTGCAAAAGGCATGAAAAGCACACCGAAGTTCACATATATCTTGACAAACGGTATGAATACCTCCGTTCCACTCCCGCCGAATATCATATAGAGACCAATTCCAAGGCTGAACAGTATCTGCAGCATGATTTTTTGTTTGGGCGTCAGTCCAAGATTATTCTTCTTGGCAATTTTCTCGAAATCGTCGAGGAATCCAATTATTCCGAATGCCAGCATCGTCAGGATGATTGCTGTTGTATCCGCTGTCACGTTTCTGTTACATATCATCCCTGTAACTAAGCCCACAATGATACCAAAAACAATCATCACTCCGCCCATAGTCGGAGTTCCGGCTTTCTTCTTATGCGCCTGTGGACCTTCTTCACGTATGAATTGTCCAAACTGCTTATGTCTGAGATATGGTATCAACAGTTTTGTGCCAATCGCCGACACGAACAACGAAATAATAAAAACAACCAAAAGTGTAATATTCATCTAGCCTCTTCCTTGCTATTTTATAGCTGAAATAACGTCTTCTAGCTTCATGCCACGAGATGCTTTGACCAAAATAACATCTCCTTCTGTGAGCAAATCATTGATTTCCGATATTGCCTCATCTTTATCTGTATATGCGATTACCTCCGGTCCACCATCATATGCAATCCCCTCAGCTTCCTTCGCTGCAACAGCTGCTCTCGCTATAGCTGTCGCATTAGAACCAATTGTGATTAAAAGGTCGATTCCGATATCATGCGCATATGTTCCTACAGACTCATGCAACGCCTCGGATTCATCTCCCAATTCATACATATCACCCAGTATCGCGACACGCCTTGAAGCCTTTGATGAATTTAATATCTTTAGTCCTGATTTCATAGATTCGGGACTTGCATTATATGAATCATCTATAATCGTAAATCTATCTGTCTTTATCACTTCCAGTCGCCCGGAAGAGAACCTCGTATCAGCCAAAGCGCGTATACCGTCTGCAGGGTTGATGCCAAGCTTAACTCCGGCTGCAATCGCAAGTGCCGCGTTGCCGAGGTTATGAGCACCTATTACCGGAATAACGAGCTTATATGTGCCATCGTATTCTGTGAGTCCGAGCTTCACATCCAGAGAGCAGTTAACACCGTCTATGCCGAAATCCCCAATATTATAAACTATAATATTATCGTTAACTTCGCTGCCGACCGTAACCACGTCAGTTCCTGCAGGCACTATTTTTTCAACATTTTTACGACTAAGCTTGTCACAATCCGAGTTAACAATAATCGAATTACCGACGTCAAAGAATTTCGATATCCCCAGCTTTTCCGCTGTTAAAATATCCCTCGTTCCAAAAGCCTCAAGGTGTGACGTACCGACATTAGTAACAACACCTATATCCGGTCTTGCTATGTCAGCCAGCTCGCTGATATGAACAGAACGTCCTGCGCCCATCTCCAGCACAGCAGCTTCTATATCTTCATCGAAGCCGAAAACAGTTAACGGTAATCCGTAATCACTGTTAAGATTGCCTGGAGTTTTTCCGGTCTTATATTTTGAGCTGAGCACTGCTCCGAGGAAGTCCTTAGTACCGGTCTTCCCTACACTCCCGGTTACCGCCACCTTTAACAATCCGTGCCAGTCCGCAATATACCTCTTTGCGAGCTGCATGAGCGCATCTCTGGTGCAGGACACCAAGATTACTGTCATATCACCATATGCTGCAATCTTATCCCCCCACTCAGTATCTGACACTATTACTGCATGGCAGCCGTTCTCTCTGACAGATGGAAGAAAGTCATGCCCGTCATTTTTCTCGCCTATTACGGCAAAGAACAGAGAACACTCTTTCACCTGTCTAGAGTCAATCGCTACACTTGTCACTTCTGCACTGCCGGCATCTGATAACAGCTTTGATTCCGGTATAGCATCAAGAATGTAGTCAACACTTATCTTTTTCATCGAATTATTCCTCAGACTCGCTTTATTCGCTATATATGTACACAGTCCCGCCCTTTGCGAGCTTATCGCCCTTCTTAGGGTATTGGTCTATTACGAGGAACGAATCCCCCGTGCCCTCAGGCATTTTCTTGGCCTTGAGTCCCGCAGCTTCTATCTTGCTGATAGCTTCGCTGCTGTTAATTCCCGTTACATCAGGTACGGTAACCTCAGCCTTAGCCAGTTCGCTTTGCTCACTCTTGGAGTATTTGCGTTCAACACCCTTATATATCAAGGTCTTTTCGAGTATCCTTTTGATAATTGGTCCTGCATTTGCAGCTCCAAAAATGCTCTTTTTAGGTCTTGTTACCATTACGAGTATCGAAATCTGCGGATCATCCATCGGCGCCATCGCGATGAATGACGCAATAGTCTGTTCAGAATAGCCCGAGTTCTCTGCGATATTTGCAGTACCGGTCTTACCACCAACTCTATAGCCCGGCAGATACGCGCTGGTTCCACCGCCTTCAGCTACGTAATACTCCATGATAGAACGCATCTTGTCCGCTGTACCCTTCGACACGGTCTGTCTCACGCGTCGGTCCCTGACGGTCTTCTTGACCTTGCCATCCGGCCCGACAACCTGCTTCACAACCTTAGACTGCATCATAACTCCGTTATTACCGAGAGAATTTATAGCCGTCATCAGCTGGATTGGCGATATAGCAATACCCTGTCCATATCCCATAGTCGCAATATCGACATTGGATACAGCGCTCTGATTCTTGACGATGGAATCAGCTTCTCCTGGCAGATCAACCCTTGTCTTCTGTGTAAATCCAAAAATATCTATATACTTATAGAAGTTGTACTTGCCCATATCTAGCGCAACTCTTGCAAGTGCAGGGTTACATGAGTTTCCGACTGCCTCGGTGATGTTCTGGGTGCCGTGTGGAACCGGACTCCAACACTTGAGGCTAGTTCCATCAACATTGATATATCCCGGGTCGCTGTACCTCGAAGCATCAGTGGTCGTTCCGCTCTCGATTGCAGATGCAGCTGTAACAAGCTTAAATGTCGAACCCGGCTCATACAGCCCGCTGACTGCAGGATTTGTCCACATCCTGCTCAGATATGCGCTCTTGTCCTTCGTGCCTAGCTCCTTGAATTTCTTTGCTTCATCGCCGGACGGAGTATATGGGTTGTTAGGGTCGTAGCTTGGCGTGCTTGCCATAGCCAGGATATCGCCTGTCTTAGGGTTCATGACTATGCAGGTTATGGATTCGGCACCCGTATCCTTCATACCCTCACTAAGTGCGTCTTCAACATAGTGCTGTATTACTTCATCTATTGTGGTTACCAGACTATCTCCATTCTTGGGCGAATAGTATTTACTGCTACCTACTGATAGTGCATTGCCATAGATATCGGTAGTTCTCACTACCCTGCCCTTGATACCGGCAAGTTTCTCGTTGTACTGGAACTCAAGTCCGTTCAGGCCTACATTTTTGTTGTCGACCGATCCGAGCAGTGTCGAAGCAAAGGTTCCATTTGGATATGACCTGGTAACCTTTGTCTTGACAACTATATCACCGCCCCAAAGTTTCTGAGCCTTGTTGACCTGTTCCTGATCTAAGCCTTTTGCCAGCAAAACCAGATTATCCTTGCCGGACAGAATTTTCTTCATATCCTTGCGTTCCGCGCCTGCAAGCCTAGTGAGCTCACTCAGGTTCTTCTCCTTAGCAGCTTTGTCTAGTTCCTTATTTTTGTACAGGTTCTGCGAATAACCATATAACTCGTACTTTGTAACGGTTTGTGCCAATACCTTTTTGTTCCGGTCATATATATTGCCTCTGATCGGATCGAGTTCTGTATCGATTTTCTGCATCTCGGCCGCCTTGGCATCAAGGTCATCAGCCCTTATAACCTGCCAGAATGCGAGTCTAAATATCAGAATCGTAAAGCATATCGCAATAATAAGGAACCCGAACCCGAGTCTGCTCTTATTTTCCGCAGTTACAGCAGTAACCGCGCCCCTGCGGCTCTGTGCGCCGGAAGCGCCGCGTTGCTGCACATCGGAGGACATGCGGGAAGCGGAAGCTGTTTTTTTGACAGAATCACCGCCTGCCTTGGACACCTTGCTCTTGCGAGAAGTCCTTTTATTTATCTTATTTAAAGGATTGCGGAACTTTGCCATCCATTGTCTCCTAAATCAATCTCAAAATTTCCATACTTACATAGATTATATTATATACCATATCGCGCTATTTTACCGCAGAATAACATGTATATCCTAAAAGGCCACCGACCCGAATAAGGATCAGTGGCATTCTATAATCAATACGGATTATTTATTCGTAAGCTTCATCCTTGATTGCCGATGCTAGGTTTGTCTTGCCTGAGCTCTTAGAATCGCCTACTGTAATGCAGTTCTGCGACTCTGAATGTACCATCCCGTATTTCTCGGTTGCTGTCTTCTCAATCTTGTTAATGTTGCTTGCGTCGTTAATCTTGGTATTCAGCGAATCTATCTCTGCCTGAATATAATCATTCTTCTTCTGAAGCTCGTTGTTTTTCCGGTTGAGATTCGCCGCAAAAGCCGACATCACAACAACCGAAAGGCATAACACTCCTACCAGAAGTACACATGCCAATATTTTTGAATTTTGCTTTGCCTTTGCGTTGCGGTTGCCAGTTACCTTTGTTTTTCTGACCACACCAACACCGCTGTTCATTGCGCCTGCACTTGTTGCCATCTGCATTTCCTTCTTCTCCTTTGCTGAATACCCGCTGTTAAAGCTTCTCTATTACTCTGAGCTTTGCACTCCTGGCCCTCGGATTCTCTTCGAGTTCATGCTCGCTCGCTACTATCGGTTTGCTTGTCACCTTGGTAATGTCTGCCACCTTACCACATATACACACGGGTAATTCCGGCGGACACGTGCAAGGATTTGCTCTCTTATTAAACGCTACCTTCACGATTCTGTCTTCTAGCGAGTGGAACGTAATCACTGCCATCCTACCGCCCGATGCAAGCAGGTCAGGAAGCTTCTCCATAGCCCGGCTCAAATGCTCCAGCTCTCCGTTGACTTCAATCCTTATCGCCTGAAATGTTCGTTTGGCCGGATGAGGTCCGGTCCTTCTCGCCGAAGCGGGGATCGCTGCCTTGATAATCTCGACAAGTTGTCCGGTCGTCTCAATCTTTGCTTCACTCCTCGCCTTGACGATGAACTTGGCAATTCTCGATGCCCATCTCTCCTCACCATATTCCTTGATGATACGAAACAGTTCCTTTTCAGAATACTCATTTACAACCTGATAGGCTGTAAACAAATCATCCTCGTTCATGCGCATATCCATCGGTGCATCGTGCATGTAAGAAAATCCTCGCTCCGCTGTATCAAGCTGATACGATGAAACTCCCAAGTCAAGCAGAATTCCATCCACACTTCCACATTCAGCTTTGATAGCATCGATATCGCTGTAGTTAGCGTGGATAAAGGTTTTTTTGCAGTCATAATCGGCCAGCCTGTCTTCTGCCGCTCTGAGGGCAATGCTGTCTCGGTCGACAGCTAGGAGATGACCTTTCTCGCTGAGCCTCTCACATATACCGGAAGAATGGCCTCCTCCGCCTACTGTTCCATCCATATAAGTTCCGTTCGCCCTGATACCTAACGAATCAATCACTTCATTGAATAGTACCGGTACATGCTCAAATGTCATCTCTTCTCCTACAACCCATACTCTGCTAGCTTAGCGATGAAATCTTCGTCGTCCATCGGATTATCATCCTCATTTTCGTCAAAGGCTTCTTTGCTCCAAATCTCTATCTTGTCCATCGCACCTAGTGTCACCAGTTCCTTGTCAATCCTTGCGTACTTCTTGAGATTGGTCGGAATAATTACTCTACCCTGGGAATCAAGCTTACATTCACTCGCTTGAGAGAACAGCTTTCTGATGAACTCTCTGATAGCCGGATCTGACTGTCTAAGCTCTTTGAGCTTGTCTGCGAGCATCTCCCAGTCCTCCATCGTGTAGATGTAGATGCATCGGTCGTAACCTCTGGAAAGCATACACTCGCCACCGAGCTGATTTCTATACTTGGCCGGTATGATCATCCGGTTCTTGCTATCTATTGAATTTTCGTAAGTCCCGGTAAACATCTATCGTCCTCTGTACACGTCAGCTCTAGTTTTCACTCTTGCTCATCCATTTTAAACCACTTCACACCACTTTTCAACACAATATTGGTATTTATTGTGATTTTTCAACACATAATTTAATTTTCAACATAAAAAGGGGAAAGACTACCTTTCCGCAGTCTTTCCCTTAAACAAACTATCTCTATGAATTATCTTTTAATAAATTTATTAAATACTTTTTAGCCCTATAGCCGCCTCGATATTGGTCTCCCCATCAGCCTCCGTGTAGAAATATATAAGCTTGTCAGCCCGTGGGTCCATATCACCCGGTTCAACAGCTCTACTTGTGTATACCACGAACTCACTCTCAAACGGAGCTTCGTGAACATAACGCAGGTTCATTGATGTTATAAAATATTTCTCCGCCTCCGGAATATTATCATACAGCTTGGTCGCATATACGGTGTTGTTCATGTGTCCATTGATATCTATCATAGAACGGTTAACAACGGTTCTCTCCACCTCTTTAAATTCAAGCTCCTTCGGCAACCTGAATCTCTTGGGAATGCTCAGCTTGGGGGTCTCATCCCTAGAGTAAGAAGACATATCATAATCCTTATTGAGTATCAGCTTGCCCGTTTCTGTATTGACGAGCGCCCAGACTCCAAGAGCTCTAGCTATGACCCTTCCTTCCTTAATCATCTCATAGCCCCGGGGAAAATTCGCCGCCTTCCCCTGTATAACCCACGTCTCAACATCTACATCCGAATACTTCTGAGCCGGCTCAAAAATCTCAATATTCATGCGACTAACTACGAAAGACTTGTGCTCTTTTATATACAAATCATCATAAGACATGGCCTCTGCCCTCATCTGCCTTTCACCGCTCTCCTGCATCAGCTGCATCAGTTGCATCGGCTTAATTGCACCATTTAAGTCTACCTCGTAAGATCTTATGTTATAATGCTCCTTGAATTTCATCATTACCCCTTTTTTCTATATCCCTTTTTCTATACTTTGGTAGCTGAATGCACGGCATATATTACAGCCGTATAATCTGTCCGGTTATAAACGAAGAATCGCTAGAAGCAAGCTGTCTCACAGCCTCGAACACATGACTGCCGGCATAATCGCTATTACGGTAGATAATAGCATTCACGTGAATACCGACGCTCCTCATCGACTCCGACAGCGACCTCGTCAAGCCTTCTATATATGACTCCATGATTTTGCTTGCAAATCCGGAATTTTCATCCTTTGTAGCGGCTATGATAATACTCCCTCCGTTTCGATTCATGAACGGTCTAAGCGCCCTGATTGTATAAAACAGACCGTCAATTTCAGCGATAACTTCACGCCTCCACTTTTCACCGCTCATGTCATCAAAGTCAGTATCATTTGCGAGATCAATATTACATACTAACGTATCAAATTCGTCGTCAAAATACCCTCTGAGCACCTCTCTCGCCGACCAAAGGGAATCAAGCTTTGCAATTTTGCATCTGATATTTAATGCACTCGCCTCTCTGCTTAGAGCAAGAGCCTTGTCATAGGAATGGCTGTAAAAGAAGGCAGTTGATGCTCCGTATGAAGCAAAGCCCCTGACAAGTTTATTGCCATTTGCACTTACGCCGTCAGTAACAACTACACGTTTGCCTTTTCTCATTGTAACGACCTCCAAATCCAGCTTATGAACAGACTTAATGTTATCACTTCATCCCTAATACATCAAGATACCGTGTACGCTTGCACATACTCGCGGTCTCTTAACATTTATTATATTGAATATTATATTTTGTATTGAAGCATACAGTCTAGCAACAACCGCCAGACTACATCAACTTATACGTTTCTATACATTGATCCTGCCAACACTGACTTCAAATTGAACTACTTCCAGAAATCCGTTTCACCCTTGATGCCGATATGAGCAGCTATAAAGTGCGGCTCAATCCCTTCGTATCTCTGCTTCCTATAATCGTTGAGGCACTTGATGGCAATTCCGCCGAGAATGAGTATTACCGGAACGTTTGTGATGACCATCAGTCCCTGTGCCATGTCAGCCATATTCCACACGAGATCGGCCTGCGATACAGCACCTACGTATACAAGAACAATGGCTGCGACTCTGAAAATAATCTCCTCGCTTCGTTTGAGATCTCTCTTGAGGACGAAGGCGAGGCAGCCTTCACAATATGAATAGTTGCCAATCAAGGTGGTGAACGCAAAGAAACACATCGAAACAGAGATGAAGATAGGTCCGAAGTTTCCGAGAGTAGAATGAATAGCGGCCTGCACGTAGCCCGCGGCATTTGCGGCATCTCCATCGATATACGCATGAGGATTTACATCTGTAATCAAGCACAGAAAAGCAGTCGTAGAGCAGATAAGCAGTGTATCGATAAATACGGAAAGCATCTGTACGAGCCCCTGCTTTACAGGGTGCGAAACATCAGCGGTTGCAGCAGCATTAGGAGCGGATCCCATACCGGCTTCGTTGGAGTAGAGACCTCTCTTGATACCGAACATAATGCAGGATCCTGTAAACCCTCCAAATATGGCCTTGAAATCAAACGCGTTCTTGAAAATCGTGCCAAACATATGTGGAACGTTCTTGATGTTGAGAATGATAACAATCAGAGCTACACCAACATACAAGACACCCATCACAGGAACGAGCACCTTCGTTACATCCGAAAGTCTCTTTGCACCACCCAAAACAATCGCTCCAAAAGCAATAGCAAGAATTACTCCGATAACCTTAGGGGTGTTCTCATTGTAAAAGCTGAAGGTATTAAATGTCGACTGCAGGTTATATGCAGCGAGCATGTTGTATCCTACAGCATATGTAAACATAACGATAATCGAGAAGAATACACCGAGCCATCTGGCATTGAGTGCATCACGCATATAGTATGCCGGTCCACCATAGCTGTTCCCTTCATGGTTTCTCTTCTTATAAATCTGAGCCAACGTCGACTCAATGAATGCCGTCGCACCGCCAAACAGTGCGGTCAGCCACATCCAGAATATCGAACCGGCACCACCCAGTATGATAGCAGTCGCAACACCGATGATGTTGCCGGTACCAACTCGAGATGCGGTCGAAACCATCAGCGCACCGAATGAAGAAATGCCGTTCTCAGACTTAGGCTTCTCTGAAACTACCTTGATTGATTCCTTGAACATGCTGAGCTGTATGAATCTGGTGCGCATAGTAAAATACAGACCACCGGCCAGCAGCAGAAGCGGTACAAGCCATGGTCTGTACAGCACATCGCTAACCGCGAGTACCACATCATTAATCGCTTTTTCCATAAATAATTCTCCCTGACAAATAAATTCGCAAAAGCTATAACGTATAAAGTAAAAGTTTTTGGCATAAAAAGCTGATGCACGATTTACCCTTATAATCATGCATCAGCCGTGGAAATTATAGCATATTCTAAAAATTGTGTCTAATATTTGTATTATATTTAAAAATTTGTTTGCCTTAAGCAAATCTGTCAGCTTCATAAGCGTATAACACTTGACTTCATGCTGATATCAGACATCAATTGGATAGGGTCATGCAGAGTCGAAAATCTGAACTCTAAATATTATTCATGACCTTCAACACGTCATCGACGTGTCCGTAAGTCTTACCATCAGCCTTGAGCCCCAGTGTAACAACAATATATCGTTTGCCATTTTTCTCGACTAAAACCGCAAGGCTCTTTCCGGCTTGCGGAGTATAACCGAACTTGCCTCCGATAATTTTCAGTCCCGCAGACCTGTATTCCTTGAATTTATCTACAACATCATTGGGAAAAGAAATACCGTCAGGATGCTCAGAGGTTCGTGCAGATGTGTAATTTTCAGCGGTAAAAATCTCATAGTAATCCTTATCATCGAGCGAAACTCTGAGAAGCTTAGCCACGTCCTCGGCCGTCGAGTACTCTTCTCCATTGTATACCCCATCAGGTGTCGCATAATGAGTATTAAAAAGTCCTATATCTTTAGCTTCTTTATTCATCTCATGTATAAAATTCTCTGAATTTCCACCTAGAATTTCAGCTATCGAGTTGGCACACACTCCATCCGACCGCATAATCATAGCGTGAAATAAATCCTCCCAGGATGTCTGCTCCCCAACTTCGTATCCGATCATGAATTCATTCTGCTTCTTGACTAACTTATAAGCTGAGCTCGTCACACTGCATTGATCAGATAGTCTTATGCTCTTTGCTCTCATAATCTCCAGGGCTTTTCGGCAGGCCATCAGCTTGGTGAGAGAAGCGACGGGCAGTCGTTCATCCCCATTGATATCTACTTGAACCTTGTCATCAGTGAGATTGTACACATATATACTCTTGCTGTTATAGCCTTTCAAATGCTTTCCATCCCCCGAAGTTTCGCGATTATGAACGGTAAGTGACCGCAAAGAAAAAGCGGTTACGAACAAAATTACACCTGCAATTATTATCAGAAATATTGTTTTTCGTTTTTTATCGCTCTGATTGCTCATGCACTTTATATTCCTTTATAGCATCTCGAGAAATGCCGTAATTCTAGTGTTGAGCTGTCCTACATCTGCCTGAGAGTAATCAGTCTCAACACTTAGATATGGGATTCCTTTCTTTTCCGTCACAAACTTTTCGATTGACTTTGATTCGATGTTATAGGTCAGACAAGCCGTTAGTGACATGTCGATTACACCATCAACGTTATACTGATCGATTAACTTGTCAAGGAGCTTATATCTGCTGCCATTTGGAGTCATTACCGAGCATCCGATATTTAAATATCTATCTGCAATCGCACCGATGATATCGTCGCCATCCTCATCAACAAGCTCATCAAAGTTCTTGTAGCCCGAACAGTTCTCATAACATACGACAACTCCTCCATTATCTTCGATAGCCTTAACCGCCTTGAGTGTGCCGCTTCCCATCGGGCAGCCGGTAATCAAGATGCGCGCACGTTTATCCAACATGTTGCCCTTTATATACTCATCCTCAATTCTATCAGTTAGACTGATGAGAGATTCCACAAGCTCATCCTTGTCGAAATTGAACGTGCTGCCATATACTGTATTGAACAGATCCAGTCCTGTGATCGGGGCCGGATCATGCATCATAACCTCTGAAAGCTTTCTCTGTGCTTCCCTCTCTCGATTCTTAAGGTTAACTGCAGCTCGAAGCTTCTCCTCTGTTATCTCAGTTCCAAGTCTGTCGCTTAAGTAATTGATAATCTTGACCACCTCTGATCGCCACAGCTTTCTGCCCTCTTCATCCTGGCTATTGGGCAGCTTCATCAGATATAGCTCTTTGAAGTCAGCCATTAGCTCATACATTTTCTTCTTACCATCGCAAGTCGTCTCACCCACAACCACATCGGAAAAGTGGAAATAAGGACACTTATCGGATTTTGCAAATCCATAGCTCGACTTGATTAGGGGACACAGGTTTGCCGGCAAATCCTTCTCCGCCTCTGAGATAGGTTCATCAGACATTGAGCATAGTCCGATAGGAGCAGCGCCTGCCGCCATCGCGATCTCCTGTGGGAAGTATGTGCAGTACGCACCGACAACAGGTGTTCCGGACTCCTTTATTTCCTTTACGGTTAGAAAAGAATTCCTTCTCTGTTCAGAAAAGCTCTCGAATATCTCCGGCAAATCTTTGATAAGTTCCATATATAACCTCCTCGTCCGTCATTTTACTGTTATCCAATCTATGAAAGTCATCTCTATATACTGAATCTATAGCAGATCACTATCAATAACCATTAGCTTGCCAGCTGATAAATGTAAAGTTTACATCAACTTTACATCTCTTGCAATTTTCAGAATATGTATTTGACAGTTTTTACACCAATTATTAATTTTTTCAATATGGAATTTTACTTTAGCGTACGCCTTTCTCTCGGGGATATTGGCGAGAAGAGATTTTTGTATCTCATATGGCGAAAAAAGTTAGAACCATAGACATATGGTCGTTGATATCGTACTTGTTAAGCATTTATTAATTGAGCTCAATCCATCTATGCAAGCACCTCGTAAGATGCTATATTACAGGAAATGCCAAGCACATTAATTTAAAAATTGGAGAATACACCATGAACAATCCTGCAATAAAAAAGCTCAAGGTCCTGTCAGGTGCACAGCTAAAATACATAGCGTTCTTGTCTATGCTGATCGACCACATTAACAAGGCGCTTATCTACCCGTATCTCAAGGGCGGTGCTCTTAACACTGTAAGCAACCTATTTGACATACTAGGTAGAATTGCCTTACCTATCTTCGTATTTCTTCTTGTAGAAGGGTATTTCAAAACTAGGAATAAATGGCGTTACCTCGCTACATTACTGATATTCGGAGTGATTTCGGAAGTGCCGTTCGATATGTTTACGACTTCCGAATACTTTAACATAAACTGGAATAATATCATGTTCACACTCGGACTCGTGCTAATCACCATATGGGTCATTGATACACTAAAGGTCAAGATGGAATCTCTGCCATTACCCGCATGGTTCCTCGTGTCGTTTGCAATCGTTGCCGTTTCGTGTCTGATAGCTATGAATCTGAGCCTCGATTATGAGCATCACGCAATACTGGTCGGTTACTTCTTCTACATCTTCCATGAACGTGAATTGCTATCTATTCCTTTTAACTTTGCATCGATGTACAAGGAGCCGTGGGCACTACTGGGATTCGGTTTGGTGCTCACATACAACGGCAAGAGAGGCAGACAGAGCAAGCCGGTTAACTACCTGTTCTACCCTGTTCACCTGCTTATATTAGGGCTGATAAGGATGAAGCTTGGGGTGTAAGTTATATAATAATTCAATACTCTACCCTGATTTGTTCATCACATGCAAAAAGGCCTGATTCTAAGAACCAGACTTTTTTGCATGTGCGAAATATGGAGTTAGGAATATTTCGCCCGATATTTAGATATGGCCAATACCCGAATCAGATTATGCAGGTACACGACTCAGAACTGAATGCGATATGCTTCTTCAAATAAAGGTTACGTCAAACAGCAATATCAATATTCAGGTTGTCTTCTTTTTATACGTATCCTCACTTTTTGTAATTAGATTCTAAAGCATGGCACTGTTCTATGGTCATTTGTAAAATATTTTTGGTAATTAGTAGAAAGGCTCAAAAAATAGCAGTGCACCATTTTTTAGATACTATTTTATTCGTATGTAAATCATCCGTCAAAATTCTGAATCTTACTACAAAAAAAATAATCTATTTCATTACATCAAGTGAAATTATGTAGGAGCACAAATATTGATGCAAATAAATTATTCAGTGAATGTATCGTAATAGCGATAACAATATTCTCCGTTTTCTTATATACGATTCCTATACCGGTACCCAGAATAAAGTATGGAATCATTGCAACACTTAATCCGACATGTGTTATACCAAACAAAATACCAGTTAAGCATGGAGATATCCACCATGCTACTGTTTTTGTCTTTTCATCCAGCATTTTTTGTATTATGACACGATAAATGATTTCTTCAACTATAGGACACAAACATATAGCTACCACCAGAGTTGCACATGCTACTATTCCTTGATTCAGCAACATTCCCTCAACTTCAATCTCGTTTCTTGACTTAATCGCACCCGCATAATAAGTATTAATTAACAGGCTTGAAAATATCGATATTGATTCGATAACAACAAACCACATTAGAACATTTTTTAAGATATACCATTTTGAAACACCTTTAATGCCGCCACACAATACATCCTTATATATGTGTCGTAACACTACGGCCATCATTATAAATACTATCAGATTAATAGTATCCCATAATATTTTTGCCGTATTTCAATCCATAATTCAATGGCAATCTTGTGGCAATTTTTATCAAAAACAAAAATAAAAAGTCCCGGAACCGTTGAAATTCCAAGACTTTTTATGGCGGAGGACATGGGACTCGAACCCACGGGGCTGTTACGCCTTACCTGATTTCCAATCAGGCTCCTTAGCCACTCGGTCAATCCTCCACACGCGACTAAATGCATTTATATTCAAATCGTGCTTAATCAGGTTAACACAAACAGACTTCAAACGCAAGCCGTTATTATACCGGCACTTGTGATATCATTTAGCTATAGTAGAAAGGAGTCCGACATGCATGAACTTATTGAACTACTCAGCTCTGATATGAAACCCGCCCTCGGTGTCACTGAACCCGGTGCTATTGCCTATGCGGTGTCAACAGCCTGTTCTTATCTCTCCGGCAGGGCAGAACGAGTTGATCTTCGTTTAAACAGCGGAATATATAAGAACGCATTTACCTGCGGAATCCCGAACAGCACTCACCTCGGCAATCTCTATGCTGCCGCTCTCGGTGCGATTGCTGCCAACCCGGAGCTCGGATTGGAATGTCTATCCACCGTCACACCGGAAGACAATACAGCTGCCGAGACCATGATTAAATCCGGAGCGATTACTGCCGAGGTTTCAGAGATCAGCAGCCGCATACACATTGAGGCAATGGTATACTGCGGTGATGAGTCTGCTACGGTCATCATCCGGGACAGCCATACCAATATCAGCTGCATCAAGCATAATGGCAAGGTTGTCATGGGAAATGAGCATAACGATGAGACACGCGATGATCCGCTCGCAGTGCCGATTATTCACAAATACACGCTTAGCGACTTTGTCGAGCTGATCGAAACCGTTTCATACGACGATATAGCATTTATAAGAGAAGCCTATGCTGTTAACCTCGCGCTTTTTGATACCGCTATGGCTAGTGACCGAACCACGTTTGCCGGATCGCTCTTCAAGAAAAATGGCAACAAGGTAATCAGCGACAATGATGTAGATACCGCCAGTCTACTCTGCAACGCCGCAATTGAAGCCAGAGTCCTCGGTCTCGACGCCCCTGCGATGAGCATCACCGGTTCAGGAGCGCACGGCATAATAGCCACGCTCCCTCTCTATGGTTACTGCAAAATCCATAATATAGATGAGGAGAAGCTTCTCCGAGCAACCGCGCTGAGTTATCTCATCTGCACATATATAAAGGAATATTCGGGAAGACTTTCTGCGTTTTGCGGCTGCGCAATTGCTGCCGGAAGCGGCATGGCGTGCGCACTGGTTTATCTAGATGGCGGAAATGTAGATGATATGCACAGATGTCTTAACAACATGGCCAGCAGTATCACCGGCATGATTTGTGACGGCGGCAACCACGGCTGCGTCATGAAGGGTATATCCGCTGTGGACACGGCTTTCCGTTCCAAGGATTTTGCCATATCCGGAATCTGCATTGAAAACATGCACGGAATCAACGGAGCAACTCCTGAGGATACGATGCGAAACATGGGTCTTATCGCATCTCCCGGGATGGTTAAGACCGAAGAAACTATTCTGGACATCATGAAGTCAAAATAATCTAACGGAGTCTATGATCAGGACTGACAGGTCTCATATGATGCTTTTACGTACATTTGCCGGGAGCGATATGTCTATAGTAAGCATTTAAGATTATATGTATATTTTATATGCTATTGATACATGATGTACCGGTTATAGACCTATAGGATTATACGATAAACGGGACGGCAGATCGCTGCAGTCCCGTTTGTGTATTTTGTATTGTTTACGTTATTACTCGTAAATCTTGTATTCCTTAGTTTCGAGTGCTCTCAGAGCTCCGTCAGCGAGAGACTTCATCTCTTCCTCACCCGGGAATCTCAGAACCGGAGCAACCTTGCCTACGTAAGATGTAATCTCCTCGCAGAATCTGTCGCTGTAAGCCATTCCACCAGTATATACAATTGCATCTACATCAAAGTGCAGCACCGCTGCCATAGCACCGATATCCTTTGACAGCTGGTATGCAATCGCTCGAAATGCTCCCATGCATACCTCATCACCCTCATCAAAAGCCTTGTTCTCGACTGTACGGAAATCCTTAGTTCCTGTGTATGAGAACACGCCGGCCTCGTGACCGATAATCTTCTTAACCTCAGACTTTGTCTTGCCGGAGAAGCACAGGTTGACGAGAGCATTTGCAGGCAGTGCACCGCCTCTATCCATACCCATCGAACCGTCGTCCTTAACGTTGAATACATCTACAACTTTGCCCTTTTTGTGAGCTGCAACGGACACTCCTCCGCCGAGGTGAACAACTATGAGGTTCAGGTCCTCATATGCCTTACCGATTTCCTTTGCTGCCTTTCTAGCAACTGACTTCTGGTTGAGCGCGTGGAAGAAGCTCTGTCTCTCCATGCCCTTGAGCCCGGAATATCTGGCAACGTCCTCGAGCTCATCTACGCAAACAGGGTCTACAAAGAACGCCGGAATACCTACTTTGTCTGCGAGCTCCTTGGATATATATGCTCCAAGGTTAGCTGCGTGCTCACCGTAAGGTGGGTTCTTAATGTCTCTGATAACTGCATCGTTGACGATGTATGTTCCGGAAGGAATGTGCTTGAACAGGCCACCGCGTCCGCAGATTGCGTCGAAATCTTCGAGCTTGTAGCCCTTTTCCTCAAGGGTCTTCATAATTACATCGCGACGGAAGGGCATCTGATCTACGATATTTGCATACTTATCCATCTCAGCAGCATCGTGGTCAATACCAACGCGCATCAGCTCCTGGTCGTTTTCGTATACAGCAATCTTAGTCGATGTTGCACCAGGGTTGATTACAAGAATCTTCATGTTACCAATTTCTCCTTTCGTTACCTCAATATTTTAATCATGTCCTTAGTATAAATACTTATGAACGTGATAACATGACTACTTATTTCTATTGCCAGCCTTACGTCTGTCAATCTCTCTGAGAAGCTTCTTGCGAAGTCTTATATCTTCAGGGGTTACTTCAACCAGCTCATCGCCGTTGATGAATTCAAGCGCTTCTTCGAGTGTAAATGTTCTTTGCGGTGTCAGCTTGATTGTGTCATCACTGCCGGCAGCACGCATATTGGAAACTCTCTTGGCCTTGCATGGGTTGACTACCATGTCGTCACCTCTGGAGTTCATACCCACTATCATACCTTCATACACATGAGTTCCGGGCTCGACAAACATCTGAACACGCTCCTGAATGTTGAAGATTGCATATGGAGTGCAGTTTCCTTCTTCCTGAGCTACTGCAACTCCATTAGTACGTTCCGGAATCTCACCCTTCCAAGGCTCAAATCCATCAAAACGTCTAACCATAGTCCCTTCGCCGTGCGTATCGTTGATAAATTCGCTTCTATAACCCATCAGTCCACGAGTGGGAACTGAATATTCGATCCTGGAGTAACCATTTCCTTCACTCATCATCTGCTTCATCATTCCCTTGCGTATATTGAGCTTGGAAATCACAGAGCCTGAATGCTCGTCAGGAACGCTTACTACAACCTCTTCAACAGGCTCCAGAACCTCTCCGTTTGCGCCTCGCTTGATTACAACTTCCGGCTTGGATACGGCAAGCTCGTAACCCTCACGGCGCATATTCTCAATCAGAATTGACAGATGGAGTTCTCCTCTACCTGACACCTTGAATGAATCTGTCGAGTCGGTCGTCTCGACAACCAGTCCAACATTTACCTCAAGCTCCTTCTCCAGTCTCTCCTTGATATGCCTGCTTGTGACAAACTTGCCCACCTTGCCGGCAAATGGAGATGAGTTGACCATGAAGTTCATCGAAAGTGTAGGTTCCTCAATACTGATATTTCCAAGAGACTCAGGATGAGCGGGATCACAGATGGTCTCCCCGATGGAGATGTCCGGAATACCGGATACAACTACAATATCGCCGCACTCAGCCTCATCTACAGCCATTCTCTGCAGGCCGCGATATACGAACACCTGATTGACCTTGGCGTTGTAGGATTCCTCTTCGTTCTTCATAACCGCAACCTGCTGAGCCGCCTTGAGCTTGCCTCTGGTTATCCTTCCGATTCCAAGCCTGCCTATGTAATCGTCATAAGCGAGCGAGGATATTTGGAACTGGAGGGGTTCTTCTCTCAGATCCGGATATGGATTGCAGTGCTCCACAATCTTGTCCAGCAGCGGCTCAATATTGAGGTCTCCGTACCCCTTAGGACTCTTCTTAATCTTGATGGTTCCATCATCAACCATGATGTCCGCAACCTCACTTGGATCGCTAACAGCGATTCCCTGTCTTGCGATTCCGTACATGATTGGAAAATCCAGCTGATCGTCATTAGCCTCGAGATCCATAAACAGTTCATATACCTCGTCTACAACCTCATTGATTCTAGCGTCTCTTTTATCAATCTTATTGATGAACAGGATTGGATTGAGCCCCTGTTCCAACGACTTATTCAGTACAAATCTAGTCTGAGGCATTGGCCCTTCGCTCGAATCTACAAGCAGAATAACTGTATCCACAGTCTTCATAATGCGCTCAACCTCAGAGCTGAAATCGGCATGTCCGGGTGTATCTACGATGTTAATCTTATAATCCTTATACATGATTGAGCAATTCTTGGAATAAATAGTAATGCCACGCTCTCTCTCTATAGCATCGCTATCCATCACGCAATCCACAACCTCTTCATTCTCACGAAATACATGAGACTGTGCAAGCAGCGCGTCAACCAGCGTAGACTTCCCTGCATCGACGTGCGCAATAACTGCAATGTTAATTATCTTCTCTTTATCTCCCATTATTATCCCTTCCAACCGGCTTTGCCATATCTATCTTCCCGCACCGAGGAAAATCCTCTGTCTGCGGTTCATCACGTTGTATACGCTTTCAATAGTTCTTTCAAATCTATGAAGCTCCCTTGCTAAATTCTCGAGATCGTCCTTTGAGATATTTACGTTAACAGTGTGACCTTCTGCAAGGCCTTCAAACCAAGAAGGTGCTTCGACATCGATGCTTCTGAACTTCTGTGCCCATATTTCGTACTGTGAGAACTGTATAGCGTATGGAAGCATCTCATAGAAATATCCCGGATTGCGCCTCTGGAGCACCGCTACATCACGCGGCTCCGACTCCTCGATAAAGTTTCGCATACCCATCATTCTATTTGCCAGGCGAGCATTCTCGCGGGCTCTCGCCGGCATGAGGCAAATCAGAATCGCTCCAAATACCCCCGAGATGAGAATCAGAATTGGAATGAAAACCGACTTGTTGCAGCTGTATATCATGTAACCGGCATATATGAGCTCAGCAGCATACAAAGATGAATACATACCTATAGATACCTTAAAGTGTGTCCAGTCCATATCATACCTGAGGTCAAATCGCCTTGCAATCATGTTGAGAACAAGGACTGAAAAAGCGAAAAACGCAATCGGAATACCGTACAAAATATCTTCTTCGTACACATACATACTGGTTAATATCGGCACAGACGCTACAGTTAACGACATAGCCAAAATACCAAGCCATCTGAAGACCAGCGAAAGTCTGGTACTTGCCCGCATACCCTTAGAGTTATACCCGCTGGAAATACTTGTCTCTACGTCATAAAGGATTCTCTTGAGGTGCTTACCCAGATCTTCCATCTCAATCGCCCTACCCTCGTATACATCTTCAAATAATTCAGAATAAATGCCTCTGATGTACCTATCCTCGTCGATTGAAGGCGCAGCAAGTTTGACAAGCTTGTATTTTTTAGGTGCATACTCAACTATCTTGAGATTTCCATTTATGCCGAGTCTAACCAGCAGCGGAACTATGTCTCTGATAGTCAGCTGACCATTAAATATGTAAGCGATATCAGCTGTCGATATTCCGCTTATCGGCTGTGCGATAAATTTCCGCTTGAACCTTGAGTCTCTGCCGCCAATCAGCCACAGAATCAGTATCAGTGTCCCTGCACCCACGAACAGCAGACCTCCGAGCCCGATGGTCCATTCGTTGTTAAGCGGTTTCTTCCAATACCCGTCGGGGAGCTCCGCCTTAAATGTGATACCGAAGTCCGCCGGAATCAGTGAGCCTGTCATTGTGATGACGTTATCATCAACCGTATATGAGGTCTTGTTGGATACGTCCTGTGATCCAAACTGCCCGGCATAGTATTGAAGGTCATCACGAGGAAAATCCTCAGGCAGAACCAGTGTGAATTTGTAGTTCTGAATTGGTACTTCCCAATCAGATGATAGTGCATTCATGTAAAACAGGTCGTAATTTTTGTTCTTATCAGCATACTCTCTCACAACATAGGTGATATCGTAGGTGTGCTTTCCCTTCTTGAGCTTAGTCTTATCCTTGATGATGATGTTATATTTATTCCCATCCTTGCGCAGCTCAAAATCCGTGCCCTTAACATTTGTCTTGCCGACCATATAGTTTCCGGTAGGGATATCGAACTTGAGCTCGGATAGATTATTTGGAATATTGACTGTAACTTTTTTTGTTACCTCGTATACGTGATTCTTCTTAACTACAGCTTTGAAATCATAATTAATAATCTCGTAACTGGTATCATTTATCGCACCAAAAGCATTGGCTCGGAATACACCCAAGCCAACGCTCAAAATTACCATGATAAAAACCATTCTGAGTAAGTATTTATATGTATTTGACAGTGCTTTACTGCTGCTCGTCATCATACGCCTCCTTCTAGGCAATACTTCTGAATATTATACCTTATAGGGGGTCTAAATTCAAACGCTTAAACACTATCGGACGCTTGCGGCAGCATATGCCTTAGTATAAAATACAGAATAGATACTACATTAATGAGGTAGCAATATGAAGAGACAAGATTACATTTCGTGGGACGAATATTTCATGGGGGTCTCCCTGCTGGCAGCAAAGCGCAGCAAGGATCCTAATACGCAGGTTGGAGCGTGCATAGTGGATTCCAATCACGTCATCCTCTCTACGGGGTATAACGGCTTCCCGCTCGGTTGCTCTGATGACGAACTGCCATGGGCAAGAACCGGCGAAGATACAAAATATCCTTATGTTGTGCATGCTGAACTCAACGCTATCTTGAATTCCGGCGGAAAATCGCTGAGAGATGCGACCATATACGTCGGGCTCTTCCCTTGCAATGAATGTGCCAAGGCAATTATTCAATCGGGTATACGTGAAGTCGTGTATTTGGACGACAAATACGCAAACGAAAAATCCACTCTCGCTTCTAAGCGGCTCCTTTCGATGGCAGGCGTCAAAATGCGCAAGCTGAAGCCCAGGGAGAAAACTCTGGTACTCAGTTTTGAAAGCAACCCGGATCGATAACGACAGTATTATATGCAATATTATATTAAGTATATTATGGCTTATTCAGAATTATGAGGAGGTATTGTTATGAAGCTTCTAGTGGTCGGCCCTCGTGGCAAGATGGGGCGTCTCATCACAGGTATTGCAGCTGAACGCGAAGACATAACTCTAGTCGGAGGTGTTGCGCCTTCAGGCAGAGATTACATTGGCACGGATCTCGGAGAAGTCGCTATGATAGGCAGATCACTCGGAGTACCGGTTGTTTCCGACGTAGAAGAGCTTATCGATAAGTGCGATGTTATCATTGATTTTGCAACCGTTGAGCAGGCTATGGTCACACTCGAGGCAGCGGTAAGACACAAAAAGGCGCTGATCTGCGGCACTACGGGATTCAACGCAGAACAGCGTTCAACATTTGAAGAAGCCGGCAAGGTTATCCCTGTTATGCTCGCAGCAAACACATCGAGGCTTGTAAATGTAATGTATAAGCTAATCGAGGATGCCACGAAGCTCGCCGGAGATGTCGATATTGAGATTCTTGACATGCATGACAACACCAAGCTTGATTCACCAAGCGGAACCGCAAAGGAAATCGGCGAAATAGTCGCAGCTGCGCGAGGAAAAGCTTTACACGACGTAGATAGATATGGACGCGAAGGCAGATGCCCTCGTAGGCACGGGGAGATTGCTTTTCACTCCATCAGATGTGGAGATATTTCGAGCAGCCACACTACTTACTTTGTAGGTCCGGGCGAGCGACTCGAGATTACACATCATTCACAGAGCTTCAAGTGCTTTGCTGCCGGCGCTGTCGACTGCGCGGTATTCCTCGGCAAGCAGTCAGTCGGTTCATACACGGTACAGGATTGTTTTGGACTGTAGGTAATGAGAAAAAGAAGAGGTATGAGCTGAGCAGCTGAGCAGCCCATATCTCTTTTTCTTATACTATTACTATCATCGGCGTTTCCGCAGTCACCGCTTTCACTCAATTCAGCTTATCCACGAGGTCTGCCAAAACGCTCGATCAGCTTATCGGCCTGCTTAATTCCGTCGCATGCTGCAGATGTAATTCCTCCTGCATAGCCGCAGCCTTCACCGGCCGGATAGATGCCGGAAATTCCAGTGCTCTCTCCACTATCCTTATCTCTAAGCACTCGCACCGGTGCCGAGCTTCTCGTTTCCACCGCCTTGATCACTGCATCCGGATCATCATATCCATGTATTTTCTCAGCAAAGAAAGGAATAGCCTCCCTGATTGCTTCATACGCGAAGTCCGGAAGAGAAGCTATAACGGATTGAGCATTTGCATCAAGAAAATCCTTCATAGTGCAGGTGGGTGGGTTAAATTTGCCGCCGCCATTTTCGAACGCCAGCCTCTCGTATTTCTGCTGGAATTTGACACCTGACAGCACATCATCCGAATCAAAGTCGCTCACCCTTACATCACACAGGATGCCGCTGTTAGCCACTCCGCTATCTCTCCTTCTGTTGCTCATGCCGTTGACGCACAGCTCGCCATCAGCGGTCGAGCACACTACAACCTCCCCGCCCGGACACATGCAGAACGAATACACTCCTCTTCCGTTGCTGGCTTTATACGAGACCTTGTATTCTGCAGGCGGCAGTCTATCCTCCTCACCGTACTGAGCGCGATTTATCAATTCCTGCGAATGCTCCATTCTGACGCCTATAGATAGAGGTTTCTGTTCCATTTCCAGAGCAGATTCTTTTATAAGTTCATACGTATCTCTTGCGCTGTGCCCTGTTGCCAGAATAACAGCATTGGTGTCAATGTGCTCCTCTCGGCCATCGCTATCCATAACGGTTATACCTTTTAACTCGCCATCAGCTATTTCAAGTCCGGTCAGACGCGTTCCAAAACGGACATCTCCACCGAGGTCTAAGATCTGCTCTCTGAGACTCACAATTACAGCTCTAAGCACATCAGTCCCTATATGAGGTTTATGCTTGTAGACAATTTCGTCTCCCGCACCGGCGCCGGCAAATGTCTCTAATACGAACTTTATATTCGGATCTTTAATTCCGCTCGTCAGTTTACCATCCGAAAATGTGCCTGCACCGCCTTCCCCGAAAAGTATGTTGGAATCCCCATCAAGTACCCCGTGTTGTCTGAAATTCTCCACATCTTTTACTCGTGCGGACATAGTCTTGCCACGCTCTATAACAATCGGTCTGTATCCGTTATGTGACAGCTCAAGCGCAGCAAAGATACCGCATGGTCCAAACCCGATGACTACAGGACGCCCTGTCAAGCACTCATTACCTGATATCGGCGCGTGCCTTTCAATATGCTTGTACACGTTACACCTATGCTTCTTGGCAGTCTTTGATGATATCTGCGAGTTCGTCGTAAAATCCAATGTATATACCATGAAGATATTTAATTTATCCCTGGCATCTATCGATTCTCGAGCGACCTGCCAAGTCATAATATCTGACAGCTTTATGGACAGCTGCTTCGCAATTTTGGCAGGCAGCTCTGTCATTTCAGCTCCGACAGGCAGCTTGATCTCACTCATCCTGTATGCATATTTCCCGGCCCTCTCTCCTCCACGCCACACTCTGTTCTTAAACCTTGCATCCATCTCCCACCTTCGCAAACTATTACGTCTGTTCAATATATCTTAATGCTTTTATCTCTATAGAAAATATTATGCACAATCCATGCGCCACAGTTGCTGTACAGCATACCCCATGAGGAAAAGCTTTATATCTCTCTAGCCGCAGCTTCTCCGGCGCGCTTTCCGGACAAAAATGCGTGATTAAGGTTGTAGCCACCGCAAAAGCCGTCATAGTCCAAAGTCTCACCAACAATGTATAACTTCGGCAAGAGCTTCGACTCAAAGCTCTCATCATCTATTTCATGCATATCGACACCACCGGAAGTACACTGCGCTTCCTTCCAGCCCTTGAGCCCGGTCGGCTTGAATCTCAGGTCACTTGCACTCCTGATGATTTTGTCGCGAACATCCGCATCTGTCAATATAGAAGCATTAGACGTATAATCCAATCCTGCCTGTCTAATTATCTCCACGGCAAGCCCTTCCTTATATACTGTCATAAACACCTCTACAAGTTTATTATATGAGGAATTCTCGCACACCGCAGAATTCGCCTCGATAGCACTCCTCTGTGAATTCCTCGCGTCAACTGTTTCTCTATTCACTACGGCTCTCTTAGCTGCAGCCGTAAGCCACTCGCTCAAATTAAAGCCATCGGTTACATCCAGTGACATATCGAAATTATCAAATCCCTCGCCTTTTCCAAATCTCATCATCCTCGAGAGATTAAATATGCAAATGCCGGAAAGTCCGTACTTGGTAAATTGCACCTCGCCATTCTCTTCATATAGCTGCTCTCCATCCTTCAAAAGCTTGGCTGTTGCGCGCACTCTCACCCCGGACAAGCCTGTTAGCTCAGATTTTCCGCACTCCACAGGGGTTAGCGATGGAACCGTCCTGGTGACGCTGTGTCCAAGTGACCTTGCCAACAAGAATCCGTCTCCTGTGGCTCCATATACCGGAGCCGACTTCCCGCCGGCGGCTATTACAAGAGCCTGCGATTCCATCCGGTAATCGTTATCGATACCGGCAATGGTAAATACAGTTTTAAACGAAATACCTGAATTGAAGCTTGCACCATCGAGCGGTCTGTCCTGTTTATCGCAATATGGAACTACAGAAACTGCAGATACTGTAGCACCCTTATACACCTTGATTCCAAGCTGCTCAAGCCGCAGCTCCAGTAGCTCTGCAACGTCCGGCGCTGACTCCGATACAGGATACACAAAGCCCCTCTCCTTAGACTTCGTAGCTATCCCTAACGAGAAAAGAAAAGCTATTACCTCTTCGTATCCGTCTGCACATGTATTAGTTATATTGCATCGTCCGTTTCCTGTCGCTCTAAGCTTCCTTCCGAGGATTTCGTTCTTCTCGAGTATAACGATCTCTGAATCCGGATGGCTGAGCTTGGCGCTTGTGGCAGCAGCCATCCCCGCCGGACCACCACCGATGATGAGTATGTCGCATACGGAAGCAGGAGCTTTGGCAGTGATATTCCGTGTATTTGCATATCTTTTTTGAGTACTGTGAGCCATATATCCACCTCTCGCTGCGATTTAAATTGAAGCTAATTATAACATTATAGGCTAATACAAACACCTACATGATTGCATTAGCCTATAAATTTCCAGTCGTTCATATTGATGATACGAAAATATACTATAGCCCTATTCCTATTGTCTATGCATACTGATCTGCCGCAGCCTTGAGCTGTGATGCCTTGTCAGTCTCTTCCCACTTGACACCGAGGCCGGTCCTGCCAAAGTGGCCGTATGCAGCCAGAGATCTGTAGATCGGTTTGAGCAGGTCGAGCTGCTTGATAATAGCAGCAGGTCTCATATCAAAGTTCGCCTTTATGAGCTTGGCGATATCCTCGTCCTTGAGAGTTGCAGTTCCATACGTGTTGACATACACGGATATAGGCTCTGCTACGCCGATTGCGTATGCCAGCTCAATCTCGCACCTGCGGGCAAGTCCGGCGGCGACGATATTTTTTGCAATATATCTAGCCATGTATGCGCCACTTCTGTCGACCTTAGTCGGATCCTTTCCTGAAAATGAACCTCCCCCGTGGCTTGCATAGCCACCGTAAGTATCAACTATAATCTTGCGACCTGTAAGACCGGAATCGCCTTTAGGCCCACCGATTACAAATCTGCCTGTCGGATTTACGAAAAACTTTGTGTCGTCATCAATCAGCTCAACAGGGATAATCGGCTTGATAACATGTTCAATCATATCCTTTCTGATCTGCTCGAGTGCAACATCAGGATCGTGCTGTGTCGAAATTACAACTGTATCAACTCTCACAACCCTGTCGTCATCGTACTCGACCGTAACCTGTGTCTTGCCGTCAGGTCTCAGATATCTCAGAGTGCCGTCCTTGCGAATATCTGCAAGTCTTTCGGCTAGTCGGTGTGCGAGCGAGATAGGCATAGGCATGAGCTCATCAGTCTCGTCGCAGGCGAATCCAAACATCATCCCCTGATCTCCCGCACCGGTCATAGCATCATCGCTTGCTTCCTCACCTTCCTTAACTTCGAGTGCTTCGTTAACACCCATTGCGATATCCGGTGATTGCTCCTCAATGCTTACGAGCACAGCACAAGTATTTCCATCAAAGCAAACCTCGCTGCAGTCGTATCCGATACTCTTGACTACATCTCTAACGATACCCTCAATATCCACTGTGCACGTAGTTGAAATCTCTCCAAATACAATTACAAAGCCTGTCTTAGTCGCTGTCTCGCATGCCACGTGAGCATTTGGGTCCTCAGCGAGGATTGCATCCAGTATGGCATCAGAAATCTGATCGCAAACCTTATCCGGATGACCTTCGGTAACTGATTCGGATGTGAATAACTTCTTCATTGAAACCTCCCTTCGGGCACGAGCATCATGCCCCCTCCAATCCATGAAATAAAAAACTCTTCAGCATGAGCCACATGCATGAAGAGACAAGTTCTAAATATGAATATGTCTCCTCATCTTTCAGGCCTTGCCTGTGGGAATTGGCACAACCGTTATACACGATGTTGCCGCGAGTTCATAGGGCCCATTCCCTCACTCGCTCTCAATAAGGAATTCACCTGTATTATATATGTATTTTGAGCAGTGTCAAGTTTCAGATGTTACGAATATTATTGTTTTTTGATTTTAATGGGTTAGATGAAGGATTCCACCGCCATATTTGGTATAATGATATATTATTGACTTACCGAGGAGAGCAACTATGCCGGTACTAAAAGTAGTAGAGGGTAAACTTTCAAATAAATACAATCACTTCATGGACTACCGCCTTGATTCTTGTGTCGCTACAAACACCCGTCTGATGGGTGTTGTAGCCCTCAAGGTGTCGTGGACTGCTAAGGATGGAAGCAAGGATAAGCTGTTTCAGCTTATCCACTTGGATTTCTCAGAATATGGAGTGGACGATTACAGAGAGATTTTCACCAAGGCCGGTAATCTGGAGGGAGGGCGAGAGGTCAAGGCGGAATGGAAGCGTATTTCCGGAGGGATTGGCGGAAATGAAGTCAAAATTCCGTTCTTCACCATGATACAGTTGATCAATGAAGTAATCGCTACGAATGATCTGTTCTATGAAAATCATGCGCCATTCATACAGGAGTTCCGCAAGGAGACGCTCATGCGCATCAATCTCATGAAAGAGGCTTCGGTAAAGCTGCTTGGTGAAGACACCGGCTTTGACAAAACGAGCAGAGAAGGCATGGAGATGGTGTGCAAGTCTCCTCTCACATCTTTTGAACTAATCAACTACTTCCTGATGAGGCTGCTGGATAAGGATTATAGAGGAGCCGCACTGCTTGCCGATGTGACTGCCGGAGCGATGAAGCGCAGCAAATTCAATGAGATCGGACTAGCTGAGCTAGTGAGAAATAAAATATCCAAGGAAACCACTGCCGCTACGCCTAGCGGCGAAGCGACAGTGTACAAGTGTAGGTTCACAGCGCTTTCCGATGATTACATATATGGTGAAGCGCTGCTCACCCTGTCTCTGCGCAGCCTCACGCGGTCACGACGAATTCTGGAATTCGAAGTAACGACACTGATGCACATCTCCGACTACGAGGCGGCGCTCCAGCTGCAGCAACCTGAATACATAACACTATATAAGCTGACAGTACCGCAGGAAAAATTCGATATCGATGATTCCGTCTTCGGGGCAGACACCGCGATGACACCGGCCCCTAACGGAATCGTCTACGTCCTATACAACAAAGACAATTCACATGTTGATTCAGCTAATTACTATATGAATCATGATTTATATGGAGCATACCTGCTGACTCCAAAAAATGAGCTGGTTGTGATGAGTCATGATCTGATGAAAATCACCAATATGGAGATGGATATCAACAAGAGTATCAATATCAGTAAGCTGGAGCTCAAGGGCAGATACAAGCTGGAGACTCAGGTATTCCAGAGTTTCGCCGAGTCGCCTAACACGATGTTCAGCGATATGATATTCAATCCGGAGCAATAGTAAATTGAAATTTATTTGTTAACGGTTGTTCTTTTTTGCCGTCTGAAACAAGCACAAGTTATCCACATCACTCGATTGCCGATAAAATGTGCACATCGGGGATTATCCACATAAAACTCAAAAATTGTATACAATCTTTTCAACATGTCAAAGTGGATAAGTAACTTGGTAAAAACGCGTATTTTTCAACGCTAATCAGTGATTAATGGATATGTCAAGGCAAGTTATCAACAGTTTTATAAAAATAATTTTTACACTTTTGTTCGATTTTCAATCTAGGGAAAAAACGAGGAGGGACTATGAAAACAGAAAAAGTTTTCCACAATGATCGGTACCTAAAATCACTGGATGCCACTGTTTTGGATGTTATTTCTAAAAAGGACAGGATTGAAATAATTACAGACAGAACTATCTTCTTTGCCGAGGGCGGCGGACAACCCGGGGACAGGGGTACAATGTATTTGACGGAGGATGAAACCAAGCATGTGGATATCTACGACACACACGACTCCGGCGAGTCAGTTGCGCATTATACAAATTCGGAGCATGTACCTTTCAATGTCGGCGACAAGGTCACTATGGAGCTGGATTGGACTTTTAGATTTAGCAACATGCAGAGACACTATGGTGAGCACATCCTGAGCGGCGCAATCTACAAGCTGTACAGAGGAACTAATAGAGGCTTTCACATGGGGCATAATTATATAACTATTGATATTGATCTTGACGGAAAAATTATGGATACTGCCATGCTGGAAGCTGCTGAAACGCTTGCCAATGAAGCGGTATGGGCTGACATGCCTATCCAGGCTCATTGTTTCGATTCAGTTGAAGAGGCAAACGCTATGCCACTCAGAAAGGCCGTCAACAAAAAAGTGGAAGGCTCTGTGGTTATCGTCACAGTCGGCGATCCTGCCGACCCATTTGACTGCTGCGCATGCTGCGGCACCTATCCTTCCACCAGCGGACAGATTGGAATTATCAAGATATTTAAAGCAGAATCCAACAAGGGAATGACGAGGATCTACTTCGACTGTGGCAGAAACGCCCTCGTCCACTATCAGGAGTCGCACCGCATCCTGACCGATGTTGCGGAGAGATTTTCTTCGAAGCCGGAGGATTTGATACGTACCTTAGATAAAAGGGACAAGGAAGAATCTGAACTAAAGGCTGAACGTGCACATCTGGCCGAATATTTCAGGACTGCCGAGGCTACAGCTCTTGCACTATATGCAGCTGCTCCCAACGACAAGCTCGTATATAGGGCATATTCCGATATTTCACCTAACGAACTCCAAAAGCTAGGCTTCAAAGCGCTCGACCTGATTGAAAGAGATAACAAGCCGCTACTGGCTCTAGCCTGCTCCCCATCCGGCACACTCATGCTGGTATCCGATGGCAGCTACCCTTGCGGCAAGCTGGTCAAGGAAAACGTCAAGGAGTACGGTGGTAAAGGGGGAGGCAGAGCTGACAACGCCCGTGCCCAGTTCGATAACGATGACGATCTAAAAGCATTTGTCGGAGCTATCGCGCAGAAATTATAGTATTATTTAAAAACACGATTGTGTTATAATCAGCAGGAGGGAGGCTGTATTATGTCAAATAAAGTCATAGTAACTATTGGAAGAGAATTTGGAAGCGGCGGACACGAGGTCGGCAAGAGATTAGCCGCGGCTCTTGGCATCAAGTTTTACGACAACGAGTTCATCAGACTCGCAGTCCAGAAAACCGGATTCCATGAGGACTACGTTAAGAGTAACGAGGAGAAGGCTCCGGACTTTGCAGCAAGTGCACTGTTCTCCGGTATAGAACTATATCAGCCGTCTCCTTACGACAAGATTCACTCTGAGGAGTATAAGCTCATCCGCGAGATTGCTGCGGAAGACAGCTGCGTAATAGTTGGAAGAGCTGCGGATTACATCCTGCGCGATCAATCACACGTCAGCGTCTTCCTCTTCGCACCTATTGAAGACAGAATTAAGCGCAAGATGGCTCTACTCTCTGGTGAAGAAGCCAAAAAAATGACGCCTGCTCAGATGGAGAAAATTGTCAAGCAGATGGACAAGCAGCGTCGTAGATACTACGAATATTACACCGATACCAGATGGGGAGAGAGAGATTCATACGACCTGCTAATCAACACTAGCCGTGCCGGAATCGACGGTGCTGTTAAAATCATCAGATCTTATATCGAGTCAAGCCGTGGCGAAAGCATGATGCCGGACTAGATAACTGTAATACGGTTGTCGTACATGCTGCGCATGCTTCAGGGATTATTCCAAAGTTTGTGTAAGCCAAAGCTCTGTGTTGGCACTTCCTAATCAAGTGCCGTACAGGGCTTATTATGTCGTCACATTCATGGAATGTATATGGCACGCTAAATAGAATGGAGATACTCTACTTCAGCCGGTCCCAGCTTTCTATAACCTCCTATCGCCAGTCGACCAATCACCAGTTTGCCAATTCTGATTCTCTGCAATTCCTGCACCGGTGCACCCACAGCCTTGAACATGCGGCGAACCTGATGATTCTTGCCTTCATGAATAGTGATATCCACAACCGTCGACTTCTTATTGTGCTTCCTTACCTCTACCTTCGCCGGCGAGGTCTTGAAGCCTCCGATATTCACTCCGCATTCCAATCTCGCAATCTTGCCGCACGTAAGTATCCCCGATACAACGGCTCGATACGTTTTTTCGAGCTCCTTCGACGGATGCATGAGTTTATTTGCCACATCACCGTCATTGGTCAAGATAAGAAGCCCTGAAGTATTGTAATCAAGCCTCCCCACAGGAAAAATCCGCCTATCCTCATCCTGTACGAGGTCGAGAACTGTAGGCCGCCCCCGGTCATCGGATGTTGTCGTCACATAGCCAAACGGCTTGTTGAGCAGTATGTAGATCTTGTCTCGTTCGGGTGCAATCCTTATGCCGTCGCATGTGACTTCCTCTCCCTGCTTCACATCATATCCGGGTTCCCTCATAATGACGTCGTTAACTGTAACCCTACCGTCCAATATAAGCTGGTCAGCCTTGCGTCTACTCGTAATTCCGCAAGAAGCGATATATTTATTTATCCTCACTATTTGCGTCTCCTTCAAAATTAATCGACAGCTGCTCGTGAGCCTTTCCATCCTCATCGTCGTAATCCTGCAGTTCATCGAACTCTGTGATGTCCGGCAGCTCATTGATGGATGTAAACCCGAATTTTTTGAGGAACTCTGCAGTCGTCCTATACAGGAGCGGTCTTCCCACACCTTCCGACCTGCCGGCAACTTCTACAAGCTCCTTGTTCATGAGTCCATCGATTACCCTCTCGCTCTTGATACCGCGAATAGAATCGATTTCGCTCTTCGTCACCGGCTGCCTGTAAGCGATTATCGCCAGTACCTCAAGTGCCGCCTGAGATAATTTCCTGATCTTGACCGGAGTGCACAGCTTCTCGATGAAAATTTCGTTTTCGCCGTGAGTCACAAATTGAAAAGCCCCGTCTACTTCTCTAATTCTGAGGCCACTCCCTCTCATTGCATATTCGCGCTGTAAACTGAGTAACAGCTCTTTTATTTCTTTCTTATCTGCATCAAGTACCTCTGCAGCATCCTTAACCTTGAGAGGCTCTCCCCAGACAAACATCATGGACTCCAGCGCTGATTTCATTACCTTATCGTTGTACATCTGTCTGAACCTCTTTCTTAATAACACTTATATTTCCGTAATTTCGATCCTGTTTAGCGTCAACTTCCTGCATCTTGATCATCTCCAGCAGCGACATGAACGACAGAGTCACATCATATCTATCCGCATCCTCGGGTACCAGTCTTACAAAATCGATAGATTCTCCCACGCTAACCCTGTCCTTGATAATCATGCTCATATAGTTGATTCGCTCCTCTATCGAAGCCCTATCTCGCTTGATTCGTTGATATCGCTTTTTGACATCAGCGACTCGTTTCTTCTTTTGCAAAAATGCATTAAATGCACTTACAAACTGTTCGATATCCGTCTTGAGAAGTTCGTCCGGCGAGTCTAAGTATATCGACATGTCCTCTGCCGGCTTCTCGTGAACGCATTCATTCGCTTCCATTCTCTCCTGCAGCATCTCTGCGATTTTTTTGGTTCTGACATATTCTGCCAACCTGCTTGCCAGCTCCATGCGAGGATCTTCGTCTATCACAATCTCGCCAATCTCATTGACGCGAGGAAGCAGCATCCGCGACTTAAGTCTAATCAGCACAGCTGCAAGCACGATAAATTCGCTGCTGACCTCTACATTGAGCTCCCCCATCTCCTTGAGATACGCTATATACTGCTCAGTAATCTCAGCAACCCTGATATCGTATATATCCATTTTCGCATTTTGTATCAGATATACCAACAGGTCAAATGGACCCTCAAACTTATCAATCCTTACCTTGTACAAGTACTGCCTCCACGTTTAAATTCGTCATCAAAATATATCTGCTCCAAATATAGCCCCTGTGGCGGTGCCGTAAACCCGGCGCTGCTCCGCGTGGCATCAGCCACAATCTGCTCCATATCGCTCGCCGAACGCTTGCCGGTACCAGTCTCCAGCAGCGTGCCAACGATAATTCTCACCATGTTGTACAGGAATCCGTCACCGGTGACTCTTATAATCGTTCGTTCCCCTTCATCGGAAATAACAATATCGGTAACGGTTCTAACTGTCGTCTCTCGCGGTATCCCTCCGGTTGTCTGAAAAGACGCAAAATCATGCGTTCCAACCGCAGCCTTGGCTGCTACTCTCATGGCCTCGTGGTCAAGTTCATAACCATACTGATAGACGTAATTTCGCTCAAAGATATCCCCACTTCTGTCAACAACATACTTATATGTCTTACCGTGGCACGAAAATCTCGCATGAAAATCCGACGGAACCTCTACTGCCGAGATTACCCGTATATCGCCCGGAAGACCGCTTCTGCCAAGCCCTCCGGCTCCAAATCTTCTGTTCATGATGTTAGCAAGCTTATTCGTTGGCAGCGGATTATCCCAGTTAAACGAAGCACATTGACCGAGAGCGTGTACCCCCGCATCAGTACGGCTAGTGCCATTTACCGGCACATCATACCCGGCGATGAACCTCAGCACATGCTCTACTTCACCTTGTACGGTTCTCCCATTAGGCTGCTTCTGCCAACCGTGAAAGTTAGTACCGTCATATTGAATTTTTAGCAGGATATTTTTGGTATTATCGGACATATTCTCCCCTGTCACCAACTCTCTGTTATATGCCAAGGCAGCGAACACTGCTATAGCAGCACAAAAGGTAAGAAATCCCACAGCGCAAGCATGTACAGCGTCACCGCCGGCAATGCATATACCAACATCGGTCTTCCCTCGTCAGCATTGAATCTATGCACAACACTCAGGTATATTATGTGAACAAGCGCAAACACTGCTATCAATATAAAGATCGAGATAATCCCTCTGACTCCGGTCACAAATCCTATCGAAATATAAAATTTTAGATCAGCCCCTCCTATCACAGTCCTATGATATAGGATGCGCCCCAGCCCATACGAGGCCATACCGAGAGCAAGCCCAACAAGCGCACCATAGAGTGGCTCAAGCAGTCTGTCGTTGAAGCTTACAAAGCCGACCGCTGATACAGAGAGCAGCACATTGAGCTGATCTGGAACCACGCGGTACTTTGCATCGCACGTAGCCATCATAGTTACGATAAATATGACAAGCACGGCAGCAAGCATAAATTGAGCCGATTCGCGAACAGCCAAAAAAACGCCACACGCACCGAAAAAAACTGTAAACACAAGCTTCCACGGAGTGCTGGGTAGCCGCTGTCTGTCACTATCCATGTCCTGCAGCAGTCTCTCCGGCAGAGAATTATCCTCCCCGGAGAACCATCGCACAGGCAGATGGTTAAACCACACAACTCCGCCATTCCCAAGTATTAATGCGATAACGATCGCTATTACCGCTTTTATCGTCATAAACACATAGTATTGATTCATCCGTTAATTATAACACACAATATAATAATTAAGGCACCTCAAAGTGTACCCTTCAATACCTATTATCGATGATTGATGCACTTTTTGTATATGATACTATCTCTTATTTGATCGTCTCCACACATTGATTTCCTCTGCCGCCTTAATCAGCTCGTCTCTAAAATCAGGGTGTGCCAGGTTAACCAGCTTCTCCGCGCGCTCCCATACCGAAGAACCGGCAAGATTCTCCACGCCGTACTCGGTCACCATAATATATGCCTGACTTCTGGGATCTGTTACTATATCCCCACCATCAAAGATAGGTCTGATGTTGGAATGCATCACGCCCTTCTTGTCGGTAAATGTCGATGGCAGCGCTATGAAGCTTTGTGCATCGGGATTCTTGAAACCTGCCGTCAGAAAATCGAGTTGCCCGCCTGTACCGCTGATGTGACGAGTGCCTGCGCTCTCAGCTGAAATTTGGCCGAAAAGATCCACAGCAATACAGCTATTGATAGATACGAAGTTTTCAATCTCACCTATCACATTGAGTCCATTTACATAGTTTATTGGGGCGCAGCACATACTGGGATTGTTATCTACCCAGTCAAACAGTTCCTGATTGCCGTGAGCAATGCTGAACACCGATTTACCACGCATGATTCCGCGCTTGTTGAGGTTAGTAATCTTTCCCGCTTTATGCATATCCAGGTACGCATTTACAAGCAGCTCTGAGTGAACTCCGAGATTTTTGAGCTCGGAGTTTGCTATCAGCTTGCCTATGGCATCCGGCATACCGCCAACGCCGATCTGTATGCAAGCTCCGTCAGTCATACGTCCGACAATAGAGGATGCAATTTTTTCCTCAACGGGACCTGCTGCGATTGACGGAAACTCTGTTAAAGCCTCGTGTTCGCCCTCAATTACCATATCCACCTCGGAGATGTGAATTGTATTTTCAAGACCGTGCACGCAAGGCAGCTTCTCGTTGACCTCAAGTATGATTACGTCTGCAACATCAAAGACAGCGCGCGCATTGGAATTATTGAGCGACACATTGAAATATCCTTGCTCATCCATAGGTGTTACACCCATCACCGCTACATTGACTGAGAGAAATCTCCTGTAGTAATCGGGAAGGTTTCTGAATACCATAGGTATAAATTTGCACAGCCCTCTGTCACACAGCTTCCTCTCGTATCCAATCATGTGCCACGAATTATATGTGAAATGCTCGCCCTCAGGATCCTGCTCTGCAATCTGAAGCGGCTTGGTAATGAGCAACGCTCTGACCTTTACATCTTCAAGTTCATCACGCCTAGCTGCCAGAGCCTCATCAAAAAGCGACGGAAAGCCCTGATAGCATCCGAAATCAACCCAGTCACCGCTTCTTACAATCTGTGCTGCATCTCGAGCGGTCCTAAGCTTGCTTTTATACTCTTCTCTATAGTTCATCAATGTCTGCCAACCTTTCATCGAGCCAAGTTAAAATATCCGCGTAAACTACATCTCTGTCCGTCTCATTCAATATCTCGTGTCTATCATCTAAATAAAGCTTGATATCAACAATGCATTTTGTGTTGCTGATATATTGCATATAAGCCTTGCGGACTCCTTCACCAAAATCACCGACAGGGTCATCTGCACCCGATACAAACAACATTGCCAGGTTCGGTGATATGGTTTTCGTCCTGTTCTTATCAATTGACTTGAGAATCCCCTTGAACATCTCGTTGTATGCGCTCACCGTAAATATGAAGCTGCACCACTCCTCGTCACAATACCAATCCACCACTTCAGTATCCTTGGTCAACCAGTCAAACGCTGTACGCGCCGGTTTAAACTTCTTGTTGTACGATGAAAATACCATGGAATTAATCAGCCTGCTCCTATGGCGATGCCCCCTAATTCCTTTGATTATCGCTGATAGCACGATACCTGACTGTAGCGCAATTGCCTTCTGCTGACCCGTGCCCATGATGATTGCACCGGCCAATCCTTCAGAATAGCTAGCTCCATACTTCTCCTTTTCCGTCAGGTACTGCCTCAGCAGGAACGAACCCATGCTGTGTCCGAGCATGTAGTAAGGCAGTCCCGGATATTCAGCCTCGGTTCTCTTTCTCAGCGTGTGAATATCGGCAATCAGCGCCTCGTTGCCGTATTCTCCAAAATACCCATAATCGTCAGGCGTCATCGCCGACTCTCCGTGACCTAGTTGGTCATGACCAACTACCACGTAGCCATGATCCGTCAGATATGAAGCAAAGGCGCTATATCTCCCCACAAATTCAACCATACCGTGAATCAGCTGGACAACTGCCTTTGGCTGCTCATCAGGGCTCCATTTTCTAACGTGTATTGGTGTTCTGCCATCCGCAGATATAAATTTTTCGTCTGTCTTTTTCATCGATTTTCCCTGTCTTGTATTAATTATGTATTTTCATCCTTTACTTATTAGCCATCTTCTGACCATGGAACTGATAATATGTAGTCTGAAGCCTTCCGTTATACAGCTTGCGTCTCCTGTCCGCCTTTCTGTCAAATATCTCTTCAACCTCACGATCCGTCGTAATCATGAACAGCGAACAGGAGGGATCATTTTCAAGAATCTCCTTGAGTCTGAAATATATACCGTGAATCGCCTCCCTATCACCAATTCGCTCTCCGTACGGCGGATTGGTGATAATGACGCCATTGGATACGGCAGCTCTGAATTTGCGCATATCCATGCGATTGAACGTGATATCCTCTTCAACGCCGGCTTCCGCCGCATTGGCCTGAGCGGAGGCAATCGCCTTACCGTTTATATCAAAGCCCCTGATAATCAGTTCACTGTCATAATCCACAGCCCTATATGCAGCTTGTCTCTCCTCATCCCACAATTCATCCGGAATGAGATCCCAGTCCATAGCTGCAAACTTGCGGGTCAGTCCCGGAGCAATATTTCTTGCCATCATCGCCGCCTCAATCAGAATCGTGCCTGAACCGCAGCACGTATCTACAAGCATTCTTGAGAAGTGCTCGGGGTTATCCTTGTCCCTGCGCATCACGCCTTCCTTCCAGAAGCTCAGCTTCACAAGTGCGGCTGCCAGCGTTTCCTTCATAGGCGCCGCCACATCAAATACCCTGTATCCTCTCTTGTGCAGACCGGCTCCTGATGTATCTAGCATAATCGTAACCTTATTCTTTAAAATTGAGAACCTGACGCGGTAGCTCGCACCGTTTTCCTCAAAATGCTTTTGTACGTAGAAATCCGAAAGCCTTGAGACTATGGCCTTCTTGATAATACTCTGACACGAGGGTACGCTGTGAAGCGTGGACTTGACAGAGGTTCCGACAACCGGAAATGCCGCATCTATAGGAAGAAAGTTTTCCCATGGTAGTCCTCTCACCTGCTGGAACAAGTCCTCAAACGTCTCGGCACTGAATTCGGCAACCTTGATATAAACCCTATCTGCCGTCCTCAGCCACATATTTGAATGTACAACTGCCTTTTCATCGCCGACGAAGGTTACCTTCCCATCCTCCGTCTTGAGCACCTGATACCCAAGCTCTTGCAGCTCCATCCTGACCACAGCTTCAAGGCCAAATGTCGCTGTTGCAATCAATTCATATTTCATAAAATATTTACTTTCCCAAAATCATAATCTCTCGTCGCACTCCGATGCTCCGAGCTGTTATACAATATTACTTTATAATTTTAGCACATTAACCTGTACATAAGCGCTGTTTTAGTCTGGAATTTTATCTTGCACGTCAAAAGCACGGCATTTCTGCCGCGCCTTCGTTAAATATCATTATCACGTAGCTTTACAGATGATATTTCAAAGAGCGAAAACCGCGAAATACCGGCACACCCGTATAGGTCAACACAGGAACCTGTCCTGTCATAGCCTGATAGGCACCTGATGCAAGTGCCGCTATCTCCCACTCTCCGGGCATAACCCACGTCTCAGCTATCCAATCTACATATTGCTTGAGGCTCCTGACTATGTACTCAGAGCGAGCAAGTCCACCTGTAATCAGAATAGCATCCACCTTGCCCTTCAGCACGCAGGCACACTCACCTACAGCCTTGGAAAACTGATATATCATAGCATCCAGCACCAGCCTGGCATATTCATCGTTTTCTTCTTCAATGCGCCGCATTATCTCTTTGACATCGGAGGTACCCAGATGGCTGCTTAAGCCACTGTTTCTGACGATTATATCCTCAAGCTCCTCATGCGTATAGTCACCGCTAAATGCCAGATCCAGCAGCTTGGTCGCCGGTATTGTTCCGGCTCTAAGCGGTGTCATCGGGCCATCGCCGATAAGATTATCGTTGCTGTCGATCATCTGCCCTTCACGGTGAGCAGTGATAGAAACTCCTCCGCCCAGGTGACATACTACAAAATTACATTTGTTGTAATTCAAGCCTTTTTCTTCACAATACCTTCTGGCAACTTCCTTCTGATTGAGGCAGTGCACATGGCTGTCGCGATACACTCCTTTGATTCCGGTCACTCTAGCGAGATCCTGGAATTCGTCGGTATCCGGCGGATTAACGATGTATGCATTTGCACCATACTTATTTGCAAGCTGTCTCGCAATCTGAGATGCGAGCTGAGCGGGATGCTCTACACCGGATGCCGCCGTTTCGCAATCATAGATAATCTTGTCCGTAATGCAATAAACACCGCCATTGGAAGGCAGAAGTCCTCCACCACGGCCGACAAAAGCATCGACTTCACTGAGCTTAACGCCATTGCATTCACAACGATTTTCTACCAGCAACCGTCTGTAGCTCAGCTGTTCCTGAATACTGCCAAATCTGGAGAGTTCGTCCTTATTATGGTATATATTTTCGATAAATACCTTTTCGCTATTGTGGTAGAATCCGAATTTTGTCGAAGTCGATCCAGGATTTATCACGACTATGTTGTATATCTTATCAGTCATATTCGTCCCTCCAAGGCATATGTTGTTGAGAATAGGGCTTGTCTATCACGGGCAACCGCGAATCTTGTTATGACTCCAAAGCACATCAAGGCATATATTGCTGAGAACAGGGGCGCGAAGAACACGTCTTCACACCCCTGTACTTGCCGCTTATGCAATTTCCTTTGCTGCTTTGATTGAATCGATAAGCAGTGGAACTACCTTGAACAGATCTCCCGTAATTCCGTAGTCAGCAATCTCAAATATAGGTGCTGCTTCGTTCTTATTGATAGCTATGATACACTCTGAATCCTGCATTCCTGCTTTGTGCTGAATAGCTCCCGAAATTCCGAGAGCTATGTAAATCCTCGGATGTACAGTCTTTCCGGTCTGTCCCACCTGATGGTCTGCGCTTATCCAGCCGGCATCTACGCAAGCTCTGGAGGAGCCTACCACTCCACCGAGAAGCTCTGCCAGCTCTGTTGCAAGAGCTATTCCGCCTTCTATATCCTTAGCGATTCCTCTTCCGACCGATACGATTACATCTGCACCAATCAGGTCGACCATCTTCTTAGCCGCCTTAACGATATCGAGAACCTCTGTCTCAATGTCGCCAGCTGCTAACTCAAATGCAGGGTGCATGATTTCGACCTTTGCAGCTCCTGCTTCATCATAAGGGCACTTCTGCATAACACCGGGTCTTACAGTCGCCATAGCCGGTCTAAATCTTGGGCACACGATTGTAGCCATGAGATGTCCGCCAAATGCCGGACGAGTCATCTTGAGGTTGGTGTTAACATCGAACAACCTGGTATCAAACTTCATGTTGTCAACATCGAGCGATGAGCCTGTGCGCAGGAAATTGATATAACCATCAAGGTCTATATCAAGGTGTGTGCAATCTGCACAGAGACCTGTATGAAGTCTGGCAGCGCATCTAGGAGCCAGGTCTCTACCGATATTGGAAGCCCCAAACAACATAACCTCCGGCTTAAATTCCTGCACCGCCTCGCTTATCACCTTAGTGTAACCATCTGTTGTGTAATTCTTAAGCAGCGGGCTGTTGTACACATACACACCGTCTGCTCCGTATCCGCCCAGCTCCTTAGCAAGGCCATCTACGTCATCTCCGAGGAGGATGCCATACAGCTTGCAGCCAAGCTCATCAGCAAGCTTTCTGCCCTCGGAAACAAGTTCAAATGTTGTCGGCATCATTTTGCCCTGACGCTGTTCACAGAACACCCATACATCTTTGAAAGCGTCGATTTGCGAACTATCGTAAGCCATATTGAATTCTCCTCTCTATATGATATGCTTGCCGGTCAAAATTGACACAAGCTCGTCAGTAGTATTCTTATCAGAACCTTCCATCATCATGCCGCCACCCTTTACCGGAGGTGTAAACGACTTGTAGATGTTGGTTGGAGAACCCTTAAGTCCGATAGTAGTCTTATCGATCAGCGGATGGTTCTCAAGCGCTGCAAAGTCCATAATCTGAAGCGGCATATCCCAACACTTCTCTGTTCCGACTACGCTCATGTATCTAGGAGTATTCAGTTCCTTGATACAAGTAATCATGCAAGGAGTCGAAACCTTGACCAGCATATATCCGTCCTCCAGCATTCTCTTAATTATCAGTGAGCCGCCCTCTTTCTTGACTTCTCCGGCATAGGTTACCTGCGGCAGATGCAGCTTCTCGGCTATCTGAGGCCCAACCTGAGCTGTATCTCCATCTATAGCCTGACGGCCGGCGATGATGATATCATCAGTCTCAACACCATACGTATCAATAGCCGCAGCCAAGATCTGCGATGTAGCATATGTGTCAGATCCTCCAAATTCACGAGCGGAAACGAGAACTGTCTCGTCTACTCCCATTGCCATCAGTTCTCTGAGCATTCCTTCAGCCGGCATAGGTCCCATAGTGAAAGCGACTACCTTGTATCCGAACTCTTCCTTGAGAGTCAGCGCCTGCTCTACAGCATTGAGGTCATCCGGGTTGATGATTGTCTGCATTGAAGCGCGGTTAAGTGTTCCATCATCGTTTACTGCAACCTTGCCGGAGGTATCAGGAACCTGCTTAACTGTTACGAAAATTTTCATTTCTTCCTCCTCTATCTAAGTAAATTGTTAGCGATTACAACTTCCTGAATCTGGCTGGTTCCTTCAAATATGCTCATTATACGAGCATCTCTGTAAAGTCTCTCAACTCTGTATTCCTTGATGTAGCCATATCCACCGTGAATCTGTACTGCCTTGTACGCACAGCGGTTTGCAGCCTCTGCAGCGAAGAACTTAGCGATAGAGCAAGCCATTCCGGCCTGTGGTGAATTCTGATCCTTGAGGCCTGCTGCGTGATATGTGAGCTGTCTTGCAGCCTCTACATCCGCCTGCATCTCTGCAATCATGAAGCTAACACCCTGGAAGTCTGCAATTCTACGACCAAACTGTTTACGCTCCTTAGCGTATTTTACAGCCTCATCCAGGCACCCCTGAGCTACTCCAACAGACATAGCCGCAACTCCGAGTCTGCCTCCATCCAGAGTCTTCATAGCGTACTGGAATCCCTTGTTGAGAGGTCCTATAAGATTTGCCTTAGGAACCCTTACATCCTCAAATACCACATCAGATGTCGGATATCCGTTAATTCCCATCTTTTTCTCAGGTGCTCCCAGCGAAACACCCTCTGCGTGCATGTCGACTATGAACATAGATATACCGCGGGAACCCTTCTGCGAGAGATCTGTCTTGGCATAGATGATAATCCAGTCTGCCATCGGTGCACCGGAGATAAAGCACTTACGTCCATTGATGATGAAATCTTCTCCATCAGGAATTGCTGTTGTGGTTGTACCACCGGCATCTGATCCGGCTCCCGGCTCTGTAAGTCCAAATACGAGGATTTTCTCTCCGCTTGCAACCTGCGGTAGATACTCTTTCTTCTGAGACTCACTTCCTGCGAGGAGCAGCGGGCCTCCACCGAGTGAGTTTGAAGTATTTGCGTAAATAGCCAGAACTGCATCCTGGCGTGCAAACTCTTCGTCCATGAGCACATAGGTCAAGCTATCCGATCCTGCGCCGCCGTACTCTTCCGGAATCTTAACTCCCATAAATCCGTAACGGGACATCTTCTTGTGCATATCCCAGTTGAACTCACCGGTCTCATCGAGCTCATCCTGAAGCTCCTTGGTGAATTCAGTCTCAGCAAACTCACGGAACAGTTTCTGCTGCAGCGCGTGCTTTCGATCCAAAATCATTTATTTACCTCCTTAGCATGGTATCTCGTGAGACGACTTTCCTTCAGTCATGATCTCATAAATACTGTCAACTCCACATGCAGCCATAGATGCAGCAGCCTCTTCTGTGAAGAAAGCCATGTGTGGTGTGTGATACACATTTACGAAAGAACGCAGATACTTGAGCTTGAAGTAAGGCATTCCCTCTGTCCTGATAATATCCTCGTTGTGAGGAACGTGAATGATTCCTGTCTCCCCGGGGAATGCATCACAGTACAATGCGCCAATCTTACCGTTTTCAACACCTTCGATAACAGCGTCTATATCCAACAGTTCTCCTCTTGCGTTGTTGATAAGTATTACGCCATCCTTCATCTTGTCGATTGCTTCCTTGTTGATCATACCTGTTGTAGCCGGCAGGAGCGGCATGTGAATTGTGATTACATCGCACTCCTTATAAATTGTGTCTACATCAACGTAGGTAGCGTATTCCTTCACCTCATCGTCCTGAATAACATCATAAGCTAAGATTTTACAGCCAAACCCGCTCAGAATCTTGACCACAGTCTTGCCTATCTTACCCGCACCGAGCACTCCGACCGTGAGAGAGCGGAGCTCCCTTCCCATCTTGCCTTTAAGTGTAAAATCGTTGTCGTTAGTGTTGTACAGCGCCTTTTTCTGATGACGCATACACATCAGTATAGCCATTACAGAGTACTCGGCAACTCCATTAGGAGCATAAGAGCCGTTACAAAGCTTAAATCCCAGCTTTCTGGCATACTCTACGTTCATGTGATTATAGCCAACGCAGCGGGATGCTAAAACCTTAACACCCATCTTATTGAGCTCGTCGAGTACTTCGTTTGAATATGTACTCTGACCCAGAGTTGTAATACCGTAGCTTCCCTCTGCCAGGTTTACCGTTGTCTCATCCAAATTAGCTCTTGTAATAACTACATCGATGCCGTATTTGTCACACAAGCCTCTGATGACAGGCTCTTCGTCCGGTCTAACTTCATATGCAGTAATTTTCATGTCAATTCTCCTCGTATAATATGTTTTACCGACACATTTTCTTATAAAACATGTCATATAACAGCTTGTTCCACTTTGCATATAAACCGTTGCAATCTCTAAAACGACCCAATTCACCCCTTATTTTTGATTAGTCCTGTAGAGCGGGATCCATATCGATTGCGGCACCGCTTTCAAGCATTGCGGAAATATCCTCTGTCGAATACCCGAGTTCGCCGAGGATATCCTTTGTCTGCTCTCCGAGATAAGGCCCTCTCTCGTATGGCGGAAGTCCCATCCGATCAAATAGAACCGGCGGTCTTACAAGGGTGCGCTTATTGCCGTTGCTATAAGCCATCTCGTAGAAGCAGTCAGACGCCCAAGCCTGCCTGTCTTCCAGCAAGCTGTCCCAGCCCTGAGCGACTGCATATGGTAAATCATTAGCATCCAAAATCCGACACCACTCATCGCAATTCTTGGTCTTAAACTCCGCTGTAATCCATGCTGAAAATTCCTCGCGGTTAGGGATAAGGTTCTTCTGTGGATAGAATCTCGCGTTATCTGCCAGTTCCGGATGTCCCATTGCATTCATAAGTATTGGATAATGCCTGTCGTACTGAGGCATAGCGATCTGCAGCCATCTGCCGTCAGCAGTCTCGTAGCAGAGGACCAGCGGATTACCAAGCTTCCATCTCTCCATCGGATACTGTGTGCTGTCAGCACCATACTGACTAGCCTGAAGCATCAATGAAATATCCCAAATAGCACTGTGGAACAGCGATACCACCACATGGTCGCCCTCGCCGGTCATCTTGGCCTTGAACAGCGCCGCGAGAACTCCGGCTGCGAGGTTCATAGCGACCTGATGATCACCGAAGCCTTGAACTGTCAGCATCGGCAAGCTATTCTTGTCACGAAGCGGACCCAGGATACCGCCCCTGGCGTAGAAGGCTGTAAAATCGAAGCCCGGCAGATCCTTATCCGGTCCCTTTTCCCCATATCCGGATACATATCCATAAACCAGGCTAGGATACTTCTCATGAAGAGTCTCCCAGTCCAGCCCGGCTCTCTTGAGCGGTGACTGACGCCAGTTGCAGATAAATACATCTGCAGTTGCCAGCAGCTTCTCAAGCACTTCTCTCCCCTCTTCAGACTTAGTGTTAAGTGCAATGCAGGTCTTTCCGGCATTCTCAAGGTCGTAAGATGTGTTTTCCTTCTGATCGAGAGGACGACCCTCGTTTACTGCAGTGTAGCGAAGCGGATCGCCCTTAGGCGGTTCGACCTTGATAACCTCTGCACCGAGGTCAGCCAGGAATCTGGCTGTGCAAGGTGCTGCAATAAAGGTAGCCATCTCAACGACTCTGATTCCTTCAAGCGGTCTATTGCCCATTATTATCCTCCTTGAAATTTATCTAAGCATTAAAACGTTTTAGAACAATAACATATCGCGGAACGTCTCAAGGTTGGTCTTAACCTGTTCAAACTGATTCATCTGTCTATCGACTTCTACTAGAGCCAGTGGCAAATCAGCCTTCTCGCACGCTTCCTTTATACATACGAAGTCGAACTCCTCCGGATCACAGAACTTTGTCATTACTACTACCACTCCCTTAGCGCCTCTATTCTTCGCAACATCTACAATCCACTGAACTCTCGGTTTCTCTACGTTGTAGAGAACAGAACAGTTATCTGTATTTGCAAATTTCTCGGCTAGCGCCTGCAGCGCATCAGCTCCAAAAGGAACATCTGTCCTGTACTGTCTGGATTGTGCACAGACATCGTCTGCAACTATGTGCATTCCGAACTCGTCAAAGGTTTCGCTCAGACCATCCATGTCTGTGAGTATTCCGGAAATTACGATCGGGAAGTTGCCTACGCTTTCGTCGGCGGCCTCGAGCTCGGTAATTAGTTTATTTACGAGAGCCGTGTGCTCCTCTACGAGCATATAGTTAGCACTTGCAAATATGTCGCTGCGCTCCTGAACCGTAATCTCGGCGTGTTTAGCGAGCAGAGCATCGATTTTACGCATCGCTGCATTATGCTCGTTGTACAGCCGGTTGGATTCAGCAAGCTTATCCGGCGAAAATTCAGCTCCCGTGCACTCCTCGAGCTCCTTGATTACTCGCTCGTATCCGGCCCTTGTGTACGCGATTCCAAATGCAGGCTTCCTATTCTGTGGATATGTCATAGGTATGAACTTTATATCAGGAACTGCATACTTCCAGTTTTCACCCATGGTCTTGAGAGTGTCACACAGCGACGGAATTATAATCGCGCTCGCGCCCTCAAACTTACCGGTGATGCCCAGCTCCAAGATAGACTGAACTATTGAACACATGAACGCCGGGAAATACTCCTTTGCTCTGTCGAGTTCCATATCTGCACCCCATGTTCCCATTGGCACAAGCCCCATTGAATGAACTATCTCATCAGGCGTGTAATACGGAACGGTGAGAACAATCTTTTTGCCCTCTCCCAGATACCTGTCCATCTGCTTGCGAGGAGAAGCTGCTATCTCATGAAAATCCTTGATTGTATTGTATGTCATAGCTATCTGTCTCCTTTCTCAGATTTGTTGGATTCCATAATCTCCATCAGCCCTTGAACTCTCGTATCGTACTGTGCTTCTGAAAAGTTTCTGGGGTCGGCCTGATCTCCGTCAAAGCTTGCAACCGGTATATCGCACGCTTCTCCGATCTGCCTGCTCATTTCATACATAAATCCGCTCCACAGCTTGCATGAACGGTTGGTATGTACCAACAAGCCTTCAACGTGATTGTCCTTGCAGAGCTTGATTCTCTTATCTCTGGACTTCTCCAGATTGATGGCGTTAGGAACACTGCAATATGCCTTAATCATCTCTTCAAACGAATGGTAATCAAATCCAAACGCATCGGCGTATATCGTCGTAACCATGTTGATACCGCGGTCCTTAAGTCCATGCGATGTCGCTCTCAGATAAGGCCAGCAAGCTATCCCTTCAAACATAATTCTGTATTTTTCCTCAGCTCTGAATGTGCTGGTACCATTAAGATGATTTTCCTTGTATTCCCTGAGGAGAGTTTCCATGGCCTCACCGGCCTCTTCCTTGCCTCTAGCTGTAACCATTACAGCCATGTGGTTAAGCAGGTCGAATCCGTTAAACGGAGAAGGCACGTACTTTGCCTGTGCCGTAGCTTCGAGCCACGCTCTGCTGGCTCTGCAGCTAAATCCTGTAACCTTTTCGAACTTTGCATCATCCCATTTCAGGCCAAATAGCTTTTCAAGCTGATGAACTGCATCCCAGAACTGAGCAGACACATAGGTTACTTCAGCATCGGAAACCTCATAGTCCGGATTGAAAGGAATATCTAGAATAATCATTGGGATGTTGAGATCTCTGGCGAGATTCTCGTACCATTTAATCATGCAGTTGCAGATATTGTTGCAGCACAGCAGCACATCCGGCATTGCAACATCCTGCTCCGGACATTCCTTGAGCTTGGCGTACGCAAGACTTACTCTCGCATATGCACAAATGTCATTAGAATACCCCTCTGCTTCCGCGACATTGCACATTCTTTCTCCTGCACCTCTGGCGGCAATTCCCGCAGCTTGATTCTCAGGGTATGCAGTCGCAATTCCCAGTGTTTCAGGAATCTCAACAGGGAAGTTACTGGATACCCAAGCGACAGGAACACCCTGTTTCTTTGCCTCAATTGCGCCGGCAAACGCATCACCGGCAATCTTTCCTAGCTTAAATTTGGCTGAATTAGGATCAATTGGCTTCCTAGGCTTTTTGATTTCCTCTGCCATAACCTATTACCTCCTTTTCCATTTTGTTAATCATTTAGAAATATTTAGGCTGAATCTATCTGTGCAAAAAAATTAAATACGCATTTTGTTAATTCATTAACATCTTTCCCTAAAAATTTTTGCTCCCTTGAAGATGTAAATTTTTTCACCTAGTTGTCATAGCCCGCGCTTCTGTATGCATAAATCGCCGCCCCAATAGCTCCGAAATATTGTGCAAGCGGGTCGTATTTTATGTCTGTTTCAATTGCTTTGCTCATAGCTTCTCGAACTGCGCCGTTTCGCGCCACGCCGCCAGACATGCACACAGGCTCTTTGAAGCCCGCACGCCTGACTAATGAGCTTACACGCGTCGCAACGCTGTTACAAATCCCGGCGATAACATTTTCTCTGCTCTCTCCGTTTGCCAACTGGCTGATAACCTCTGATTCTGCGAAAACCGTACATGTACTCGAAATAGTGGCTGGCTTCTCAGCCTTCGCAGCTAATACCTCCAATTCTGAAATATCTGCTCGTAAAATATTAGCCATCACATCCAGAAACCTACCTGTACCGGCCGCACACTTGTCATTCATCACAAAATTCGTCATCTTGCCTGACTCACTCATGCATATAACCTTGGCATCCTGACCGCCGATATCTATCACAGTACGGACGTCCGGAAATACGAATCTGCTCCCAAGCGCATGACATGTCAGTTCACTGACTTCAAGATCGCAGCCCTTATATTTATTGCGTCCATAACCGGTAACTGCGGTATTAGTTATATCAGCTTCAGACAGACACGAACCGATCATCAACTCCTGCTTGACATCCTCCGGTCCTGAAGTGCCAAGTCCGCCTACACATAGAGCCTTTGCCATTAATTTGGTTCCGTCTTCCAGGATTACACACTTGGATGTGGTAGAGCCTATGTCGAGTCCAAGAGTATACATCTGCCGGTCTCCTTCCCATGTACATATTCTCGTACAAACTCATTATAGCGCTCGTTATTTTATAGTCAATAGAGTTTGTTAAAAAATTATTATAGTAGTTTTTCAAATATGGTATTAAGAATTTTAAAAACAGTGATTCTGCTATCCTATTTTCGTTGAAATTTCAACATTTGCGCAGATAAAAGGAGAGGCATAAGCCTCTCCCCGAACTGTAGACCTTTATCTGTCTTGTTATAAACCATCATAAGAGCACCGACATAGCACCGTCACATCATCAAGACGGCAACTATCAGATACTTGTAAATCTATCCAATGAATCTAATCAACCTTAATCTTATCCCAAAGCTTGGACATTCTTTCGATACTCTTGACGTCTGTGCCGTTCTTCTTGAGCTGCTTCATATACATCTCCTTAGGCATTCCCATTTTTTTATACGCAGACAGGTACTTCTTGGAGTAGTTGTTCATATATAAGAAGAAGCCTACCATATAAGCCGCACCTGCTACCGCGAGAACTGCCGAAGCGACCCAAGTCCAAAAGAAGCCGCATACAAAGATTAGTACAATCCATACTATTCCGAGTATTCTGTTAATCTTAGTCAGCTTGTCGATATCAATCGACTTAGGGAGCTGGATATTCTGATCCTTCATCTGCTTCTTATATAGATTCTGTTGATAGCCCTTTGACTGTCTAATATATTGTGGTGGTCTCTGCTTACCTTTGCTCATCTTATCGTTCCTTTTCTAATTAATCTGGTTAAACATTCTAACATAGATTATTCACTTTTTTCAAGTGATTTGAACATCTGCTGCATCGTTGGGTTGTTCTTTGTAAGCTTCTTGATAGTCAAATCCTCTGCCTTGTTGTTAGCTAGACGAAGATTATTCTCCGACGAGGTCAGTGCCTTCTTAATTTTTTCGAGGTGATCGATTGATTTATCGATTTCAGCAATAGCCTCCTGAAATCGCCTGGATGCTATATCGTAGTTTCTTGCGAATGCGTTTTTGAAGTTCTCCATATCCTCCTCGAAATGAGTGATATCGATATTCTGAGCCTTCATCGTTTCCAGTTCCTGCCTGTACTTGAGAGCGTTATGGCCCATATTGCGCAGAAGCGAAATCATCGGAATGAAGAACTGAGGTCTGATAACGTACATCTTGTCATATCTATGAGATACGTCAACAATTCCCTGATTATAGAACTCGTTATCAGCTTCCAGAAGCGACACCAAAACCGCATACTCGCAGTTCTTTTCTCTTCTATCCTTATCAAGCTCTTTAAAAAAATCTTCGTTCTTGTGCTTTGTTACAGTCGCGTCCATCTCATTCTTCATCTCAAACATTATTGACACGACCTCAACCCCATTGCTGTCTGATTCGCGGAATATATAATCTCCCTTGCTACCGGTTCTGGCATCATTGTCCTTCTCAAAATACGCATTTTGAAAGGCCGTGGATCTCAGCTTGTTGAATTCTATCTCACAATGCTGTTCCAGCGTCTCTCCCACCATTTTGGTCGATTGACGTGCCTTGAGGTCCTTATAGTAATCTATCTGCTCGTCCTTCATCTTGAGCTTTGCTTCATATTCATCGCGAAGCACCTGAAGATTGAGCTCCGCCTCCTTCTCACTTACCTTGAAATCGCCGGATAGCTTTTGAAGCTCCTCCCGCTGCTGATTAAGTTCCTCATCCTTAAACGCAGCGAGTTTTCTGTATTCAGCCTCCTTGGTGTCAGCAAGCTTTCGATATTCATTTACTTTCGCTTGAATGGCTTCATTTACAGCCAATGCCTTATCTTTATCATTTGCAGCTATGGTGGCACGCAGTCTAACGATTTCCTGTTCTTTACCGGCCAGCGCATCATGAAGCCGATTAGCTGTCTCTGCCTTCGCCAGATTGACTGCAGCTGTCTTGTCGCTCTCATACTGCTCTTCGGCACGTTTTATCTCATTGTTAAATTCCTTGTCTCTGACCTGTTTGACAATTGCCGCGTACCCAGCCTCATCTATCCGGAACACTTCGCCGCACTTAGGGCACTTAATCTGCTGCATGACAATCCTCCTCAGAAATTCTATTTATCGTCCGAAATTACCTCGACATCCACATCGACCGCATCCTTTGTGAAGTCATCTTCGAGGTCGCCTGCACTGGCTCTCCTGTCATAGGAAGATCTGTTATCACCACTATCACCACTGCGATAACGACGAGCATTCCCGGCTTCACCTGATTTATCTCTCCACCATCTAGCTACAGCTTGAAATAACACGAGAAGACCTACAACAATCCAGAATAATGGATTAAGCAGAATAGCTATCACCACCGATGCAAGCAACAAAAATATGAATATTCCTATCACGCAGCCAAGGCCGCCTCCATCACGATAATACATTTCGTCCTCCTAATTATATAAACACCTATATATACTAAGTTAGTTTCTGTTTTCCTAATCGATTACAACGTATTATAGCACAGGGTATTTGAATATTTGGTGACGCTATATTAAACAAGAATTAATATTGTCGAATTATCGCATTAAAAAAGGGGCCGAAGCCCCGCTTAATATCGTAATAGTAGCTGCACCGGGGAAGAGATCTAGCCGAAGTATCTCTCAAGGAGACCCTTGAACGCCTTTCCGTGTCTAGCCTCGTCCCTTGCCATCTCGTGAACTGTGTCGTGGATAGCATCAAGGTTAGCTGCCTTAGCTCTCTTGGCAAGGTCGAACTTACCGGCCGTTGCACCGTTCTCAGCATCAACTCTCATCTGAAGGTTCTTCTTGGTGCTGTCTGTGATAACATCTCCGAGAAGCTCTGCAAACTTGGAAGCGTGCTCTGCCTCTTCCCAAGCTGCCTTCTCATAATATAGACCAACCTCCGGATAGCCCTCTCTGTGAGCAACTCTTGCCATAGCCAGGTACATACCTACCTCGCTGCACTCTCCCTCAAAGTTAGCTTTTAGATCAGCTATAATATCTTCGTCAGCACCCTGAGCAACACCTACAACATGCTCAGCTGCCCATTCCATCTCGCCTTCCTGTTTAGTGAACTTCTCTGCAGGAACTCCACATACCGGGCACTTCTCCGGTGCCTGATCTCCCTCATGAACATAACCACATACCTGACATACAAACTTAGCCATTTCATACTCCCTTCCTCAGCTGTGCTGAAATAAAATTATAAAGTCGTCTTGTTAATCATCTATGCACGCTTGTTAGACATGCACTCCGGGCAGATGCCATAGAAATTGACTTCACACCCCTCTATCGTCCCGACAAAATTCTTCCGGCCGATCTCAACGATCCGATTATTATCCGCATCAAGGTCTAAGACTGCGCCACATCTGTTACAGAAGAAATGCGCATGAGGCTTGACATTATAATCATACCTTGTAGCTCCATCCGTAATGATTGCAGAAACCTCTCCCATATCTTCGAGCTGCTTGAGATTCCTATATACAGTCGCAATACTAAGATTAGGCATGCTGCTCTTAAGCTCTGTATACAGAGTTTCAGCGGTCGGGTGGTCTTTCCTGTCAGATAATTGGTTCTTGATCGCTTCACGCTGTTTGCTATACTTAATCATTAGTTAATAATTAGTCTCCTTTAATTTTAATAATCATTATCGTTATTATTATACTCGTATAAAATATCTTGTCAACAATTAAATTGAAAAAAATTAAAGTTAATCAATTAATCTGTCTGCTATATTGATATTATCAGCGTGTTATGCTACTCTAACTATAGTGAAGGAGGCATATTCTATGAAAATTCAGAAGTCTTCAGAAGATTATTTAGAGACAATGCTGATGCTTAGTGAGCAGAGAGGTTATGTCAAGTCTATCGATATCGCAAGACACCTCGACGTAACTAAGCCCAGCGTTTCGTATGCTACTAAAAGATTAAGAGAAAACGGTTACATAACTATGGATGATGACGGGCTGATTCATCTAACCGAATCCGGCCTTGCAATCGCAACAAAGATTTACGACAGGCACAAGATGCTCTCGCGTTTCTTGCTTCTGCTCGGTATTGACAAGGATACTGCGGACGAAGACGCTTGTAAGATTGAGCATGACATAAGTCAGGCTACTTACGAAGCAATATGCAATCACGTTAACAACTTCCTTGCCGAGTGCCCGGCTATGAATCATGACCATGAACCGACAGCATAGTCTCTGCAGTTATCCGCTGCAGATTATGTAAGCGCTTTTACCCCCCTCGCGGGTGGTATTTTTTGCTTTAATATTTTTTACACAGCAGATTTCACATTTGTAATTTGCCACACCTAACAGCAATACTTTATGTGTGTCCATACAATCTCAACCTTCAAAGTGTTTAAAATTATTTATATTCTTTAAATAAGGTTTACTTGCCAAAAAATATATGGCAAAATTTCCTTGTGATACTTCGTCACTTCTGCCATACGTTAGTGTGTTTTCTTCATTGTTTTGACCCATTATTTTAGCAATCTCGTCAGCGGAATATGAGCCAAAATATGAAGCGTACGTTATTGCTTTCACACCTTATCAAGGAGGTTAACCAATAACATAAATTGAAAGAAAGCACAAATATCCGATAGCCTTTTGGATTTGTGGATGTACGGAGATCTTTGAACGCCTCTCCTTCTATTTAGGTCGTTCTCTAATTCTGGTATTTGTTTCGACGGCAGTTGCATCCGGCGGACTCGGCCTCGCTGATACAACCGCAGCCAAGATGCAGGCAGACATTACGGCATATTCATATCTAGCAGGTTTCATCGGCGCATTTATAACAGATAGATTTGTCGGCGCGAGATATACTACACCTGTAGGAGCACTCATCATTTCATTTGGCTACTTTGCCGGCTCTATGGCGCACGACGCCAAGCTTGTGTACGTCATGATATTCTGCGTAGCGTTTGGCCTCGGGTTATTTAAAACCGGACCTCTGATCGGAAGAGTAGTAAAGCCTGAGCAGCTTAACTCCGCATACTCAATTCGCTATTCCCTTGTAAATATCGGGGCATTCTTCGGACCTCTGCTTGCCGGGATCCTATATCAGTACACCTTCAAGACCGGTGATTTGCTGGGATTCAGACCTTGTCTCAGACTGGCCGGTGTATCCATGCTTTTGGGATTCATATGGTTTACGGCAGGAATGATTATAAAGGGAGAAGATCACGGCAAGAAGCCTTTCAAGCTGCTCAAGACAGAAGAAGAGCTTAAAAGAGAGGCTGCAGAGAAAGCAGAAGCAAAGCATCAAAAGCTCACCACGCTTGAGAAAAAGCGTATTTCGGCGATTGTACTGGTATCAGCGTTTCAGATCATATTCTGGCTCTTCTGGTACCTGGCATACCTGCCAATTTACTATCACTGGGCTGAGAACATGAACTGGAAGGTGGGCAGCTTCACTGTTCCTACCACTTGGTTTGATTCTCTCAATGCGTTATTCTGTGTTATCTCAGGACCTCTGACGGCGTTGCTGTGGCAGAGGCTCGAACGACGTCCTCAGGGTGACATGAGTATTTTCAAGAAGCTTGGTATCGGACTTGGGTTCCTGGGTATAGGATATATCTATTTTGCAGCTATCGACATAGTGCGCGGAGACAGCAAGCCTACTGTGCTGCTTCTGATCATATTCTTCGTATTCCTGACGCTGGGCGAAATGTTCTTCTCGCCGCTTGGAAGCGCGTTTATCGGTCAGTACTCACCTAGCCGCCTGCTCGCAGTAATGTCAGCTGTGTGGGGACTCGGCATATTCGCTGCTGCCAAGCTGTACGGCAATGTGTACGCTTTTGCATTTAGCGGTAGATTCGCATTTCCAAAGGCGTGCATCACAATCGCAGCTGTCGCCTTTGCAAGCACCATCATCCTTTTCGCAATCGATGGCAAGCTGATGTCACTCGTCAAGAACAAGGATGAAAATTAGACTATTATTCCAGGATATATGATTTGTTACTATACGTTTACATTAGCATATGGCAGGGCTCCGCATATCAACGGAGCCTTTTTTCTTCCGAAAAGAGTTAATCTATCCGTCTTTTATTATAATTTACGTGGTATCCCACGCCATTTCATTTTTACCAACACATTTTGTACTATAGCTCACTCTTCGTTTAGTCATATCGTATGAACACCGTATAAGAAAAGCCCAAGCTCGATTGAACTTAGGCTTTATCTGCACAGGTGTCGATTTTACTGATCTATGATATGTCAATTAAATCTCTCTTGTGTATTTAGCAAGGTATTCTTTCTCGTCCTCTTCCAGGTATGGCGCGATGACCTCGTATACATGCTTGTGGTAATCGTTGAGCTGCTTACGCTCTTCTGCTGTCATGTATTCCGGATCGATAGCATCCAGGTCGAATGGAACTAGTGTGATTGGCTCAAATTTGAGGAATTTGCCGTACTCATTTACTTCATCCAGTACGCAGAGAAGTTCGTTCTCCAGACGTATTCCGTGCGAATCGGTGATGTAGATACCGGGCTCATCTGTGATGACCATGCCTTCATCGATTACGCACTGGTTACCCTTTCTGTATACCCAACGGAAGCTTGCAGGACCTTCGTGGATGTTTAGCAGATATCCTACTCCATGACCGGTTCCGTGATTGAAGTTGAGATGACGATCCCAGAAAGGCTTTCTTGCGTAAGCATCGAGGATTACGCCGTTGCAGCCGTAGAGAAACCTGGCATTTGCCAGCGACAGGTTACTGATAGCAACTAGAGTAAAGTCCTTCTTCATCTGATCTGTAACCTCCCCCAGTACATATGTCCTGGTGATGTCAGTCGACCCCTCGTAGAAGCCGGCACCGGTATCTGTGAGGTGCATTCCCTTTGGCAGCACCGGAATATCCGACTCCGGAGTTGGCGCATAGTGTACAATTGCAGCATGAGCACCATATGAAGAAATAGGCTCAAAGCTTGGACGAATAAAGTTGCCCATCTCCTTGCGGAACTCGTCAAGCTTGTCGGAAACGCTGATTTCGGTCATCTCAATCTTACCCACATTTTCCTTGAGCCACTTCATGAAGCGCAGATGCGCAATGCTATCCTTGATCTGGGCCTTTCGGATGTTCTCGAGCTCAACAGGATTCTTGACGTTCTTGAATATCATCTCAGGATTCATCACATCAATCTTCTTAACTGAATCAGGAATGTTGCAGAACATTGCATAATTAACCTTAGAAGCATCCAGCATCAGCTTAGCATCTGCAGGAATATGCTTGATGTCCTCATAAATATCGTTATATGGATGCAGCACTACTCCGTCAGCCGTGAGGTGTGCCTTAATCTCGTCGCTCAGCTTACGTTCGTCTATGTACAGGTGATATGCCTTGTCGTCCATCAGAGCATAGGACAGAATGAGCGGGAAGAAATCAATATCATCTCCACGGATATTAAGAGTCCAGCAGATGTCATCAATCGTAGTTACTACGTGCATATCAGCTTCTGCAGCTGCCATCTTTTCACGGATATCGGAAAGCTTATCAGCCACGGTCTTACCTGCGTATTTAACGTCAAGCTCAAATGCAGGCTTCTCGGATAACGGTGGCCTGTCAGTCCAAATCTCATCAATAAGGTCAAGGCTGTACTCGATGCAGCCGCCGTGTTTAAGAGCTATACCTTCATAAAGAGAACCTTCGTCCATCGATACAACTCTGCCGTCAAAGCCGAGCTTATCTCCCTTAACGAGCTTGCTGTCCAAGAATGCATCCAGAGTAGGAACTCCGGGTTCTCCCATCTTCATCAGCTCAACGGTTGTTCCCTCCAGCTGCGCACCCGCCTGCAGGAAGTATCTGCCGTCTACCCACAGCCATGCTCCGTCCAGACCGATTACTGCAGTTCCGGCAGATCCGGAGAATCCTGTAATAAACTTTCTAGCCTTAAAATGCTCACCGACATACTCACTCTGGTGGAAATCAGCAGTTGGAACTACATAGTAATTGATTCCGTTCTCCTGCATCTTGGCGCGAAGTGCAGCAAGCCTCTCCTGAATTACATTCATTTAAAGTCTCCTTTCAAATATAAGTAATATATAAATAATGGTTATAAACGTCTACACTTGATTATATCATCAGAGAGCTTCAGTTAAAATATTCTAATTTATACAGCTCTCATTTGACCGGCCGTTCCGGGTCTCTAACACCTATCTGCCGATATAGCATCCTGAGACCTTAAGACAATCCGATGATAGTACCGTCTGACTTGATATCCATGCCGTTAGCAGCAGGCACCTTAGGAAGTCCCGGCATAGTCATAATTGAACCTGTCAGAGCCACGATAAAGCCCGCTCCGGCGGATACTCGGAGCTCTCTAACTGTGATCCTGAATCCGGTGGGAGCACCCAGCAGCTTGGCATCGTCAGAAAAGGAATACTGAGTCTTGGCAACACAGATTGGGAACTTGTCGTATCCAAGCTTGTTAAGCTCATTAATCTGCTTCTGAGCTGCTGCTGTAAAGTCGACGCCATCAGCTCTGTAGATTTCCTTGGCGATTTTTTCCATCTTCTCCTCAATAGTCATGTCGAGGTCATATAGAGGCTTAAAATCTGCTGTTCCTTCCTCGCAAATCCTAATGACTTCCTCGGCAAGCTCCATACCGCCGGCAGAGCCCTTTGCGAACACCTCTGAAAGGACCACTTTCACGCCGTATTCCTCGCAGATCTTATCCAGCAGCTCCAACTCAGCCTCGGTGTCTGTAGGAAATCTGTTGATGGCTACCACCGATGGTACACCAAATTTTGCGACATTTTCTATATGTCTGATCAGGTTAGATGAACCGGCCTTGAGAGCCTCCTGATTTTCCTCCGAGAGATTATCCTTAGACACTCCGCCATTCATTTTAAGTGCACGAACTGTAGCCACTATTACGACACAATCCGGTTTTAAGCCGGCATATCTGCACTTTATGTCAAAGAATTTTTCAGCACCAAGGTCCGCCCCAAAGCCTGCCTCAGTTATTACGTAGTCACCCAGCTTGAGCGCTGTCTGCGTCGCAACTACGGAGTTGCAGCCATGAGCTATGTTAGCAAACGGTCCGCCATGGATGAATGCCGGTGTGTTGTCGAGCGTCTGCACCAGATTAGGCTTGATCGCATCCTTGAGCAGCAGAGCCATTGCACCGGTTGCCTCCAGATCACCGGCAGTTACGGCCTCGCCATTGTAGTTATAGGCAACTACCATCTCGGACAGTCTCTCCTTGAGATCCTCCAGGTCAGTTGCAAGGCATAGGATCGCCATTATTTCAGAAGCAACTGTAATATCAAATCCGTCCTCACGAGTCACGCCATCAGCCTTACCGCCAAGACCGATTACGATGTTACGAAGTGCACGGTCATTCATATCTACAACGCGCTTCCATACAATCTTCTTAGTTACGATTCCAAGCTTGTTACCCTGATGAATATGGTTATCAAGCAGTGCTGCCAGCAGATTGTGAGCTGAGGTTATAGCGTGAAAATCACCTGTGAAATGAAGGTTGATATCGTCCATTGGAACTACCTGTGAGTAACCGCCGCCTGCAGCGCCGCCCTTGATACCGAAGCAAGGACCTAGTGACGGTTCACGAAGAGTCGTGATTGTCTTCTTGCCCAGCTTGCTGAGTGCCATCGATAATCCAACATTAGTTGTCGTTTTGCCTTCTCCGGCAGGGGTTGGGTTAATAGCGGTAACGAGCACAAGCTTGCCGTTCTCTCTATTCATATTCTCCTTTATGTAGGAGTAAGATAGCTTAGCCTTGTATTTTCCATATTGCTCCAGCTCATCGCCCGGTATATCGAGAGCTTTAGCAACTTCAGTGATTGGAAGCATATGCGCTTCCTGAGCAATTTGAACATCTGTCTTCATGATATCCTCCACAAAAAACTATGTACCACAAGCATACAACATCATTATACGCATGTACGTATAAGCAAACAATATGTACATGCATCATAAAATAATTTAATAAATTCAACTTATTTAAATATTTTATTTATTACATGCGTTCCCCTGCTGCAGCCTGCTTGTTATATTTAGGTACTCAAAAAGAGCGAGCAGACAAGGTCACTCGCCCATTTCATCAATAAGTTTATTGCTGCGATGCTGAGCGGTTAACCGAGTATCTGCAAGCAAATAATATTTTTTTCAACAACACCTTATTACTATAACATATGTTAGCAGAGCTGCTCTGATTCCCTGCTCAGATTAGTCTTTATCTGAGCTTGAGCTCATTGTAAGGCTCTCTGCCTTCTTCATCTCTGATCTCTCGCAGGTAATTGTATAATGTCGCTTGTGATATAGATAGGGTTTCGCAGATAAAAGGAACAGCTTCCTTCACTGAGAAGACCCCTTGAAACTTGAACTTGCGCAGGAGCATCAGCTTGCCTTCCTTAGTGTTGATATAGCCCGGATCAAGCTGTTTGACCGATTTGATTATCGCATCCTTCATTATATTCTGGATATAGTCCTCATCGTTGAGGGAATAAGATGTATCATTCACTGCTGTCTCATCTACATCGCGAATCTTAATTGACTCACTGAGGTAGCTTATTATCTCCTGAATCCTGGATGGATCCTGATTGATGCAAATCATAGCTGCCGGGTTGTTATCCTCATCCATGAACATAAAGTGCGAGGCACGAAGCTTCTTGCCCTGTGCCGACTTGCTGGCATATCCGATAAGGTGTCCTTCTCCATCAGCCAAATTGCTGATAACATCATATACAGTGGGATTAATCCTATAATTCCTCTCCCTTCCTGTAATCTTGCTGTTATGCATGAATACGATTTCTCGCTTCGTTAAATCGTGCAGCACGACCTCCGTGTCATCTCCTAACACCTTAGCAATTCCACTGGCAACCTGTGCCAGTATATCCAAACGTTCTTCCTGAGTCATAGCTTACCTTCACTCCTCTTTCTGCGTGAGCTCAATTCCTTCATGTCGTTCAGTGACCTTAGGTTCGTACTCCTCATCATTGAACCACGTCGTAAAACCATTGCCGTTCACCTCACTCACGTTGCTGATTGTAATAAATGCCGTACTGTCAATTGCCAGGGCGGCCTGCTTAACCCTGTTGAGATTTCTGTTGCTGACAACACAGAACACCAAATCCTGTGGTGACTGCATGTACCCGCCTGTGGCATGCATAACTGTCGTGCCATAGCCGAGCTGCAGCAGCTTCTCGTTAATCTTCTCTATATCCTTGCTGAATATCATCAGCTGTACTCCACCCTGCCCCATGACGATGATTTTGTTCATGACAATGCTGTATATAAGTGCATAGAGTATTCCGAGTATGATTCCGTTAGTCTTGGTTACAGGAATCTGAATCAGAAATATGCCTACGTCGATAGCATACATAACGGGAGCAATTTTCACTCCGAGCTTCTTATTCAAAATAATCGGAGGTACATCAATCCCCCCCGTAGAACCGCCAACTCTGAGAATCAGACCCAGTCCAACTCCGTCGATTATCCCGGCACAGACAGATGCTAGCAGCGGATCATTTACAAGATGATGAAGCATCGTCGCCTTCTGGAAAATTCCCAGAAATATAGGGAAAGAAATAGTTCCTATTACAATCGAAGCTGCAAATTTTTTGCCAAGTATCCATGATCCGAGGATAAACAGGATAATGTTTATAACCAGAACGGTTCCCGACACGCTGAGTCCAAAATAATGATTGGTCATACGTCCGACTCCTGTAAGTCCTGATACAACCATATCGTATGGAAGCGCAAAACAAGCAATTGCAAAAGCGCTAAGCGCATTACCAAGGATCATCTGGAGAACTTCAAAACCCAGCTTAGATGTCGCTTTCATAATACACCTCCCCGAGCGCATAAGCACCCGTCCATCATTTCTATGCTAGTCAAAACACAGTTAAAATCTAAGTAAATTCGTGTGCAAAATGTACGAAAATAAACCGCACACAATAAAATAATATACCATCAGAACCCCGAAATTGTCAACAAATCAACGTGTTTTTTGTTTTCATTTTTTGATTGAAACAATTGACTTATTGTCAACTTTATGCTTATCCTGTATGTCCTATTTTAGTCTCTTGATTATTGGAACGTCGTGTCTTTTATGATAGTATGAAGCATATATTTGATAATTATATTCGGTTTCACAAGGAGGATCATCCATGAAAGCACATGAAAGATTGCTAAAATACGTTTCGTACCGCACTCCTAGCGACGAGAACAGCGATACATCTCCTTCCAGCCGGTGCCAGTTTGAACTTGCGCACGAGTTGGTTAACGAGCTGAAGGCTCTGGGAGTCGCTGACGCTGAATGCGACGAATATTGCTATGTATACGGGCATATTCCGGCAACTCCGGGCAAGGAAAATGCGACTGCTATCGGATTTTGCGCACACATGGATACAGTAAGTGATTACTGCGACCACGATGCTAATCCACAGATTGTAGAGAATTACGATGGTGAAGCTCTCCCGTTAGGAGACAGCGGTCTTGTTCTTGACCCGGACGTATTCCCACATCTCAAAGAGCTTAAGGGGCGTACTCTCATCACTACAGACGGCACCACGGTACTCGGGGCAGATGACAAGGCCGGAATTGCTGAGATCATGACCGTAGTCGAGCACATCAACGAATTTGAGCACGGACCAATTTCAATCGCCTTTACACCGGATGAGGAGATAGGAAGAGGAACTGCGCACTTCGATGTTGCGAGATTTGACGCAAAATACGGATATACACTGGATGGTTCTACTGAAGGCGAAGTTCAATATGAGACTTTTAATGCTGCAACGGCTAAGGTGTATTTCAAGGGAGAAAATGTCCATCCCGGTTCAGCCAAGGATGTGATGATTAACGCAGCGCTGGTTGCCATGGAGTTTGACTCGCTCCTTCCCGCCGCCGAGCGTCCGGAGAGAACTGAGGATCACGAGGGCTTCTACCATCTTACCGCTATGAGCGGAACCGTCAGCGACGCAGCTCTCACTTATATAATCAGAGATCACGATGCATCTAAATTTTCCAACAGACAGGACACCATAAAGATGGCAGCTAAATTCCTCAACGAAAGATACGGCGAAGGAACTGTAAAAGTCGAAATTAAAGAGCAGTACAGAAATATGGCTGAAGTGCTCGAAAGCTGCCCTGATGCCGTCGAGAACGCCAAGAAGGCTTGCCACAAGGCCGGGATCGAGCCGATTGTAATCCCTGTACGAGGCGGCACCGATGGCGCTAATCTCAGCTTCATGGGACTGCCTTGTCCTAACATTGGAACAGGCGGACATGCATTCCACGGTCCTTATGAACACATCAGCATTGAAGGTATGGAAAAGGGTGTCGAGGTGATAACCGCATTGATAAAGGAGTTTGCAAAGTAAGCACAATCTATCGGATTTACTTCCTATATTAAAATGGTAAATTTCAGAATGCCGATAATTTATTGACTTACCGTTTGCGCTTAGTATTCAAATCGGGCTTATAGGACAAAAAACGTGTTACAAAACCGCTATAGCCATTGAAATTTCAATGGCTATAGCGGTTTTATCTTTTTTGAAAGAAGATAGAGGGTGGACAAAAAACGTGTTTAGAATGCTTGTTAACAGTTGAAATTTCAACATGTATT
>ERZ772956.68-NODE-68-length-84290-cov-9.162082_pt1 | contig 84290 bp, 76 predicted proteins | sample MGYA00580683_ERZ772956 | MGnify/ENA primary metagenome ERZ772956 (study PRJEB29015, sample SAMEA2738077) | human oral metagenome | biome: human oral; feature: human-associated habitat; material: saliva | place: China | collected 2212 ... | reverse complement strand
GTGCTAGATGCTATTATTAAGGACTTGGAAGAGGCTCGCGAATTGGTGAAACCTTACGATACCTCATTATATGGTAGTGGTGCTAGCGCATCAGGGAGAGCTCGTTTCTACAACCAGTTTGATTATGGAACAACCATTTATACCAACCGCGAAGAGTTAGATGAGTTCTTCGGAGGACGTGGTTATCGTTTCTCATACTGGGCAATAACGGCAACCTTGGCTCGTGCATACCAATATAAGGGCGCTTACGAAGACTCTTTCTACGATAAGGCGAAGGAATGTGCTGACGAAATCATTAATTGTGAGATTGTGGCAGAGGATAAAACGAAGTACTATCCATTTAAAGAAGAAAACTTTGTAACAAATTTCTTTTCTACAGTATTTATAATTTTATTATTTAAAACCGGTACTTCTATATTTTTATTAATTTTAATAATCCCCATTTGTCTCATTGCTTGTATTTTTATTGTTATAGAATCAAGTGGCAATCCCATTTACATACAAGAACGAGTTGGATTGAATGGACGAAAATTTATGATGTATAAACTCCGTTCCATGTATTTGGATGCAGAGAAAAATGGTCATCAATGGGCAAGTAAAAATGATAAACGAATTACCAAAGTTGGACGGTTTATACGAAGAACCAGAATTGATGAATTTCCACAAATTATCAATATTATTAAAGGGGAAATGTCAATTATCGGGCCTCGACCAGAAAGACCGGAGTTTGTTAACGAATTTTTAAAATATATCCCTGATTTTAATAAGCGATTAGCTGTTCGTCCAGGAATTACAGGATGGGCTCAAGTGAATGGTGGTTATGATTTGACTCCTAAAGAAAAATTAGGATATGATATATACTATATCAAACATGAAAGTATTAAATTAGATTTCCTCATTTTACTAAAAACAGCCAAAGTTATTTTTAATGGACATGGATTTAGATAATTCAGATAGGGAAGATAAGCAAAGGACAAAAATAAAAGATGAATATTTTTAATAAAAATGTTAATAGAGTTTTTTCTTTGATAAAAAGTAAACTACTATTTTTACTTCTATTTACTATAATAGGGACGACAGCAGTTGGTCTATATACCGTGTTTATCATTTCTCCTATATACAGCGTCTCCTCTAAGCTCATAATGAAAAATGCATCAACTCAAACAAATGGCCAGAATAATGATACACAAACGATTGAAGCGATAAACCTCTTTCAAAGACAAGCTAAAACTTATTTAGAAATAGCAGATCTTCCCCCTGTAAAAGATGAGACCAATAAAGCATTAAGCTTATCACCAGATGAAATTTCAAAAATCAAGTCTGTTAAATTAACGAATGACTCAGGATCTCAGTTGGTAACAGTAACAGTACGAGCGCTAGATCGAAACTTAGCAGAACGTTATATTAAAGAGTATGTCATTCAGTATAAAAAATTTACAGCAGATAGATTAGGGCGCGACAACTTGTCAGTTGTTACAGAAGCACTGGGAAGTGATTCTCCAGTTTATCCCGTTCTATGGAAGAATCTTCTTGTATCTATTCTAGTATTTTCTTTTGTAGGATTTAATGTTATTTTCATCAAATATGTATTGAGTGATTCGATTGATTCTTACGAAGACTTGGAAGAGTTAGTGGGAACACCTGTTCTTGGGATGATCCCTACTATAGAGAAAAAGAGGAAAGGTGACTAAGTTGCATATAGAAGTTATCCATAACAGTAAATCCATCGTAGCTGAGTCCTTTAGAACTTTAAGGAGTAATCTTCAGTTCTCAGAATTTGGAAAAAATATTAAAATCATTGTCGTTACAAGTGCCAACCCCAATGAAGGCAAGAGTGAAGTCAGTATCAATCTTGCTGCCTCATTGGCTCAACAAGGCAAAAAAGTGATTATCATAGACGCGGATATGCGTAAACCAACTCAACATAAATTAACAGAGGTAAGTAATACCGAGGGTCTCAGCACCTTCTTATTAAAAAGATCTGGTGTTGATTCCATTAATCATTTAACGATAAATGATGTGAATTTAGATGTACTGACCTCAGGGCCTGTTCCGCCTAATCCATCTGAGATGTTAGCCAGTTCTTCTATGGAAGAAACACTCAAAGCATTTGAAGATTTTTATGACTATGTCATTATTGATACACCTCCCTTGCTAGCAGCAACTGATGCCCAAGTTTTAGCCAGTATTTCGGATGCTACCCTACTGGTAGTAGATATCAAAAAATCAAAACGACGACAAATAATAGAAGCAAAAAGAAGATTAGACCATGTTGGAGCTAGACTACTTGGTGTGATAATGAATAAAATTGATTCACATAAAGATACCTATTATTACTATTATTAAACTAACTATTTGAAAGGCAGGAGAGAAAAAATGACAATCTATCTTTTAATGTTCGTCTATGTCTCTTTTCTTGCCTTTTTCTCATTGAAATATGAGGATAAAGCAAAAGAATTAGGTTTCCTTGTTCTTCCGACTTTTTTCTTTTTTTTAATCATTGTGGGTTTTCGTACTTCTAGCGTCGGAGGAGACTTAGGAACTTATATCCATATTTTTGAATCGAATCATTTACAACTTCCAGATTTATCAAATCTATTCCGTTCTCGATTTGAAATTGGTTATTTAGTAAGTAATATTTTTCTAAGAAACTTTAGTGAGCACTATCCATTTTTATTATTTTCCTATGCCTTTATAACTTTAATTGCCTGGTTTCTTGTGCTTTATAAGCATTCTAAAAATGTTTACATGAGTTTACTGATTTACTTCAGCTCGTTAGGACTCTTTTTTTATTCTTTATCAAATATCAGGCAAGGTCTAGCAATCGCTTTAAGTTTTTTAGGGTTTTACTACTTAGTAAAAAACAAGAAGATTTTAGCATGGGTATTTATCTTACTAACTCCCTTATTTCATACATCTGGTATCGTCTGCCTCTTGTTTTTCCCCCTTAAAAAAATCGTTTTAAACAAAAGAGCATACCAGTTTGTGTTCATTTTATTTCTTATCATCTTTCCTTTTATCAAACAAATTGCCACTACCTTTATTTCTTTCTTTCCTCAGTATACTTCCTATCTGGAATCATCATGGTTTTTAGAAAGCAATAAATGGGCACCCGTATTTTTAACAATTTGGTATGGTATAGTTCTGCTTTTGGGAGAACTAGTGATTAGAAAGAAAAAATTATCTACTGAAGAAGAATATATAAGAAGTCTATTCTTTATCACCTTTTTACTAACCGCGTCAACTTTGCAAACAAGCCTTTTTGGTAGATTCGCACACTACTTTACCCCCTTTATTTGCCTATATATCCCCATGATTTTATCTAAAATAGGTGAAAAAAAAGTTCAGTGGATTTTATTTTATTTGGTGATATTGGTTTATGCTTCAATCTTTCTAGTCATTGTTTACTTTAAAACTGACTGGTACCATGTCGTTCCCTATCGTTCAGTTATTGTAGATTGGTTATTTGGAAATTAGGTTTAGGAGTTATAAAATGAAATTTTCAGTTTTAACTACAGTCTATAAAAAAGAAACTCCTAGAAATTTAAGGAAAAGTTTACTAAGCTCTTACCATCAGACCATTAAACCAGCAGAAATCATTTTAGTTTGTGATGGTGCATTGACAGAAGAGTTAGATAGAGAAATCGAAAAGTTGCAGAGAGAAATCCAGATTTTAAAGGTTTTCCATTTACCTGAAAACTTAGGCTCAGGACCAGCCTCTCTCTTTGGAGTTAATCAATGTCAAACAGAATTCATTGCAAGAATGGACAGTGATGACTATTCTCTAGAAACAAGGTTTGAGAAGCAATTAGCAGCCTTTGAAAAAAATCCCAATCTCATCATGGTTGGTTCCAATATCCTAGAGAAAAATACAGAATTTACCGCCTTAAAGAAAGTACCAGAAACTACAGTCGAAATTCGTCAATATTCGAAAATGAGAAATCCCTTTAATAATCCATCGAGTATGATGAAAAAAGAGTATATCTTGAAGTCTGGTAATTATCGTAAATTCCGTTACCTAGAGGATTATGACCTCACAATGAGATTGTTACATGATAATCAAACTAAGGATTTTTTAAATATCCAGGAACCTTTAGTAGTCATGCAGACAAACGATTCTAGCTATCTGAGGAGAGGTGGTTTCTTGTATGTAAAGACTGACTTTATGCTCCAATTAGATTTTTATCGCAGAAGAGATATTACTCTAGTAGAATTTCTTAGAAATATTTTCCTTCGTAATGCGATTCGAATTCTTCCGAATTCAATTAGGAAATGGGTCTATAAGAAAAAAATGAGAGAAGATGTAGAGGTGGTTAGGAAGATATGAAAATAGTCATTACATACGGAACATTTGATTTATTGCATTACGGTCATATTAATCTTTTAAAAAGGGCAAAATCCTTAGGAGATTATCTCATAGTTGGACTTTCTACCAATGAGTTCAATAGACTGGAAAAAAATAAAGAATGTTATTTTGATTACGAGAAAAGAAAATCTCTATTAGAGGCTATCAGATATGTGGATCTCGTTATACCAGAAGAAAATTGGGATCAAAAAATCTCAGACATAGAAAAGTATCATGCTGATGTGTTTGTTATTGGAGATGATTGGCAGGGAAAATTTGATTATTTAACTGATTTTGGAATAGAGGTTGTTTACCTGTCACGAACAAAAGAAATTTCAACAACTAAGATAAAGAATGATTTGAATCAAGGGAACTAGGATGAAATATCAGGTCATACATGTAACAGGTGGTGTAAGGAATACCATGAGTGGGGTACAAAGTTTTATCAAAAACCATATCCCAAATAATGATCAAGAGTTTGAATATCTTGTAGGCGAATCAAATGGCGACGCTCATTTCCCATTTAATCAATACCTAGATGAAAAAGAAATTAAACGAATTGTATTTCCTGCCCTAAAGATTTCTAAACTATTTGCCTATGCGAGAGAGTGCCGACAATTTTATGAAAATAATAAAATTGATATTCTCCATGTCCATAATCCTATAACCGCTTTTATACATAATTACTATGCTCGAAAAAATGGTGTTCCAGTTAGGATTTACCACAATCATAGTAGCCAATTTTCAGACACTTGGTTAAAAAGTATTCGCAATCGATTTTTGGTCTTTTTAGCTTTGAAAAATGCGACCCATCGTATCTCTTGTGGCCAATTAGCTGGACTTAAGATATTTGGAAAGAAATCATTTCAAATCCTCCCAAATGCTATTGCCATCAATAAGTATCGGTTTTCTCCAACTTTTAGAGAAGAAATTCGCAAAGAGTTTCATATAGCTGAATATCAAAAAGTAGTTGGGATGATTGGTATTTTAAATCCGTTCAAAAATCAGAATTTTTTGATTGAAATTGCTAAAGAATTGCCTGATGTTACTTTTTTCTTTGTTGGTGAAGGACCAGATCGTGACATTTTAGAAGAAAACAGCAAGGAATTGAAGAATATCATCTTCACAGGAAAAAGAGAAGATGTTCATAAATTTTATTCAGCCTTTGATATTTTTGCCTTTCCTTCTTTGTATGAAGGTTTCCCAATCGTACTGGTAGAAGCTCAGTGTTCTGGAGTCAATATTATCATGAATGAAACAATTGATCCAACAACTCAAATAGTTGGCGAACTCTGTACAGCTATGCCACTAGATAAGGATAAATGGGTAAACTATATAGAAAAGGCGCCTTTCAGGGAGAAGCAACGACAGCTGAATGAACACCTAAAGCGATTTGACATTGAAGAAAATGTTCAAAATTTAAAAGAAATTTATAAGCAAGGTTTAAAAAGAGAATGATCAACTATTTAAAACCCTTACTTTTTAAAGTAAGTGATTTTACTTATAAGATAAATAAAATTATTCCCAAGAAAAGGAACAGAATTGTTCTGTATTCTAACTGGGGGTTTAGAGATAATCTTAGAACACTCTATCACTATTTAGTGGATAATAACTACCAAGAAGCATATGAAATCGTTTGTGCTTCTAATGATTTTTATCATTTAAATAAAGAAAATGATGTAAAATATGTTTCTATTTATCGAGGTTTCTTTTATTTTTTAACATCTAAATATTTTTTCTATTCATTTGGCAAGTATCCTATAAAGCCTGCTCCAAATCAGATGGTTGTCAATTTGTGGCATGGAATGCCCTTGAAAAAAATTGGGAATCTTGAAGTTGGAATGGAAAAAATTGACTATAATTTCTTTACAAAATTAGTCTCCTCTTCAGAATTATTTACTCAAATCATGAAAGCAGCCTTTAATGCTAAAGATGAGCAGATGCTTCTTGTTGGAAATATTCGAAATGATGAGCTCTTTAAAGAGAAAAAAGAGAAGAAAATCATCTGGATGCCAACATACCGCAATTCTAAAAATTATCATGATAGCCAAGCAGCATTGATATTTTCTTTAGAAGAAGAGAACTTTCAAAACATTGAAGAACTACTCTCAAATCATGGGTATGAACTTTACATTAAACTCCATCCTCTTGAGGAGTCTCAGTTGAAATTTGAAATGAATTCTTCGACGATTCATTTATTGACAGAAGATATCATTAGTGAGCAGTATGGAACTTTATATACCTTTTTGGGCACAACCAGTGCATTGATTACAGATTATTCTTCAGTATTTTTAGATTATTATTTATTAGATAGGCCCGTTGCATTTACCATTAATGATTATGAGGAATACAAAGAAAAACGAGGTTTTGTATTTGAAGATGTGAAGAGTTTAATGGTGGGAAGTGTCATTCGTGATTCGCATGACTTATTAGAATTTCTAGAGAGTGTCATGAAATCTGAAGATCCTTATATTGAAGAACGAAAAAAAGTCAATAACAAGGTAAATGCCATTCAAAAAGATTTTACAAAGACACTTTTGGATGAAATTGAATTAAGGAAATAAAGTTAGGATAAAGAATGATTAGTGTAATCGTACCCGTTTATAATGTAGAAACTTATCTGGAAGAATGTTTAGACAGCATTCAAAACCAAACCTACACAAACCTAGAAGTCCTTTTAGTCAATGATGGATCAACAGATGGCTCACAAGCTATTTGTGAGCGTTATTGCCAAACAGATAAGCGTTTCCGATTAATCAATCAAAGCAACCAAGGCCAAAGTGTTGCACGAAATACAGGTGTAGCAGCTTCAAGAGGTGAGTTTATTGCATTTGTAGATAGCGACGATATCATCTTACCGAATTATTTAGAAACCTTAATGCACTATATGAGTGGCGACGTCGATATTGTGGAAAGTCAGTTCACCGTGCAGAAAAAGGATTTCTTGACTGAAAAGTCTCAAGAGATAAAGATTCTTTTTGAAGGCAATTCTGAAGAAGCAGTGAAAGTTTTCCCTAATCACCTACTAAGTGTCAATCCAGTCACAAAACTTTATAGAAGAGCTATTGTCGAAGCTATTCCCTACCTAGAAGGGCTCATTTTTGAAGATATTTATAGCGGAATTGGCATACTTAAATACATCAGAAAGATTGTTAAGATTGATTATGTTGGCTATTATTACCGGCAACATGCGACTAGTACCATGCATCGAACCTTTACTCCAAAAAACTTGGATGTCTTTACAGTCAGTGACCAATTGATAGACTTGTATTCTGATAGGGAAGAACTTCTTCCTTATATTGGCAAATATCTAGTTCATGTAGCAACCATGCATTATCAAGACTATATCCAAAAAGGAAATCCATATGCAAATGTCTATAATCAGAAATTATCCAACTATGTAAGTATCACCCAAAAAAATCCTGAGGTTGCCAAAAGTTCGCGTATGATTAGACTTTATAAGCTGTGTCCAAGATATTACAACACCATCCTATTTCCCTTCTATCACTCTATATGGAAATGGAAAAATGGTGTTAAGGAAGACAAGATAGAGGAATGAAGCAGTATCATTCAAGAGGGAAAAAGGAAAATGATTAGTGTAATCGTTCCAGTTTATAACGTGGAAGAATATCTGGAAGAATGTCTAGAGAGCATTCGAAAGCAAACCTATCAAAATATCGAAGTCATTTTAGTCAATGATGGTTCTACAGATGGCTCCAAAGCTATTTGTGAGCATTTTTGCCAAACAGATAAGCGTTTCCGATTGATCAATCAAAAAAATCAAGGTCTAAGTGTAGCCAGAAATCGTGGTGTTAAAGAATCTGTTGGACAATTTATTATGTTTGTGGATAGCGATGATGTCATCAACACAAACGTACTAGAAGTGTTGCTTCCTTACATGAAGAAGGAAGTGGATATCGTAGAATGTAGAATGACAAAAAAAATAGAAGAGTTCTATCTTAGTAAGACTTCTACAATTGCATTCGAAGGAAACTCTAAAGAAGCAATTCTTAATTGTATTGAGTTTAAAGAAGTGAAGTTTTGTCCCGTTACAAAATTATATAGAAGAGAAATTGTTGAAAAGATTCCATTTTTAGAAGGATATATTTATGAAGATGTCTTTACAGGAATTAATTATCTAAAACATATTCGAAAAATAGTAGTTATTGATTATATTGGTTATTATTACCGTGTTCGTGCAAATAGTACTATGACGAAATCCTTTAATGAAAAAGATTTAGATATTTTTAAAGTGGGAAATCAGTTAATAGATTCTTTTAAAGATGATGAAAATATGCTTCCGTACATTGGTTATTTTATGTTTTATCTTGGTCATGGACACTATTTAAAAGATGGGATTAATACGAAGAGTCCGTATGTTGATTTATATGAAGATTTTATTCAAAACGCTGCTTTTATAGCAAAGCAATCCAAGGAAGTTGTCCAGAAATATCGTTTGTTGAGACTGTACTTACTTGCTCCAAAATATTATACAACAATTACTCATCCTATTTATAAAAGTTTGCAAAAGAGATGGATTGCTGCTAAAAAAGTAATGAATCATCTAAATGATAAATTACATATAAGAAAAAATTGAGTATTTAAATAAGTAGGATAATACAATAAATTTAAAAGGAAATGTTAGAAAGAATATGATTAGTATAATAGTTCCAGTTTATAATGTAGAAAATTATCTGGAAGAATGTTTAGAGAGTATAAAAAATCAAACGTATACAGATATCGAAGTAATATTAGTTAATGATGGATCTACTGATGGTTCAAAAGAAATATGTGAACGATATTGTGAACTAGATAGTCGTTTTCGTTTAATAAATCAAGAAAATCAAGGACAAAGTGTTGCAAGAAATAGAGGCGTTGCTGAGTCTACAGGAGAATTCATCGTTTTTATTGATAGTGACGATATAGTAAAGTTTGATTTGTTGACACAATTAAAGAAGTATATGTCTGATGGAATTGATATTGTAGAATGTAATAGAACCGAGGATATTCATTGTTTAAATTTCGAAGAAAAAGTAATTGATGTTAAAGAATTGGATTCAAATGAAGCGTTATATGAATGTTTTAATCATGGAGTAAGTTGGAGCCCAGTCGCAAAACTTTATCGTCGTGAAATAGTGGAGAAAGTTCCGTTTTTAGAAAATTTAATTTATGAAGATTTTTATACTGGAATCGTCTCTTTAAAATATATTCAAAAAATGAGAAAAATTGACTATATTGGTTATTATTATCGATATCATACTTCTAGTACGATGAATCAAAAATATTCAGAAAAGAATCTTGATATTTTTAAGGTTGGCGAAAAATTACTAGAGGAATTTAGAGAAGATAATTGGTTATCTTATGTAGGGAATATGTTATTTTTAGTCAGTATTGGTCATTTTAAAAAGTATCGTATAAGAATTGGACATCCCTACTATCAGTTATATATTGATGCAATTCATAAATATGCTGAAATCGCTAAGGAATCATCGGATATTTTCAATTCCAGTAAATTATTAAGATGGTATAGTTACTCACCAAAATATTTTTTTAGTTTATATTATCCTTTGTATTTAAGATATTTAGACATTCGAAAAAAATGGAAAATTTAATAGGAGGCTATTTATGATTAGTGTCATTGTACCTGTTTATAATGTGGAAGAATATTTAGAAGAATGTCTAGATAGTATTCAATGTCAAACTTATAACAATATTGAAGTGATTTTAGTCAATGATGGATCAACAGATGCTTCAAAAGAAATTTGTGAGAGATTTTGTAGACAGGACAGTCGTTTTCATTTAATCAATCAAGAAAATAAAGGATTAAGTGGCGCAAGGAACCGTGGTATGAGCGAATCCCAAGGTGAATTTATCACTTTTGTAGATAGTGATGATGTTCTTAAAGAAGATATGTTGGAACAACTGATGGAACATGTGACCTCAGAAGAAATCGATATTGTGGAATGCTGGTATTCAAATGATCAAAAAGAATTAGCAATCCCTTCACCAGAAAAAGTAAAAATTATTTTTCAAGGGAATACTAAAGAAGCTTTAGTTTCTTTATGTAGAGATAATGTTGTTCGTTTGAATGCAGTTGCTAAATTATTTCGAAGAGAAGTAATTCTCAATTTTCCATTTTTAGAAGGTTTATTTTATGAAGATGTTTATGGAGGAATGGGAATCTTAAAACAGATTCGTAGAATGGTGAAAATCGATTATATAGGATATTATTACCGTGTACGACAAGGTAGTATTATGAATCGAGAATTTAATTTGAAAAATTTAGATTTATTTACAATATGTGATAAAGTCGAACAATTATATGAAGGTGATGTAGAGCTACTTCCATACATTCATCGTCGTTTGTTCCATTTAGTCTTGATGCACGTTGTCGATTATCATATATTCGAGGGAAATCCATATCAAGAGAAATATGTGGAATATTTGAATCGATACGCTAAAAGTTCAAACCCATCATTTTTAATGAGAGCTTATCGATTATTCCCCAAAAATATTGTCTTCATTTCAAGAGTTGTTGGAGCGATTCAATGGAGATTTGAAAAATATATTATAAAAGGATTATGGAAAGGGATGTAGTAGCATGAACTATTATTTAAAAGAAAATTATGCTGAAGCTAAACATGCAGGATCTAAAGCTAGATTAGATGCTGAAAAAATAATGGTAGAAGCAGGATATGCCCCTTATTTCTTAAATAATCATTCAAATGTTGTTACTTTAACAAAAGACGATGTAATCGTTCTTCAATTTCCATTATTGTGGCAGTCGTTAAAAAAACAAATTTTAACCAGATTTTTGAAAAACAGAAAGTTCAAAGCTTATTTACTCATCCATGATATAGAATCACTTAGAAATAGAAAGATAAAGACATTTAAAGAGTTTAAACATTCCATTATTTATTTTTTACAAAATAAAACAGTACTTGAAAAAGTAGATGGTATTATTGCTCATAATGATAAGATGAAAGCAGAATTAGTGCGATTAGGAATACCAGAGGACAAGGTCGTTTCATTAGAAATCTTTGATTATGCCATTCCTCATTATGAAGAGAGGACAATTTATGAGAAGAATACAGTTATCGTTGCAGGAAATTTTGACATTCGGAAAACAAAATATGCAAGACAACTACCTGAAAACCCTGAATTTTTCATTTATGGAATCAACTTCGAAGAAAAGAATCTTCCTTTGAATGTTCATTATAAAGGCGCTTTTTCACCGGACGAACTTCCTCATCATCTTCAAGGGGGGGTTGGTTTAGTGTGGGATGGAGATAGTCCCCATACTTGTAGTGGAATGTATGGAGAATATTTAAAAATGAATAACCCGCATAAAGCTTCTCTTTATTTAGCCTCAGGGTTTCCAATTATTGTGTGGAGCCAATCTGCTTTGGCTGATTTCGTAAGACAAAATAAATGTGGAATACTTGTTGATTCATTATTTGAAATTGAAGAATCTTTAGAATCACTTTCAGAGAATGACTATCAAGAGATGATTAAAAATAGTAAAGGAATTGGGGAAAAAATTCGTAATGGTATTTTTCTAAAAACAGCTTTAGAAAAATGTGAAAGGAACTTGTAACCTATGAAACTACAAACATTACGAGAAAAAATCATTCGATATTGTCAAATCGTAAAATATTATGGAGTTAAGCAGACAGTATCTTATTATCTTGCGCAACAATCTGAGACAAAGTTCTATGATTTTCATAAAAAGATTCTTTTAGATTTTGTATTGAAATTACGTAAAGAAGCTCAAATAGATGAATCGAGTAATGAGAACGAAGAAGTTGACACAGAGTTTCCAAAAATCATTTGGACAATGTGGCAACAGGGAGAAGTACAAATGCCTGAAACGGTAAAAGCTTCAGTGAAGACAATTAAAGAGTTTGCCAAAAGAAATGGTTGTGAATTATATTTATTAACGGATGAAAATTTTGCGAATTTCATTAATATTCCTGCAGATATCATGGAAAAATACAAGAAAAAAGAATTATCAGCTGCACATTATTCAGATATTATTCGTTTTAGTGTGTTATACCAATATGGTGGAATATGGATGGATGCAACTTTATTTGTCTCTCCTTATGCAACTATAGAAATGTTTGAAGGAGACTTCTTTACTTTGAATCATCCACCTATACACACAGATAAAATAGAACGAGCTATTGGTGATTTTAAATGGTCAGGTTTCTTTTTAGCAGGGAAAAAAGGGAAACTATATTTTAAACATATTCGGGATTTATATTTGTACTATGTTCGTAAATTCCCAATTTTTATTCATTATCTAATGATGGATTATTTTATTTTATCCGAATATGAGTGTAATGATGAATTTAGTACATTAGTCGATGGGTTACCAATCTTAGCTTTTGCTGAGGGAGTATGGTTTTTAAGAAATCATGCGAATGATCCTTTTGATGAAAATGAATGGAGAGAAGTGTTAAAAAACACACCAATTATGAAAACAACTTATAAAATTAATAAAGAAGAGTTAATTCCTAATAGTTATTTACATAAACTCTTCCATGGAGAATTAAATGAATAGAGGGAATGCATGAAAAAAAGTAGAACAGAATTTGCCACTTTGAATACAAGTATAGCTCTTGCTCTTCAACCGTTTCAAGTGATTCTTGGATTTGTCAATCGAACAGTTTTTGTTAATATTCTTGGAATTACTTATTTAGGATTAAGCAATTATTTATCTAGTTTAGTATCGATTTTGTCTTTAGCAGAATTGGGAGTAGCTGGAGCTATAAGTTATGCTCTATATGCACCATTAGTGAGAGAAGAACATGGAAAAGTGAATGCATTTATGATTCTTTTTAAAAAATTATATCGAATCATTGGTGTATCTATTTTTATACTAGGAACTATATTATCCTTATTTCTTCCACATTTAATTAAGGATTATACGATTAATCGGGAAGTCTATTGGATTTATTTTTTATTTGTATTTAATGCCGGTTCCAGTTATTTTTTCTCATACAAACGAACATTGTTGTATGTTGACCAGCGAAATTATGTGATGACGTTAATTGATTTTGGATTAAACACTTTGAGAGTATTATTGCAAATCGCAGTCGTAGTTTTAACTCATAATTATATTTTCTATTTGCTCATTAGCATTATTATGAATATTACTGGAAATATTTTAATGTCACAGACGGTAGATCGTCTATATGGATATTTATATAGCGAAGAAATAACTCCTATTAATAAAGAAGAAAGAGAAAAATTTATTCGGAATATTAAAGGAAATATCATTGGAAGTATTGGAGAAACGGTAGTATTTCAAACGGATAGTATTTTAATGGCGAAATTTATTAGTTTAGCAACGATTGGGCTTTATGGGAATTATACTTATGTTTTAGGATTTGTTTCAATGATTTTAAATACGGCTATTAATTCGGTCGTTTCTTCTGTTGGAAATTTAGTTCATTCAAAAGATAGAACAGTAGAAGATAAAATCCATTTTTTGAAAAAATTTCAGTTTATTGCTTTTAGTTTGATTTATTTTGCCAGTATGGGATATCTACTATTTATTCATCCGTTTATTATTATTTGGTTAGGAGAGAGTTTTTTATTTAATCGTACGATTGAGATTTTAATTGTTCTTCATTTTTTCTTAACCTTTTATAGAAGACCTGTTTTAGTCATGATTTCAGTGTATGGTTTAAGTTATGAACAAAATAAAAAAGTTATAGTAGAAATTTTATTAAATATAATTCTTTCACTGTATTTTTTAGCAATTTTAGATATAGGAGTTGCTGGAATATTATTAGGAACAATTGGATCCACAATACTAACTTGTACATGGTACGAACCTTATAGTGTATTTAAGTATGGATTGAAAGCTTCCTCAAAAGAATATTTTAAAACGATGATACAACATTTTTTCGTAGAAGGATTAAGTATTCTATGTATTAGCTTGTTAGAATTATTTGTGTTTACGACAATGGATTTTATCTGGAGCATCGTTGTAAAAATTGTCCTTTATTTAGGAATGTTGTGTGTATATGTTTTCGGGTTTAGAAATCATGAAGGTGGAAAACAAGTTATATTAATGATTCAAAAAGTATTAAAGTTAAAAAAATAAGGAGAAAATCAATGAAAAGAATTTTGGTCTGTGGATTAGTTCCAGATATCGGTGGACTAGAAAAAATTGTGGTAGATTTTTATAATCATATTGATACCAACGAATTTAAACTGGAGTTTCTACTACAAGGTTCTGAAGATGTTAAATTTAGTGATCATTTTAAGTCACTTTGTCGAAATCCTATTGTTTTTCATCGAATTCCTAAGCTAAGACCACATATTAAACAAGCGTTAAAAGAATGGGATCGTTTCTTTAAAGAAAATGCTCATCGTTATGATATTTTATGGTCGAATCAAAATGGTTTGACTCATCTTGAATTTTTAAAATTAGCAAAGAAATATGGAATTGAAAAAAGAATTGTTCATGGACATTGTGCTACAGCCGATAAATTTTATCGTTTTATTCACCCTATCAATCGGTTCTTCGTTGGAAAATATGCGACTGATTTTTGGGCGTGTGGAATAGAAGCGCTAAACCATTTTTATCATGGTCGAGAACGAGGTAAAGCTTTAGTGATTCATAATGCCATTGAGATAGAAAAGTTTTTATATGATGAAGAAAAAAAAATTCAACTTCGAAAAGAATATGATATTCCAGAAAATTGTTTTGTTGTAGGGCAAGTTTCTCGATTATATGAGAAGGCAAAGAATCAAAGTTTTTGTGTGAAGGTGTTTTCTGAAATTGTCAAAAAAGAACCAAATTCTCGCTTAGTCTTTATCGGAGGAGGAGATACTTCTTTTTTACAAAATTTGGCTGAACAATATGGAGTAGCAGATAAAGTTATTTTTGCAGGATTGAAAACAAATGTCGGTGAAATGTTAAATTTACTAGATGTCTTTTTTTTCCCATCTAATTTTGAAGGCCTACCTATTGTATTGATTGAAGCACAAGCGAATGGATTACCCGTTGTAACAGCGAGTCATTTGCCAGATGCGAAGATTTTAGAGAATTTTGATAATCGTTTATCTTTAACGGATTCACTTGAAGAGTGGGCAGATAAGATTTTATCTGTACGTCATAGTCGAGAACTGGATCCAGATAAAGTAAGGAAGAAACTTGATGAGGCAGGATATGAAATTGAATCTGCTACTAGAAATTTAGAAAACTTGTTTAAGAATTGATGAAGTGAAACAGAAAAGAATATCTATATTGTTGAATGCTTGTTTACGATATCGTGAGCAAGCATTTTTTAGTAGTGTTTATAAGGATTAAAAATTTAATCAGTGAAGAAACGTAAATACAGTATAAAAGAAAGCAGAAAAATCTTTTTGTAGCGAAAGCAATAGAAGCCAAGATGTGGCTTCTATTGCAGGTGAAAATCGAGACCACGGCTCGATTTTTAGCCATGAGACCAATAGGGGTTGCTGGCGACCTCGCAAACAAAAAGTATTTTTCTGCTTTCTTTTATTACGTATTAGTTGCAAGCTCATAGAAGATTAGGTACACTGTCATTTGTATATGAATGAAAAGGAGTTAAGGAATGAAAGAGTGGAAACAAGCATTTAAATTATCATTACCAATTTTCTTTGGATATTTATTTTTAGGAATTGCTTTTGCCATTTTAATGGTACAAGATGGTTACTCCGGTTGGTGGGCAATTTTTTCTAGTATTTTTATGTATGCAGGATCAATGCAATTTGCCATTGTTAGCTTTATGAATGCCGGCTTAGGTTTAGGCATGATTGCCATTATGACGTTGCTAATCAATGCTCGTATGATGTTTTATGGCATTAGTTTTATTGAATTATTTAAGCGATTAGGTTGGAAGGCTTTTTATTTAATCTTTGCCTTATCCGATGAAACATTTTCAGTTATGGTGGGGATGAAGCAAGAAGAGGGAACTTATTCTGATAATGTTCACGTTTATCTTGCCTTTTTAAATCATGTGTACTGGGTATTCGGGACGATGGTTGGTGTTATCGCTGGGAACTTTATTCCATTTTCTGCAAAAGGAATTGATTTTTCAATGACAGCATTATTCGTGTTAATTGTTGTGAATCAAATCATGCAAAGTGATCGTTATTATCCATTCTTAATTGGTGGAAGTAGTGCATTATTTTGGTTAATTACAGTTGGACCAAAATATTTCTTATTACCAAGCTTAGCTTGTACTGTAATTTTATTAATGCTTATTTTTGAAAGAAATATGAAACATACATTGAAGGAGGGAGTATCGAAATGACACCAATAATGATTTTTTTAAGCATGATGGTAGCAACGATTGTAACATTCGGATTAAGATTATTCCCCTATGTGATGTTTCGTCATCATGATGTATTACCCCCTCGCTTGCAATTTATTGCTCAAGTATTGCCTAAAGCCATTATGACGACATTGGTTATTTACTGTGTCAAAGATGTAGCTTGGACACAAGCTCCATTTGGTGCAGCAGAACTCATTAGTATTGCTTGTGTAGTAGTTTTACATTGGTGGAAACAAAATACTTTATTAAGCATCTTTGTTCCAACGATGATATATATGATTTTAATTCAAGTAGTATTTGCTTAAATGTAAAAGGTAATGAAAGCTTCTAAAGTCTTTATAAGACTTTAGGAGTTTTTTGCATTCTATTCGAATTTCTTTTAGCAAAACACTATCATTTCAAAACATTTGTTGTTACACTAATAGAAGATGAAATAGAAAGAGGAGTCACATGAAGTTATTATTTGTTGGAGACGTTGTTGGTGCTCCAGGTCGTCAAGCTATTGAAGATTATTTACCAAAATTAAAGAAAAAATATAAACCTCAAGTAACGATTGTCAATGGGGAAAATGCTGCGAACGGAAAGGGCATTACCGAGAAAATTTATAAGCAATTATTACAGGCTGGTGCAGATGTTGTGACATTAGGAAACCATGCTTTTGATAATCGTGATATTTTTGAATTTATTGATGATGCTAAAAAGATGGTTCGTCCAGCGAATTATCCAGTAGGAGTTCCTGGGCAAGGTATGGTATTTGTAAAGTGTAATCAAGTGGAAGTTTGTGTGATTAACATACAAGGTCGTGTCTTTATGAATACATTAGATGATCCATTTCAAGTCATTCAGACACTCATTGAAACAGCTCGTAAGAGAACGCCTATTATTTTTGTGGATTTTCATGCAGAAGTAACAAGTGAAAAACAAGCAATGGGTTGGTATTTAGATGGAAAAGTAAGTGCAGTAATTGGAACCCATACTCATGTTCAAACGAATGATGCTCGTATTTTGCCTCAGGGAACGGCGGTCATGTGTGATGTGGGAATGACAGGGCCTTATAATGGAATTTTAGGAATGGAAAGAGAAGCGATTATTGGTAAATTTTTAAACCAATTACCAACACGATTCGAAGTATCTGATCCTGATGAGATTCAATTATCCGCTTGTTTTATTGAATGCGATGATACAACTGGAAAAGTGAAGAAAATTTTACCAATTAAAATCTCACCAGATCAACCATTTATGGAATAGTAAAGGAGAAAATTTTACGAATGCCTCAAAAAACGAAGAGAACGCCCATGATGGAACAATATTTTTCAATTAAGGAACAATATCCGGATTGTTTATTGTTTTATCGTTTGGGAGATTTTTATGAATTATTTTATGATGATGCACTAGAAGCTGCTCGTCTATTAGAAATTACATTAACAAGTCGAAATAAAAATGCAGACGATCCAATTCCAATGTGTGGAGTTCCTCATCATTCTGCTAAAGAATATATTCGAACATTAATTGAATATGGAAAGAAAGTTGCGATTTGTGAGCAATTAGAAGACCCTAAATTTACTAAAGGAATGGTCAAAAGAGATGTTGTTCAAGTTTTAACACCGGGAACCTATACGGAATATTCTCAACAACATGCCAATAATTATTTAGTAGCATTAAAACCATTGGAGCAAGATTCTTATGCTTTAGGCTATGTCGATGTTGCAACAGGGGAATTAAAAGGGACTTGTGTCCAATCAATGGAAGAAGTTCGTAGTGAATGTTCAAGTTTAAAAACGAGAGAATTAGTGAAAGTTGGAAATTTTTCTTCGGAAGCATTAGAAGAAATGTGCCTGTATTTTGATATTTTACCCTCAACCATACCAACTGAAGACATTCAAAAAGGAAGTTTTGATGCGTTACTAGAAGATATTGAACAGGAAGATGTTTATGAAGTGCTGGAAGGTTTATTATCTTATTTAGCGAAAACTCAAAAGAAAAGTTTTACCCACCTTCAAAAAGCGAGCTATTATGAACGAGATTTTTATTTATTCATGAATTATGAAGCGAAAAGAAACTTAGAGTTAACGAGTACGATTCGTACACAGCAAAAACAAGGTTCACTTTATTGGTTCTTAGATGAAACTCAAACAGCGATGGGTGCTCGTTTATTAAAGCAATGGATTGAAAAACCATTAGTTCTTCAAACTGATATTGAAGAACGACATGATTTAGTAGAAAGTTTGACGCAACATTATTTTGAACGGATAGATTTTATTGAAGCGTTAAAAGGTGTATATGATTTAGAGCGAATTGTTGGGAAAGTTTCATTTGGGACTGCTAACGCAAGAGATTTATTACAATTAAAACAAACATTAGCGAAAGTTCCTGTTTTTAGAGCGATTGCAGATAGTTTGAATCATCCGAAGTGGCAAAAGTTAAAACAACAATTACATGCGATTCCAGAATTATATGAGCGTATTGAAAGAGCGATTGATGAAGATGCTCCGGTATCTTTATCAGATGGAAATATTATTAAAAAAGGCTATCATGAAAAACTAGACCTTTATCGTGAAACGATGGCACATGGGAAAGAATGGATTGCTCAATTACAACAAACAGAGCGAGAAGCTACAGGAATTAAGTCCTTAAAAATTAGTTATAATAAAGTTTTTGGGTATTATATTGAAGTAACAAAAGCGAATCTTTCTCAATTAGATGATAGTCGTTATGAACGAAAACAAACATTAAGTAATGCAGAACGTTTTATTACACCTGAATTAAAAGAAAAAGAAGCGTTGATTTTAGAAGCTGAAGAGAAATCAAGTTTACTAGAATATGAATTATTTGTGGCTGTTCGTGAAGAAGTGAAAACTTATACGGAGCAATTACAAGAATTAGCAAAAGCAGTAGCAACGATTGATGTATTGCAGTCGTTTAGCACCGTAAGTGAAGCGTATCAATTAACAAGACCTACGATTTCATTAATGGATCGTTCCTTAGAAATTATCGATGGTCGACACCCAGTTGTTGAAAAGGTGATGGGACGTTCTAGCTATGTTCCTAATTCGATTCAAATGACGCCGGAAGATCATATTTTACTAATTACAGGACCAAATATGTCTGGAAAATCAACGTATATGAGACAGTTGGCGCTTTGTGTGATTCTATCTCAAATTGGTTGCTTTGTTCCTGCGACAAGTGCAAAAATTCCAATTTTCACAAAAATCTTTACACGAATTGGAGCAGCGGATGACTTAATTTCTGGTCAAAGTACCTTCATGGTAGAAATGATGGAAACAAATACGGCATTACGTCAAGCTGATCCAACAAGTTTATTATTATTTGATGAAATCGGAAGAGGAACAGCTACCTATGACGGGATGGCTCTTGCTCATGCCATTATTGGATATATTCATGAACATTTAACTGCGAAAGTCCTTTTCTCAACTCATTATCATGAATTAACAGCTTTAAGTGATACGTATGAAGATTTAAAAAATGTTCATGTTGGTGCGATTGAAAAAGATGGCGAAGTGGTCTTCCTTCATAAAATTATGGAAGGTCCAGCGGATAAGAGTTACGGAATTCATGTCGCTAAATTAGCTGGATTACCGTCATCATTATTAAGTCATGCGGAAAATATTTTAAATATTTTAGAAACCAATTCGCAAGCGAATGTGAATCTTCAAGAAAATGCTCCAGTAGCAGAGGCTGAATTGGAAGTTGTAGAAAATAAAGCTACGGTTGAAGTTCCACGTGTCGAATCTGAACAATTGGATTTATTTACAAGTAATCTCGACCAAGAAGTATTAGAGGAGATAAAATCCGTTCGAGTGATGAATTTAACGCCACTTCAAGCGTTACAATTTATCGACCAATGGCAAACAAGACTGAAAGGGTGAGTCTATGGGGAAAATTAAAGAATTAAGTGCTTTATTAACCAATCAGATTGCAGCAGGGGAAGTCATTGAACGACCGTCATCTGTTGTCAAAGAATTATTGGAAAATGCGGTAGATGCTGGCAGTACAAGAATTGTCATTGACATTGAAGAAGCAGGATTAAAACTGATTCGAATTACTGATAATGGTTCAGGGATGAGTCGTGAAGATGCCGTCTTATCGATTCGCCGTCATACGACCAGTAAAATTTATTCACCGGAACAATTATTTCGCATTAAAACATTAGGATTCAGAGGAGAGGCTTTAGCGAGTATTACAGCAGTTTCAAAAGTGACTGTAACGACTTCAACAGGAGAAAAAGTGGGAACTCAGTTAAAAGTTGAATCAGGAACTATTGTAGAAGAAACTCAAGTACCTCCGTTAAAAGGGACGACCATTGAAGTTTCAGATTTATTTTATAATACACCTGCTCGTTTGAAATTTGTTCGCACACTTCAAACAGAAATTGCTCATATTACTGATGTTGTTAGTAAAATTTCTTTGAGTCATCCAGAAATTTCGATTATTTTAAGAAATGAAGAAAATGAATTAATTCGAACTGCAGGTAATGGTGACTTACGTCAAGCGATTGCAGGTAATTTAGGTCCTACTAACGCTCGTAAAATGTTAGCGTTTAGTGGGGAAGATGATGATTTTAAAGTCAGTGGCTATACTTCTTTGCCAGAATTAACAAGATCCAATCGAAATTATATTTCGATTTTTATCAATGGACGTTCGATTCGTAATATTGCCATTTCTAAAGCAATTGTGGCAGGATATGGTTCTACTTTAATGGTGGGACGTTTTCCAATTACAGTGATTGATATTGAAATGGATTTCCAATTAGTCGATGTCAATGTGCATCCAACTAAGCAAGAAGTGCGTATTAGTAAAGAGGTGGAACTTTCAGCACTTATTCAAAAAGCGCTCCATGAGGCAATTCAAGGAGTCCAACGAATTCCTGAATCATTGGAAGATTTACCATTTAAACGTAAATCAACGGAATCTACAACTGCTCGACCAGTTGTAGAACAAGAAACATTGAACTTTGATTTAAAACCTGTTCAACCGTCTATTCGAGTTGAAACTACTAGCGAGTGGATAAAAGAGGAGGAGCCTTCTTTGTATACAAGTTCTGAAGAGCTACCTTTCGAAACTGAAGAGAGTCCATCTGAGGGAGAAACTTCTGAAGAACTAACAGAAGAAATTCCAGTTCAAATAACGGTTCATAACAAAGAAGGCTGTGAAGATTGTCGTATAGATTTTCACCAAGAAAAAGCGAATTATTGGAAATTATCTCAAGTTTTAGATGAAGAAAATTTTGAAACTGATTTTCCAGAATTACATTATTTTGGACAAATGCACGGGACGTATTTATTTGCGCAAAATGAAAAAGGGTTATACATGATTGACCAACATGCTGCTCAAGAACGGATTAAATATGAAATTTTTAAAGTTTCTATTGGAGAAGTGGCGCCAGTGAGTCAATCCTTAATGATTCCGATTGTCATGGAATTTTCGAAGAAAGAAGCGCTCAAATTACAAGAGTCCTTAGAAATGATTCAAGAATTTGGTATTGAAATCGAACCATTTGGAACGCATACGTTTCAAATTCAATCCCACCCTAGTTGGATTAAACAGGGAGAAGAAAAAGAAATCATTGAGGAAATTATTGATTTAGTTCTCTCGAATCAAAAAGTGACTGTTGCTCAACTGCGTAAGGCTACAGCTATTATGATGAGTTGTAAAGGTTCGATTAAGGCGAATCATCGTTTAACAACGATCGAAGCAGAACAATTATTAGTAGATTTAGCAAAATGTAAAAATCCGTATAATTGTCCGCATGGTAGACCTGTATTAGTGCATTTAAGCAACAAAGATTTAGAAAAATTATTTAAACGAATTCAAGATCCACATCAATCAAAGTGGAAGTTTGAAGATTAGGAGGAAGAAAAATGTCAGATTTCTCAAAAGAAGCATTAAAACAACGATTAACAGAAATTCAATATGAAGTGACACAAAATGAAGCAACAGAACGTCCTTTTTCAGGGGAATATGATGAGTTTTTTGAAGAAGGTATTTATGTTGACGTCGTGAGTGGTGAGCCATTATTTAGTTCAAAAGATAAATTTGATGCAGGTTGTGGATGGCCATCATTTTCAAGACCAATTCAAAATACAACATTAACAGAAAAAGAAGACCATAAATTAAATCGTGTTCGTACAGAAGTTCGTAGTCAAAAAGCGGATTCTCATTTAGGACATGTATTCCCAGATGGACCTGAAGAATTAGGTGGATTACGTTATTGTATTAATTCTGCTGCATTAAGATTTATTCCAAAAGCAGATTTAGAAAAAGAAGGATATGGAGAATTTCTTCAATATTTTTAAAGAGGAAGACTACGGAAGTCTTCCAAATATAGTAGCAATGGACGGCAGCAGCCCCGCGGTCTTATGCCTAAAATTTGAGCCTTGGTCTCAAATTTTTCTAATAAAGAGAAAGAGAGTGAGTAAATGAGTCGTACCGTTCATACTGAATTGACGAATATGTGTATGATTTATGACCAAGAGGGTAATGTTTTAGTGCAAGAGAAAAATTTGAGTTATGCACAAGGATTAATTTTCCCTGGAGGTCATGTTGAACCAATGGAATCCATTGTTGATTCGACTATTAGAGAAATTAAAGAAGAAACAGGGCTGACGATTAGTCAGCTAGAATTTTGTGGAATTAAAGATTGGATTCGACCAGATGGAACACGTTATATTGTTTTTTTATACAAGACAAGTCATTACACCGGTGAACTTTGTTCTTCTTCTGAAGGAGATATGTTTTGGATTTCTTTAGAAGATTTGAAGAAGCGAGAACCATTGTGGCATTTGGATCAAATGTTAGACATTTTTGAACAAAAGGGACCTACTGAATTATTTTTCAATTATGGGGATGAGGAGTATATTCCGGAATTGAAGTAGGATAGAATACTACGAAAGACTTCCAAAAATAGTAGCATAGGACGCAAGCAAACCCTTTGGGTTTCATTGCTAAATTTCGAGCCTGGGTCTCGAAATTTCCTAATAATAGTAGCCGAGTTTCGGCTACTATTATGGATGCTACTATGGGAAGTCTTTCTCCGTTTTTCCGTATGGGAATGAGTGTGCGTTTAGGATGAAGACTTCCGCTTATATGTATACTACAGATTAGATTTTTTTATAACAATCCGTTCAAAAAAATATTTTTTAAAACTTTTTATCGTATCTATATAGTGAAGAGAAAGTTCGATTTTTCTTCATGAAAATAGAAAGGGTGTTATAATATGGAAGAACGGATTAAAGATGCAAGGCCAATGATGGATTTGATTGCAAAAAAAGTGTTTAGTAATACAGAAATAACAGCACAGTTTATTCGAGATATTCTTGATTTGCCTGTACAAACAGTCACTATACTAGATGGTACACAAATACATGAACAACAATTTGAAGACTTTTTGACTTATATGACAAGTATTGATGTCTTAGCTGCCTTACAAGATGGAACTCAAGTCATTATCGAAATTCAAGTAGCATTTCAAATTGACTTTATCAAGCGTTTATGGTTATATCTATGTGAACAAGTCTCTAGGAATTTAGATATGTATAAAAAAGATGGCGCACAAACGCATAGGTTAGCTGAAGAAATGCTTCCAGTATATACAATTGCCATTACGCAAAAAAGATTTTTTGATGACGAAAGAATGATTCATTCGTTTAGTTTAAGAGATGATACTACGAGTGAAGAATTAAAAGTACACTTTAAAGGAATTGACGAAAAGAGAAATCTTGTACGAATGGTATTTTTAGAATTGGAAAAATATCATAATACAGATATACAACACTATCGTAAAGTTCGATGGATTGAGTTTTTTGGGAATAAACCTTATACACAAAATCCTGAGACAATACTGAAACAAGCAGATCAAATCATTAACCCAGTCGGATGGACAAAGGAGGAAAAAGCCATGTTAGATGAAAGAACAAGATACCTTCAAGCATATTATGGACATTTGGCGACTGTAGAATATCAAAAAGAAGAAGCTTTAAGACAAGGACTACAGCAAGGATTAGAACAAGGATTACAGCAAGGTAGGATTGAAACTATAGTAGATTTAATTAAAAATGGAATACTGACGAAGGAAGTAGGGGCAAAACAATTAAACATTTCAGTTCCAACATTAGAATCCTATTTATAGCATCTGATTTAGTATAACGTTTTTACTGAAATAATTGACAAATGTTAGAGATTTTCTTATACTAAATGAGTATTGCCAGTCAGATAAAAGAATTTTAACAGTAGAGAGGTCTAGCCGGTGAAAAAGACCACAAAATTTATGCTCCTGATTGGATTTTTGTAGAAATACAGACGCTTCCCGCGTTATCGGAATGAATGAGGATGAAATGCTGTTTCATTGTAAGCAAGGTGGTACCGCGTGGTAGACGCCCTTGTAACAATGGGGCAGTTTTTATTTTTTTATAATAAACGAAAAGGATGGTAAAGATGAAAAAATTATCTAGTAGCGAAATTCGTCAAATGTATCTTGATTTCTTCCAAGAGAAAGGGCATAAGGTACATCCAAGTGCAAGTTTAATTCCTGTTAATGATCCAACACTATTATGGATTAACTCAGGGGTAGCTACTTTAAAAAAATATTTTGATGGAACAGAAACACCAGAAGTTCCAAGAATTACAAATGCTCAAAAGAGTATTCGTACAAATGATATTGAGAATGTAGGTCATACAGCAAGACACCATACATTATTTGAAATGATGGGAAACTTCTCTATCGGTGATTACTTTAAAGAAGAAGTAATTCCATGGGCTTGGGAATTTTTAACTAGTGAAAAATGGTTAGCATTAGACCCAAATCGTTTATATGTAACCTATTACCCAAAAGATCCTGAAACAAAATATTTATGGATGGAAAAAGTGGGATTACCAGAAGATCATATTATTCCTGTAGAAGATAACTTCTGGGATATCGGAGCTGGACCATGTGGACCAGATACTGAGATTTTCTATGATCGTGGTGAAAAATATCAAACATTAGCAGAAGATGATCCTGAAAATTATCCAGGAGGAGAAAACGAACGTTATTTAGAAATTTGGAACTTAGTATTCTCTCAATTTAACCATATGCCAGATGGAACTTATCCTCCATTACCTCATAAAAACGTCGATACGGGGATGGGATTAGAGCGTGTAGTTTCTGTTATTCAAGATACTCCAACGAACTTTGAAACAGATTTATTCATGCCAATTATTCAACAATTAGAACAATTAAGTGATGGTAAAAAATATAATGCTTCAAAAGAATTAGATGTTTCATTTAAAGTTATTGCTGACCATATTCGTGCAGTAAGCTTTGCGATTGGTGATGGTGCATTACCTTCAAATGAAGGACGTGGATATATTATCCGTCGTTTAATTCGTCGCTCAGTAATGCATGGTCAACGTTTAGGGATTCAAGGTTCATTCTTAACTAAATTAGTTCCAACTGTTGCAAGTATTATGCATAGCTACTATCCAGAAGTAACTGAAAATATGGAGTTCATTCAAAAAGTCATTGCAAATGAAGAAAATCGTTTCCAAGAAACCATTCATGATGGACTTGCAATTTTAGAAACAGTATTTGCTGAAATGAAAGAGCAAAATCAAACAGTTTTATCAGGTGAAAATGCCTTTAAACTATATGATACTTATGGATTCCCTTATGAATTAACATTAGAATATGCTAGTGATAATGGATATGAAGTGGATGAAGAAGGATTCCAAGCTGAAATGAAAGCACAAAAAGAACGTGCTCGTGCAGCTCGTAATACTGAAACTTCTATGAATGTTCAATCAGCTGTTTTACGTGATATTACTGTAGAAAGTTCATTTGTTGGATATGATCGTACTACAGATAATGGAGTATTAAAAGCTATTGTATTTGAAGATGAATTAGTAGAATCAGCTTCAGAAGATACAAGAGTACAAGTTGTCTTTGATCAAACGCCATTCTATGCAGAAATGGGTGGTCAATTATCTGACCATGGTGTAATTAAAGATGAATCAGGTCAAGTGGTTGCAACTGTCGTTCAAGTGAAAAAAGCTCCAAATGGTCAGCCATTACATACAATTGATGTTGTTGCTCCAATGCAATTAAACTCAACGTATGTATTAGAAGTGGATCAACAAGAACGTGCTAAATTAATTAAAAACCACACAGCAACTCACTTATTACACCAAGCATTAAAAGAAGTATTAGGAACACATGCTAACCAAGCAGGTTCATTAGTAGCTCCAGGTTACTTACGTTTTGACTTTAGTCATTTTGGACAAGTAACAGCTGAAGAATTAGCTGAAATGGAACGTATTGTAAATGAAAAAATTTGGGCAGCTTTAGACGTAGTGACTATTGAAACTACATTAGAAGAAGCGAAAAAATTAGGCGCAATGGCTTTATTCGGTGAAAAATATGGTAATAAAGTTCGTATGGTAAACATTGCAAACTGGTCTATTGAATTATGTGGAGGGGTTCACGTTTCAAATACGCAAGAAATCGGTCTATTCAAGATTATTTCTGAATCTGGTATTGGTGCGGGAGTTCGCCGTATTGAAGCTGTTACAAGTCAAGAAGCATTTGAGTTATTAGCTAAACATGAATTGTTATTAAAACAAATTGCAAGTGATGTTAAAGCAGTTCAATTAGATAGCACTCCAGAACGAGTTTCTCACTTACAACAAGAATTAAAAGAAGCTCAACATGAAATTGCTGCATTAAAAGCTAAATTAATGAAATCTGAAGTAGCAGACTTATTCGAATCTGTTTCTACAGCAGGTAACTATTCATTTATTACAGTTCACTTACCAAACAAAGATATGAATGAATTACGTCAATTAGCGGATACTTGGAGACAAAAAGCAGCAAGCGATGTATTTGTAGTTGCTACAAATGAAGGTGAAAAAGCGAATTTATTAGCTGCAGTATCTAAAGATGCGAATGAAAAAGGAATTAAAGCAGGAGATATTATTAAAGCCATTGCTTCACATATTCAAGGTGGCGGTGGTGGCCGTCCAGATATGGCTCAAGCGGGTGGTAAAAATCCAGCAGGTATTCCAGCAGCGTTAAAAGCCGTAGAAGAATTCTTAGCTCAAGCTTAATAGTTTATAATGGAGTAGGATGTTATCCATTCTACTTCATTTTTTTAAGGAAAGTTTAATCTCTATCGAATTGATTGTAGTTTTATGAAAAATCTAGTAGAATGAAGATACAAAGAAATGAGGTGTTAATATGAGTTCAATGGATGAAACAGTTCTATTTAACTTTCATGATAAAGATGAAAAAACGGTACAAGAAACGCTAACAATTGTTTATGATGCATTAAACGAAAAAGGTTATAGTGCAGTGAACCAAATTGTTGGGTACTTATTATCTGGAGATCCAGCTTATATTCCTCGACATCGAGATGCTAGAAATCTAGTAAGACGTCACGAGCGTGATGAAATTATCGAAGAATTAATCCGCCATTATATTCGTTCGACAGGTAGAGATTGTTAATGAGAGTAATGGGATTAGATGTCGGCAGTAAAACGGTTGGAGTTGCGATTAGTGACCCATTAGGTTGGACTGCTCAAGGTGTTGAAACGATTGCGATTAATGAAGCTGCAAGTGAATTTGGTTTTAACCGTGTGGTGGAATTGGTTAAAGAATACGAAGTTGAAAAGATTGTTATCGGTATGCCGAAAAACATGAATAATACAGCTGGACCAAGAGCAGAAGCTTCACAAAAGTATGGTAGAAGTTTAGAAAAACGATTAGAAATCCCAATTGTTTTTCACGATGAACGGTTAACAACTATGCAAGCAGAAAGAATGCTTGTTGAGGAGGCGAATGTTTCTCGTAAAAAGAGAAAAGAAGTCATTGATAAGTTAGCAGCCGTTATCATTTTACAAAATTATTTAGATTCAAATATCAAATAGAAAAGAGGAAACAAAATGACAGAACATACACATGAGCATGATGGACATGAACATATTACAATTATTGATGAAGAAGGAAATGAAGTCTTACACGAGGTATTATTTACTTTCGATTCAGAAGATTTTGGTAAATCATATGTTTTAGTATACCCAGCAGGAATTCCTGAAGGAGAAGAAGTTGAACTTCAAGCATTTTCATATGTTGAAGCTGAAGATGGTACTGAAGGCGACTTACTTCCTATCGAAACTGATGAAGAATGGGATATGATTGAGGAAGTTTTAAATACTTTCTTAGATGAAGAAGAAGAATAATGATATGAGAAGACACTTGATAGGATGCTATTTGGTGTCTTCTTTCCTTATACTTAGCGAAATTGGACTTGCCTTACTGTAGCGAAGGACGCAAGCAGCCAGCTTTGCTGTCTCATTGCTAAATTTCGAGCCTAAGGTCTCGAAATTTCCTGTACTAGAAGCCAGTGTGGCTTCTAGTACTAAGGCTGTAGTGTCAAGTCCATTTCGCTGGACGTGTATTCATGAGGGGGCGTTTAAATGATGGGACATTCCTTGGGTTGCGGAGGACGGCAGCAGCCCTTCGGTCTCATGCCTAAATTTTGAGCCTAAGGTCTCGAAATTTCCTGTACTAGAAGCCGGTATGGCTTCTAGTACTAACGCTACGTCGTCAAGTCCATTTCGCTGGACGTGTGTTTATGAGAGGGCGTTTAAATGATTGGACTTTCCTGAAGTAGCAAGGACTCCAGCAGCTTCAGAAGCAAATCTCATGGCTAAAAATCGTGCCTCAGTCTCGATTTTTCCTGTAAATGTAGATTTTTAAGCTACATTTACTTCTGCTACTGCAACAAGTCTATTCTTGTGGACGTGTGTATATGAGAGAGCGTTTGAATGATGGGTCTTGACTTGATGTAGCGAAGGACGCAAGCAGCCAGCTTTCCTGTCTGTGTTAAGTCTATTTTGCTTGTATAAGTCTCGTAGTTAGAATTTGTAACATAATTGTAGAACTCCTAGTCTTCAATTGTTATATGAATTCATGTATAATGACAACGAAGTTAAAAGGAGGAATTATATGTCACAAAAGGACCGTTTTAAAGTAGGCTTCAGTTATGAAAATGATGAAATTAGAGCTATCCGAAAGAAAGAATCTAAATTAACACGAAATATTGTAAGATTATTTGCGTTGATACTTACAGTAGTTATTCTTGGTGGAGGAGTATATGGATATTATTATATTTCGAATGCTTTAAAACCAGTAGATACAAAACAAACTCAAACAGTTGAAGTAGAAATTCCAGCAGGCTCTTCGGTTAAACAAATTTCCAAAATTTTAGAAGACAATAAATTGATTCGTAATTCGAAAATTTTTAATTTTTATATTAAATTTAAAAATGTAGCTGGATTTAAAGCAGGATTTTATCAATTGTCTCCATCTATGGATATTGATCAAATTTTAGGAGAATTAGCAGACGGTGGTAAAGATAAATCTGCTAATGTTGCTAAAGTAGTCGTGCGTGAAGGTGAAACATTAACAGGAATTGCAGAAGAAGTAGAAAAATCTACGAAATATTCTAAAGAAGACTTTATGAATAAAGTACAGGAACAAGGATTTATTGACCAATTGGTACAAAAATTTCCTCGATTATTTAAAGATGCTCAAAAAGCTCAAAATGTTCGTTATTTCTTAGAAGGATATTTATTCCCTGCAACTTATGAGGCAGATGAAAATAAAACATTACAAATGATTATTGAAGAAATGGTTGCTAAAACAGACAGTGTCTTGTCGAAATATTATGCAAAAATTTCTCAAGGAGATTATAATGTTCATGAAATTTTAACGATGGCTTCTTTAGTAGAAAAAGAAGGTTATAAATTAGAAGACCGTCAAAAGATTGCAAGTGTATTTTACAATCGTATTAAAAAGAATATGATGTTACAAACAGATATTTCTGTATTATATGCTTTAGGAGAGCATAAAGAAGTTGTAACATTAAAAGATTTAGAAGTAAATTCTCCATATAATTTATATAAGTACAGAGGCTTGGGACCGGGACCGTTTAATAGTCCAAGTGAAGAAGCGATTTTAGCGGCTATTGATCCAGCTCAAACAGATTATGAATATTTCGTAGCAGATATTCAAACAAAAGAAGTTTATTTTGCAAAAACATATGAAGAACACTTAGCCTTAAAAGCTAAATACGTTGATAAGGAGTAATTTATGAAAAAGAAGCCAATTGTTATTGGAGTGACTGGTGGTTCTGGTAGTGGTAAAACTACTGTTAGTAGAAAAATTTTGGAACACTTTCCAGAATTGAGTATTGTAAAAATTGACCAAGACTTCTATTATAAAGACCAAAGTGATATGCCTTTTGAAGAACGTTTAAAAACAAATTATGACCATCCATTTGCGTTTGATACGGATTTATTAATTGAACATATGAATAAGTTAATCAATTTTGAATCCATTGATGAACCCGTATATGATTATGAAAATCATACGAGAAGTAATCAAACCATTCATCAAGAACCTAAAGATGTTATTTTAATTGAAGGAATCTTAATTTTGGAAGATGAACGCTTACGTGATTTAATGGATATTAAAGTATATGTAGATACAGACGATGATATTCGAATTATTCGTCGTATTAAACGAGATATGGTTGAACGTGGTAGAACGCTTGATTCCATTATTCATCAATATGTTACTGTTGTAAAACCAATGTATCATCAGTTTATTGAGCCTACTAAGAAATTTGCAGATATTATTATTCCTGAAGGTGGCTCAAATGTTGTAGCAATTGACTTAATGACAACGAAAATAGCATCTATTTTAAGTGATTTAACATAAATTTCTCAGAAATTTTAAAATAAAGCTTGCAATCTTCTTCATAAAATGGTATGTTTTTACCACTGTCAAAACAGTAAAATGGAAAAGAGGGAGAAGCCAAATGACTGAGAAATTATATCCAATGACGCTTGAAGGGAAAGCAAAATTAGAAGCTGAATTGGAAGAATTAAAAGTAGTTAAACGTAAAGAAATCGTTGAGCGTATTAAAATTGCTCGTAGTTATGGCGACTTATCTGAAAATTCAGAGTACGAATCAGCTAAAGATGAACAAGCATTTGTTGAAGGAAGAATTACAACTCTTGAAAAAATGATTCGTTTTGCTGAAATTATCGATGATAATAATGTCGAAAAAGATGTCGTTTCATTAGGGCGTAAAATTACTTTTATTGAATTACCGGATGGTGAAGAAGAGTCTTATACAATTGTTGGTAGTGCAGAAGCAAATCCAATCGAAGGGAAAATTTCAAATGATTCTCCAATTGCTAAAGGAATCATTGGTAAGAAATTAAATGACGAAGTTGTCATCCAAACTCCTGGTGGAGATATGAAAGTAAGAATTACTAAAATTGAATCGGTATAAGAATTTTTTTATAAACTGTAAGAGAGGAAGTTTCTCTTACAGTTTTTTGATTTTTATACAATATGTACTCTTTAGTCAAATGTGTTATAATCAACTTAATACTTAAGAGAAAGGTGAAAAATAATTGAAGAAATTTAAAAAGTATTTTGGAACTGTTTTATTATTATTATTAATAGGGATTGTTAAACCAGTAGAAGCAGAGAATGTGGATATTGTTGAATTAACGAAAAATTCAGGATATGAAGCAAATCCAGCTAATAAACCAAAAGCTTCTATTGTTGTAGATGCATATACAGGAAGAATTTTGTGGCAAGATAATATTGATGAAGTGCGTGATCCGGCTAGTATTAGTAAAGTTATGACAGTTTATTTAGTAATGGAGGCTATTGCTAATGGAGAATTATCAATTGATCAAAAAATTACAGCGACAAAAGAAGATCAAGCAATTTCAAACATTTATGCAATTAGTAACAATAAAATTGTGGAAGGTGTAGAGTATCCGATTGAAGAATTATTAAAAATGACACTTGTCCCATCTTCCAATGCTGCAACTTTAATGTTAGCGAATGCGATTACTAATGATTCAGCAAAATTTGTAGAAAAGATGAATGCTAAAGCTAAAGAATTGGGGATGAATCATACATATTTTAATAATGCATCTGGTGCAGTAGCAGAATTATTTCAGGGCTATTATAATCCAGAAGGTTATGATGCATCCAAACCAAATCAAACAACTGCTAGGGATTTAGCAATTTTAGCAATGGACATAATGAATCGTTTTCCAAAAGTGTTAGAATATACTAATTCTGCTGTTGTGAAAACAATGGAAGGTACTCCTTATGAAGAAAAATTTGATACATATAATTATTCGCTTCCTGGTGCGAAATATGGAATCGAAGGTGTAAATGGTTTGAAAACAGGATCAAGTGGTTATGGAGCATTTAACTATATTGCTACTTATGATAAAGATCAAATGAAACTAGTGGAGGTAGTACTTGGAGTAGGTGATTGGTCGAATCAGGATGGAGAATTTATTCGACATACATTTGGAAATGCAATTTTAAATTATGTATTAGAACACTTTTCTTATCGTACAATTTTATCAGCTGGAGAACATAATTTTGATGGTCACAAAATTACAACAAATAAAACTCTCTCGATGATTGTTGAAAAAGGAAAAATTCCTGAATGGCAAGTTGAAAATAAAAAGATTAATGTAAAATTATCTGGAGATTTCTTAAAAGATAATCAAAAGAATCCGAGTGTTGATGTTGTAGCAGAAAGTGGTTTTGCTGATTTACCAAAAGAACCTGAAAAAAGAAAACAAACACTTCAAGTATATATTGTTCAAAATGCTTTTGCATTTGCTGTAATTATTGGAGGATCAATTTTATTTATTTTAGTATTATTTGGAGAGAGTCGAGCTAAAAAGAGACGAAAACAAAAAAGAAAATAATATAAGGATAAATCGGAAAATATCTGATTAGAATCTGATAAAAATATATACGAATTACTAGACTTTAGGGGTATTTTGTGACAAAATACTCTCGAGGGGTGCTATAGCTCAGATGGATAGAGCAAACGTTTCCTAAACGTTAGGTCGGGGGTTCAAATCCCTTTAGCACCGTAATGATGATTATTTAATACAAAAATGGGGATTTAGAAAAGAATAGTTTGATCAAGAAACGACAGGAATTGGAGAGTAATGACTCTTCATTCTGAATATATTTTGTATGGGTGATAGCTATGTATGCGATGAATCGTCAGTTAAAATCATTGAAATTGTTTATAGAAATCATAGAAAAAGGTCATAGTATCGAATTTGAATTTAATGGAAATCTCTATCGGTTTTCACATATTAATGATGAATATGTATTAATTAATTACACGACTAAAAATGAGTTACATTTCAAGACAATTGAAGAAGTGATGGAAGCCGAATCTAATGGATTGAATTTCCAAAAGATTTGGAAAAAATTAAAAATTCTGTCTATACGATAGTCATCAGTTTAGTCTAATTTAAAACTATACTATTATTGTGTTGGGTATTAGTAATACAGTATTAAATAGAATAATCATCATTTTGTTAGCCTGATTCTTCAAATGGGTAGTGGGGATGAAGCTGATTACATTAAGTGGATTGATAACTTTTATGTTGTCATCCACTTTTTTATTTTAAAATTTCTTATACATTTTAGTGTTGCTATTTAAAGATGATGGGTGTAAACTATCCTTAGTTCACAAAAATAGAAAGTGGTGATTACATGAACGTTCAAGAATTAGATATTCTGAACGCAATTCGAAAGAATCCTAAGGTGAATCAACGAGAAATTGCAAATCAATCAGGATATTCATTAGGATTTGTTAATCGTGTAGTAAAAGAATTACAGGAAGAAAAATGGCTTTCTCCTACTGGAGAATTAAGTAAAAAGGCTAAAACATTTATAAAAGAAAATCAACCACAGCGCGCGATTATTTTAGCAGCGGGATTTGGGATGCGCATGGTTCCAATTAATACGGAAATTCCTAAAGGGTTAATGGAAGTAAAGGGAGAAGTATTAATTGAAAGAATGATTCGTCATCTTCATGAAGTAGGCATCACAGATATTCAAGTAGTAGTTGGCTTTATGAAAGAAAGATATGAATATTTAATTGATGAATTCCAAGTAAAATTAGTCGTAAATTCTGAATACCAAGTAAAAAATAATTTACATTCATTAAGTAAGGTAAAATCATCATTAGACAAAACGTATATTATTCCATGTGATATTTGGTCTGAAGAAAATCCGTTTAGTGATTTTGAACCATATTCATGGTATATGGTTAGCGAAGTAATGTCTATTGAAAGTAACGTTCGTGTGAATCGTAAAAGAGAATTAGTGATGGTTGATGAAACTGAGGAAGGTAACCAAATGATTGGTCTATCTTATGTAATGGGAGAAGAAGCTACTCTTGTTCAAGATAAATTACAAGAATTTTCAAAGAAACCTTCTTATGATCATGAATTTTGGGAATGTACTTTACAAGATAAAAATAAATGGATTATTCCTTCTAAAGTGGTGAACTCAAAACAATTGATTGAGATTAATACATATGAACAACTGCGTGAAATAGATGGAAATTCTACTAATTTACAAACAGATGCCATTTCAATTATTCAAGATTGTTTTAATGTTGAAGTAGACGAAATTAAAAATATTACCGTTTTGAAAAAAGGAATGACAAATCGTTCATTCTTATTCGAATGTCATAATCAAAAATATATTATGCGAATTCCTGGTGAAGGAACTGATCATTTAATTAATAGAAAAGAAGAAGCAGATGTTTACCAAGCATTAGAAAATCGACAAATTTGTGATGATGTTTTATACATGAATCCTGATAATGGCTATAAAATTACAGCTTATTTAGAAGATGCTACGAACTGTGATGCAGGAAACTGGGATGAAGTAGAAGCCTGTATGATTAAATTAAGAGAATTTCATGAATTACATTTAAAAGTAGACCATCGTTTTGATATTTTTGGTCAAATTGATTTTTATGAAAGTTTATGGAATGGTGAAAAATCTTATTTTAAAGATTACGAAAAAACAAAAGCAGCTATTTTTGAATTAAAAAAATGGATTGATACATTAGAGAAAAATGAAACTCTTGTTCATATTGATGCTGTTCCAGATAACTTCTTATTTACAAAAGAGGGCATTCGAATTATTGACTGGGAATATGCGGGAATGCAAGATCCTCATGTTGATATTGCAATGTTTTGTATTTATTCTTTGTATTCCAAAGAACAAGTGGATCAATTAATTGATTTATACTTCAAAGGAGAAGTTTCTCCAATCATTCGTACTAAAATTTATGCGTATATTGCAAGTGCAGGATTATTATGGAGTAATTGGTGCGAATATAAGAGAAGTTTAGGGATTGATTTTGGGGAATATTCATTATGTCAGTATCGTTATGCAAAAGAATATTCTAAATTAGTGTTATCTATATTAGAGGCACTATGAAAAGAGGAGAATTATGACAAATACAATTAAAAGAGCCATTTTAATGGCTGCAGGTCAAGGAACAAGAATGAGACCTATTACAAACCATACTCCAAAACCGCTTGTAAAAGTAAATGGAGTTCGAATGATTGATACGGTTATTCAGGCACTACATAAGAATGGAATTACGGAAATTTATGTAGTAGTTGGATATTTAAAAGAACAATTTTATTCATTAGAGCAAGAATATCCAGGATTAAAAATTATTGAAAATCCGTATTATGACACGTGTAATAATATTTCTTCACTGTATGTAGCAAGACAATATTTAGAAGATGTAGTTATTTTAGATAGTGATCAATTGATTTATAATCCAAAGATTCTTCATGCTGACTTTACTCATTCAGGATATAACTGTGTGTGGACTGAGGAGCATACAGATGAATGGTTAATGACAGTCGATGAACAGGAAAAAGTTACTCATTGTTCACGAACTGGTGGAGAAAAAGGATGGCAATTATATAGCATTTCTCGTTGGAATAAAGAAGATGGACAGCGTTTAGCGCATCATTTAGAACAAGAATTTGATGCGAAACAAAATCGTCAAATTTATTGGGATGATGTAGCAATGTTTTGTTATCCAGAAGAATATGAATTAGGAATTTATCCAATGGAGAAAACGGATATTGTTGAAATTGATAATTTAGAAGAATTATTAGAGCTAGATTCCAGTTATCAAGGTGTCTTAGCTGAAGGTGAGGAAGTTTAAAATGAAAAAAAGATTACATCAAGAAATTGACTGGGTATCTACCATTATACCTTTATTAGGGGTTCTATTTTTAGGGGTACTGTTTTTAGTGATTCCAGAACAATCATCACTCATTCTAGGAGGTATTCGTACTTGGCTAGGAGATCAATTTAGTATTTATTATGCTTTCTTAGGAGTGGGAATTTTTAGTTGTAGTATGTATGTAGCTTTTTCAAAATATGGTTCTATTGTATTAGGAAAAGGAGAAAAGCCTGAATATACTTCTTTCCAATGGGGTGTGATGATTTTTACTTCTACAATGGCTGCGGATATTTTGTTCTATTCTTTATGTGAGTGGGCACTATATGCAAATGAAGATTATGTGGCTCAATTAGGTGGCATTCAAAGATGGGCTCCTACGTTTCCATTATTTCACTGGGGACCAATTGCTTGGGGATTTTATATTATGTTAGCTGTTGCATTTGGTTTCATGTTACATGTGCGTAAAGTAGAAAAACAAAAATTCTCTGAAGCATGTCGTCCTATTTTAAAAGATAAAGTAGATGGATGGATGGGGAAAGTCATTGATTTAATTGCGATTTTTGCGTTAATTGCTGGAACTGCAACAACGTTCTCATTAGCAACTCCTTTATTATCAGCAGCAATGGGCCATGTTTTTGGATTTGAAAACTCAACTGGTGCAACCATTGTAATTTTATTATTAATTGCTTTAGTTTATACTTCAACAGTGTTATTAGGAATGGAAGCTGTTTCTAAATTAGCCACTTACTGCTCATATTTATTCTTTGCTTTATTAGCCTATTTCTTATTTGCAGGTGGAGAAACAGTTTATATTTTAGAAACTGGGTTTAGTTCTATTGGGAATTTAGCGCAAAACTTTATTGGATTATCAACTTGGTTAGATCCATTACGTGAAACATCATTCCCTCAAAAATGGACGATTTATTATTGGGCTTATTGGATGGTTTGGTGTGTAGCAACTCCTTTCTTCATTGGTAGTATTAGTAAAGGTCGTACGATTAAGCAAACCATTTTAGGAGCTTATTCTTGGGGGATTGCTGGAACATTCACTTCATTTATTATTTTAGGAAACTATGGTTTAGCACAACAATTAAAACATGGTTTAGATATTTCTAGCGGTTTAGTTACAGATAACCCAGATTATGCTGGTATCATTTTGAAAATTTTTGATACAATGCCTTTAAGTCAGTTAGGATTGATTTTATTAGCAGTGACAATGGTTGCTTTTTATGCAACAACATTTGATGCATTGACTTTAGTTATTTCTGCATATTCTTATAAGACTTTAGAAGATACACATGATTCTGATAAGCGTGTTCGTATGTTTTGGGCAGTAGTGTTTATTATTTTACCAATTGCATTAATTTTCTCAGAAAATTCAATGTATAATTTACAATCTGTTGCGATTATTGCAGCATTCCCAATTGGATTAATTATTATTCTAATTGTGGCAAGTTTCCTAAAAGATTTGAAAGCTTACGAAAAAGAGATAAAATAAAAAAACGAGACATTGTCTCGTTTTTTTTTATTTTGGCTTTTATGATTTCTGTGTTAGAATAGGAATGCTAAATAAGTAAAGGAGGGAAAGCGATGACAAATGGTCTATCCACTATTATTAAAGCTATCGTAACGGATGAAAATGATAAAGCGTACTTTGTTCAAAAACAAGGTGAAACGTATCGTGTTTCAAAAAATCCCGATGTAACATTAGCCATCGGAGATGTCGTAACAGGTTTTGTATATGAAAATAGTGATCGTAAGAAAATCATGACCCTTGATATTCCAGAAGTAACTAATGAAACTTATGGATGGGCAACGGTTACTCAAGTGAGAAAAGATTTAGGCGTATTCGTATCGATTGGATTACCGGATAAAGATATGGTTGTTTCATTAGATGAATTACCAAACTTAAAAGAATTATGGCCGAAGAAAAATAATCGATTATATGTAACATTAATTAAAGATAAGAAAAATCGGACTTGGGCAACAATGGGAGATGGAACAGAGTTAAAAGCCAAATCCATTAGAGCCAATCATACATTAAAAAATAAAGATGTATCAGCTACTGTAACGAATGTTAAATTAGTAGGAACATTCTTAATGACAGAAGAAGGGTATCGATGCTTCTTACATCCAAGTGAGCGCTTATATGAACCAACTCTTGGGGAATTAGTCAATGTTCGAGTAATTGGTGTTCGACCAGATGGTGTGTTAAATGTATCCATGAGACCAAGAGCGTATGAAGCAATTGGGGATGATGCAGAAATGATTTTAACAATGTTAAGAAATCGTCCAACGCATACATTACCGTATTGGGATAAAACAGATCCAACGATTATTAAAGAAATTTTTGGAATTAGTAAGGGACAATTCAAACGCGCAATTGGTTCTTTATTAAAAGCGAAAAAGATTACACAATCAGAAGGATTTATTCAATTAGTAGAAGAAAAATAAGGATTGAAATGGAGGGATAGGACTGTGTTAACAATGGAAGGCATCAAAAAGAAATTGCAAGAAGAGGGATTTAAGCTAACTCCTCAAAGACAAGCTACGGTTGCAATTTTATTAGAAAAAGAAGATGACCATCTGAGTGCTGAAGCTATATATATGCTCGTTAAACGGAAATATCCTGATATTGGATTAGCAACAGTCTATCGAACTTTAGAAATATTAACAGATTTAAATATTACTTATCGAGTTGTGTTCGATGATGGATTAGCTCGTTATGATTTAAAACGAGATGAATCCAATCGTTTCCACCATCACTTACTATGTAATAAATGTGGAAATATCGAAGAAATTCATGAAAATTTATTAGGTGAAGTGGAAAAAGTAGTTGAAGAACGATTTCATTTTAAAGTAGAAGATCATCGTTTAACTTTCCATGGCATTTGTCAAAAATGTAGAGAAGGTGAAACTCATGCAACGTAATTTGGATTATTTTGTGGATTCATTAGCAATTCAAGGATTATCTCAAAATACAGTAATGAGTTATCAGAGGGATTTAATGAAATTTCACCAGTTTTTGGAGAAAAAAAAGATTCGAGATTGGAAAGAAGTTGATTATTCTCTAATTGTATTATTTTTACAAGACTTAAAACAAGATGGTTATGCGACAAGTTCTACTAGTAGAATGATTAGTTGCTTAAAAAAATTCTTTAAATTTTTACAACAGGAACAATTAGTGGAAACAAATCCAGTACAACCACTGAAAGTTCCTAAAAAGAGTAAGACGTTACCAAAAGCATTAACGGTTGATGAAGTGACACAAGTATTAAATTCCTGTGATACTTCAACCGTATTAGGGTTAAGAGATAAAGCAATGTTAGAACTCCTTTATGCGACCGGAATGCGTGTTAGTGAGTTAATTACTTTAAAACTAAGTGACTTACATTTAGAATTAGGATTTCTTCAAACGATTGGTAAAGGAAATAAACAAAGAATTATTCCTATTGGACAAGCAGCTACTAATTGGGTTCAGCATTATTTAACTTATGCAAGAGTGGTGTTAGAGCAGGAATCAAATCCAGTGGAATATTTGTTTTTAAATCACCGTGGAAATGGATTTACTAGACAAGGATTTTGGAAAAATTTAAAGAAAATTGTTCAAGAAGCAGGCGTTCATAAAGAAGTAAGTCCCCATACATTGCGTCATTCTTTTGCAACGCATATTTTAGAAGCAGGGGCTGATTTGAGAATTGTACAAGAATTATTAGGACATAGTGATATTAGTACAACTCAAATTTATACACACTTAACAAATGAACGAATGAAGGAAATTTATCAACAAGCGCACCCTCGTGCGAAAAAATAAAATTTATACTAGAAAGAAGAATGTCAGATGAAATTTAAAAGAATTCACGTAATTGTAATGGACTCAGTAGGGATTGGAGAAGCACCTGATGCTGCTGCATTTAATGATGCAGGTTCTCATACATTAGGACATATTTCAGAACGAGTTGGTTTAAATGTTCCAAATATGCAAGCATATGGATTAGGAAATATTGCTCCATTAAAAACTGTACCGCCAGTTGAAAATCCAAAAGGAAGTTACACTAAATTAGAAGAAGTTTCTGTAGGAAAAGATACAATGACAGGTCACTGGGAATTAATGGGATTAAATATTAAAACGCCATTTAGAGTATTCCCTGATGGATTCCCTCAAGATTTATTAGACAAAATTACAGAGTTTTCAGGAAGAAACATTGTTTGTAATAAACCATATAGTGGAACAGCTGTTATTGATGATTTTGGTCAACATCAAATGGAAACAGGCGATTTAATTGTTTATACAAGTGCTGACCCAGTATTACAAATTGCAGCTCATGAAGAAGTTATTCCTTTAGAAGAATTATATCGTATTTGTGAATATACAAGAGAAATTACAAAAGATGATCCATATATGATTGGTCGTATTATTGCTCGTCCATATGTAGGAACCCCTGGTAACTTCCAACGTACTTCAAATCGTCATGACTATGCATTAAGTCCATTTGGTCAAACAACATTAGATTTCTTAAAAGAAAAAGGGTTTGATGTTATTGCGATTGGTAAAATTAATGACATCTTTAACGGTCAAGGAATTACTGAATTTGTTCGTACGAAAAACAATATGGATGGTGTCGATAAATTAGTAGATATCTTGAAAAAAGATTTCACTGGAATGAGTTTCTTAAACTTAGTAGACTTCGATGCTGCTTATGGACACCGTAGAGATACTGTTGGATATGGGAATGCATTAGAAGAATTCGATGCACGTATTCCAGAAATTTTAGAGCATATGCATGAAGATGACTTATTAATTATTACAGCTGACCATGGTAATGACCCAACATTCCCAGGAACTGACCATACTCGTGAGTATATTCCAGTGTTAGCAATTAGCAAATCTCTTCAACATCCAACACGCTTAACTCAAGGACATTTTTCAGATATTGCTGAAACAATTTCTGAAAACTTTGGCGTATCTTCAACTGGAAACGGACAAAGTTTCTTAAGTGAATTACAATAATATAATTGTGGAAATTCAATGAGTTCCATTATTGGATTTCCACTTCTTTTTTAAATCATCTAAAAAAAGAGAGGACAGAGTAGCATGGCTTTATATGATCAATTACTACATTTAGAACAAACAAAACGATTTTTACAAAACAATGGAGTTCAAAACATTGATTTTGGACTAATTTTAGGTTCTGGATTAGGAGAATTAGCAACTGAAGTTGAAAATCCAGTTATCTTCGATTACAAAGATATTCCAAATTTCCCAGTATCTACAGTAGTAGGTCACGCTGGTCGTTTAGTATACGGCGAATTATGTGGTAAAAAAGTTTTAATTATGGATGGACGTTTTCACTTTTATGAAGGATATCCAATGGAAACAGTTACGTTCCCAATTCGTTTAATGAAATTATTAGAAGTAGAAACAATGATTGTGACAAACTCAGCTGGAGGAAGTAATCCAAACTTCAAACCAGGAGACTTAATGTTAATTACAGATCATATTAATATTACAGGTACAAATCCATTAATTGGAGCAAACGATGACCGCTTTGGACCTCGTTTCCCTGATATGTCACATGCTTATCATGTCTATGGACAAGAAGTTGTTCGTAAAGCAGCTAAAGAAGTAGGAGTACCATTACAAGAAGGAGTTTATACAGGTTTATCTGGTCCAACTTATGAAACACCAGCTGAAGTTCGTATGGTACAAGTATTAGGTGGAGATGCAGTTGGTATGTCAACGGTTCCTGAAGTCATTATTGCGAACCATTCAGGAATTAAAGTCATCGGTATTTCTTGTATCACAAATTTGGCAGCAGGATTACAAGCAAACTTAAACCATGAGGAAGTTGTAGAAACAACTCAACGTGTGAAAGAATCATTCAAAGGTTTAGTTCGTAAAGTCATTGAAATTTATTAATTAGAATAGGAGTAGAGAAAGTGGATGCGTTAACGCTACGAATTGGGGAATTTGAAGGCCCAATGGATTTGTTATTACATTTAATTAAAGAGATGAAAATTGATATCTATAACATTCCAATGGTGGAATTAACGCATCAATATTTATCCTATATTCATTCCATGCAAGAAATGGAATTAGAAGTCGCTAGCGAGTATTTATTAATGGCAGCAACTTTATTAGAAATTAAAGCAAGAATGCTTTTACCGAAACCAAAAGTGGAAATTGATGAAGTTGAGGTAGAAGAAGATCCTAGGGATGAGTTAGTTGAGAAATTAATGGAATATAAGCAATTCCAAGAAGGTGCCAAAAAATTGGAAGAACTTTCTTTTCAAAGAGGCATGCATTATGGAAAAGAAGCAAGTGATTTATCCGCTCTTCAAGAAATTATTCCATTACAAGAAGGTCAAGTAACCACTCAAGATTTATGGAATGCATTAAAGAAAATTGCAAGAAGAAATCTTGATAAAATGCCTCTACAAGCAAATATTCAACATGAAACACATACAGTAGAGGAAATGATGGATTCGATTTTAACAAAAATTCAAGAAAATCCTCAAAAAAGTATTCGATTTGATAAATGTTTTCCTTCGTTTCATCGTCATGCCATTGTAACAACATTTTTGGCGATGTTACAATTAGTAAGAGAACATAAAATTCGATTGGTACAACATGTGCCTTATGAAGATATTGTTTTAGAAACTTTCGATAAAGGTGGTGCATTTAGTGAATAATTATTTAGCAGCAACTCAAGCTTTATTATTTGTAGCAGGAGATGATGGCTTAACACTAGAAGAAATTAGTTATGTCGTTGGCATTGATAAAACGGCAGTTCGACAACTATTGGAAGAATTAATGGAACACTTAAAAGATGAAACAAGCGGCTTAGAATTGATTTTAACGGCGCAACGATATAAATTTGTAACGAAAGCAGCGTTAAAACCCTATCTTGAAAAATATGCTGTTTCCCCATTTTCTTCTCAATTATCTAGTGCAGCTCTTGAAACATTGGCCATTATTGCTTATAAACAACCAATCACAAGATTAGAAGTTGAAAGTATACGTGGAGTTCAATGTAGTGGAGCGATTCAAAAATTATTGTTAAGAGATTTAATTGAAGAAGCAGGTCGAATGGATAGTCCAGGTCGTCCAAAATTATATCGTACGACTACTTATTTTATGGATTATTTCGGATTAGAAACATTAGATCAATTGCCAGATGTTGAATCATTACTAGAATTAAATCAAGAAGAAAGTAAGCAATTATTTAAAAATAATGAAGACTTGTTTGCAGAATTAGAACAAATGCATCAAGATGAAGAAACCATTTCGTAAGGGAAGAAGGAGTATCTAGTGGAAAGATTACAAAAAGTCATGGCACATGCCGGAATTGCATCTCGTAGAAAATGTGAAGCATTTATTGAAGAAGGTCGTGTTAAAGTAAATGGCACAGTTGTGAGAGAATTGGGATATAAAGTGTCTCAATCGGATAAAATTGAAGTAGATGGCATTCCGATTTATAAAGAAGAACCAGTTTACTTTATGTTTTATAAACCAAAATCCGTATTATCCAGTGTAACAGATGATAGAGGACGTACCGTTATTAGTGATTATTTTAAAGATATTCCACAACGTGTCTATCCAGTAGGAAGATTAGACTATGATACAACAGGATTAATTTTATTAACGAATGATGGTGAATTTGCGAATTTAATGACGCATCCAAAACATCATGTTGAAAAGAAATATATTGCTAAAGTAAAAGGTGTTCCAACACCACGCCATATGAGACAATTAGAAAGAGGTATTTGGATTGATGGCAAGAAAACTTCTAAAGCAGTTGCCAGAATTTTATCTGTTGATACTGAAAAAAATACAGGAATTGTTTCTTTAACGATTCACGAAGGTTGGAATCACCAAGTGAAGAAAATGTTTGAAGCGGTAGAATTACCCGTTCAAAAATTAAAACGTGAAGAATTCGGATTTTTAACATTAGAAAATTTAAGACCGGGAGATTATCGTGAACTTCGAGCTTTTGAAGTTCAAAAATTGATTCGTTTAGCAAAAAATGAGATTTAATTGACTTTTCTGAAGTAGTTATGAATGCCTATAGCCAGTATTTGCTGGTTATGGGCAAACTACTAGGTAAAGTCATTTTTTGTTTTTCATACTAATCAATCACTGAATTATGTTATAATGTCTTTGAGGAATTTTCACTGAAATGAGGAAAAATATGACGATCACAATTCAAACGACATCACAAGAAGAAACAATGAAAATAGGAGAATTATTAGCAAAAGGTGCCTTTTCTAATAGTACAATCATTTTGTCTGGAGATTTAGGAGCTGGTAAAACGACTTTTACAAAAGGATTTGCTTTAGGTTTAGGCATTACACGTGTCATTAAAAGTCCAACCTATACTCTGATTCGTGAATATACTAAAGGTCGCTTACCTTTATTTCATATGGATATGTATCGTATTGAAGAAAGTGGAGGAGCGAGTGAAATTGGTTTAGAGGAGTATTTTCATCGTGAAGGTGTCGTAATGGTTGAATGGGCAAATTTTATCGAAGAAGAATTACCTATGAATCGATTAATTATTTCTATCGAACAAACTTCTCTTACTACTCGTACCATTACACTTGATGCTATAGGAGAAGAATACGAAAAATGGTTGAATCAATTTGAGGGTTGGTGGATAAATGAAAGAGAAAGTTGAATTAGAAATTGAAGTAGTGTCTGTAGAAGATGCAGAAGCTTTAATTGAATATACAAAAAAAGTTGGAAAAGAAACAGATTTTTTAAGTTTTGGTGAAGAAGGATTAGAGTTAACTATCCAACAAGAAGAATTATATATTCAATCTGTTTTAGAAAGCGATAATCAAATGATGCTACTTGCAAAATTAGGGCAAGAAATTATTGCAGTTGCTTCAATTGGTGGAAATTCAAAAGAAAAATTTCAACATGTTGGTGAACTAGGCATTAGTATTTTAAAAGAATATTGGGGTCAAGGATTAGGAAGTGCCTTAATGGAAGAATTACTTTCATGGGCAAAAGACTATTCACCTCTTGAAAAAATTAAATTAGCAGTTGTTAAAGAAAATGTTGCAGCGATTGCTTTATATAAAAAGTTTGGATTTGAAGTAGTAGCGATTGAAGAAAAAGAAATGAAAGTAAATGGTCAATATTATGATGTCATTCAAATGGCCTATTTTGTAGAAAAGGAGTAATACATGAAAGTCGGAATTATTGCAGCGATGGAAGAGGAAAAACGTCTTCTATCTGAAGAAATGACAATTGAAAATGAAGTGAAAATTGCTGGATGGACATTTTTAGAAGGAACTTTAAATGGCGTATCTATTGTATTAGTGCAATCTGGTATTGGTAAAGTAATGTCTAGTATAACAGCTGCTTTATTAATTCATCATTTTAATGTGACACTAGTTATTAATACAGGATCAGCGGGTGGCTTTGGAACAGAAATGAATATTGGAGATATCGTAGTTGCTACAGAATTAGCATATAGCGATGCAGATGTTACTGCCTTTCAATATGAATATGGGCAAATGCCAGGAATGCCTGCACGTTTCCAAGCACAAGTGATTGAAGATGAAGTGATTGAGGAAATTCAATCTGAATTGAATTTATCTGTATTTAAAGGATTAGTCGTTTCAGCAGATAGTTTTATTCATCGTGAAGATCAACGTTTATTTATTTTAAAACATTTTCCAGATGTTTTAGCAACTGAAATGGAAGGAGCTTCTATTGCGCAAGCTTGTTATGCATTACAAACTCCAGTAATTGTTGTTAGAGCAATCTCGGATATGCCTGAAAAAGGAACATCAGCAGTTGATTTTGATACATTTATTGTAGAAGCAGGTCGTAAATCAGCATTGATTGTTCATCAATTATTACATCATTTAAAAGAAGTTTAATGATCAGGGGGAGTTCTCATGTTAAACATTGGAGTTGTTGGTATTGGTGCGATTGCACAAAAAGCTTATTTACCAGTGATGCGTTCAATTGGAAATGTAAAATGGTATATGTGTACTAGAAATGTTGAGGTTTTACAACGAGAATCTAAATTATTAGGGCGTTGTATTCCATGTGGTAGTATCGAAGAATTATTACAGTTTGATTTAGATGGGGTCATGATTCATGTCTCAACGGATGTTCATGTTGAAGTAGCCAAGCAATTTTTAGAAAAAGGAATTCCTGTATATTTAGATAAACCAATTGCTCCTAGTTATGAAGAAACGCTTGCATTATACCGATTAGCAAAAGAAAACAAAACCTTCTTAACTGCGGGATTTAATCGTCGCTTTGCTCCAAAAGTAGTGGAAATGAAGAATGTTACTCATAAGAAGAGAATTATTGCAGAAAAAAATTGTATAATTCCAAGTTTTGATAATCGAATTCGTATCTTTGATGTTTTTATTCATCCATTAGATACAGCATTATTTTTAATGGATGAAAAACCTAAACGTGGATCATTCTATTATAAGAAAAATCGTAGTGTTATTGAACAATGTACGATTTATTTAGAAAATGAAGAACAATCAGCAATTGTGATGATGAATACAGAATCAGGAGCTAATCTTGAAAGAATTGAAATTCAAGCAGATACAGGTACTTTTTCATTACAGAATTTAACGGATTTAACAATATATCAAGGTGGAGAAGAAATTAAAGATCATTTTTCATCATGGGATTCTACTTTATATAAGAGAGGATTTGAGAGTATTGTTCATTCCTTTATTATTGCTGTTCAAACCAATGGTGAAAATCCAGTTTCTCCTATTTCAAGCTTATTAAGTCATTTTATTTGTGAGAGATTAGCACATGCAAAAGCATCTGAAGGCTTTTTATCATTTGACGTAGAAACTGATGAATAGTATCATAAAAAAGATATTGCATAAATAGGAGAGAAGAAGATGAAAGAATGGTGGAAAGAGCAATTTCCAGAAGTGAAAGTATGCTTCCATGAACCTTTAAAAAAATATACTTATACAAAAACAGGTGGAGAAGCAGAATGTTTAATTTTTCCAAAAGATAAATATGAAACTGCAAAAATCATTAAAGCTTTACAAGAAAAACAAATTCCCATTACGGTATTAGGAAATGCTAGTAATGTCATTGTTAGAGATGGTGGCATAAAAGGAGCTGTTATTTTATTAAATGAAATGACTGCTACGAAAGTAATGGGCAATAAAATTTTAGCGGAAGCTGGCGTGTCTTTAATTGAAGTGACTAAATGTGCATTAGAACAATCTTTAACAGGATTAGAATTTGCATGTGGAATCCCAGGAAGTGTTGGCGGAGCTATGTATATGAATGCAGGTGCTTATGGTGGAGAAGTTTGCGAAGTGGTTGAATATGTTGATGTTGTGACTCGTACAGGTGAAATTAAACGTTTAACGAATGAAGAATTAGAGTTTTCGTATCGCCATAGTGCTTTACAAGAAAGTGGGGATTTAGTCATTGATGTCTGCTTTAATCTAAGTTCAGGGCATAAGGAAACGATTCAAGCTAAAATGGAAGAATTAACTCATTTACGTGAAAGTAAACAGCCATTAGAGTATCCTTCTTGTGGGAGTGTTTTTAAACGTCCAGAAGGTCATTTTACTGGAAAGTTAATTCAAGATGCAGGACTTCAAGGATTTCAAATTGGTGGAGCTCAAGTGTCTAAAAAACATGCTGGATTTATTGTAAACATTGACCATGCAACAGCTACGGATTATTTGGCAGTTATTCGCCATGTTCAAGATGTAGTATTTGAACAATTCCAAGTAGCACTTGAACCAGAAGTGAAAATTATTGGTGAAGAGTCAAAATAGAGGAGAAAAATGATGAAAGAGAATAAATTCTTAAAGCCAGGTCTTCTTCATGTAGTTTCATTAATTATTTTAGTTTTAAGTTATCACTATGTAGGAATTACATTGCCAATTTTTACTGGAGTAGATATTAACTTCTTTTATATTTTACTAGCAATTGTGGCTGGGTTAGCAGGGTCATTATTTGCTGCAGTTGTTGGCGTAGCAACGATTTTGATTGATTTGTTATTAGGTACAACAGAACAATGGATTGCAATTGCGATTTCTGTTGGGTTGCTTGGATATGTTTTTGGTTTGGGCATTCGTCGTAAGTCGTTTTTAGCGGGTACTTTTTCTCGTCATGATGCTTTGCGTTTTAATGTAATTCAAGTGGTTGCAAATGTGATTATTTTTGGTTTGATTTTACCGACATTAGAGGTCTTTTTCTATCAAGCTTCAACGGCAGTTGTTTTTATTAATGGTTGGATTTTTAGTATGATTAATTCAATTCTGATTGCCATTTTCGCAACAGCTTTGTTTAAATTAATTGCGAACCGTGTGAAAGAAAATAACAAATAAAGAATACAAAAAATATTTCCTGATTTAGCTAGGACGCCAGCAGCTTCGCGATGCGAATCTCATGGCTAAAATTTGAGCCTAAGGTCTCAATTTTTCCAACAGTGATAAAAATACTTCCCAGTATTTCTATCACTAAAGCTAAAAAAGCAACTTTTTGGTATGCTTTATTTTTGACGGTTTGGATATTTGGTAGCAAAAATGATAGGAATGGTAATAGCGTTTTTATCACTAAGACGAACTTATTTATGATTAAGGAAAAAATTTTATAACTAAGACGTTTATGTCCTAGTTGTAAGAAGTAATATTTTATTTTTAATTCTGTTAAAAAACGTAACGTAAGAAAACTAAATAACTAAAATAAAGAAATAAAAAATATTTTTTTATAGCTGAGGTGATAGAATTGCTGAATAGCGATTCTATCACAAAGGAAAATTTGAGACAAAAGGCTCAAATTTTAGGCATGAGATTCGCAAAGCGAAGCTGCTGCCGTCCTAGCATCAAAAAAATTATTTTTTTATTTCTTTATTCTACGTTCAAACCTTTTTCTCTTGCTAATTGTTAAAAATCGTGTTTGAATAAAAGACAAGCATATTCAATTTAGAAATGGAGGTCATTTCATGACAAAAGAATTTAACAGTTTTACACTCGTAGAAGAAAAACCATTACCAGATATCCGTTGCGATTACTATTTATACAAACATGACAAAACAGGTGCACAAGTCATGTATTTAAAAACAGACGACGATAACAAAGCATTCTCCATCGCATTCCGCACACCACCATATGACGACAACGGAATTGCGCATATTATCGAACACTCCGTATTAAACGGATCAAAAAAATACCCAACAAAAGAACCATTCGTAGAATTATTAAAAGGATCCTTACAAACATTTTTAAACGCATGGACATTCTCTGATAAAACAATGTATCCAGTAGCTTCAAGAAATCAAAAAGATTTTGAGAATTTAATGGACGTTTATTTAGATGCAGTATTTTATCCAAATCTTTTATCGAATCCACAAATTTTAATGCAAGAAGGATGGCATTACCATTTAGAAAATAAAGAAGATGAATTAACTTATAAAGGCGTTGTTTATAACGAAATGAAGGGAGCATTTTCTCAACCAGAATCAGAATTAAACCGTCTAGTTGAACCTACATTATTCCCAGATACATTTTATCGCCATATTTCAGGAGGAATGCCAGCTTCAATTCCAACATTAACTCAAGAAAAATTTATTGATTTCCATCAAACCTATTATCATCCAAGTAATGCTAGAGTAACGTTATATGGAAATTTAGACTTAGCTAAAGCAATGGAACAATTATCAGAATACTTTGATGCTTTTGAAGCAAAAGAAATTCCATTTGAAGGATACAAACAAGAACCATTTACAAGTGTCAAGGAATTAACAAGTACGTATTCTGTTTCTAAAGGCGACTCAACTGAGAATAAAACATTGTTAGAATATGCTTGGGCTACAGGAACGAGTACAAATGGAGAAGAAGGTATTGCTTTAAGTATTTTAGATGAATTGTTATTAGGTAGTAATACAGCACCATTGAAGAAAGCTTTATTAAAAGCCAATATTGGTAGTGATGTTATGGGGGGATATTCTGCTTATACGTATTCTCCAACATTTGAAGTTGTTTTAAAAGATACAGATGCTGATAAAAAAGAGCAATTTGTTCAAATTATTCAACAGGAATTACAACGTTTAGTCAAAGAAGGAATTTCTAGAAAAGCGATTCAAGCTGCTTTAAATAAAACAGCTTTCCGTTATAAAGAATTAACAGCTTTGGAAGGTAGTACACCAAAAGGTGTTATGTATGGAATGAATGCTTTAACAAGTTGGTTATATGATGGAAGTCCATATGTATCATTTGAATACCAACAACATTTAGATGCTATTCAAGCAAAAGTTGAAGAAGGATATTTTGAAAACATTATTCAAAAATACTTATTAGACAATACTCATGCTGCTATCATTACTTTAAAACCAGAACCAGGTTTATTAGAAGAAAAAGAAGCAGAATTAGCTAAAAAATTAGCAGAGTACAAAGCAAGTTTAAGTGAAGAAGAATTAGACCAATTAGTTGAAACGACACAAAAATTAATTGAAAGACAAGAATCTCCGGATAGTCCAGAAGATTTAGCGAAAATTCCAACTCTATCAATTGATGATATTCAAAAGAAAGCAACTCAATATCCATTAACGGTAGAAGACGGGAAAGATACACCGACTTTCTTACATTATGAAGACTTTACAGCAGGTATTTCTTATGCGAAATATTTCTTTGATATGAGAGGGATTAAAACTGAAGAAATTCCAGTAGCTGCGTTTATCACAGAATTATTAGGTGAAATTAGTACAGAACATTTTGCTGATGAAGATTTAAATACAGAGATGGATTTCTATACGGGTGGAATTTCAACAAATGCTTTTGTCATGACAGAAGATGTTGCGAAAAATATCTATTATCCATTCTTCACAGTATCAGGAAAAGCTTTATCTCAATACTTACCAAAATTAATTGAGTTAGTGGAAGAAATTGTCTTCCGTTCAAACTTGGAAGATTATGATAAGATTAAAGAACTGTTATTAAATACAAAAGCGAATTTAGAAATGCATATGAATTATGCTTCGCATACAATTGCCGTACGTCGATTAGATTCTTACTATTCAGAAGGAGCAAAATATGCTCAGGCATTAGAAGGTATTGATTACTATGATTATATTTCTGATTTAGTGAAATATTATGATGAGAGAAAAGAAAGCTTTAGTCAACAACTGATTGCTGTACTTCGTCAAATCTTAAATATTCATGGTGTTACTGCAACATTTATCGGAAGTAAAGAAGATTTTGAACAATTTAAAGCTTTATCTCAATCATTCTTCCAACAGTTATCACAAGAAGTAGTGACACCACAACAATTCACAACTCCTGTTGAAGTATTGAATGAAGGATTTAAAACTGCTCAAGAAATTCAATATGTAGCAAAAGGTTACAATCAAACATTACTAGGAGTTCCATTTGAAGGGTCAAATGCATTCTTACAGACTGTTTTAGGGTTAGATTATTTATGGAATACTGTTCGCGTTAAAGGTGGAGCTTACGGTGGAATGAGTGTCATTGGCGGAAAAGGTGAAGTAGCTGCTGTATCCTATCGTGATCCAAACTTAGTAGAAACTCTAAAAACTTATGATGGTCAAGTCCAATATTTAGAAAATTACAATCCGTCTAAGGAAGAATTCGAGAAAAATCTGATTGGAACATTTAGTAGTATTGATCGTCCATTATCGGCAAATCAAAAAGGAAATATTGCCTTTACTCGTTACTTTACTCATGTGAGCGATGAACTTGTTCAAAAAACTCGTGATGAAGTGTTAAATGTAACACCTGAAAAAGTTCGTTCATTTGCACCAACAATGGAAAAAGTATTAGAACAAAATGCCTTTGTAGTAGTTGGAAATGATGTTAAAATCGAACAAAATAAAGAAATTTTCAAAACGATTCGTTCATTGTTTAATGATTAATAAAGTGTATTAAATTAAAAGAGGAATTTCTACTGAATAGAAATTCCTCTTTTAATGATGACAACAACGACATTGGCCAGGAATACACGTACAAGCTAACTGTTCAGGGGCATCTATTTCTTTTTCTTGTAATAATTTTTGTAATAGATGGGTATCCTGTTTAGATAATTGAGCTTTTTGTATCAGTAATGATAATAATTCACCTTGTCTTTTTTGACAAACATGAGTTAATAAATCATCACATTCTAAATCTAGTAATTTTTCTTCTGTTAATGTTGCGACATATTGATAAGGTCTTTTTGAAGTTGTGATAATAAATTCCTTTTTTAAAAGACGATTAATCAATGTTTTAATCGTAGCAGCTTGCCAATTAAAATTTTTAGATAATGCTTCAATTATATAAGTACTTGTGCATTTTGGGTTTGCCCATATTACTCGAAGAACTTGTCTTTCTGAAGCACTAATTGTATGAGAAAGTGTCATGTTTAGTCTCCTTTCTTTGATATTTACTAGTGTAAATCTGAAAAATATCTTTGTCAATATATTGAAAAAAACTAAATTTTATTACTATATTTTGTGTTATTTTTTTTGTAAAGTACTAAATATAGAATTAATAGGTTGCTATAAGAGAAGAAAGTAGCTATAATGATAAGGTATGAATAGAGGAGTAAGTATGAAAGTAGTTTTTTTATCATTGACAGGACAGACGAGAAGATTTGTTCAAAAATTGGAGTTACCAATTGTGGAAATTACACCACAAAATGTATTTCAAACAATGGATGAACCTTATATTATTGTAAGTCCTACTTATGATATGGATGTATTTGAATATTTTCAAGATTTTATTGAAACAGATGATAACCAAGTTTTATTAAAAGGAGTAGCTGGTTCTGGAAATCGCAATTTTAATACTTCCTTTTGTCAAACAGCAAAAATGATTTCTACTACTTATGATGTTCCACTATTGCATTGTTTTGAGTTTCATGGAACTCAAAAAGACGTAACTATAATAAAGGAAAAGGTGAGCGAACTTGGATAGTCCAAAATTAATTAGTAAATCTCAAGAAGTAACATATTTTTCATTAAATAATGAATTGAACCGTCCGGTTGATGGGAAAATTCCTTTACATAAGGATAAAGAAGCGGTACGTGCATTCTTCTTAGAACATGTCAATCCAAACACGGTATTTTTCTATACATTAGATGAAAAATTAGATTATTTAATTGAACATGATTATTTAGAAGAAGAGTTTTTAAATAAATATGACCGTGAATTTGTTAAAAGCTTAATGCAAGAAATTTATAAGAAAAAATTCCGTTTTCGTTCATTTATGTCAGCATTTAAGTTTTATAAGCAATATGCTTTAAAAACAAATGATGGAGAACGTTATTTAGAACGTTTTGAAGATCGTATCGTCTTTAATGCTTTATTTTTAGCAGATGGAGATGAACAATTAGCTAGAGATTTAGCTGAAGAAATGATTCACCAACGTTATCAACCAGCGACACCAACATTTTTAAATGCCGGAAGAAAACGTCGTGGTGAATTAGTGTCTTGTTTCTTAATTCAAACAACGGATGACATGAATAGTATTGGTCGTACGATTAACTCTGCATTGCAACTTTCTAGAATTGGTGGGGGAGTTGGTGTAAGCTTATCCAACGTACGTGCAGCTGGAGACCCAATTAAGAAAATTGAAAATGCTTCTAGCGGGGTTGTTCCAATTATGAAATTATTAGAAGATAGTTTCAGTTATTCAAACCAATTAGGACAACGTAATGGTGCAGGAGCCGTTTATTTAAATGTTTTCCACCCAGATATCGTATCATTCTTATCGACTAAAAAAGAAAATGCAGACGAAAAAATTCGTGTTAAAACATTATCATTAGGACTAGTCGTTCCAGATAAGTTTTACGAGTTAATTAAGAATGATGATATGATGTATTTATTTAGTCCATATGATGTGGAACGTATTTATGGTGTTCCTTTCTCTTATGTAGATATTACAAAAGAATATGAAAATATGGTGAATAATCCAGAAATTCGTAAATCAAAATTACGTGCTCGTGATTTAGAACAAGAAATAAGTAAATTACAACAAGAATCAGGTTATCCATATATCGTAAATATTGATACTGTCAATAAAGCAAATCCAATTGATGGAAAAATCATTATGAGTAACTTGTGTTCAGAAATTTTACAAGTACAAAGTCCTTCAGTGATTAATAATGGTCAAGAATATGAAGTACTTGGAACGGATATTAGTTGTAATTTAGGTTCTACAAATATCGTTAATTTAATGCAATCACCTGATTTTGAACGTTCAATTGAAGTAGCGGTTCGTGCACTAACATTTGTTACAGACCATTCAAGTATTGATGCAGTTCCAACGGTGAAAAATGGAAATCAAAAAGCTCATACAATTGGTTTAGGAGCAATGGGATTACATACATTCTTTGCGTTAAATCAAATGGAATATGGCTCACCTGAATCGATTGAAGTAACAGATTTATACTTCCGTCTATTGAATTTCTATACATTAAAAGCAAGTCATAAAATTGCAAAAGAACGTGGTGTAACATTTGATGGCTTTGAAAAATCTGCTTATGCATCAGGAACTTATTTCGATGCCTATACAGAGTCAGATGTAGAAATTAAATCTGAAAAAGTAAAAGAAATTTTTGCGAACTTACCAATTCCAACTGCGGAAGATTGGAAACAATTAAAAGCAGATGTAATGGCAGATGGACTATATCACCAAAATCGTCTAGCAATTGCTCCAACAGGCTCAATCAGCTATGTAAATGAAACAAGTGCAAGCTTGCATCCAATTACTCGTTTAATTGAGGAGCGTCAAGAGAAGAAAACTGGTAAAACATATTATCCAGCACCATTCTTATCCAATGAAACATTACCATATTATAAATCAGCTTATGATATTGATATGCGTAAAGTGATTGATGTGTATGCAGCGGCTCAAAAACATATTGATCAAGGAATGAGTTTAACATTATTCATGCGTTCTGAATTACCAGAAGGATTATATGAATGGAAAAATGGTCGTACAAGTAAAATGACAACAAGAGATTTAAATATCTTGAGAAACTATGCTTGGAATAAAGGAATCAAATCGATTTATTATGTTCGTACATTTACAGAAAATAATGATGAAATTGGAAGTAATGGTTGCGAAAGTTGTAGTATTTAATTCAAAAAAGGAGACTTATCATGAGTGAGAAACGATATTTTAATGAGATTTTGTCACAAAATGCTTCTGCACCAGTAGCTTATTATAAAGCAATTGACTGGAACCAAGTAGAAGATATGATCGACAAAATGACATGGGAAAAGTTAACCGAGCAATTTTGGTTAGATACTCGTATTCCTGTTTCAAATGACTTAGATGACTGGAGAACATTATCCCCAGCTGAAAAAGATGTTGTAGGGAAAGTATTTGGAGGATTGACTTTATTAGATACATTGCAATCTGAAGAAGGTGCAAGTCTGATGAAAGACTATGTTCGTACACAACATGAAGAAGCAGTATGGAATAATATTCAATTTATGGAATCTGTTCATGCGAAAAGTTATTCAACGATTTTCAGTACTTTACATACAAAAGCTGAAATCGAAGAAATTTTTGAGTGGACAAATAATAATGAGTTTTTACAATACAAAGCTCAAAAAATTAATGAAATTTATCAAAGTAGAGATGCACTAAAAATGAAAGTCGCTTCAACGATGTTAGAAACATTTTTATTCTATAGTGGCTTCTTTACACCATTGTATTATTTAGGAAATAATAAATTAGCCAATGTAGCGGAAATTATTAAATTAATTATTCGTGATGAATCTGTTCACGGAACTTATACAGGTTATAAATTCCAACAAGGATACAATGAATTACCACAAGAAGAACAAGAAACACTTAAAATGTGGGTTTATCAATTATGTTTAGAATTGTATCAAAATGAAGTGAAGTATACACAATCCATTTATGATCAAGTGGGTTGGACTGAAAAAGTAAAAGTATTCATTCGATATAATGCGAATAAGGCTTTACAAAATTTAGGCTTTGATCCATTATTCCCTGATACAGCTGAAGATGTAGATCCGATTGTGATGAATGGTATTTCAACAGGTACAAGTAACCATGACTTCTTCTCTCAAGTAGGGAATGGTTATTTACTTGGAACAGTAGAAGCCATGGAAGATGACGATTATTCAAAATGGATGTAGTAATAATAAAGACTTTTATGCACGGCATAAAAGTCTTTATTTTTGTTTAAATGGACAAGAATCAAGGTGGTCATTAATGATACCAGATGCTTGTAAAAATGAATAGAGAGTAGTAGGTCCGATAAACTTGAATCCTATTTTTTTGAATTCTTTACATAATTGTTCTGTAAGCGGAGTAGAAGATGGAACTTCTTCCATTGTTTTCCAGTGATTGATGATTGGAGTGTGTCCAAACTTGCTCCATAAAAATTCATGAAAACTTCCGTATTGATTTTGTAGTTGTAAAATAACTTTTGCATTTTGAATAGTGGCTTCAATTTTTTGACGATGACGAATGATTTTAGGATTTTGAAGTAATGTTTCTACATCGTCTTTTGTCAATTGACTAACTTTATCGATTTCAAATTGTTCGAAGGCTTCTCTGAAACCTTCTCGTTTTTTCAAAATGGTCGACCAACTAAGTCCCGCTTGCATCACTTCTAATGTCAATATCTCAAATAGTTTTTGATCATCAAAACAAGGGATTCCCCATTCTTCATCATGATATTTTTGATCAAGTTTAGAAATAGTTGCCCAAGCACAACGCATAAAATTCACCTCCTTTAAGAATGGAAGAATTATATCACGATGGAGTTGGAAAGGCTAATAAAGAATAGAGTAATATAAGGAAAAAGATAGTTTTAATTTGAAAAAATAACATCAACTTATCAGTTAATTAGTTTATAATGATTAATATGAAGCATAAAATTTAATCTTGAACTTACTTTTTTATTACAAATAATAGTAGAAAACATAATTATTGTTCCAGTATAATGAACGAAGGAGTATGTGTATTGGCTACAAAGTAAATAAGAAATAAATAATCATTCAAGAAGCGGATTTGTGATTTATTTACCATAATTACTTCTTTATAGGGTGTTTAATTCTGGTTTCATTTAAATAGTTAAAATGATTGCAAAAGTACTAAAAATAAATAAGAGGTGATTACTATGAAGAAGTGGAAGATAGGAATAATAATGATTCTGTTAGGAATGTTGAGTATTAAGAATACTACTTATGCTGAAGAAGGGAATGGAAATAAAATACATTTTATTAATGTTTCTCTTGATAATTGGGGAAGTGATGCAATTTTATTAGAAAGTAATGGACATTATGCTATGATTGATACAGGAGAAGACTACGATTTTCCAGATGGAAGTGATTTAAACTATCCATATCGTGATGGTTCCAATACTGATTATAGAAATGTTATGACAGAACGTGTTATGAGACATTTAAAAAATATAGGTGTAACGAAGTTAGATTTTATTTTAATAACACATGCTCATTCTGATCATATTGGGAATGCAGATGAGTTGATGGAAAGATTTCCTGTTAATAAAGTGTTTATGAAACGTTATAGTGATAGTAGAATTACTGATGATAATAGATTATGGGATAGTCAATATGAATATGATAAAGTACTATCCGTAGCGAGTCAAAAAGGAATTCCTGTACTACAGGACATTACAAAAGAACAATCTCATTTTTTCTTAGGTGATATGGAAATTCAATTATATAACTACGAAAATAGTTATACAAATGGACAACTAACGCCGGTAGTAGACGATAATTCAAATTCAATTATTAGTGTCATTACAGTAAATGGAAAAAGAATATATACAGGGGGAGATTTAAATAATCTAGATTATGGAAATGAAGATCGTTATGGTCCTATAATTGGTAAAGTGGATTTAATGAAATTTAATCACCACTATGAAGCATATTATTCAAATACTTATAATTTTTTGAAAAATTTACATCCATCTATTGTTGTGTTAACATCCAATAACTATCCTTGGAAAGGTAATGGAGTAGCAACAGATGTCATTGAACAATTACATTCTTATGGAGCAGAAATCATTAAAGCAAGTAGTAATGAGTATAATGCGACTGTATTTGATATTCAAAAGAAAGGAATTCATAATATTACAACTATGTATCCTAAAATACCAAAGTATGAAGAGAAATGGTATCAAGAAAATGGTGAGTGGAAATATCAATACTCAAGTGGGGAACATGCAATTGGTTGGACAGAAATTGGTAAAAAATTCTATTTCTTTAAAGTAAATGGGGTAAGGTTAGAAAATGAATGGAAAAAATGGCGCAATCATTGGTTTTATTTACACCAAAATGGTGAAATGGCTATAAAATGGAATAAAATTAATGAAAAGTGGTATTTCTTTAATGAATACGGTCAAATGAAAACAGGTTGGTTAAAAGATAATAATCAATGGTATTATCTATCTCAATCAGGAGAAATGAAAACTGGCTGGATTAAAGTTGATAATCAATGGTATTACTCTAATTCAAGTGGTGAATTATTAATAAATACAGTAACTCCAGACGGTTATACTGTTGATACAAACGGGGTGTGGTTAATAAACATTCCTAAAAAATAAAGATAAAGAATCAGATGTACCGAATAACCGTTTAATGTATAGCATTAAGGTGTAACTTGACTTTTTAAGGAAAAATCAGTAATATTAATGCAGTAAATATGATGTTGAAAATGAGACAATCATTCTAAATATGGATAGAGAGAACGGGATTGGTGGAAGCCGTTTGATAGAGAATGAATTGTGGCGCATTGGAGTCAATCAGCAATGAAGCTTAGATTGTTCTAAGAAATTAGGGTGGAACCGCGATGAATCGTCCCTATGTATGCTTTTTTAGTGTACATAGGGATTTTTTTAGTGAAAAGGAGGAAAGACTTTTTTTTACAATAAGAGATTCTTAATGAGTTTTAATCTGTCATAAAAATTATAGAAAGTAGGAATACTATGTCAAAAAAATTAACAGTACAAGAAATTATTTTAACATTACAAAATTATTGGTCAAATCAAGGCTGTTTATTATTACAAGCTTATGATACTGAAAAAGGTGCTGGAACAATGAGTCCATATACTTTTTTACGTGCCATTGGACCAGAACCATGGAATGCTGCCTATGTAGAACCATCTCGTCGTCCAGCTGATGGTCGTTATGGTGAAAATCCAAACCGTTTATTCCAACATCATCAATTCCAAGTTGTGATGAAACCATCTCCTGAAAATATTCAAGAATTATATTTAGGAAGTTTAGTCGCATTAGGCATTGACCCATTAGAACATGATATTCGTTTTGTTGAAGACAACTGGGAAAATCCATCATTAGGCTGTGCCGGTCTTGGATGGGAAGTATGGTTAGATGGAATGGAAGTTACTCAATTTACTTATTTCCAACAAGTAGGGGGATTAGAATGTCACCCAGTAACAAGTGAAATTACTTATGGATTAGAACGTTTAGCTTCTTATATTCAAGAAGTTGAAAGTGTTTATGATTTAGTGTGGACTGGTGATGTAAAATATGGAGATATTTTCAAACAACCAGAATATGAACATTCTAAATATGCTTTTGAAGAAAGTAATCCTGAATTATTAATGCAGTTATTTACTGAATATGAAAAAGAAGCAACAATCCTAATGGAAAAAGGTCTTGTTCACCCAGCTTATGACTGTGTATTAAAATGCTCTCACGCTTTTAACTTAATGGATGCACGTGGCATTATTTCTGCGACAGACCGTGCAGGATTTTTAGGTCGTATTCGTAAAATGGCCCGTACAATTGCTAAAACATTCGTAGCTGAAAGAGAATCTTTAGGATTCCCATTATTAAAAGACTAATAGGATAGACTAGTAACATTAGGAGGACAATTATGACAAAATCATTATTATTAGAAATTGGTTTAGAAGAATTACCAGCACAATATGTTCGTACAAGTTCAGAACAATTAGCGAGTCGTGTAGAAGACTTTTTCAAACAAGAAAGCTTAACGTTTGAATCTGTAGAAGCTTTTGCAACACCAAGAAGATTAGCAGTTCGTGTAAATGGATTAGAAGAAGAGCAAGAAGACCGTGTTGAAATTTTCAAAGGTCCATCTCTAGCAATTGCAAAAAAAGATGGCGGATGGACAAAAGCTGCTGAAGGATTTGTTCGTGGAAAAGGTTTAACAACAGACGATATTTACGTAGAAACCATTAAAGATGTAGAATATATCCACGTTAAACAATTATTACAAGGTAAATCAACAAAAGAAGTTGTTAAGAAATTATCTTCAGTTATTACCGATATGAAATTCCCAGTTACAATGCGTTGGGCTGATCATACGTTTGAATATTTACGTCCAATTCACTGGATTGTTGCTTTATATGGAGAAGAAGTCATTGAAGAAATTCAAGTATTAGATGTAAAAGCTGGACGAGTTTCAAGAGGACATCGTTTCTTAGGAAAAGATACTGAGATTGCAACTCCAGAGCAATATGAACAAGCTTTAGCTGAACAATTTGTAATTGTAAATCAAGATGAAAGAAAAGCATTAGTTCGTAAACAAATTGAAGAGTTAGCGGCTAAAAATGCTTGGATAGTTCCAATTGATGAAGAATTATTAGAAGAAGTAAGCTCTATTTTAGAATATCCAACAGCTTTTGCTGGAACATTTGATGAAAAATATTTAGTCGTTCCAGAACCAGTATTAGTAACTTCTATGAAAGAACATCAACGTTATTTTGTAGTATACAATGCACAAGGTGAATTACAACCTTATTTCATTTCAGCACGTAATGGAAATGACTACATGATTGAAAATGTGGCAAAAGGAAATCAAAAAGTATTAACAGCTCGTCTAGAAGATGCTTTATTCTTCTATGAAGAAGATAAAAAAGTTCCAATGACAGCTTTCTTGAAGAAATTAGAAACATTAAACTTCCATGCGAAAATTGGTTCAATGACTGAAAAAATGAATCGTGTTCAATTATTAGTAGGGCGTATTGCAAATGAATTAAACTTAGATGCAAAAGATGTTGAAACAGCTCAACGTGCAGCTGAAATTTATAAATTTGACTTAGTAACGAATATGGTTGGTGAATTCCCTGAATTACAAGGAATTATGGGTGAAATTTATGCGAAAAATTATGGAGAAACTCCAGAAGTAGCTAGAGCAATTCGTGAACATTATATGCCAATTAGTGCTGATGGTGAATTACCTTCATCAGTACCAGGAGCATTATTAGCGATTGCAGATAAATTAGATACATTTTTAAGCTTTACAGCTGCTGGTATGTTACCAACAGGTTCAAACGACCCTTATGCATTACGTCGTCAAGTAATGGGATTAGTGCAAATTGTCGAAGCTTTTGATTGGCATTTAGAAATTGAAGAATTTGCAAAATTATTATTAGGTTTAGATTATGTTGAATTTTTAGAAGATAAAAAAGAAGATGTACAAGCATTCGTTTTAGGATTTATTCTTGAAAGACTTGCTCAAAGAATGACTACAGTAACAAAACGTCATGATATTATTGAAGCGGTATTGAATTCTAACTCTAAGAGTGTACCAGAACAAATGAAAGCTGTAGCTGTGTTAGAAAAAGAAGTATCTAAAGCGGCAATCAAAGATATTACTGAAGCATTAAACCGAGTGATTAATATTAGTTCAAAAGGATTTGCAGAAGCTCGTCATTCTTCAGAATACTCATTAGATAAAGTTGAAACAGAAAGTGAACGTCAATTAGTAGAAGCAATAATTAGTCTAAGAAAAGAATTTGACAACTATTCAGCACAAGAAAAATTTACAGCATTTGCAGCAATTACTCCAAAAATCCATGAATTCTTTAATGAAAATATGGTCATGGTCGATAATCAAGAAATTCGTATCAATCGTTTACGTTTCTTACGTGAATTAGCCTTAATGATTTTATCATTTGCTGATTTTACAGAATTAATTGTTAAATAGTATAAAAAAACAGAAAGGAGAGAATCCTAATGGCAGTCTTTTATGATCGTGCGACGATATGGGTGAAAGCCGGAGACGGTGGAAACGGTATGGTAGCATTTAGAAGAGAAAAATACGTTCCAGATGGAGGTCCTGCTGGTGGAGATGGCGGACGAGGCGGTAGTGTGATTTTTAAAGTCGATTCAGGACTTAGAACGTTATTAGATTTCCGTCACAAACGTCATTTTAAGGCCAAACCTGGTGAAAATGGGATGAGTAAAAGTATGTATGGGCGTGGAGCAGATGACTTAATTGTTAAAGTCCCTGCTGGAACGATTGTTCGAAATGCTCAAACAAAAGAATTGATTGCAGACTTAGTAGAAGTAGATCAAGAAGTAGTTGTAGCAAAAGGTGGTCGAGGAGGCCGTGGAAATATTCGCTTTGCTACTCATAAAAATCCTGCTCCAGATATCGCTGAAAATGGAGAACCAGGAGAAGAATTTGAACTTGAATTAGAATTAAAAGTGTTAGCAGATGTTGGGTTAGTTGGATTCCCATCTGTAGGGAAATCAACCTTATTATCGGTGATTTCTAGTGCAAAACCTAAAATTGCAGATTATCATTTTACAACGTTAAATCCACAATTAGGGATGACACAAGCTCCAAACGGAGAACAATTTGTTGTAGCCGATCTTCCTGGATTAATTGAAGGAGCTCATATGGGGGTTGGTTTAGGAATCCATTTCTTAAAACATATTGAGCGTACAAAAGTATTACTACATGTCATTGATATGGCTTCAATGGAAGGAAGAAATCCTTATGAAGATTATCAAGTGATTATGCAAGAACTAGGTTCTTATCATTTAAGATTACTAGAACGTCCAATGATTATAGTTGCAAATAAAATGGATCAACCACAGTCTGAAGAATTATTAGAACAATTTAAAAAAGATTTACAAGAAAACTTACCAGATGGTCAAGAAATGCCTGAAATTTTTCCTATTTCTGCTTATCGTAAAGATGGCTTACAAGCACTACTAGCAAGAACAGCAGAAATATTAGAAGAAACAGAATTCTTCCCATTAGATGAAGTGCAAGAAGCTCAAACGCATATGGTTTATGGCTTGGAAGAAGAAGAACGTCCATTTGATATTACTAGAGATCCTGATGGTACATGGGTATTATATGGAGAAAAACTAGAAAAATTATTCTTAATGACGAATATGGAACATGATGAATCTGTGATGCGTTTTTCACGTCAATTACGTGGAATGGGTGTCGATGCTGCCTTACGTAGTCAAGGTGCTGAAAATGGAGATATGGTTAGAATTCGTAAATTTGTCTTTGAGTTTGTCGATTAGGTGATGTCATGATTGATAGAACTGAAATTGAAAAACGAGATTATATCGCGGCTTTTGATGGTTTAAGAGCAATTGCGATTATGAGTATAGTAGGCTATCAAATGATGGCTTACCGTATTCCAGGTGGATTTCTAGGTTTAAATATCTTTTTATTATTGTCAGGCTATTTTATGACCGCTAGTTTAATGGATTCTTTAATGAAAAATGGAAAAGTACCATTAAAATCATTTTTAACACGAAGATTAAAACGAATTATTGTACCAACTTTTGCAATGATGGTGGCAGTGATTTTCTATTTATTGCTATTTCAAAAAGAACTTTTAGTTAATTTAAGAAGTACAATGATTTCTAATTTATTCTTTATGAATAACTGGTGGCAAATTATCCAGGAAAATAATCATGCGGTAACGGTATTAACACAATCCCCATTTTCTCATTTGTGGTATATGTCATTAGCGGTTCAATATTATTTATTGTGGCCCATTTTATTTGTATTTTTAAGTGTGATGATTAAAAAACATCAAGTTTTACAAAAGGTAGTAATTGTTCTTTTAGTAGCCTCTGTTTTATTAATGATTACGAAAGATTTTACAAATGTTCACTTCTTAAGAATTTTCTTTGGTACGGATACACGAGCTTTTTCTGTTTTAACAGGCGCAGTTGTAGCTTTATTATTTCCAATTCAAAGATTTTATGGGGAATATATTCAGAAATATCGTTATGAATCAGTCATTCGGTTTGCGCCAATTGTATTATTAGTTTTAAGCTTATTTACAATGAAAGAGCATAGTCATTTAACATTTAGAGGTGGAATGTTTATTTTTGATGTAATTGTGGCCGCTTTGATGATGATTTCATTACATCCTAAATCAGTTACATCATTATTCTTCCGTTTAAAACCTTTAACAGTTATTGGAAGAAGAAGTCTTTCTTATTATTTATGGTATTTACCTTTATCGGTTTTATACCAAGCAAAAATTGGTGATACAAGTTCTACACCTGTTTTACATAGAATTGTAGAAATTGTGTTATTAGTCGTTTTAGGGGAACTTTGGTATCAATGGTTTGAAAAAGGAAAATTCTCTAAAGTGATGAATCAATTATCTGCACAATGGACAAAATCAACTCGTAGAACTGTAAAAATGACTTATAGCGCTGCTGTTGTATTAATTTTATTGATTGGATTTATTCAAGCAAGTCCAAGATTATCTGCTCAAGAATCAGCTTTACAAGAAGTGATATTGGCAAGTGAATCCTTGTCACAAAACACACGTAATACTGATAAGAAAGTCGTTAAAACGATTAATAATATTCAAGGACTTAGTAGAGAAGAAACTGTCTTTAGTTCAAATACTTCGATTACATTTATTGGAGATACGATGTTATTAGCCATGGCACAAGAAATTCCAACATTATATCCAAATGCAGTGATTAGTGCTGATAGAGATCTTCAAGTATTTGAATTAGGAGCAATGATTGACCAGTTGAAAGAACAAAAACAATTAGGTGATATCATTGTGTTAATGGTAGGAAGTAATGGAGCTTATACCAAAGGACAATTAGATGCTGTTTTGAAAAATATTGGTATGGATAAACAAATCTTCTTAGTTTCAAATACGATTAATCGAACATGGCAACGTCAAATTAATCAAATTTCAAATAATTTAGCTGAGAAGTATTCAAATGTTCATTATATTGATTGGAAAACAGAATCAAGTACGCATCCAGATTGGTTCTATGAAAAAGCGTCTATCGTGAATACAACTGGGGCACATCAACAAGGTTTGTGGATTGCTAAAATGATTTATCAAACATTAAGAGGTAGTTAGGAGCCATTATGGAATTACAATTTTTAGGTACAGGTGCTGGAGTTCCAGCCAAAATGAGAAATGTTTCGTCAATCGCTTTGAAACTATTAGATGAAAGAAATGAAATCTGGTTATTTGATTGTGGAGAAGCAACGCAACAACAAATTTTAAATACAACCATTCGACCAGGAAAAATTAAAAAAATATTTATTACCCATCTTCATGGAGATCATATTTTTGGTTTGCCTGGCTTATTAACTAGTCGCTCATTCCAAGGTGGAGAAGATGAATTAATCGTTTATGGGCCAAAAGGCATTAAACGTTTTATTGATGCGAGTATTTCTGTTTCTTATTCAAAATTGGGCTATCCATTGAAAGTTGTGGAATTTGAAGAGGATGGAGTATTATTTTCTGATCAACAATTCAGAGTAGAAGCGATGAAGTTAGAACATGGAATTCCTTCTTATGGATTTCGAATTACAGAATCTGACCAAATTGGTGAGTTAAAGGCAGAAGAATTAAGAGCTATCGGTGTTCCATTTGGTCCTGTCTTTGGTCGATTAAAACGTGGGGAAGTTGTGACTTTAGAAGATGGTCGTGTCATTGATGGAAAAGATTATGTCAGCGAAGATATTAAGGGACGTGTTGTTGTAATTTGTGGAGATACAAGATTTACTCCAAAAAGTATTACTTTAGCGCAAAATGCTAATGTTCTTGTTCATGAAGCAACTTATGAAGCAGATAAAGAAAAAACAGCCCGTCAACATTTCCATTCAACAAGTAAACAAGCTGCAACGATTGCTTTTGAAGCGAATGTTCAACAATTATACTTAACTCATATTAGTGCACGATATTTAGGACATCAAGTGAGTCAGTTAGAACAGGAAGCTCGTAAAGTATTCCCACAAACAAAAGTAGTCAAAGATTTTGATACATTTACGATTGGAAGAAATTAGTATGGAAAAACGTGAGCAATTTTCAATAAATGGAAAAATGATGATTATTACAGGAGCTAGTGGTGGCTTAGGCGAACAATTAGCTTATGAATGTGCCAAACAACAAGCTGGGTTAATATTAGTGGCAAGACGTGAAGAAGTCTTAAAGCAAGTAGCCAACACTTGCCAACAATGGACGAATGAGCCAGTTTATTATTATGCCTGTGATTTATCGAATGCAAACGAAGTAGAATTGCTGTTAGAAAAAATACAATCTATTGATGTCGATATTGTCATTAATAACGCAGGAAGAGGCTATTTAAAACCAGCAGTTGATTTAACTAAAGAAGAAATCGAAGAGATGTTGCAATTGAATTTATATACTTTAATTCAAATCACTCAACAATATCTTCGTAAATTCATTCAGAAAAAATCAGGAATGTTCGTACAAATTGCTTCTCAAGCTGGAAAAACAGCAACTCCAAAAACTTCAGTTTATTCTGCATCGAAATTTGGAGTATTAGGCTATTCCAATGCTTTACGATTAGAATTAAAAGAACAAGGCATTCATGTAATGACGGTCAATCCTGGACCAATTGCTACTCAATTTTTTGAAAAAGCAGAACCAACAGGAAAATATTTAGCAAGTGTTTCTAGGTATGTTTTAACAAGTGAGGAAGTTGCAAGAAAAATTGTACGAGGAATGAAACTTCAAAAAAGAGAAGTGAATGTACCGTATAGTATGAATCTTGCAGCAAAATTAAACTTTTGTTTCCCAAAAATTGGAGATTTTAGTATTTTAAAATTATTTAATAAAAAATAAGTTCTGGAGGTGATAGGATGTCTTTTGCAAATGCTAAATGGGATTTAATTAATAAAGAAATAGAAGAAAGTTCAAAAGAAATTGCGAAAGAATTAGGTCTTTCTCCTTTATTAATTCAAATTTGTAGGAGAAGAGGATATCAAACTGAGGAACAAATTCAAGAATTTCTATCATCATCACCAACATTATGGCATGATCCATATTTAATGTATGATATGGAAAAAGCAATTCAACGTATTCAACAAGCAATTGAAACGGATGAAAGTATTTTAATATTCGGGGACTATGATGCGGACGGTATTACTAGTACAGCGGTCTTATATGAAACATTAGAAATGATGGGAGCACAAGTAGAATACTATTTGCCAAATCGTTTTATAGATGGATATGGCCCGAATATTCGTGTTTTTGAAGAGTATCTTGAAAAAGGAGTCTCTCTCATTATAACGGTTGACTGTGGAATTGCTGCTCATGAAAGTGTTGAATGGGCAATGAGTCATCAATGTGATGTCATTGTAACAGATCACCATGAGATTCCACCTGTCCTTCCTAAAGCTTATGCAGTGATTCATCCTCGCCATCCAGATGGTGAGTATCCTTTTGGAGATTTATCTGGAGCAGGAGTTGCTTTTAAATTAGCACACGCATTATTAGGAGAACTTCCTGTTGAATTAGCTGAAATTGCCTGTATTGGAACAATTGCAGATTTAGTAAGCTTAACAGATGAAAATCGTAGTTTAGTAAAATTAGGTTTACAACAATTAAATCAAACAGAAAGAATTGGGTTAAGTTACTTATTCCAAGAACTACAATTAACTCCTGGTTCAATAGATGAGAAAACAATAGGTTTTCAAGTAGGTCCTTGTTTAAATGCTCTTGGAAGACTTGGAGATGCAACTCCAGGGGTTGCTTTATTTACGACTTTTGATGATGAAGTTGCTCAAGAAGTTGTGACTTTAATGCAACAAGAAAATGCTAAAAGAAAACAAATTGTAGATGATATTACAAAAGAAGCATTGGAAATAGCCAAAGCTCAAATGAATCACAAAGTTTTAGTATTAGCTCAATCTAATTGGCATGAAGGTGTATTAGGAATTGTTGCGAGTCGAATAGTTGAACAATTACAAAAGCCGACAATTGTTTTAGGAATTCAATCAGATGGATTAGTGGCAAAAGGTTCTGCAAGATCTTGCGCACAGTTTAATCTCTATGATGCATTAACGGAATGCCAAGAATCTTTAGCTAAATTTGGGGGTCATCACATGGCCGCTGGACTCAGTGTTGAAACAGTGATGTTACCAGCATTTATGGAAGCTATCGAAACTTATGCGAAACAGCATCCCGAATTGTTGGAAGAAGAAAAAGTCATTCCTATTGAAGAAGCATTATTACTTTCTCAAATAAATGTTGAGTTTATTGATTCTCTTCAAGCATTAAAACCATATGGAACGAATAATGCTGAACCGATTTTTAAAATTAGTTCCGTAATAGTAGGTCAAAAACAAAAGATTGGAGCTCAACAGAAGCATTTAAAATTAACGTTGAATTCTGAACAGAATCAGTTACAGGCTTTAATGTTTAATAAAGGAGAATGGGCGGATAGCTTAAATCTTCAAGCAGAGGTTGAAGTCGTTGGAACTTTAGAAATCAATGAATGGCAACAAAATCGCTTGCCTCAATTAATGTTAAAAGATATTGCTGTTAAAGATGCGTTAATTTTCGATTGGCGTACCAATAAAATTCGACCTGAACATTTATCAGTGAAGAAGGCAGCTTATTTAGTTGAAAGAGATGGGCTCAAACCATTAGTGAGTGAAAGAATTGATACAACTTCTAAAGTCTTTTCAATGGAAGAATGGATAAAAGAAGAAAAACAAGAGGATTTTGCATCGATTGTATTATTTGATTGTCCACAATCTAAAGAAGTGGTTCAAGAATTTTGTAAACATTCGTATACGCACAAAATGTATATTATAGCATATACTCAAAAATCTATTATGACAATGGGGATTCCGACAAGGGAAAGATTTGTGGCTGTTTATCACTATTTAAAAACACATTCGAATGTTCCTTATAATGAAAAAACTGGAGAATTAGCTAATTATTTAAAAATTCCATTAGATCAATTTAAAGTGATTTTAAAAGTGTTTTTTGAATTAAAATTTGTTATAATAGAAAACGGCTGTTTAAGATTAAATCCAGAATCAACATCAATGGACTTAATGCAGTCAAGCTTAATGAAACAATTGCAAGAAGAACTTTGGCTCGAAAGAGTATTTATCTATAGTCAATTTTCCGAATTAACAAATTGGCTGACAAATATGGAGGAAGAAAAATGAATTTAAAAAATTACATTGCAAGTGTACCAAACTATCCTAAAGAAGGAATTATTTTTAGAGATATTTCTCCTTTAATGGCAGATGGAAAAGCATACCAATACGCTACACAACAAATTGTAGATTATGCGAAAAGCAGAGGCGCTGATATGATTGTTGGGCCTGAAGCTCGTGGATTTATCGTTGGATGTCCTGTTGCCTATGAATTAGGAATTGGGTTTGCACCTGCACGTAAAAAAGGAAAATTACCTCGTGAAACAGTCTCTGTAGAATATGATTTAGAATATGGTACTGCAGAATTACATTTACATAAAGATGCTGTAAAACCAGGACAAAAAGTATTAATTTGTGATGACTTATTAGCAACAGGCGGAACAATGGACGCTTGTGCAAAATTAGTTGAAAAATTAGGCGGAGAAGTAGTTGGTTTAGCATTTTTAGTTGAATTAACTGACTTAAAAGGTCGTGAAAAAATCGAAGGATATGACATCTTTACATTGATGGAATATACTGAAGATGAGAGATAAACAAAAGATTTTTCTGAAGTAGCAATGGACGCCAGCAGCTTTCCCAGTACTAGAAGCTGAAAATCAGCTTCTAGTACCAATGCTGCGATGAAAAATCTTTTCTTTTTTATAGGAATAAACGAGAGAACGAATAAAATATAAGATTTTTCTGAGGTAATAACGAAAGCCATGATATTCGCATTTGCGAATATCATGGCTTTTATGCTTATCTAATGCTTTCTAATATTTTTTGTACGGTTTCTAAATTAAAATGTTTTTGTTCTTTTAGTAATTGGACAATTTGGGGAATTTCTTCTTCTGTTGCTCCAGCCGTTAAAGCTAGAGATTTTACTTGTAAATTCATATGTCCTTTTTGAATCCCATCGGTCACCAATGCTTTTAATGCAGCAAAATTTTGTGCTAAACCAATAGAAGCAATAATTGCGGCTAATTCTTTAGCAGATGGATTCATCAATAATTCATGAGAAAATTGAGCAGCAGGATGAATCGCAATGGAACCTCCAACAGTCCCAATTGGCATTGGAATACTTAACGTTCCGACTAATTCCTTATCATCATGGATGAACCATTTACTAAAAGGTTGATAAGCTCCTGATAAGCTTGCATATGCATGTGCCCCAGCTTCAATGGCTCGCCAATCATTTCCAGTTGCAATAACAACTGCATCAATTCCATTCATAATCCCTTTATTATGAGTAGCAGCTCGATAAGGATCTACTTGGGATAGTTCGCTAGCAATTTCAATTCTACGGGCAATTTCTTCACCTGAGATTGTCTTTGTTTCTAAATTTTCAAAAGGAATATGGCAAGTAGTCGTGACAACGGAATGAGTCGCTAAATTCGATAAAATTGCCATAATACAAGTTCCATTTGTAAAAGTTTCGATAGGAGAAACTAAGGCTTCTAAAATGGTATTTAAAATATTTGCCCCCATTGCTTCCTTTGTATCTACAGAAATATAAAATACATAAAACGTATGATTTGGATGTTGTTTTTCTTCTACCCAAATCGATTGGATTCCACCACCACGTTTGACAATGGAAGGGTGAGCTTCATGAGCAATAGTAAATAAGTGTTCTATTTCGTTTGAAAGTTTTTTCTCTATTTCTTCTATAGAATACGCGGAATCATAGATTGCAATTTCACCAATCATTTCTCTCTTTTCTTGAGTAGTAGTAAATCCCCCAGAACGATGAATGATTTTACAACCATTACTTGCTGCAGCAATGACGGAAGGTTCCTCTGTTACCATAGGAACAGTATAAGTTTTACCATTTACGGTAACTTCAGGAACAATTCCAAGTGGTAAGTCATATAGTCCGATTTGATTCTCAATCATTTGATTGGCTACTGACTCTGGTAAGTTAAATCCATTTAATAAGTTTGTTTTATTTTTATCTGATAAATGAGATACGTTTGTTAAAATATTTTTTCTTTCTAGTGGTGTTTTTTGATAAAATTTATAAAATAAATGCTCGTTCATATTAAGCCCCCTTAGTTGACTCTAGTATAACAAATTTATTAGTACGAGGGGAAGATACAAGAAAAAATGTTTCAAATACTGTATACTAGAAAACAAGGAGTGATGAAATGAAATTTACGAGAACAATTCAAGACCGTTTATTTATTGTAGAAGCAAAAGAGGCTTACCAAAAAGAAGCAGAAGATTTATTAACGATTGTAGAAGATTATTTTGAAGAAAATTTAGAAGAATTAAATCAATTGATTCCAATTCATTATGGAAATATTAAAGTTGTGTCCATTGAAAATGAGTATCATGTTTGCGTTCCAAATTATGAACAAAAACAATTAGAGGAATGGATTACAGATTGTAGTTATTTCTTAGAGATTGTTCAAAAAACATTTAAAGCAGGAAAACGTACGAAAACATTAGGGAAGTTAGTTCCATTCCGTTTTGATAGTCCTGTCATTATTGCGAATCATACATTTGAAGTGGAGGATTTTTATGCACATCATTTTGATGATGAAACATGGTATGTAGCACCTGTTGATCAAGAAATTGAATCTCAACCATTATCAGGAGCAAAAGCTTATGAAATTTTTCCTGATTATCCAAGCTTTTATGATATGATGCATTTACCAACAGATACAATTGTGATTTTCCATAAAGGAGAAATTGTATCGGTATTAAATGAAAATAGTGAAGATATTTGGAATTAATAGGAGGCAGCTATGACGGTTGACGTAATTTGCCAAATAGAGCGTACAATTCTTCCTTATGAATGTGATTGGAAAGGAAATTTGTTATTAAGCCAAGCTCTAGGAATGATGATGTTAGCTTCTAGAAAGCAACAACAACAATTACAAAATCCAAACTTAATTTATGAAAAAGGCTATACATGGATTGTTATTCAACATGAAATTTTGGTTCATCGAATGCCTAAAGTAGATGAAGAAGTTATTATTGAAACACAAGCCATTAGTTATAATAAATTTTTTACTTACCGTGAATATCGCATTCTTACAAAAAAAAGAGAAGTATTGTTTGAATGTATCACAACATTTGCAATGCTTGATATGAAGGCACGCAAAATAGTTTCAATAGATGAAGAAGTTGTGTTGGAATATCCATTGTCCATTGGAAAAGAAATGAGAAAAGCAACTCGAATTCCTAAAAAAGATTTTACAGAGGCACCAACGGGAGAATACAAAATTCGAATCAATGATATTGATGCTAATCTCCACGTCAATAATGCTCGTTACTTTGATTTTGCTTTTAGTGAATTAGGAATGGAGTTTTTAAAGGAGCATCAGTTGAAACAAGTTGTCATTAAATACGAAAAAGAAGTATTACCGGAATCAACGATTGCATGTTCGACTATATGGGAAGAAAGTCAAGAGAGAGGACAAACGTATCATTTAATTTCTCAAAATGGAAATCGATGTGCGAATATTCAAATGGAATGGGAAGAAATCGTATAAAATAGTTTGCATTTTGTTCAAACATCTGATACAATAATTTTTGTGTAAAATATGCAGCAGAAATAAGAGAAGCTCGTCAACAGTCCTATCCATTAAGAGGAAGGTAGTAACCACGGCTGCAAAGGTGAACCCTAGTAGAGACTGCACGAATCTACTGTTTCGCAATTATTTTACTCCAAAAAAATTTTTATTATTGGAGGAATGTTCAATGTCACGTTACACTGGACCAAGCTGGAAGTTATCTCGTCGTTTAGGCATTTCACTTTCAGGAACAGGAAAAGAAATCGCTCGTCGTCCATACGCACCAGGTCAACACGGACCAAACAGCCGTAAAAAATTATCTGAGTATGGTCAACAATTACAAGAAAAACAAAAACTACGTCATATGTACGGTATGAACGAACGTCAATTTGCTACTTTATTCAAAAAAGCTGGCAAAATTAAAGAAGGTAAACATGGTGAAAACTTCATGATCCTTCTAGAACAACGTTTAGATAACGTAGTTTACCGTTTAGGATTAGCTTCAACTCGTCGTCAAGCTCGTCAATTAGTAAACCACGGTCACGTTACTGTAAATGGTAAACGTGTAGATATCCCTTCATTCCAAGTACAAGTTGGAGATGTTGTTGGTGTTCGTGAAAAATCACGTAACTTAACAATCATTAAAGAATCTTTAGAATCTTTATATGGACGTCCAGAATTTGTTACATTTGATGAAGAAAAATTAGAAGGTTCATTAAACCGTCTACCATTACGTGATGAGTTAACATCTGATGTTGACGAATCATTAATCGTTGAATATTACAACAAATTAGGCTAGGATTATTCCTAGATTCATCAAACTCAAGAATCGTTAAAATAGTAGCGATTCTTGAGTTTTTTATATTTTAGATTTCAGTTAAAATAGAATGATATTTTTTATAATAGAAAAGCTAAATTAGTTGAAACAATTTTCAATTGATGATAATATATAACCTGTATCATTAGGGATATTAGGTGTAAAAGGAAAAGTTCCTTAATATTTCAGGAAAAGGAGGCAGTTTATGAGTCAAGTCATTCCTGAAGAAACGCTGAATCAGATTCAATCGCAAGTAAATATTGTCGATATTGTAAGTCAGTATGTTTCTTTGAAAAAACGAGGGAAGAACTATTTTGGCCATTGTCCTTTTCATGATGAACGGACACCTTCATTTTCAGTAACTGAGGAAAAACAAATCTATCACTGCTTTAGTTGTGGTAGAGGAGGAACTGTTTTTTCATTTATTTCAGAAATTGAAGGACTTTCTTTTGTTGAATCCGTAGCAAAAGTTGCAGAATTAGCTCAAATCCCATTTGAGAATAAATATTCGAGTTCTCGACCAGCGGTTCAAGATATTTATCAACCTCTGATAACAGCTCATGAAAAAGCTGCTGAGTTTTATCAACATGTGTTATTACAAACACGTGGCGGTGAAAAAGCTTTAGAGTATCTTCAAAACAGAGGATATACATTAGAGACGATTCAAACCTTTAAAATGGGACTAGCATTAAAAGATCGCACGTATGTGACGAATTTAATCAAACAGATTCCATTAACACCTCAACAAATGGAAGAATCAGGATTATTCATTGCAAGAAATGATGATTTTATCGATCGTTTTTATCATCGAATTATGATTCCGCTTCGTAATGAGCAAGGAAAAGTGATTGCTTTTTCTGGTCGGATTTTACCCAATGATGAGGAAATGGTCGATGAACAAGAAGCGAAATATTTAAATAGTTCAGAAACACCTATTTTTAATAAGCGACAGTTCTTATTTAATTATGATTTAGCAAAATCAGCGATTCGTAAATCAGGACAAGTTGTCTTATATGAAGGATATATGGATGTCATTGCTTCTTGGCAAGCTGGAGCTAAAAACGGTGTAGCATCGATGGGGACTTCTTTAACAAAAGAACAAATCCAAATTTTATCACGAGTAGCAAATGAAATTATTATTGCCTATGATAGTGATAGGGCAGGTTTAGATGCAACGAATCGGGCAATTGAATTATTGCAAGAAAATTCCGCTTTAACGATTTCAATCTTATCTTTAGATGCTGGAAAGGACCCTGATGAATTTATTCAACAAAGAGGTGCAGAAGCTTATCTTGAACAATTAGCTCATCATACAGAATCTGTTTTCCAGTTTAAAAAGAGATATTTTTCAAAACAATATCGATTAGAAATTGAACGAGAAAAAGTACAATTTTTAGAACAAATGACGATTGAATTGGCAAAAATTTCTAAACCAATTGAACGTGAATTTTCGATTAAATCATTAGCAGATGAGTTCGGAATTTCGGTAGAATTACTTTCTAGTCAAGTCAATTTTGTTCAGAGAAAATTCAAGCAACAATCTTCTCACTCAACAGGGGAGTGGATGCCAACTCCTATGAAAATTTCACAGGATAGTCCGATGGAAGTTTCTCAAAAGCAACTTCTGTATCGTCTATTACATTCTCCGGAAGCATGGAGTTATTTAGCAAGAGAAAATGAAGAGTTTGAATTTCCTTTTGTAGATTATCAACAATTTTATATTTTGTTGAGAAGCTATCGTGAGCAGAATCTTGAAGAATTACTTGTACAAGAATTTATGAATTTTTTAGATGAATCCGATGCAGTGAATCGTAATTTATTATCGATGATTGAATGGCTAGAAATGCCTGAAGAATGTACGGAAAAAGAAATTCATGACTTAATGTACTTTTTATCGGAAAAAGAAGATTTAAAACAACAATATCAAAGATGTATGCAAGAAATGAAAGAAGCTCAATTATCAAATGATGCTACTAAAGCAAATCAATTGATGATGGAGTTAGTTAATATTCAGAAACAATTAAAGAAATCATGAATGGAGGAATAGTGGATGACAGTTGAAAACAATAAGAATGGTCAAACGCTAAAAGAAGCTACAAGTAAATTGCTAGCAGAACGAAAATTGTTTGGGCAAATTTTATATGATGATTTATCAGCGCAAATTGCGATTCCATATGAATTAGATGCAGAAGGAATGGATAAATTAATCCAACAATTCGAAGATGCTGGTGTGAGTGTAGTAGATGCAGATGGTGGACCAACTAGTCGTCAGTTATCTTCAGAATCTGCAAAAGAACCTGAAGTAGAAATGACAGAAGACGAAACAGCTTTATCGTCAAATGTAAAAATTAATGACTCTGTTCGTATGTATTTAAAAGAAATTGGACGTGTTCCATTATTAAGTGCGGATGAAGAAGTAAACCTTGCTTTACGTATTCAACAAGGAGATCAAGAAGCGAAACAAGAATTAGCAGAAGCTAACTTACGTTTAGTAGTTTCGATTGCAAAACGTTATGTAGGACGTGGAATGCAATTTTTAGATTTAATTCAAGAAGGAAATATGGGCTTAATGAAAGCTGTTGAAAAATTTGACCATACAAAAGGGTTTAAGTTTTCAACGTATGCTACATGGTGGATTCGTCAAGCGATTACTCGTGCGATTGCTGACCAAGCACGTACCATTCGTATTCCAGTTCATATGGTAGAAACAATCAATAAATTAGTTCGTATCCAAAGACAACTATTACAAGATTTAGGACGCGAACCTACTCCTGAAGAAATTGGAGCAGAAATGGATTTACCAACTGAAAAGGTTAGAGAAATTCTAAAAATTGCTCAAGAACCAGTGTCATTAGAAACTCCAATTGGTGAAGAAGATGATTCACATTTAGGGGACTTTATTGAAGATGATAATGCAACAAGTCCAGCTGAACATACAGCTTATGCATTATTAAAAGAACAATTAGATGAAGTATTAGAACAATTAACGGATCGTGAAGAAAATGTATTACGTTTACGTTTTGGTCTAGACAAAAATGGAGAAATCCGTACATTAGAACAAGTAGGTCAAGTATTTGGAGTTACTCGTGAAAGAATCCGTCAAATTGAAGCGAAAGCACTTCGCAAATTACGTCATCCAAGTCGTTCAAAACAATTGAAAGATTTCTTAGACTAGTATTGATGGAGACTGGGCAGTAGCCTAGTCTCTTTATTTATAAATGAAAGGAGAAACTTATGTTTCGTCAAATTTTAAATGGTTTTTGTATGGCACTAGCCGATAGCGTTCCTGGTGTTTCTGGAGGAACAGTTGCTTTTATTATGGGATTTTATGACCAATTTATTGGTTCCATTCATGATATGGCATTTGGAAGTAAAAAGGAGAAGAAAGAAGCTTTCACTTATTTAGTAAAATTAGGAATTGGTTGGATCATTGGAATGGTTAGTGCCATTTTAGTATTATCTTCATTATTTGAATCACATATTTATGGAGTAAGTTCTTTATTTATTGGATTTATTGCAGGGGCTATTCCTTTGATGATGATGGAAGAAAAAGAATCTTTGAAAAAGCCATTAATGGGAATTTTTTATATTCTTCTAGGGGTAGCGATTGTAGCTGGAATTACTTGGATGAATTCTCGTACAGGTAAAGGAAGTTTTGATTTAAGCCAGTTTTCTCTTGTAGATTCCATTAAATTATTCTTTATTGGAATGATTGCTATTTCAGCAATGTTTTTACCAGGAATTTCTGGTTCAACTTTATTATTAATTTTTGGAGCTTATATTCCAGTCGTTTTTGCTGTAAAAGCAGTATTAACTTTCCAATTAGCATATGTTCCAAGTTTAGCTATTTTTAGTTTAGGGGTATTAGCAGGAGCCTTATTTGTTGTTAAAGCCATTAAATATTGTTTAGAACATTATCGTAGTCAAATGATTTATGGCATCATTGGAATGATGATTGGTTCATTTTATGCGATTGTAATGGGACCAACGACATTAAAAATTCCTCAAGAAGCGATGAATTTTTCAACATTTTCACCAATTGCAGCTTTAGTTGGTTTGTTATTAGTATTAGGATTACAAAAATTAAAAGAAAAGGATTCTAAATAGATGACAGAATTACAAATTCTTGATGGATTTCAAAAATTACACAATCCAATATTAGATTCTATCATGATTTTTATTACTTCATTAGGAAATGTTGGATTCATTTGGCTAGCGATAATTGCAGTTTTGTTAATGAATAAGAAAACAAGATCTCTAGGGATTCTGTTAGCTATTGCGGTAGTAATCAATACAATTTTGTGTAATGGTCTCATTAAACCAATTGTAGCTAGAACACGTCCGTATGAGGTTAATTCAGCGGTTTCTTTATTAATTTCAAAACCATTAGATTATTCATTCCCATCAGGGCATACAGCTATTTCATTTACAGTAGTTAGTGTATTGTATTTCCTTCGTATGAAAAAGTACTGGATTATGGCTTTTGTCTTAGCAATCCTCATTGCTTTTTCAAGAATGTATTTATACGTTCATTACCCAACAGATGTACTAGCAGGAGCAATCGTAGGAACATTCAGCGGCTGGATCACCGTAAAATGGATCCAATCAAAACATAGAAGATTTATATAAGAAGAAGGTATAAAAGTGGAGTACAGCTCTGCTTTTATACCTTTTTTGAGTGGAAACACTATAGACTTTTTACAGTAGTGTGAGTAACAGAATCTGCAAAAGCAGATTCTATTACTGGAAAATTTGAGACCAAGGCTCAAATTTTAGCCAAGAGACACCAAAGGTGGCTACTGGCGTCCAAACACTACTGTCAAAAAGTCTATAAAAAATTATATATTAATTTAGAATAAGTCCAATCTTTCCAAAACCCATTGCAATCACAGAAATTTTTGGTAAACTAATAATTATGTAATTGAGAATGATTATCAATTAGAAAGGAGGGATTATGAAATTTAAACATTTAAGCATCCTTTTACTCATTCTATCATTAATTTCTTTATCAGTTGGAGCACAAACATTTTCTTGGGAATTATTAATCCAACAAGATGTAAAAATGCAACAAGTCTTTTGGTTATCTCGAGTTCCAAGACTGTTGAGTGTAATCTTAGCAGGAAGTTCCATGAGTATTGCAGGATTATTAATGCAGACAATGACGCAAAATGAATTTGCAGCACCTAGTACAATTGGTACCACTGAAGCAGCAAAATTAGGACTATTATTAAGTTTATTCTTTTTTAATGGACCTAGCTTATTTCAGAAAATGCTATGTGCCTTTATATGTTCATTTGCACTTACGATTGTTTTTATTATGATTCAGCAATCCTTAAAATTGAAAGAGAAGTGGATGATTCCTTTAGTAGGATTAATTTTTAGTGGAATGATTTCAGCCTTTACAAATATGATATCGTATCAATTTCATCTCGTTCAAAGTTTAACGTCATGGACACAAGGATCCTTCTCCATGATTCAAACTCATCAATACGAATGGTTATTCTTTGGATTAATTATCATTATTGTTTCTACAAAATTAGCACATGTTTATACGATTGCAAATTTAGGAGAATCGATTAGTTTGAATTTAGGAATTTCTTATAAGACATTAGAATGGTTAACATTATTACTCGTTTCACTTACAACGAGTGTCACGATGATAACGGTAGGATCACTTCCTTTTATAGGAATTATTATTCCAAATTTAGTACGCTATTTATCGGGAGATGATTTAAAAAAGACTATTCCACAAACAGCTCTATTAGGTGCAGTACTAGTCCTAGCATGCGATATTGTTGCTCGATTAGTTATTCCGCCTTATGAAGTATCGGTTAGTCTCATCTTAGGCATTGTTGGAGCTGGACTCTTAATTAGTCAAATCTTAAGAATTAGCTCGCAAAGAAGGGGGAGTATTCGATGAAGAAAAGAACCCTTCTATTAACAATTACGTTAGTGAGCTTATTACTCATTATTAGTGCTATTTTCTTATTTTTTCCAATTGGACATATGGGAAAATTCTCTGTTCTCTTATTTAAAAAGAGAGTTTTAAAATGGTTAGTTATCTTACTTGTTAGTTTATGTGTTTCAATATCGACCATTAGTTTCCAAACTATTGTACAAAATCGATTTTTAACGCCGGGTGTTCTTGGAATTGAGAGTGTCTTTGTATTATTTCAAACGTTGGTTTATTGGGGCCAATTAAGTCTAGGAATGGAAACTGCACCAAATTTATGGATTTCAATGTTCACGATTGTGTTGCAGATGCTCTTTTTCTTCTTCATTTATCGAGCCTTTAATGATTTATTATCGATTCCGTTTTCAATGCTATTATTTATTTGTTTAGCCTTTGGAACATTGTTTAGAAGTTTAAGTACATTTGTTCAAGTATTAATGGATCCAAATGAATTTGATAAATTGCAAGGAAAATTATTTCCTTCTTTCCAAAGAATGCATCATCAAAGTGAATTAGTTATTGTAGTGGTCATTTTAACAGCTATCTCAGTAATTTATTTAATAAGAAAACATATGGTATTAAATGTATTTCACCTTGGGAAAGTTCAAGCACAAATACTAGGTGTAAATGTAGCGAAAGAAGAGAAGTGGATTTTATTAGTAATTGTGTTACTAACAAGTCTATCGACAACTTTAGTAGGTCCGATGCAATTTTTAGGATTTATGATTGCTAATGTAACGTATCAATGGATTAAAGATTACCGACACTTACAGATGTGGACAATTGCATTTTTATTAGGAAGTATTTTATTGCTAGGAGGACAACTTGTTATCGAGAAGCTCTTCCATTTAAATATTCCAATCAGTGTGGTCATTGAATGGTTTGGAGGATTATTATACTTTGTATTGTTATTGAAAGGAAGGTACCGTAGTGGAATTAAAAAATATTCATAAAGCATATGATACGGTAGTTGTCGATTCCGTTTCATTAACGATTCCAAAAAATCAGTTAACAGCTTTTATTGGACCAAATGGAGCAGGAAAATCGACTTTAGTTTCGATTATGAGTCGATTATTACAGAAAGATTCTGGTCAATTATGGATTAAAGGTAAAGAAATTGAAGCTTGGAATTCCAAAGAACTGGCAAAAGAATTATCTGTTTTAAAACAAAATCAATCATTTCAAGTATCTTTAACAGTAGAAGAGTTAGTTAGCTTTGGCCGTTATCCTTATTCAAAAGGAAAGTTATCGACACTTGATTATCAAATGATTGATCAAGCATTAAAACATACGAATTTGTTAGAGTTAAGAGAACGTTCGATACAAACTTTATCAGGCGGACAAATGCAAAGAGTGTTTATCGCAATGGTATTAGCTCAAGATACAGAATTTATTTTATTAGATGAACCATTAAATCATTTAGATTTAAAACAAGCGGTAGAAATTATGAAATTACTACGTTATATGGTAGAAAATCTGGATAAAACAGTCGTCATCGTTATGCATGATTTAAATATGGCGATTAACTTTTCTGATTATTTAGTAGCCTTTAAAGAAGGAAAATGTGAGTTTCATGGAAAAACCATGGATGTGGTTACGAATCAAACCTTATCAGAATTATATGAAATTGATATCGAAGTGATAGAAGTTTCAGGAAAAAAATATATTACAGTAAAGTAGGAGAAACATATGAAAAAATTATTAACAACCGTAGTTATGGGAGCAACATTTTTATTAGCTTCTTGTGGTACAAAAACAACAAGTGTGACACCAACTACTCAAGAAAATTCAGTGAAACAAGTACAATTAACAGATGGATCAGAAACCGTTGAAGTAAAGTCAAATCCAAAGAAAATTGTGACATTTGACTTAGGTTCAGCAGATACATTACGTGCAATTGGACAAGGTGAAACAATCGTTGGAATGCCAACAAAACCATTACCAAATTATATTAAAGATTTAGGAGAAAAAGTTCAAAATGTAGGTAGCATGAAAGAACCGGATATTGAAGCCATTGCAGCAATGCAACCTGACTTAATTATTGCTTCTGCACGTACAAAAGATTTTATCCCTCAATTAAAAGAAATTGCTCCAACTGTAATCTTTAATGTTGATAGCAAAGATTATTGGGGTTCTGTTCAAAAAAATGTAAAAAGCTTAGCAAGTTTATTTAACGAAGAAACTCAACAAAAAGCAAGTGCTCAAGTAAAAGAATTACAATCAGTGATTGATACAATTGCATCTCAAAATGAAAAACATAGCGAAAAAAGTTTAGCAATCATGTTAAATGAAGGTAAAATGTCTGTATTTGGAGCACAATCACGTTTTGGATTCTTATATCAAGATTTAAAATTCCGTCCAACAGATGCTAAAATTGAAGATAGTAGACACGGACAAGAAATTAGTTTTGAAGGTGTTAGTGAGTTAAACCCTGATGTTTTATTTGTATTAAATCGTACATTAGCCATTGGTGGAGATAATTCTAAAGCAGATGCCTTAATGAAAAATGAATTAATTCAGGCTACAAATGCTGTAAAAAATAATAAAGTGGTAAACTTAACTTCTGACTTATGGTATTTAAGTGGAGGAGGATTAGAATCTACTAAATTAATGCTACAAGACTTACAACATGTATTTCAATAATGATTAAGACGACGCAAGTCGTCTTTTTTTGTCTTTATTTTACAATTAACGCTATTAATGAAATAAAATTTTGCTATAATAATGTTAAAGTTTATTCAAAATGAAGGTGATATGATGTCATTGATTAAAATTGAAAACTTAACATTTTCGTATTTTTCATCTACAAAACCAGTATTTGATAACGTGAGTTTTTCTTTAGACACAAATTGGAAAACAGGGTTAATTGGTAGAAATGGAATCGGAAAATCAACCTTGTTTAAGTTATTATTAGAACAAGAATCTTACCAAGGAAAGATTCATAAAAGTGTTGAATTTGTTCAATTTCCACCAGTTCATCTGGATGTTTCAAAGACTGGGATAGAATTACTGGAAGAGTGGACAGCGCAAGAAGATGAGTGGAAAGTGTATCGTGAGCTTCATCAGTTGAAGTTAGATGAAAGTATTATGGATAGAAAATTTGAAACTCTTTCTAAAGGAGAACAAACTAAACTTCTATTGGCGATATTATTTACGAAAGATAATGGATTTTTATTGATTGATGAACCAACAAATCATCTTGATGTGAATGGAAGAAAAATTGTATGTGATTATCTGAAGAGTAAAAAAGGATTTTTATTGATTTCTCATGATAGAGATTTTTTAGATGGATGTATTAATCATGTCATTTCTTTTAATCGAAACTCAATTGATGTACAATCAGGTAATTTTACGTCATGGTATGAAAATAAAATAGCAAAAGATCAGTATGAGTTCAATCAAAATGAAAAAATTAAAAGTGAGATTGAACGATTAAATAAGGCAGCAAGACAGACAAAGGTTTGGTCGAATAAAGTTGAAAATACGAAGAATGGTGTGAAAATTTCTGGTATAAAGCCAGATAAAGGACGTATTGGACATTTGTCAGCAAAAATGATGCAAAAGACGAAGAACTTAGAAAAGCGTCAGCAAAAAGCAATCGAAGAAAAAGAAAATTTATTAAAAGATCTTGAAAGAAAAGATAGTTTATTCCTTCGTCCTTTACAACATTATAAATCTTTGCTTGTATCTGCTAGTGAGTTGAGTTATCAATTTGGAGAAAGAAAACTATTTTATGATCTAAATTTTGAAATTCAACAAGGGGATATTATTGCAATAAATGGACCTAATGGTAGTGGAAAATCAACCCTCATTAAAATTTTAATGGGTCAATATCATGATTATGTTGGTGAGTTAAAAATAGCCAATCTATTAGAAATTTCATATATTTCACAAGATGCTTCTTCCTTGGAAGGAGATTTAATAAACTATATTCATAGTCATGGAGTAGATGAAACGACTTGTCGAACCATTTTAAGTAAATTAGATTTTCCAAAAGAATTATTTGATACAAATATGAAAAACTATAGTGATGGTCAAAAAAAGAAAG
>ERZ772956.63-NODE-63-length-87034-cov-12.719369_pt1 | contig 87034 bp, 78 predicted proteins | sample MGYA00580683_ERZ772956 | MGnify/ENA primary metagenome ERZ772956 (study PRJEB29015, sample SAMEA2738077) | human oral metagenome | biome: human oral; feature: human-associated habitat; material: saliva | place: China | collected 2212 ... | reverse complement strand
CCACATGAATTTCATGCGAAAAATGTCCTTTTTATTCATAGTCACCAACCCGATAATTTATACTATCCTTTTAATCTATTTTAATATTTTCTTTACAGTTTTCTTTAGCACTGGAACAACATCTTGAACAAACCAAGGATTCTTTGCCTGCCATCTAAAATTCAAGGGACTTGGATGAACGATTGGAAAATACTTAGGTAAATACTCATCAAAGCACCTGACTGTTTCTGTAAGATTCTTCTTTGTCCTACCCTTGAGATAGTAATCCATAGAATATTTACCGATAAGAATTGTAAGTTCAATGTTGTTTAGTTCCTTAAGTATAGGTCCATGGTATTCCTGAGCAATAAATTTTCTAGGTGGCAAATCACCTGTTTTAGCCTTGCCAGGATAGTAAAAATCCATTGGAACTATTGCAATTTCTTTAGAATAAAACGTATCTTTATCTATACCCATCCAAGAAATAAGGGTTTCTCCAGATTTATCATTAAATGGAATAAGTGATTCCTCCACCTTTTTCCCAGGTGCCTGACCTACGATTAGAATCCTAGCTTCCTTATCTACTTGAAGTATTGGTGGTATGTTCTTATTTGTATATTCGGTATTTCTTTTGTCTAGTTCAATTTGCTTTATTATACCTTTTAGCGACATAATATAACCTCCGATACTAAAAAACAAATATCTCACCATCAAATAGTGAGGCTTAAATAATATGTAAAATCAATGGCTTTAGATAGTGACTTAACTATTCCCACTCAATAGTACCAGGAGGCTTACTAGTTATATCATACACAACCCTGTTAACCCCTTCAACCTCATTGATAATCCTATTAGAGATCCTCTCCAACACATCATAAGGAATCTTGTACCAATCAGATGTCATACCGTCACTTGACGCAACAGCCCTAAGTCCAACTAGGTGGGCATATGTTCTTTCGTCACCCATTACACCTACAGTCATTACGTCTGGTAGTGTAGCGAAGGCCTGCCATATTTCCTTGTATAGGCCTGCCTTTCTTAGCTCGTCCATATATACAGCATCGGCCTCTCTTAGGATGTCGCACTTTTCCTTAGTTACTTCTCCGATTACCCTGATACCAAGTCCTGGTCCTGGGAATGGGTGTCTGAATATTAGGTTTTCTTCTATGCCTAACTCTAGACCTATCTTTCTTACCTCATCCTTGAATAATTCTCTTAGAGGTTCTATTATTTCCTGGAAGTCTACATCTTCTGGCAAGCCACCAACATTGTGGTGAGACTTGATAGTTGCAGATTCTCCGTTACCAGACTCTACTATGTCTGGGTAGATTGTTCCCTGTACCAAAAAGTCCATCTTACCAAGCTTCTGAGACTCTGCCTCAAATACCCTGATGAATTCTTCGCCTATTATCTTTCTCTTTGCTTCTGGCTCTGTTACTCCAGCCAGCTTGCCTAGGAACCTGTCTTCAGCATTTACCCTGATTAGGTTCATGCCGAACTTCTGTCTAAAGATTCTCTCTACGTCGTCACCCTCGTTCTTCCTTAGTAGACCATGGTCAACGAATACGCAAGTCAGATTGTCACCTATAGCCCTGTGCATCAAGGCAGCTGCAACAGATGAGTCTACACCACCACTTAGGGCACATAGGGCCTTCTTGTCGCCTACCTTAGCCTTTATTTCTGCTACCTTGTCATCTATAAATGAGCTAGTAGTCCAGTCCCCACTTACCTGACAAATCTTGTATAGGAAGTTTGTAAGAATCTTGTCACCTTCGATTGAATGCTCAACTTCTGGATGGAACTGCACACCGTATAGCTTCTTGTCTACATTGTGCATAGCTGCCACTGGACAGTTCTTTGTAGTTGCTACTACATCAAATCCCTTTGGCACTTCTAGTATATAGTCTGTATGGCTCATCCATACCTGATTGCTTGATATTCCTTCAAATATTGGTGACTGACCGTATTCTATTACTGTCTTTCCGTATTCTCTAGTCTGGTTGTCACCCTTCTGAACCTTACCGCCTAGTAGGTGGGCCATCAGCTGGTCACCGTAGCATATACCAAGAATTGGTACACCAATTTCAAATATTTCTTTTGAAATCTTCGGTGAATCTTCTAGGTAGGCGCTGTTAGGTCCTCCAGTGAATATTATACCCTTGGGATTTTTTTCCTTTATCTTTTCTATGCTAGTTGTATATGGTATGATTTCGCAATATACGTTGTTTTCTCTTACTCTTCTAGCAATTAGCTGGTTGTACTGACCTCCAAAATCAATTACAAGAACTATCTCGTGTTTCATATTTTCTCCCTTCCTCTTATGACAATAGATTTATCAAATCTCGATACGAACAATCTAAGCCCTATTGAAATATTTTTTCGTTTTAATTTTCTTATAGCTATTATTATACCATAAATTAGGAGTCTATTTCAGCATAATTTGATTAATTATCTTGGTCTTGTCCATATAAAAGGGAGGCCCGCCTTCCTGCCACTTTGTGGTTGGTTAGGTGCCTCCCCTTCCTTGTCTATCCTATTTGTTTTTTGGTCTTAACTACATCATTCCTGGCATTCCACCTGGCATACCTCCAAGGTCGTCATTGCCTGGTAGGTCAGCTATGGCTGCTTCTGTAGTCAAGAATACACTGGCTATTGATGAGGCATTCTGTAGGGCTGACCTGCTCACCTTAGTTGGGTCTACTATACCGGCCTCTATCATGTTCACATAGTCTTCGTTTAGGGCATCAAAGCCTATCTGAGAATCTGAATTAATCACGTTCTGTATGATTACAGAACCTTCTAGGCCTGCATTTACAGCTATCTGTCTTAGTGGCTCTTCTAGGGCCCTCCTGATTATCTGTGCTCCTAGCTTTTCTTCCCCATCTAGTGAAGCTACAAGGGCTTCTACTGCTGGTATGGCACTAACAAAGGCTGTACCACCACCTGCAACTATACCCTCCTGTACGGCTGCCTTAGTTGCATTTAGGGCGTCCTCTATCCTTAACTTTCTTTCCTTCATTTCTACCTCAGTTGCTGCTCCAACCTTGACAACAGCTACCCCACCTGATAGCTTGGCTAATCTTTCTGCCAATTTTTCCCTATCAAAGTCTGATGTAGTGTCTGCTATCTGCATCTTTATCTGGTTGATCCTGTGGGCAATATCTGCCTTTGAGCCTACGCCACCTACTATAGTTGTTGTTTCCTTATTTACCTTAACAGTCTGGGCCCTACCTAGCATTTCTAGCTGGACATCTTTTAGGTCAAAGCCTAACTCTGTAGATACAAACCTACCACCAGTTAGGATGGAAAGGTCCTCTAGCATGGCCTTTCTCCTGTCACCAAAGGCTGGTGCCTTTACTGCTACTACGTCAAATGTTCCCCTTAGCTTGTTTACTACTAGTGTTGATAGGGCTTCACCCTCTAGGTCTTCAGCTATGATAAGTAGCTTGCCACCATGCTGGACTAGTTCCTCTAGTAGGGGTAGTATTTCCTGGATATTTGATATCTTCTTGTCTGTAATCAGGATGTATGGATTTTCTAGGACTGCTTCCATCTTTTCTACATCGTTTACCATGTAGGCAGATACAAAGCCCCTATCAAACTGCATACCTTCAACTGATTCTAGCTCTGTTACCATTGACTTTGACTCCTCGATAGTGATTACACCGTCCTTGCCAACTGTCTTCATGGCCTCTGCTATTAGCTTACCTACCTCTTCGTCACCAGCAGAAATTGCACCTACCTGGGCGATTTCTTCCTCTGTATTTATTTCCTTAGAATTCTTCTTTAGCTCTTCTACTGCTACGTCTACGGCCTTCTTTATACCCTTTCTTAGTAGGATTGGGTTTGAGCCTGCCGTTACGTTCTTTAGGCCCTCTCTTATTATTGCCTGGGCTAGGACTGTGGCTGTAGTAGTACCGTCACCTGCTACGTCGTTAGTCTTTGTAGCTACTTCCTTGACTAGCTGGGCTCCCATATTTTCAAACTTGTCTTCAAGCTCTATTTCCTTGGCTATTGTCACACCGTCGTTTGTGATTAGTGGCGCCCCAAATTTCTTGTCTAGTATTACATTTCTACCCTTTGGTCCAAGTGTCACCTTTACTGTGTCTGCTAGCTTGTTTACACCTGCTTCCAAAGAGGCCCTTGCATCCTTTGCAAACTTAATTTCCTTCGCCATTTTAAAACTCCTTCCAATAAATATATATTTTTTTCTAGCAATTATATATTCATTTGTTTATAAATTATCATATCTTATGTTGCTTTTTAAATATAAAAAAAAATTAATATATCACTATACCAATATACCTACTATATCCTCTATCTTTAGGACTATAAATTCATCCTTGTCTATCTTTACTTCAGTTCCAGCGAACTTGTTGTAGATTACCTTGTCGCCTACTTCTACTTCCATTTCAATTTCCTTGCCGTCAACTATACCTGAGCCTACAGCTATAACCTCTGCAAACTGTGGTTTTTCCTTGGCAGCTCCCGTCAAAATTATTCCACTGGCTGTCTTTTCTTCAGCTTCTACCCTCTTCAAAACAACCCTATCTCCTAATGGCTTTATTCTCATATTAAACACCTCCGTATTTTTTTAGCACTCTCTTTCTTTGACTGCTAGTAGTATATATCTTAATTCTTAAAAAAAGCTTAAATTAAAGCAGTGGTGAGAAGAGTCTAGCTATTGATTCTGCCAGTCTCACCCATAAGGTTCTCTTACTGTAATACTCCTCTAAAAGCTGGATTGAATCCTCCTGGTCCTGGTAAAATTGGTCTGCAATCCTATTTATGTATTCCCTGTCATAGATAAATGCATTGACCTCAAAATTAAGCATAAAGCTCCTCAGGTCCATATTTGATGACCCTATAGAAGCCACCTCATCATCCACCAGGAATACCTTGGAGTGGATAAAGCCCTTCTGGTATAGGTAGACCTTGCCACCCGTCTTCATTATTTCCTCTAGGTAAGAGTAGGATGCCACATTCACTATGTAGTGGTCTATCTTCTGGGGGAAGATTATCCTTACGTCTACACCGCTAAGGGCCGCTGTCTTTATGGCCTTTAGGAGGCTTTCATCCGGTATAAAGTATGGGGTTTCAATATATACCCTCTTCTTGGCCTGGCTGATGGCTGAGAAAAAGGCATAGTGGATGTCCTCCCACTTGCTATCGGGTCCTGTACCAACTACCTGGATAGCCGTATTTCCTACAGTCTTCATCTTAGGCATATACTTTTCATCGTTTAGGAGCTCCTTGGTCGTCAGGTACCAGTCCACTACAAAGATCAGCTGGAGCATATGGGTAGCTATACCCCTTATCCTGATATGGCTGTCCCTCCAGTAGCCAAACTTCTTGAACCTACCCATATACTCATCACCTATATTTAGGCCTCCGGTATAGCTTATTTTGCCATCTATTACGGCTATCTTTCTATGGTTCCTGTAGTTTAGCTGGCCACCAAAAATCGGAAACTTGGTTGGCAGGAAGGCTGCACACTTTACACCAGCCTCCTTTAGCTCTCTTAAGAAGGACCTTTTTATCTTGAGTCTCCAGCAGGCAAAATCATCGTAAAGGAGTCTGACCTCAACCCCACTTTTTGCCTTGTCTATCAGGATGGCCTGGATTTCCCTGGCTATCTGACTATCCTTGACTATAAAGTACTCTAAGTGGATATGGTCTTTGGCCTCCTTCATATCTTTAATTAGACTGGCAAACTTCTCGTGTCCATCCTTGTATATCTCTAGCTCATTGTTGGTAGTATAGGGGAACTGGCCTATATTAAATAGGAGCCTTACTACCCTTTCCTTGATAGGGCTGACTTCATCTCCCATCAGAACCCCATCCTCCAACATCTTCTGCTGATTTTTAACTATTTCCTTTAGGGCCTCCATGCTGTATAGGAGTTGTCTGTGACTCAGCTTGCTAGACCTGGTCTTGGCCCTAAATAGCTTTTGCTTTCTGATATTCCTGCCAGAAAATACGTAAAATATTATCCCTATACCTGGAAAAATCATAAACATCATTATCCATAGTAGGGTCTTTGATGGGTCCCTGTTTTCTAAGAGGATCTCCATTGAAATAATTATCCCAATTAGATAGGACAATAAAATTATTAAAGCTAACACTTTTAATACCATTACATCCTCCTACCTATATAAACATTCTATTGAAATAGGCCAGCCTATATTTTTCTAGTCCCACTTATCTAAAAAACCTGCTTGCCTATTTATTTACTCTTGTCAATAGGCTACTTGCCTATTTCTAACTCCCTTACATAATAGAATAGGTACTGCTGGGCAAAGCCTGCATCCTGACCAAATAGGTCCATACCAAACTGCCTCATCTTGGGCAGGCTCATGTCCTCTGCCCCATAAAATTCCTGCATTACCCTCTTTACCCAGACATCTACTGGGAAGGACTGGTACTTTCTCATACCAAATAGGGCTATGCAGTCTGCCACCTTGGCCCCGACGCCCTTGAACTTAAGCAGCTCCTTGTGACAAGTATCATGGTCCATATCTACAAAGGCCTTGACGTCTATATTTTCATCAAGGACTGCCCTTGTAGTGTAGTAGATATACTTGTCCCTAAAGCCTGTCTTACAGTCTCTTAGGTCCTCTATACTGGCCTTAGATAATTCTTCTGGACTAGGGAAGGCATAGTAGTCCTTTCCCCTGTAGGTTCCTATCTTGCGGCCATACCTCTCTGATATATTGTTGATGGCCCTCTGTATCATTGGTATCCTGTTATTGGAGGATATGATAAATGAGATTAGCATCTCCCAACCATCCTGCTTTAGGATCCTGATACCAGGCCCAAATTCCACTGCCTTTTTCAGGTTTTCATCCATCTTGGCAAGTTTCTTTTTTAGGGCGCCGTAGTCCCTGCCAAGGTCAAAGTATTCATACCATATATTCTCAAAGTCCTCTAGGCTGGTATTGTCTATATGGATAGAGTCCCCCTCCTTGCTGACATTGATTACCCTGCCCATGGCAACCCCTGTATAGGACCCGTCCTCCTGCCTTAGCCACCTAAAGCACTGGCCACAGTCAAATACATGGGCTGGCTCGAAATCCTCTAGATCCTCTAGTATAATCCCATTTTCTACCTGTCTTATCTGCATATATTTCTCTCCTAAGATCTATTTATTTAAAAAGCAGCCATACATTAGTACAACTGCCCTTCTTCCTATTAGCCATTAAGCCTATCTCTAAATTCATCTGGGCTTAATACGTCTTCAATTTTTGCATTGACCTCTACAACCTTTAGGCCTGTCATACTCATTACCTGCTCTTCAATGATGTCCTTAAGCTGTAGGTAGATATCTCTTGCATTCTTGCCAAATTCCAGCCATAATCTTAGGTCAACTGCAACCTCAGTTTCTCCAACTTCAACGTTTATACCGCTGCTTTCGTTGCCCCTGCCTACTATACCTGAGAAGGCACCATTGCTCTTTACAGTAGTGATACCTTCCTGGCCCTTTATGGCCATGGCAACTATTTTAGCTATTACCTGTTCTTCAAATACCAGCTTGCTCTTGTGCTGGCTTTCTGTATTGTTATCCTTGTATTCCATCTTTACACCTCTCTATATTACTTTTTAAATCACCTATACTGGTAGATTCATTGTTTTTCCTATTCTAGGTCTACTTAAACTTCCTAACTATCGTTTCAAAGACACCCACAACAAATGGGTTCTGGTCAAATAGCTGACCGATTATATTTGCTATCAAGACTACTAGGCATATTACAAGGGTCTTTAGGAAGCCAATCCATAAAAATAAAATTGCTATAATAATTCCAACTATAGTAGCTACAACTGTGTTTGGCTTGTCCTTGTAGGCTGCTGCCAGGATTGCTTCTAGCTTTTCTGTAAGGGTCTTTTTCTTCACATTGTTGATAAGTGGCTTTCTCTTTTCACTAGTTCCCTCTGACCCTTCCTGGTCATAGGCCTCCTCGTAGGCCTGGAAATCCTCACTTTTAGGCTCTTTCACCTTAGACTTGCTAGATATGCTGTCCTCAAATATTATCGTGGCCTTTACGGGTCCAGTCTTTGTAGCTGCCTCCTTGACAGTTTTATCCTGACTATCAAATATATCGTCTATATCTTCTATATGGTAATTTTCATCTATCATTTCGGCACCTCCTTACTTAACCCTTTTAGCCTTGCCCCTGATTTCAGTACCAGTCTTGGACTTTCTTGGGGCCTTCCTAGGCTTGTCAGCCTTGTTCTTTTTTTCTACATCATAAAAATTAATATTTATTTGGTCTACCCTCTGGCCAATGAAGTTTTCAACCGCCTTGTGTAGTTCTTCCTGAATCATATTTGTCAGTCCAGTCATTCCTATGGCCTGGGCCCTGTCCTGAGTATATTCATCTGCTTGACTATTATCAGTCTGAATTGTAGCCTTATCAAGATTTATTTGATCATTATCAACCTCTATTGCCTTATTGATTTGCTGGTCTGATTCTTGACTGGTAAATTCCTGGCCCTCAAGATACACATCCTCTGTGAAGTATTCTGACTCCATATATTTGCCATAGTCAAGTCCACACTTTATATTTACCTTGACATCAGGATAGGCGTCATTTTTATTTCTGGCCTTTACCTTTATATCCAACTGGTCTATCACTCCAATTTGGCTTGCGGCGTATCTGATGGTCCTTTCTATAGACTTGTCAGATATCCTGATAGCCCCTTCATCTTCAAAGATGAGTAAATAGCTATCGTAGGACTTCTTGAATAGTATATATATAGCCCTCAGGCATGTCACCCCTAGCACCAACACTAGGCCTATATTTACTAGCAAGGTGTAGCTAGCATTATCCCTGATGGCATCTACAAGAGTCTTCATAAACTCTAGGTCAAAGGCCATGGAATATAGGACAATTAGTAGGCATACTAGTATCAAGAAGTATATTAAATTTATAATTTTTCTAAAAGTAGACATATCATTTCTCCTAATATTGTATCAATATTTACATATAAGTTCACAATTCTAGTTTAGCACATTAAGGGCCCAAAATAAAGATATTTAAAGTAATAAAGGGAAATATATTTATAATAAATACATTTCCCCCAAGTCGAAGATTATTTTCCACTTATTATCCTATAAATTTTCTCTGGACTCTTGTTCTTATCACCACTGATAAAGACCTGTCTATCCTTAAGCCTGATCCTTACAAGTGGCCTCTTACTGCTGTTGATATATAGGTCTAGCCTTCCTGACTTTTTACCCCTAAACCTACCAATATCTGTTTCTCCCATGCTTATTCCGTTGGTCCTGATATAGGAGTCCTGGTCTAGGTCGTCAACCAGGTCTAGGTCTAGGATATCTGACCTCTTAAATTCAGTCTCATACATACCTGACTTTACACTTATCTGGTCATTGTCGGCCCTTACTATTACATTCTTATCAATTGGTACTAGGCAGATAAGAAAAGTTCCCATGATTATCAGTAGGAGCAAAATGTTTATTACTACGGCTGGCTTCCTGGCCATATTAAATTCTTGATTCATATTGTTTAACCTACTAGGTACAAGAATTCTTTTGTCATTCGGGTTGGAGTACCAGCCCTTTCTCCAGTAGTAGTCATCATCCATATATTCAATATTCTTAGCCTGGCTAAGTATATCATCCTTTTTTGTATTAACTATCTTGGCTACAAAGGCCACAACTATACTTGATATAACTAGGCCCCCTATATATATTCCAAAGTCTACCTCATACAACCAGGCATTTTTAGATACCCTGTAAAGTATATAGGAATTTGTCAAGAATACCATTATATCCCCTATTAGGCAGGCCCTAGACCAGTATAGCTTGTCTACCCTGTTGGCCATGTAGTTGATGTCGCTGTCCTCACAGTAGACCTGGTTTTTTCTATCCCCGTAAATTATATGAGTAAGAAGGAAGGATAAGGACATGACTAGTCCAATAGCTAAAATTATCAGACAAATGAACCTAAAATCCTGGTAAGCGGAAGGATCCATCCCCTTGGTCACAGCCTTAAATACCCTTCCTCCTATTAGGGTATCTATCAAAAAATATGTATAGACAAGCATAAAGGGTAGGTGGACCAGTGGATGGATTTTAATCTTGTCAACCATGCTAGATACCCTGGTATCTACCCTTACTAGGCTAGACCCCTTACTAAGCCAGCCCCTGTCCTCCTTGAGCCTGTACATATCTCTCATGCAAAATACGGAAATATACTGGTAGTAGGCTATTATAAATACTATCCAGGTCATGTAGACCACAATAAAGAAGCTAATATCTACCCAAGTCATTACTATGGTAATAATCGAACCAAAGACCAAGGCCAGCTTAAAGAAATTGAGCTTCTTCTTATACTTATCAACCAGGGCTAGCAGGTCTGGGTCCTCCAGCTTGTCACGGTCAATATGCATGCCCAAGACCATGCCATTTTTATACTTTACAATCTTGCCTATGACTGACCAAAAGACCAGACACATGATAAGATTGGAAATTCCTATAATAACTAGTAATAATATATTCATCTTTATATCCCCCTATTAGATTTCTTTCTTGGTATAGGCCAAGACTTATCTATCAAATATACTGTAGTCCCAAAATCCTAAGGCTCCTGGCATGGTTCAAGACCTGCAAATACCCTTTCACACATCTTTAAAAAGTCTTTTTTGTCCATGCCCTTGACACTGGCCTCTGCTGTTAGTAGGGCCAGATCAGACTCTAATTTTTCCTCAAAGTCCTTGTCCATGGTCTGGCTTTTAGCTACGAAGGCCCCAGCCCTCCTGTCTATCTCTATAAAACCCTCCGCCTTTAAAATCTGGTAGGTCTTGTTGACAGTCATGGTATTGATGCCAGCATCCTTGGCCATCTGCCTAACAGTTGGCAGGCCCTCTCCTGGCTTTAATTCACCCCTACCTATGCCCTGAACTATCTGGTTTCTTAGCTGGACATAAATTGGGATACCGGATGATGTATCTAAAGATATAATCATATAAGTTCCTCCTATCCCAAATTGCAATTTATAGGTTATAAATTACAATTTATAACTTGTATCATTTTATAAGTCTAAATTGTATTACTATATATAATACTTAGTTTGTATTACTTATTATAATACAAACTATACTATAATTCAAGTCCTTTTTGAAACTTTAAAATTTCATACCACAAAAAACGCCATACCTATGGCCTTATAGTCATAAATATAGCGTCTCATTCTTTATCTAATTTAAATCTTCATCAATATTAATTCTGTGGTGAATAGACCTCTATATGGTCTGGTAAAACCTTAATATCTACTGGTAGTCTGTCACCTTCATCACCATCAATATCAGTTTCTAATGGCTTATCTGAAGTTATACTTATTTCCTTAGCTTCAAGGAATTCAATTTTATCATTTTCTACCAGGGCCCCCTTTAGGAAATCGGGAATTAGGCCTACCTTAGAGGCAAGAGATGCCTCCTTTAGGATTAAAATATTGGCATAGCCTACCCTGTTGTGGTCGAACATTTTTTTGTCGCCAATAAAATTAGAAAGGAGTACAATTACATGACTGGCATCACCCTTGTATTCAGTCTTCTCAGTCTTAATATGGACCTTAAAAGTCTCGTCCTTTATAGCTGACTTTACACTCCTATATGCATAGGCCATAAAGCCAAACTTTGTCTTTTCCTCTATATCTACATTATGGATAGCTTGAGGTATGGACCCTATGCTAAAGATATACCCAAAGAAATTATCATTACATTTTCCTATATCAATCCTGTTTGTCGAATCAAAGTCTAATTCCTCTATAGCCCTGTCTATATCCTGGCTGATACCAAGAAGCTTGGTTATCAGGTTGCCTGTACCACCTGGTATAATGGCCAGCCTTGGAATGTGTTCATTTTCGGCAAGGCCTGAAATGACTTCATTCACTGTACCATCTCCACCAAAGGCAAATACAGCCTCATAGCCTTCTTCTGATGCCTGCTTTGCAAATTCAGTAGCGTCCTTGGCCTTTTGTGTTATTTTTGTTTCGACATGGTCAAAGTATTGGCCTGCTTTATCCTCTAACTTTTCCCTGTAGTCCAAGGCCCTTTCTCCACCTGATGTTGGGTTTATTATTAGCAAAGCTTTCTTCATAATTACCTCCTTCCTAATCTATATTTAAGATATTTACTCAAAAACATCCGAATTTCTTATTTACACCCAGGAGGTTTACTCAAAAACATATGTATTACTATATATGTCTGGGAATTTATTCAAAAATAACTGAGTTATTCTCAAAGGCCTTAATCATGGCCTGGCTATATACATCATAACCTTTATCCCTAAATAGCTTTCCACCGTCCTGGAAGGTTTTTTCTATGGCTATACCAATTCCTGCCACCTCAGCTCCAGCCTGGTCACATAGTGATACTAACCCCTTTAGGGCCTGGCCTGTAGCTAGGAAGTCGTCTATTATCAATACCTTATCGTCTCCTGACAAGAAGTTCCTGTCAACCTTTATGTCGTATTCCTTCTTCTTTGTATAGGATACTACCTTGCTAGTATAGGCATCATCTGACAAAGTAAGTGAGGCTGACTTTTTGGCAAAGACTAGGGGAACCTTAAAGTATGTAGCAGCAGCAAAGGCTATTGCTATACCTGATACCTCTAGTGTAAGTATCTTGGTAATTCCCTTGTCCTTGAAGTGGTCATAGTAGTCCTTACCCATTTCCATAAATAGGTCTTGATCTATCTGGTGGTTTAAGAAGTTGTCAACCTTCAATATGTTACCATCTAGGACCCTGCCCCTCTTTAATATCATATCTTCTAATAGTTTCATTGTATTCCTCCTGTCCCTCTAGGACCTCTTATTTTCTGTCCCTTTAGGACTTGTTTTCTTATCCCTTATGGACCTATTTACTTCTTCTGTCAACCAAGACAATATTTAATATCAAGGCTGCTAGGGTACCTGTTGAAATACCAGATGAAAGGATCATCTTTAGGGCATTTGGTAGACCCTGTAGGATTTCTGGCTTAACTGTTACACCTATACCTAGGGCAAAGGCAACAGATATTATCAATAGTTCACGGTCTCCCAAGTCGATTGAAGCTAGGGTCTTTATACCCTGGGCTGCAACTAGACCGAACATTATTACACCAACACCACCCAGTACTGGAGAAGGCATTACTGCAATTAGGGCACTCAACTTTGGAAATACTCCTAGTATGGCTAATATTATACCAGCAATTATCATTACGTGTCTACTAGCAACCTTAGTAAGTGTGATTAGTCCTACATTCTGTGAAAAGGCTGTGTTTGGACCTGCACCAAAAATACCTGATATCATTGAACCTACACCGTCACAAAGGACACCGGCAGCCGCCCTGTCACTGTCAATTTTTTCATGAGATGCTTCACCAATCGCCATCATTATACCAACTGTACCTATTGTAGAAACTACATAGGCCGGCACAAAGGAAAGTGTAGAAGCTATATCAAAATGGAAGCCGTAACGTAAAATATTTGGTATTGCTATCCAGTCTGCCTTGGCTACAGATGTCAAGTCTACCATACCCATTGGTATACATACAAGATAACCGAATACCATACCTATAAATACTGCTGCTGTTGATAGCATACCCTTACCGTAATGGTTTAAGAATAGGGTAAATAGCATGATTATAAAGGCAACAGAAATATTTCTTATTGAACCATAGTCAGCCGCACCTACTCCACCTGCTGCCCAGTCTATACTTACTGGTAGTAGGGTAATACCTATCAAGGATACAACTGTACCTGTGATTAGTGGTGGGAAGAACTTCATCAGTGGCTTTATAAACCTACTTAAGACTATTTCCACAAATGATCCAGTGATTGTGGCTGCTACTATACCAGCTATACCAAACTTAGCACCGACGCTTATAGATGGATTTACAAAGGTAAAGTCAGTACCCATCATACCGGAGACTCTTGACCCTATAGGCCCTAGTCCCTTTGACTGTAATATCGTTGTGATACCTGATGCAAATATAGTTGCAGCCACCATTAGACTTGTCTGCTCAACACTCAGCTTCAAGGCTGTACAAACAACAAGAGGCACAGCTATTATACCTGCAAAGGCTGCAAGGATATGCTGTAGGGCTAGTAGGATTGACACACCCATTGGCGGTACTGCCTCTATAGAATACTTGAGTTCATTCCTCCTGCTGGACTGGCTTGCCTGGTCCATGTTTACGTTCATTTCTTCCATTTTTCCTCCTAAAATACTTATAAATTTGATGATTTCGTAAAATAAAAACAGACTCCTACTCAAAAGATACTGAGTCAGAAGTCCTTTAATTCCAACTCATAGACTATAGTTTAGGGCTATAGGTAGAAACACCCCACCATATTAGGGGCTTATATGAGTAAATATGCTTTTATATTTAACTATTATATCGAAAAAGACGAAAGTTGTCACCACCTTAGAGAAATATTATTCATTATGTAGGGAAAATTTATTTGGAATTTTCTTTTTTTGCTAAGCTACTTAGCCCTTCTATATATAAGGTGATTTTATTGCAAATAAGCATAGGATGTTTGACATATTGCCTGCATTATGATATATTTTAATTAATAAAAGGAGGAGAATTAAAAATCCCCTCCTAGCAATCCGTTAAAGACGGTTGTTAATATATGATTATTTTTAAAAAAATAACCGTAACTCGCCAAAGTTAGACGGTTATTTTTTTGTAATTAAATATTATACGACCTAAAAATACAAAAAGACAACATCTATAACTATAAGTATCTTACAGATGTTGTCTCATAAATTGATAAATTATTCAATGGGATTACTTTTCTATAAAGAAGCTTATTTCTGCTTCTACACACAGGTCCTGACCACAGTAGATCTTACCTGCACCACTTCCAAAATTTCTTCTCATCTTAGTTATTTCCACGTGTATATCCAACTTGTCTCCAGGCACTACCTCTCTCCTAAACTTGGCATTCTTGATACCGGAGAAAAAAGCTAGCTTTCCCCTATTTTCTTCCATTGATAGGATGGAAACTGCCCCTGCCTGGGCCATGGCCTCTACAAGCAGGACACCTGGCATTACATTGTGATCTGGAAAATGACCTGTAAACCAAGGCTCTGATGCAGTTATACACTTTACCGCATGTACGCTCTTGCCTACTTCCATCTCCTCTACCCTGTCTATCAACAAGAATGGGTACCTATGTGGTATTATTTGCTTTATTTCTTCTATATTCAACATAATTTCCACCTACTCGCTATACTTTTTAAATAGGAGACTTGAGTTGTGTCCACCAAATCCCAATGAGTTTGATATGGCATATGGGACCTCCTGGTACCTTGTAGCACCTGCTACATAGTCTAGGTCACAAGCCTCATCAGCCACCCTATAGTTTAGAGTCTGTGGTACAAAGCCATCCCTTACTGCATAGGCACATACAAGTGCTTCAACAGCCCCTGCTGCACCTAGCATATGACCCGTCATAGACTTTGTAGATGATACACAAAGTTTTTTTGCATGGTCTCCAAAGGCCTTCTTTATAGCCTTTGTTTCTATTGCATCATTCATAGGGGTGCTAGTACCGTGGGCATTTATATAGGCAAGTTCCTCTGGCTTAACATCAGCCTCTTCAAGGGCAAATAGCATAGCCATCTTGGCGCCTTCACCCTCTGGATCTGGTGCTGTAATATGGTAGGCATCACTTGTCTGGCCATAGCCAACTATTTCGCATATAATATTGGCCTTTCTTGCCAGGGCTGATTCAAGGGATTCTAGCAGTAGAACTCCTGCTCCCTCGCCCATTACAAAGCCTGACCTCTCCTTGTCAAAAGGTATAGAAGCCCTATTTACATCCTGTGAAACAGTCATGGCTGACATGGCTTCAAAGCCTGATACTCCAAGCTCACATATTGATGCTTCACAGCCACCTGCAAAAATAGCATCCTGGTAGCCATCCTTTATTAACCTAAAGGCACTACCTATAGAGTCTGTTGCTGTTGCACACGCTGTTACACTAGATGTGCATACCCCCTTAGTACCAAGCTTTATGGATACATGGGCAGATGCCATATTAATAATGGCCTTTGGTATAAAGTGAGAAGATACCTTCCTAGGTCCCTTTTCCAGGTACTTGGCATAGGCGTCCTGTATAGTCACTAGACCACCAATCCCACTTCCTATTACCACACCTGTCCTAAACCTGTTTTCATCATTTATTTCATAGCCACTTGACTCATAGGCCTGCTTTGCTGCTGCCATTGCAAACTGGACAAACCTGTCTTTTTTCTTGTGGCCATCTATATCAAAGTCCTTGGGATCAAAGTCTTTGACCTCTGCGGCTAGTTTGACCTTGTTCTGGTCTACATCTATTCCTTCAATGAGACTAATCCCGTTTTTTCCATCTTTTATATTTTCTATAAAGGTATCTACAGAATTTCCTAGGGCACTGACTACTCCAGCCCCTGTAACAACTACCCTTCTACTCATAAAAAACTTGCTCTCCTTTCAACCTATCCCTATCACCTATATCGATGATAGGCCACCATCAACGCTGATAACCTGGCCTGTGATATATGAGCCTGCATCTCCTGCTAAGAAGCCTACTATATTGCCTATATCCTCAGGCTGGCCTATACGCTTAAGTGGTATGGCCTTAATCATTCCTTCTCTTATCTGGTCTGGAATCGCATCTGTCATATCAGTCTTTATTAGGCCTGGGGCAACTGCATTTACAGTAATTCCATAGGCACCTAATTCAGCTGCCAGGGACCTTGTAAAGCCTATTACTCCAGCCTTTGATGCAGAGTAGTTTACCTGACCTATATTTCCCACTAGGCCTGCTAGCGATGATATATTTATTATGCGGCCTGACTTTTGCTTTGACATCTTTCTGGCCACCTGCTTAGAGCAGTTAAATATACCCTTTAGGTTGGTATCTATTACCTGGTCAAAGTCGTCCTCCTTCATCCTAGAGAAGAGCTTGTCCCTTGTTATACCTGCATTATTTACTAGGACATCTATCCTTCCATGTTCTTCATATATCTTATCAAAGGCATCTTCAACCTCCTGAAAGTTCTTTACATCAAACTTGACAGAAAATACCTCTAAGCCCCTTGCAGTCAACTCATCTACTATGGCCTTGGCCTTTTCATCTGAGCTTACATAGCTAAATCCAACCCTGAAACCATCAGAGGCCAGCTTTTCAACTATAGCCCTACCAATACCCCTAGATGCTCCTGTTACAAAGGCTACCTTTTTTATATCATTCATTTTAAATCCTCCAAATCTATACCCTCTATATCGGATACATTTTGTATGTTTATGACTTTTACATCCTTGTTTATCTTCTTTACAAAGCCACTTAGGGACTTGCCTGGACCTATTTCTATAAAGACCTGACAACCATCTGCAACCATATTTTCAACGCAGTCTATAAACCTGACTGGTGAACACATCTGGTCCTTAAGATTGTCTACTATGGAGTCAACCTGCCTGTAGTTTTTTCCTGACAAGTTGGTATAAACATCCATGCTAGGCTCCTTAAAGTCGACCTTGCTTAAGTAGTTATCTGCAAAGTCTTGGGCGGCCTGGTTTAAGATTTGTGTATGGAAGGGACCCTCTACATTTAGCCTCATGAACCTCTTTATCTTGGCCTCCTTGCATTTTTCTTCAAACCTGTCAAGGGCCTCAAATTCTCCACCTACCACTATCTGGCCCGGTGAGTTTAGGTTGCATATTGCTAGTACATCATCCTCTTTTGCTTGATCTACAAGGTCTTGAATAGTCTCTAGGCCAGTCTTCATAACTGCTACCATAGACCCCTTGCCTCCAGCTCCTTGGCCCATGATAAGACCCCTGTTTTTAACAAGGTCAATTCCCTCATCAAGGGAAAATACGTCTGCTACACACAGGGCAGTATATTCTCCCAGGCTTAGGCCTAGACTGGCAGATACACCTATGTCATTTGGATCTAAAACCCTATCTTTAAGCTCTTGATATAGGCTAAGGCTATTTAAAAATATGGCCACCTGACCATACCTAGTCTTTGACAGCTGGTCAAGGCTGGCCTGTTCAACCACTGAATATGTGTGGTCATCAAGGATTTCCTTGGCCCTCTTATATACTGGACTAGCTATCAAGTCCCTACCCATGCCCTCATACTGGGAACCTTGGCCGGGAAATAGTACTCCTATCTTTTTACTCATTCTTAACCTATCCTTTCACTATCTAAATATAGCTTGTGGCTACTTGCTTAAAGCTCCAAGCCCCTGACTACCTCCTGGTAGCCCTTCATCAAGTCCTCTATTATATCCTTACAGGATTCTCTCTTATTTACTAGGCCTGCTATCTGGCCTGCCATGACTGACCCATTGTCTACATCACCATCAACTACTGCCTTTCTTAGGGCACCAGCACCAAAGGCTTCTAGTTCTGTCTGGTCTGCCTTAGCATCCTCCATGGCCTTGAACTTCTTGGCAAACTTGTTTTTGATTACCCTGACAGGGTGACCTGTAGAATTACCTGTTGTCAAGGTAGATGTATCCTTGGCCTTTAGGACCTTTTCCTTATATGGCTCGCTGACATTACATTCATCAGCCACCAAAAATCTAGTACCAACCTGGATACCACTGGCACCTAGGCACATTGCTGCAGCGAAACCCCTGCCGTCAGCTATACCACCAGCTGCAATGACTGGTATGGATACAGCATCTACTATTTGGGGTATCAGAGACATAGTGTTGGTAACACCAACATGGCCTCCTGCTTCTGCCCCCTCAGCTATCATGGCTACAACACCATCATTTCTTTCCATTCTTATGGCCTGGGCTACTGATGGTACTACTGGAATTATCTTTACACCATGTTCGTTTAGCTTGCTAAAATATTTACCTGGATTACCTGCTCCAGTTACTACTATCTTTACACCCTCTTCGATTACGGCATCTACTACCTCATCTATAAATGGACTAAGTAACATAAGGTTAAGGGCAAAGGGCCTGTCTGTAAGTCCCTTAATCTTCCTCACCTCATTTACAACCCAGTCCTTAGGTGCATTACCTGCTGCTATAATGCCTAGGCCACCTGCATTTGATACGGCAGCCGCCAATTCAGCATCTGATACCCAGGCCATGCCACCCTGAAAAATAGGGTAGTCTATGCCCAATAAAGTACATATTTCTTTGTTTTTCATGGCTCTTACTTTACCTTTGCTATATAGTCGGCTATCTTCTGAGGAGTTCTCAATTCCTCTATAGCCTCGTCTTCTACTTCTATATCGAATTCGTCTTCTATTTCAGTCATTATGTCCATTACGTCTAGAGAATCTGCTTCTAGGTCCTCCTGGATATCACTGTTGTCCTTTATATCTTCTAGTTCTATGTCTAACTGGTCTGCTAATATTTCCTTTATCTTTGTTATCATTTTTACAATCTCCTTTTCATTTACCTTTAATATTTTTGTTTTTATTTTTAGTTTTAACTATACTTGTCTGTCGTTTATTTCTATCTTTCTTTTACTTTAAGCCATTTAGCTTACTTGTATTGCTTTTTAATAATAATATTATTAATACTCCTTCTACTTTTTCCTTATCCTCAGTAGGAAGCCACCGTAACTTAGGCCCCCACCAAAGGCTATCGAAAGTATCCTCTTACCGTCTATTTGGTCAAGGTCCCTTTCTGATAGGACATCCTCGACCACCTCATTTAAGGCAAGGGGTACGCTGGCTGCCGATGTATTACCATACTTATCAAGGTTTACAAACCACTTGTCCTCTGGTATTTGACTCTTTATAGCCAGGGTTTCTATTATTCTCTTATTGGCCTGGTGTGGCACTATCAGCTCTATATCATCTCTTGATAGTCCCCTGTCACCCAATAGCTTGTCGACTACCTTGACACCTACATCAGTGGCAAACTTGTATATCTGCCTACCATTCATACCTATATAGGGGTACTTGTCTTCATCCAGGCTAAACCTTGAATCAAGGGTTAGGTACCTATTGCTGTCGTACTTGCCGGCCAAATAGTCTCCTTCAATTTCTAGCTTGTAGGCCAGGCTAGACTTAACTCCTGGGTCTGCTAGGTCAGAGTTTTCTAATATTGCACAGCCTGCCCCATCTCCAAAGAGGATGCAGGTAGACCTGTCTGACCAATTTACAAACTTGGACAGCCTTTCAGCCCCAATAACCATAGCATAGGCTATATTCATATCAGCCATGATAGACCTGGCAACCGCCATACTGTAGACAAAACCGCTACAAGCAGCATTTAGGTCAAAGCAAACCGGGTTGCCCTTAAGTCCCAATCTACCAGCGACCGTGAATGATGATGCTGGTGTCCTGGTATCAGAGCTAACACTGGCAAAAATAACCAAACCGATCTTTGACCTGTCTATATCTAATTTTTCTAGGGCAGATTCTCCAGCCCTTGCTGCCATCTCTTCAGTAGTTATATCATCACATATATGCCTGGTCTTGATGCCTGTTCTTTCCTGTATCCAGGCGTCGTTGGTATCTACAATTTTTGCAAAATATTCGTTGTCTAATATCTTTTCTCCAGCATAACTTCCAGTAGAAATTATGTTAATTGTCATTTTTTCCTCCGTATTCCCTGATGAAAAACTCATTGATATTCTTTAGGGCCTGAATCAAGGCTGGTTCTTCCTCTAGCTTCAAGTCCACCATCAAATGGTCAATCATCTCATCATGAAAATTCCTATGAATCTTTTCAGCTAAAACTCCCCTTCTAGTCAGGCTACAAACGACAATTCTCCTGTCTCTTTCATCTCTCTCCCTTACTACATAACCCTTCTTTTCCAATTTGGTCATGGCTATAGTTAGGGTTCCCATTGTAACTTCCAATATTTCGGCTATTTCAGACATCATCTTCCTGTTACCTATTCCAATAGCCTCTATTACATGGATTTCTGTGATTGACAGGTCCTTAATCCCCCTATCCTTTAGAGATTTTTCTTCTATTGTCAATATATTCTTAAATAGTTCAACTATTATACCGTTTATAACCTTGCGACTGTCTTCGTAGTTTTTGTTTTTAATATTCATATTCCTATCCTCCTAAAATCTTTCTATACTTATCATATCTTTTTTTAAGAGTTTTTTCCATAGAAATAGAATAGGATTTGTCTAAAAAAATCAATATTTCATTCTTTAAATTATATATCTCTCCACCATCTTCTTTTATGATTTTTTCTACAAAACCATCTTCCTTTAGGTCGTAGCTTGTAAGCCTCATCAGCTCAGCAGCTTCGTCCTTTTTACTAGGTTCCTTCCACAGGATACTAGAGAAGCCTTCTGGCGATAGTATCGAGTAGACGCTCTTTTCCAGCATCCAAATTTCATCTGTAACACTTAGGGCCAGGGCTCCACCACTGCCTCCCTCACCAATAATTATGGCCAGGCTAGGTACTTTCAAGGATGAAAACCTGCATATACAGTTGGCGATTGAACTTGCCTGCCCCCTCTCCTCTGCTTCTATTCCACATCCAGCACCTGGGGTGTCGATCAGGGTAATCAGGGGTAGCTTGAATTTTTCAGCATATTCAGCCAGTCTCAACACCTTCCTGTAGCCTTCTGGGTTTGGCATACCGAAATTTTTGTCCTTTTGCTGGCCTATTATCATGACAGAATAAGGACCTATACTTCCTATGCCACCTACTATGCTGTCATCGTCAGCAAAGAGCCTGTCTCCATGTAATTCAACGAAGGGATCGCAGAGGTAATTAATGTAGTCATAGGCCTTTTTCCTCTGAGGGTCTCTTGAGGCACGAACCATATCCATTGCCTTTGTCATCTTCTCACCCCCCTAGACTTATTTACATTCGTATGTATCTTTAGTATATCTCCCAGCCTGTCTCTCATTTCTTCTCTGGACAGTATCATATCAAGTAGGCCGTGCTCAAGTAGAAACTCTGAGCTCTGAAAGCCTGGTGGCAATTCTGTTCCTGTTACCTGCTTGATAACCCTAGGACCCGCAAAGCCAATCAGGGCATTTTTCTCCCCTATGACTAAGTCTCCTAGGCTGGCAAAACTGGCACTGACCCCACCTGTAGTAGGGTTGGTCATTATTGATATATATAAGAGGCCCTTCTCCTTGTGCCTTGCTATGGCTTGGGAGGTCTTTGCCATCTGCATTAGGGAGAACATACCCTCCTGCATCCTGGCCCCACCTGAAGCCGAGAATATCAACAGGGGTAGCTTCTTCTTTATAGACAGCTCAACTGTCTTTGTTATCTTTTCACCCACAGTAGTCCCCATACTGCCCATCAGGTAGTCGGTATCCATAACTGCTATGGCAACCTTGATATTCTTGATGCTGGCTGTACCACATACCACACCCTCATCAAGCTCATACTTCCTTCTCAGGCTTAGCTGTTTTTCCTTATATTTTGGAAATTTCAGCGGGTCTCTTATCTTCTTTTCCCTAAAGTACTCAATAAAGCTGTCTTCATCAACTATGCTAGCTAGCCTCTCCCAGGCAGTCATATTGAAGTACTTACCGCAGTGGGGGCATAGCTTGTTTACATGGTCCATATCATCAATGAAGAAAAGGGACTCACACTTGGGACACTTAATTACACAGTCCGGTTGTATATCAACCTTTTTAACCGGCCTATAGGTCTTACTCTTAAAGTGGTCTAGTATCATCTATGCTCCTTTCCAAATATGATGTATCATATTTATTTTCTATAAATACTGGGTCATTTATTAGCTTGAGGTTAAAGCCTATATTAGTCTTGACCCCCTCAACTACAAATTCCTCCAGGGCCCTATTCATTATCCTGATAGCCTCTTTCCTATCCCTGCCATAGGATATTACCTTAGCAAGCATGGAATCATAAAATGGTAGGACCTCGTAGCCCTGGTATATGGCACTGTCAACCCTGACCCCATAGCCACCTGGTATATTTAGGGCCTGGATCTTGCCCACGCTAGGTAGGAAGCTGTTGTCAGAGTCGTAGGCATTTATCCTACACTCTATGGCATGGCCCCTAATCAGTATATCTTCCTGCTTGTAGGCCAGCCTTTCTCCACAGGCTATTAATACCTGGTCCCTGACTATATCTATGCCGGTAACCATCTCCGTAATAGGGTGTTCTACCTGAATCCTGGTATTCATTTCCATAAAGTAGTAGGACCCATCCTGGTCTAGAAGGTATTCTATAGTACCTACACTGGTATATGAAACCGACTTGGCGGCCCTGACAGAGGTTTCGTATAGCCTATCCAGGGTTTCCTGGTCTACACCCTCTGGTGGCGCCTCTTCTATTACCTTCTGGTGGTTCATCTGCAGGGAACAGTCCCTAGCACCAAGGTGGATGATATTTCCATGTTCATCAGCCATCAGCTGGACCTCTATGTGTCGAGGAGACTTGATATATTTTTCTATGTATACTCCAGAATCACCAAAAGCATTTTGGGCTTCCTTTCTGGCAGAATCAAACTGCCTCTTAAGGTCATCCATATCCTCAACCAGCCTCATACCCTTACCACCACCGCCAGACCTGGCCTTGATGATAACAGGTAGTCCTAGTTTTTCAAGGACCACCCTGGCTTCTTCTAGGCTTTCAACAACCCCATCTGAGCCCTCGACCACAGGTACACCGGCTTCCTTCATCATCCTTTTTGAAACTTCCTTGTCGCCCATCATAGCCATAACCTTGCTAGTAGGACCTATAAACTTGATATTATAGACCTCACACATCCTGGCAAAGCCGTGATTTTCTGACAAGAAGCCAAAGCCTGGATGGATGGCATCTGCTCCAGTTACTAGGGCTGCATTTATAATTTGTATCTTATTTAAGTAGCTATCCTTTACGCTGGCAGGACCTATACATATGGCTTCATCAGCTATGGTAGCATGGAGAGAATCCTTGTCTGCACTTGAAAATACAGCCACACTCTTTATCCCCATGTCCTTTAGGGTCCTGATTATCCTTACTGCAATCTCTCCCCTATTGGCTACTAAAACTTTTTTGATAGGTCTAGCTCCTTCTCTAGTCGCTTTTAAAGACCTAGCAACATCTATTTCCTTCTCTCTAGGTCTAGTCATTTGATCACCTCCAAACCCTATTTAGCCTCAAGGTTTTTAACCTTAAATAAGTCCTGACCAAATTCTATAATCTGGCCATCCTCTACTAAAGCCTCTACAATCTCACACTTAAATGCTGCCCTGATTTCATTCATAAGCTTCATAGATTCTATAATACAGACAACCTCGTCCTTGTTGACCACCTTACCAGGCTGGACAAAGGCCTCATCATCAGGTGATGGCTTTGAATAGAAGGTACCAATCATATTTGACTGGATGGCTTCAAGACCCTGATCTAGCACCGGTTCATTCTTTACTGAAGTTTCCTGATTGATACTTTGCCTATCAATATTATCATCTACAAAACTCCTATTTTTTACTTCATCATATCCATTATCAATCCTATTTAGAGTAGTATTTTGATTATCTAATATATTATTTCTTTTTTTTCCTGTCTTTTCTCCATATATTTCTAGTTCTAACTTTGTGTCCCCACAGCTATAGTCAAGTCTATTTAGGTTATATTCTTGCATTACACCTGCTAGGTCTCTTATAAAATTTATATCCATTATCACACTCCCCTTTTCATATATATTTTGATATACAAACTATCTTTTTCTAATTATAGAAGAGTGAAATATAAAAGTCAAGTTTTTATTTTGAATATCAAAACTTTTTTGCGTGATATCCCTTTCCTTTTTCTGACCTGGCTAGCATTGAATATATTCCTGACCTATTTTAAGCTTTGTCCAGTTACTTTTTATGCTAGATCTGGGCTAGTACTAGCTTAGTCCTCAACATCCCTCAACATATTCCTGATCTTTTCTAGGGCCCTCCTCTTGATATTCCCTACAGATGTAGTTGAACATCCTAGCTGACGAGCCACTTCCTTTTGGGTCTTATCATTTATGTAGATTTCCGTGATAACCAAATTTTCTTTTCCCTCTAGTCTGGATATGGCTTCCATGACTAGCCAATAATTGAATTTGAGATTTTCTTCCTGATTATAGTTCATTAGAACTTTCTGAGAATATTTTTCCATAGATGCAAGGTCTGTATCTAGACATCCATCATTGTCGTACCTATACTGGCAATTCCTACTCTTTACTGCCATAATTCCATATTCCAACCTTGAGGGAGATATATTGGTCTCCCGTGATATTTTTAATATTTTGCTTGAATCAATCTTATCCTCCAATAGGTCCATTTGTCTGGAGCAGATCCTGTAGATAGAATTAGCCTCTCTAGATACACTTATAGACCCGTATTTTCTATATGCATTCTTTATACTATACTTAACATTATTGTTTATATAGGTCTTCACCTTTACCCCTGGTCTAAAATCGAATTTATCTATAGCACAAAGAACGCCCATTACCCCTGTCTGGAATAGGTCGTCATCATCTAGGCCCCGAGCCTTAAAGCTCTTTATCTCATTATCACATGTAACGATTTTCCTTATATAGTCAATCTTACCCAATATAAACTTATTCCTAGCCGACCTATCCCCATTGATAGACCTCATAAGCAAGATCCTGTCATTAAAGTCTTCTATATCAAGAGATTCTAAATCTATATCTTGTCCATTGTATAAGGTCTTATATTCACCATTAGCCACTAATTCTAAAAAATTACCTTCATCTTTTAATTCAAGCACGAAAAAAGCCTCCTTACTATGTAATATTAGATTTAACAATTATGAAAATCATTTTGTATTCTATTATAGTCTATTCACTAAAAAAATAAATCATTTTCACAAAAAAAATATGTATTTTTCAAAATTTTTTGTATATTCATAAAAAAACATAGAAATCCCTATTTTTAGCCAACTAAAAAGACTTAATCCCCTCCATTTTAAAAACATTTTGCCTTTATTTCCTAAAAAAATAGCGTTGATAGGTCCTATTTTTCCTCATCAACGCTAATTATATATATATATATATTGATTTTTCTCCTAGTGCCCAGAATTATATCTTTTTTCTGAGTCACATATATCTTCTATACTGAGCTATATTTTCCTACTAGATTATTTTCTATCCTAACCTATATACTTATATCTCTGCCTACAAGAGTAGCTTTCTTACCTCTTCCCAACTTCCTACCCTAGTAATATTGTCACCCTCGACATCCCTATTGTACATGGCGTCCATAAGTATTACCCTATAGCCTGCCTTATCCAGGTTTACGGCATTGGTTGGGTCATCTTCTATAAAGTAGTCACAGGCCAACTTTTCAGCCATGGCTACCTTACCCTCATTGCCACTGATAGAAAAAATATCAGTATACCTTATGCCCTGCTTGTCTATCCAGGCATTGGTAACATAGGCTATGGCACTGCTCCTGGCAGTTACTATATATACCCTGTCACCCCTGTCATATAGGTCATTGACCAGGTCCTTGACCCCCTCTAGGAGTTCATTCTCCCAGTAAATATCGGTATGGATATGGTCAAAGTCCTTGTACATCTGACTATGCTCTGGACCATAGGTTACATTCCAGTCTATTGATGTATAGTCCTCTATCCCCAGGTTTTTACCAGTCAACTTGTTCAAGTATGGTATAAAGAAGTAGGGACTTGTCATAGTTCCATCTATATCTATACATATATTTCTAGTCATATCTTCCCCCCTCTTAATTTTATATTATCCATATGGCTTTTCTTAGTTTTTTAGGATTTTTAGTTTTTTAGGGTTTTTAGTTTTTTAGCCCTTCTTGGCCTTTTCTAGTCTTTCCTTAACTTTATGCCGCCTAGTCTTTCTGACCCAGGTCTTCAATTAGGGCCAATTTAAAGTCCAAGTAGTCACAGGCTACCAAGTGGTAGGATACACCCTCATGTAGACCCTTGAGACCAGCTTCAAAACTGTCCTTCCCATGCAGGTGACCATATATTACATACCTTGGCTTGTACTTGTTTATTATTTCCATATAGAGAGAGTCTTCAAATTTTTCGTTAGTAGGTGGATAGTGGAGGATTACTATATAGTCCTCGTAACCAGCCTTTTTGGCCCCTTCTAGGGATATTTCTAGCCTCTTGGCCTCCCTCTTGTATATAACCTCATCCTTATCATCGAACTTTATTTCATTAGGACTCAACCAACCCCTTGTCCCACACAGGGCATAGGGTCCTAAGACCTGAAAATTGGTATTCATAAATACCATGTCATCCCCATATAGCTTGTTTAGGCCTGTTGCCGTCGTCCACCAGTAGTCGTGGTTGCCCCTTATAAAGAACTTCTTGCCTGGTAGTCTGTCTATCTGGTCAAGGTCTACCTGGGCATCCTTTAGTTTTGAGGCCCAAGATATGTCTCCCACTACTAGGACCACATCATCATCAGTTACCCTGGCTGACCAGTCCTGAAAAATCTTCATGTCGTGACCCTCCCAGTGGTCTCCAAAGATATTCATAGGCTTGTCCACACTGCCTGATAGGTGGAGGTCTCCTATTGCAAAAATTTTCATCTTGTCTCCTATTATAAATTAACCTTGGTCTTGTTTAAGATTTCATCCAATTCTTCTTTAAGCTCTAGCAGGGATTTTATATTCCTAGACCTAGAAATTTCATTCATCTTCATCCTGTAAAGATAGTAGTTTTCCCCATCACCCAATTCCTTGAGCTTGTTTACCCTGGAGTAGATATCTGTCAATACATATTCCTTTTCTGTAAATAGCTCTTGTGCCTTAATTATTTCTTCTCTTATCTCTCCCATCTCCTGGTCAAGCATAAAGGCGGCATCTGCTGCCCTCTTTAGCCTATAAGCCAATTCATCTGGTATATAGTGGTCGTACTTATACTTTAAAGAGTGTTCTATAGTAGCCCAAAAGTTCATTGAAAGTGTACGGATCTGGATCTCACACTGGACTTCCTTTACCCCGTGTATGGTATTAACTGGATACTTTACTATTAGGTGGTAACTCCTGTAACCACTTTCCTTGGCATTATTGATATAGTCCTTTTCCAGGACTATAGACATGTCATTTCTCTCCTTGATGATATCAACGAGTACATATATATCCTCAACAAACTGACACATTATCCTTATACCGGCCAGGTCTTCTATGTCCTCTATATTGTCTATATCCAGTTTTTTCATCTTGGCAAGGGCTGAAGAGAGCTTCTTTGTCCTTCCAGTTACAAACTCAACCGGGGAATGTTGCTTGGTATCCAAATAGTCATTTCTAACATTTCTAAATTTAATCTTTAGCTCCTCTACTGCATATGAGTAGGGTCTAATTATTTCTAGCCACTGTTCGTATTCCATAAAATCACCCAACTTCCTAACCTTTAATTGAATATGAAACCTATCATATATTTTGCTAGTCTATTACTTGCCGGTTACTTTTTTGCCTGTATTATACTTGCCTTTTGCTTATTTTTACATATTTTTACTTGCTTTTATTTATTATTATTTGCCTTCTTCTAGTCCTTGAGCTTGTAGTAAAGCCTGTTGTCCTCTATAATAAACTCTATTACTTCCTCATCCATGAGGTATGATACTACCGCATTAAGGGCATTCCTATATATCATATAGGCCAAATAGTCAAAGGGTAGCTTGTTCTTCAGGGTTATATATTGCTCTATATCATCCATGGTTGCCTTGTCCTTGACTGCCTCTAAAACTACCCTTATCATCCTCATAAGGGCCTTGTGGTTTTCATTGGCAATTTCGAGCACCTCCTGCTTTGAATAGTTCTTTCTCGAGTGTCCCAAGACACCTATTTCAAAGTCAACCATCCTCAGCCTATCAAGTGACTTCATCTGCTCCTTATAGTCGTGCATGAATAGGAAGTCAAACTTGTCTAGTGAGTTTTTAGTTACCAAGAGGTCTGATATGAAAAATACACCATTGTCTGTAACTATGCCTATAGACCCCTCAGTATGACCACAGCAATTAATCACCTTAAATTTATGGCCACAAAGGTCTAGGACCTGACCTGGATATATGGTTTCGTCAACCAGCCTTATATCTTCATCTGGACCTGGTAGAGCCATGTATTCCTCTAGGGTCTTTACTAGGTACTTGGACCTAGTTCCCCCCATCAGGTAGTCCATATAGTGGTTTGGATTTTCTGCATAGACCCTAGACTGGTAGGATGAATATATCCTAGCATCTGGAAAGGCCTTCTTGATCTGGTAATTGCCACCTATATGATCCTCGTGTTCATGTGTATTTATTATATATCTTACATTTATATTATTTTCCTTAAAAATACCTATAATCTTCTCTTGACGCTTGCCGGCAAGACCTGTATCTATCAGGAGGGCATCATTATTTTCAAACAGGTATACCCCTGTGTTTGTTCCTCCATTAAACATGTAGGTATTTCCCTTTATATTTCTTAGTTTCATTCTTCCACCTACTTTAAACCTAATATATTTTCATATATTTTTCTCACCCTATATATTTTATCATACCTAGTCCCAATTTGCATTATATCTATTTGACATTGTCAAACTTAGCGTGTTATATTTAAGTGTATGTATGTTTTGGAGGTAAAAGCATGAATAGATATACTAAATTTATAAATATGATGGGTAGCTACTACACTAAGGATTTTGAAAAAGAAAAAAAGAATATAGTCAAGGTTAGAGAGGTTAAGGAAGAGACTGTAAGGAAGTTTTTCCTACAGGGTGACTGTGAGGTCCTAGTTGTCTTTGAAGATACTGGTAAGGAAATACTGGTAGATGACTTCTCGCCTGAAGAGGATATCAAGAAATACCTAGGCAAGTCTTTTGTAAAAAAATAGGCATAAAGTAAGACAGAATCTCGGGGGATGAGATTCTGTCTTGGGGAGATTGAGTATTTTAATTTATTATGTTTGTATTATATATCTTCCCAACTTTCTCCCCTTTTAAACACATAAATTAAAAAAAATATTTTTTTTATTTTCCTTCGTCTTGGATTTCGTTCAGGTAGTTATATATTGTATACCTAGATACACCAAGCTGCTCTGCTACATACGGAACACTCTTTTGTATCTTGAATACACCGGCATGTTTAAGGTTTCTGATCAGGTTAATTCTATCGTTCTTATTCATACCGACAATCTTCTTATTCATCTTTTCCAATTCTATATGGAACTTCTGTTCTACTAATTCACCGCTATCAAATACATCAAATTCATCATAGGCTTCATCACCCATAGATAGAAACTTCTTCAACTGTGAGTGGAGTACGGTCAAATCATCACAATCATAATTTATGCAGAAGGATACATTTCTTCCAAAGGCACTTGTAACTATTGTAGAAGACTTTATTTCCTTCTTAATCCTCTTGTTAGCCTTCTTGTAGTTTACATTGTAGCCACCCTTACTCCTTTCTATTAACTCTTCCGACCTTGTTGTAAGGGGGTCGCCCGGCTTTCTCCCTGTCACTTGACCATTATAAATAGATAAAATCGAATTTTCAGGGTCGTCTAAGTCAGATATTACAACTTCACAATTACTCCCAAACATTTCTGATATTATCATGGCCATAGCATCTAAATAGCTCAAAAATGTGTCAAAATTATCCACTTTTCCACTGTAATCACTTATAGTCATTCTAGATTATCCACCTTTCATTTTTCATGTATATTCAAGCCCAATTCCAGTCCTTTAATTATATCATATCTATATTTGTAAAGGAAGATTTGCCTAAAAGTTGACAAAATTCAATTATCTAAAAAATCATAAAAGTCATCATTGCCAGACTCTACAAAGTCAAAGAGTAGATTTTGTTCAAATTCCAAGCTGTCTACCAGCCTTATTTTCTCTCCAAAACTGTCCTTAAATACGCACTCGACAAAGGACCTAGTATCTAGGTCAAAAGTGGCCAGATAAAGGATTTTTTCTGTTAGAAAAATATTAAACATAAGGTCATTGTTAATCAGGTAGACCTGACTGTCAAGGTGGGAATTATCCTGGTAATACTGGGTAAAGAGAATCCCCTTTTCATAAGCCAACTCCTGGATTCCTGGATATATACCCCTAAGCCTACTAGCCAATTTAGACATATCATAGTCATCGTCTATTGGCTGGTAGATATCGACGATTTCCGGCTTAGATATCATATCAAAAACCTCATAGTCATAGATTTCTTCCTTACTCATTACCATAAAGGACCTCAGGCTGTACTTCTTTGGTTTGTCATAGTAAACCAGCCTGTCCTCTTCTACATCATCATGGGCTATATTCACTACTATATTGGCATCATAGTAGCCATCTATATCCTCATATATGGCCCTACAAAGGTACCTATCTTGACTCTTCCTCTCTATATAGTTGTATAGAAGGGCCCCGTTTATCTGGCTGATATGGCTGGCTGCCACTAGCTCACTACCAGAGTAATGTAGGAGACCATCCCAGTCCCTGGCTACAAACCTCATAATCATATAGTTTACAAATTCATATTCTGATTCCATTTCCTTGCATAGGCTATCAAATAAGGCAACTGTATCTACTGATTCCGTATCATATTCATCATAAAAGTCCTGGTATACATCTTCAAAGTCTTCTGGAAGGGGCTTATTGTACCATTCATTCTTTCTCCTATACTTCTTTACTAAATATGCAACCTGGTCCTCTCTAAGGTCTATATTTACCCCACCTAGGCCCCCATATTTTTTCCTATAGAAAAGGTCTCTAGCCTCCTGGTCCATATCCTTCAATATGTAAAGGTCTGATATGCCCAGGCCCTCAGCATCCAGTATAAATACATGAGAAACCAGGCCCTTATCATAGCCAAAGTCAAGAGCCTCCTTCTTATTCCTATTTTCAAGGTCCTCTCCAGACCCCATATCTATATCAAAGCCGTAAAACCATTCAACCATCAGCATCATGGTCCCCATTAGTCGTGTATTAGTGCAAAAAGCTCTTTTAAACTTCTTCATACTGCCTCCTATTATATCTGCATATACTCTATTATAAGGCCTAGGCTATCTTATATCAAATAATTTTGTAAATTGAGGTTTTCATACTTTTTTGGTATAATAACCATATATGAAAGGGGGTAGAAAACATGGCTAATATAGCTGCTTTTTTTGATATAGATGGGACCCTATACAGGGATTCTCTTTTAATAGAGCATTTTAGGAAATTGATCCAGTATGACCTGATTCACAGGAGGGAGTGGTCCGAGCAATTGGAGACAACCTATATGAACTGGGAAAAAAGACAGGGTAACTACGACGACTACCTACATGAAATATCAGACCACTATGTGGAGGCCTTAACAGGTCTGGACAAGTCATCAGTCGACTTTGCCAGTAACCAGGTAATCAAGCTTAAGGCTGACAGGGTCTATAGGTATACCAGGTCTAGGATTAAATGGCACCAGGACCAGGGCCACAAGATTATCTTTATATCTGGCTCACCAGACTTTTTGGTCAGCAGGATGGCTGAAAAATACAAGGCTACTGACTATATAGGTAGCAAGTACTTTGTAGAAGACGGAAAGATGACTGGGGGTGTATCTCCCATGTGGGGGTCGGACAGTAAGGACAAGGCCCTACAGTATTTTATAGACAAGCACTCTATAGACATGTCAAAGTCATATGCCTATGGGGATACAAACGGAGATATCAGCATGCTAAAGAGGGTCGGCTTCCCTATAGCTATAAACCCTTCTAGAGAAATGCTCCACCAATTAAACTTAGATGATGATTTGAAAAAAAATACCCTTGTAATTATTGAAAGAAAGGATGTTATATATCAGGTGCCAACATCTGTCCTTCATATAGAGGATTGTTGCTAATAGTTGATAGAAAGTGAGGTTTCCTATGTACAACAAGAAATTGCTTAAATTTGATGAAGAAAATGACCAGGCAAAAAGCCTAATTGAAGACTTCGATGAAAATTTCGATGATGACTTCGATAGTGATTTTGACCAAGAATTTGATGGAGAAGGTATTAAAATAGTTCTACCAGAGGGTAGCCAGCTAGTGGATGACCTAGAGGATGACCCCTTTGCTGACCCAGAAGACAAGCAAAAAAAGGGCCCAGATATCACTAGCTCTTTAGCTAGGATAGCCGATGCCCTTGAAAGAATCGCTGATGCCTTGGAGAGATAGCTATCTCATCCTTATAAGTTTTGACAGCTTGTCAATATAATAGACTGCAAATTGACTTAGACCCTTGTCATAAATCAAAAAGCATATATTGTAGACCAAGAGTGAAATCGGTATATACTTAGATATTAGGTCATTTATAGCCACAAACTGTCCATATACCAGGTAGACCACTAGAAAGACCAGGTTGGCATAGGCTAGCTTTAACCCTAGCTCTAGCTTAAGTGACCCTATTTTTTCTACCAGGGCCTTTATTAGGGGATAGGTAGAAAAGGTTAGTAGGTAGGTCACAAAGTGGACCTTGTTGCCTATCAGTAAAAAGGCTAAGATGATAGATCCCAAAGTGTAAAGGGCCCCATTCCTTAGACCAAATTCTATTACTACCACTAGGGCAGGTAGGCTGGCTAGAACCAAAAGGGCTATAGTATTTGTAGGTATATAATTGACCAGTATATATATTATTGAATTAAAGGCTAGGAGAAGGCCCATAAGGGCAACTCTCCTAGCCATATTATTTTTATTAGGTCCCGGTGGCCTTGCTTTTATATTTCCATTTTGACCTTGGGGTTCTATTGGTCTAGAGTCCTTATCACCCTCTTGACCCCCAGGTCTTATTTCTTTATAATCCATAAGCTACACCCCCATTAACAGCAAGTGATAAGGTCTCCTCCCATACACTCGCAACAACTGTCTGCACACCATAAAGTATAGCAGGTATCACAGCAATTTCCACCACAGCAACAGCAACCGGAATTATCAAGGTTAGACCTACTCCTATTATAGTAGTCTGCCCTCTGGTTGTAGTTGTTCCTATTGCTTACATAGTTGTCATAGGCATCCCTGTATTCCCTGTTGTTGGGCTCCATAAATTTAGCCCTCTTTATATAGTCCTCGCCCTCTTCATAAAAGCCAAGGTTCATTGCAGCCATGCCCCTTATATAGAACCATTCTGCGTCCCTGTCCTCGAAGTTATTCATAGTATCATAACATCTCCTAAAATCGCCTGTAGCTAATAGGCTCCTTGCATATGAATAATCGTTGTAGCTTGCCATAATGCATCCCTCCAGTATATCTAAACTTACAAAAATTTCCGATTAATTTTTAATAGGTTCTTTGCTAGATAAGTCCTATTCCAACCTATAGATCCTACTAAAAAATAAAGCTAGACCCATATTAACAGGTCTAGCTTAACTTCCCCATAAATGAGCTTAGACATATTATATCACAAAGCTCTTATTATTTATAGTTTTTATCGATTATATTTCCTAGAGTATGCCAAGCAAGTACAGCGCACTTAACTCTAGCTGGCATATTTGATACATTTTCTAAGACAACTGCATCGCCCAAGGCATCTATCAAGTCATCATCTACAGGCACTTCCTTCTTGATCATGCCTATAAACTTCTCTACCAGTTCCTTGGCTTCATGTATATTCTTACCCTTGATCAGGTCTATCATCATAGATGTAGAAGCCCTAGATATAGCGCACCCAACACCTGCAAAGCTTGCATCCTTGATAATATCTCCGTCCATTTCTATCTGTAGGGTAATTTCATCACCACAGCTTGGATTATGGCCTAATTCCTTGTATGTAGGAGCCTCTAGATCCCTCATATTAGCCTTGTTGTTGCTCTCCTGTAGTAGCATATCTGTATATAAACTCTTAAGATCCATATCCCATCACCTTTCTTACTTCCTTAAGCTTGTCTATGAAGAAGTCAATTTCTTCAAATGTATTGTAAACTGCAAAGCTAACCCTACATGTTGAATGCTGCTTTATAAAAGTATGTAATGGCATGGCACAGTGGTGGCCTGTCCTGATTGCTATATCATGAGAATCCAGGACTGTCGACACGTCATGGGCGTGGACATCCTTAACATTGAAGTCTATCAAAGGAGATCTTAGGTAGCTAGGTGTTGAATATATTTCCACGAAGTCTAGCTCGCTCATCTTCTTGTAGGCATAGTCTGTCAAGGCCAATTCATGCTCATGTATATTATCTACACCTACTCTTTCCATAAAGTCTATGGCTGCTCCTAGGGCTATTGCTCCACCAACATTCTGAGTACCCGCTTCAAACTTGGCGGGAACAGGTGCATACGTAGTTTCCTGTTCATATACATATTCGATCATGTCTCCACCATACATAAATGGTGTCATTGATTCTAGTAATTCCATCTTTCCATAAAGAACACCTATACCCATTGGGGCATACATCTTATGACCAGAGAATGATATAAAGTCAACATCCCAGTCCTGAATATCCATTCTTAGGTGTGGCGATAACTGGGCACAGTCGATTGATACCACAGCACCAACCTCATGGGCCAGCCTAGTCACTTCCTTTACATCTATCACTCCACCAACAGTATTTGATGCACCTGCTAGTGAAACTATCTTCGTCTTGTCGCTTAGGACCTTCTTGTACCCTTCCATGTCCAATTCATTCTTGTCATTTAGGTATACATACTTTAGGACTGCTCCTGTTTTCTGGGCTACAAACTGCCATGTAACAAGGTTACTGTGGTGTTCATAGACTGAAATCACTATTTCATCACCAGCCTTCAGCTTGTCTAAACCATAAGAATATGCTACTAGGTTCAAGGCCTCTGTAGTATTTCTTACAAAGATTATCTCATTTTCTGACTTGGCATTTATAAAGTCCTTTACCTTTACTCTTGAATTTTCATATAGGTCAGTTGCCAGCATTCCCAAATAGTGGGCTCCCCTATGAGGGTTGGCATTCTGGTATGAATAGTAGTTGGCAAGGGCATCAATTACGCACTGTGGCTTCTGTGAAGTTGCCCCGTTGTCCAAATAAACTATCTTCCTACCCATCTTGGCTTCGTCAAGATAAGGGAATTCTTTTCTTATTTCATTTACTGTCTGCTTATCCATGGTTTTTACACCTCTCATTTCTTTTATAAAACCAGGCTACTAGCCTTACATTCTTGCTTCTATATGCCCCCAAACATCTTCCCTAAGCTTTTCATCTGGAAGCTTGTGGATAGTTGGAGCAAGCTTAGTTTCAACTATAACCTTCTTCGCCTCTTCTTCATTGATACCCCTACTCATTATATAGAATAGTGTATCCTGGTCTATCTTACCTGCACTGGCTGCGTGTACACCCTCTACATCATCCTCCTGACATAGTAAGACTGGTACTGCTATAGACCTTACCTCATCATCTAGTAGGGTAGCAAATTCCTCTTCGCTACCTGTCGAACCAATTGACCCCCTCTTGAAGTCTATTGTTCCCTTGAAGGTTTTCTTTGCCTTGTCCTTTAGGGCTCCATTTACTAGGATGTTTGAATCAGTTTCCTTACCCATCTGGTTGATGTTGTAGAAGATATCTACCCTATTGTCACCATCAGCAAAGTATACTGCTTCAACATTAGTACTAGACTTGTCACCAATTAGGTTGGCAACATAGTTAGTTACTACATCCTTGGCACCCGCCTCTATCTGAATCAGGTTTACTCTGGCAGATTCCATTACATCTGCTCTTATATCTGTAAGGGCCTTTTCTTCCTCATGAGACCTAGCTACATAGTAGATATTAACTGTAGAGTCCTTTTCTGCCCTTATGTTTATAACCGTATGTCTAGAAGCTCCTGGCCCTGCCATTTCATTTGTATCGAATAGGGCTGAAACCTCCTGGCCCTCTTCTGCCTTTATTTCATGTACTTGGTCCTTGACCTCAGGTAACTCGATTAGGGATTCATTTACCTTTAGCCATCTCCAAGTAAGAAGTGGTAATGTATTTGCTATCATAATTTTCCTCCTAACCTATAGTACCTTCTAATTCAAGATTAATTAGATTGTTCATTTCTACTGCATATTCAAGTGGTAGCTCCTTAGCAATTGGCTCTGCAAAGCCTCTAACTACCATTGATTTTGCCTCAGCTTCACTGATACCTCTTGACATCAAGTAGAAGATTACCTCATCATCTATCCTACCAATCTTGGCTTCATGACCTAGGTCAACGTCCTGAGTCGCTATATCTATTACTGGTATTGTATCTGACCTTGATTCCTGGTCAAGCATTAGGGACTCACAGCTAACTGTTGACTTAGACCCCTTGGCATTCTTTGTAACCTTTACAAGACCCCTGTATATTGCTACACCACCGTCCTTTGATATAGACTTCGAGTTTACTGTAGATGAAGTGTTAGGTGCTGCATGGACTACCTTTGTACCTGTATCTAGGTACTGGCCCTTACCAGCAAATGTGATACCAGTAAATTCAGACCTGGCATTTTCACCCCTCAAGACACTCATCGGATATAGGCAAGATACCTTTGAACCGAATGATCCTGATACCCATTCAATTGCCCCATCCTTCTCTACTATGGCCCTCTTTGTATTAAGGTTGTACATATTTCTTGACCAGTTTTCTATTGTAGAGTACCTAAGTGTAGCACCCTCCTGAACGAATAGCTCAACTGCTCCGGCATGGATATTCACAACATTATACTTAGGTGCTGAACATCCCTCTATAAAGTGACAGTAAGCACCTTCCTCTATAATTATAAGTGTATGCTCGAACTGACCTGCTCCTGGAGCATTTAGTCTGAAATATGACTGTAGAGGCACGTCTACATTTACACCCTTTGGCACATAAACAAATGACCCTCCTGACCATACCGCATAGTGTAGGGCTGCATACTTGTGGTCTGCATTAGATATACACTTCATAAAATACTTCTGAACTATTTCAGGATATTCCCTTACTGCACTTTCAAAGTCAGTATAGATTACACCCTGGTCTAGCAGGTGCTGCTGGATATTGTGGTAAACAACTTCTGAGTCGTACTGGGCTCCAACACCTGATAGATTATTTTCTCTTTCTGCCTCTGGTATACCAAGTAGCTCAAATGTATTTTTGATATCGTCTGGAACCTCATCCCAGTCCTCTACTAGGTCTGCATCTGGCCTGATATATGTAGTTATATCGTCTATATTTACCTCGTCTAAGTTAGGCCCCCATGATGGGTTTTCTAATTCATAGAACTTCTTAAGAGATGCTAGTCTGATGTCAAGCATCCACTGAGGCTCATTTTTTTCCCTACTTATCTGAGTTACTATTTCCTCTGTTAATCCCTTTTCAGTTTTTGACTTAAATTTGAACTCATTTTTTATGTCGTATATACCACGATCCTGTTCTTCTATTTGAGTTCTCTTCTTGTTTTCTCTCTTAGTTTCCATTAGATGAATTCACCTCATCTCTGATCCAACCATAACCTTCTTCTTCGATTCTCTGAATCAATGAGAAGTCGCCTTCTTTAACTATCCTACCATCCATTATTACGTGAACATAATCAGGTATTACATTATGTATGATTTCCTTGTGATGAGTAATTATCAGCAAGGCATTGTCATCATTTTTGAAATTCTTGATACCTTCAGAAACTATCCTTACAGCGTCAACGTCAAGACCTGAGTCAGTTTCGTCTAGCATGGCTAGCTTTGGATTTAGGACCTGCATCTGTAGGATTTCAGTCTTCTTCTTTTCTCCACCTGAGAAACCATAGTTCATATATCTGCCTGCATATTCAGCCTTCATCTGTAGGTCTCTCATCTTCTTAGATAGGTCCATGTTAAACCTCAATACTGATACTGGCTTGCCATCAACTGCAGACTTAGAAGTTCTTATGAAGTTTTCAACACTGATACCAGGTACCTCTATTGGTGACTGGAATGACATAAAGATACCCCTTCTTGCCCTTTCGTCAGCTGCCATTTCTGTAACATCTTCTCCTTCAAAGAAGATCTTTCCAGATGTAATCTCATACTTAGGATTACTCATTATAGTATTAACTAAAGTAGACTTACCAGAGCCGTTTGGCCCCATGATAACATGCGTCTCACCCTTCTTGATTACAAGGTTGACATTCTTTAGTATATCTTTTTCTCCAACCTTAGCGCTAAGATCTTTTATTTCTAATAATATATCGCTCATACTTTCCACTTCCCTTTCACATCAATTAAATTATTTTATAATTTCAAATTCAGTCAATATCCATCGATTATCACCTGAAAATTTTTCATTTGAAATTTTGTACAAGACTATATTACTATGTTTACCCAAAAAAATCAATAATCTTGACTAATTTACTAGGAATTATTTATTTTTTTTTATTTTTTATCTTCCAGCCCCTATATTCATACTTTTGATCTTCATAAATATCCCCAAATTCCCCATAAAAATAAATCATCACAACAACTTTTTTGGCTCTATGTCAGATAACGTTGGTGATAATTTAAATCAATAAATCTATTAAATTATATGATAACATCCTTAGTGAACTTATAGTTATGTATTTTTATACCATCTATACCTTGAATTAAATTTCTTCATCTCACTTATTCTTAGCTTATTTAGCACTATTGTTGACAGCTGATTTATCCACCACAATATTGGCCTTCTGAAATACCTTTTTGGCAAAATCAGTATAGGATGTATATTTATAGTTATATATTCGACCATTTTCCTTACCTTTAAGAGTAGGAATTAAAATACTCAAATAGGTATCTTTGTCTCATCTCTGCCAGGATATCAAAATATTCTTTTTTTGTAAAAATTTAGCGTTGGGAGAGAATTTTTTCTCTCACCAACGCTAAATATTATACAACCAAAAAAGAGATAACTTTCGCTATCTCTTAGAATAAACCGACTTTAACTAATTCAGATCTGTAGGTTTTTATAATCAATATTAATCCACAATCCATTTTCTCATAAACAATCATTGCATATTATAGTTTAATATACTTTTTCTAAAAGAATACCTAATAATTTATGTTCGATTATTATTTGTCGATATTTTATCAGCCAAATTTCCAGTTTGTTTTCTCAAATGATGTGTAACTACTATCACTGTTAGATTTGGATTCAAAAAAGGTTAGACTCTATCCCATCAGAACAACACTTATCTAAATTTGATATCCCTTCATCTATCAAAAGTATTTTTTATTATTGTAAAATGCCTTAACAAATGAAGTTCTCTATATCTGTCTCGATGATAAACTTATGTTATTATTGCTTAGCATTGTATCTTCTCTTTCTGCTAATTCGTTTATTAAAACATCAATTTCGCTTAAATTAATTGATGTTTTGATAAGTTCATCATCATATTCTTTCCCTAAAATTATATTATTTTTCATACTATCATTGAAACTATAGCTTTTTTGATTAATATATATTATGCTGTTTTTATTTTTTTGACAATAATTCTCCATAGTTATTATCATACCAATAAAATTCTCCTATCACATATAACGTAACCTTCCTAAAAATTAACTAAATGATAATATTCTCAGCCAATAAAACCCACTAATGTAATACACTAAAATCTCTTATGAATTTTCAACATCAATTATTATCAATAAATTCATTAATTTGATTCATTAAATCCATATTTAATCCACCATATTCATTTTTTGTTGGGTTATGGTCACTATTGTCTAATAAAATATATTCAACATTTTTATTTGTAATCATTCTTTTTTTGTTATAAATAGAGTTGTTAATTTTTACAACTTTATCATCACTAGATTGAATTATTAGTACAGGTTTATTAAATATATTAATGCTACTAACTGATCCCAAAAAAGACAGGTTCCCAAATTTCAAAAATTCTATAAGTTTTATGGATATTTCTATTGGCCATGTAAAAATAAACGAAATATTTGTTACACTTTTTCTTACAAATTCAGATGGATAATCAAATCCTGAAATGATTACACTGTTATCTATTATATTGGTTTTGAATTGTAACGAAGTCGCTACTGCAAAACCTCCCATACTATGCCCCACTAAAGATACCTTTTTAAAAGTTTCATTTTTTTCAATGTATTCAATGGACAATAAGCAATCCTTCAAAAACTGAGTAAAACCTCCAACTTTTCTTCCCTGACTTCTTCCAGTTCCTCTAACATCATAGCAAAACACAGTATATCCATTTTTCAGCCAAAAAAATATCTCGGATTTAAAGTCTAAATAGGATTCTTCATATCCACAAACTAGTAATATCAAATGTTTCTTTTCTTCATTCTTGGGATAATAAAATGTCCCTACTCTCAAATCACGATCATTAATATCCTCAAATCCCTTAAATCTAACTATTTTTTGATCTATTTCAGAAAATAATTCACCTGTATTTACATAGTCTATTCTTTTGTTAAATATCTTAAAATGTATAATAGTAATAAATATTAAAAATAAAATTACATATACAATAAGAATAATGAAAATTAAATTCAAACAACTCATATCCATTCTCCATGTATTTAATATATTTTATAGATTAAGTGGTGATGTGCTTTTCAATTCTATACTACCTTCTCTTAAAAAATCCTCTATTATTTCACAACAATCAAACATTTCCCATATTTCACCAATTCCATATCTTGTATTTTTTTTATGTTTTAGTAAGTTTATAGTTTCAAGTAAAATAATTGCCGTCATATTATTCCAATCCATTCTTGATTCAAAAGTTACACTCTCTTCAGTAATTCTATTTTTCATATTTGACAGATTACACTGAAATAAAGTAAACACAGAACTATAATATGTTTTTTCTTCTTCAAATAATTCTCCTAAATTAGCAACTACTGTTTCATATGTTTTTACATCTTTCATAAGCATACATTTTGCTTCGATCAATTTAGATATAATTTTTTCACTTTTAAAAGTATTATAAAAATATGCCATATCTATACCCGTACTATTAATACACCTCAAGAAACTTTTATTAATAACTGGCATACAAATAACGTCTCCATATGAATCATTTAATTTTCTTTTCAAATCCCAGTATTCCAATTTTTCTATACTCTTAAATTTGATAAAAGAACGAAAATTACTTCTGTATTCTCCAGATAAATCCAATAATTCGTTTATAGCAGATTTCGACATACTTCCATTTCCTGAAAATATGATTTCACATATTTTAGGATTAAATTTGATGCTAATATATTTAGCTAAAACTTCTGTTAAGCCCGGGTTGCAACCTGCCGAACAAATTATACAGTTATCATTTGTTTCCATAAGTTTTTTAGACATAATATCTGTGTCAACAAAAGATGGATCTACGTAATTAACATCATTTTTTAAACATATATTCATAATATTAGTTTTATCTATTCCAGTGCAATTTACAATCACATCGCATTTAGAACAGAATTTGTCTAATTTTTCTATGTTCTCTGCATCAAAAAATATGTATTCTATGTTATCTTTCTTAATAAAATTCATATGGCTTCTCGATACAGCATAAATATAATTATCTTCCCATTTAGACACTTTTTCCATAAAAAGCGAACCTATATTACCATTGCAACCTAAAACTCCTATATTATACATAAACCTCCTCCTATCTATATTATATTTTCCAGTCCTCTGTTTTACCCCTGATTCTCATATAATCTCTATACAGACCATCTTGGCTCATCAGTTCTGTATGCTTTCCTATTTGAGCAATCTCTCCTTCTTTCAAAACAATTATCTGATCTGCTTCTTCAATTGTTACAATTCTATGAGCAATAATAATTACAGTCTTACCTTTACTCAAATTCGATATTGCTCTTTGAATTAAATATTCGTTTTCAGGATCTATGCTTGATGTTGCTTCATCCAAAATAATAATTGGAGCATCTTTTAGCATTGCCCTTGCTATAGATATTCTTTGTTTTTCTCCGCCAGATAAAAAATCACCACCTTCACCAACAATAGTTTCATATCCATTTGGCAAATTCATTATAAATTCATGACAATGTGACTTCTTCGCTGCATTTATTATTTCTTCCTTACTTACATTCGGATTACCAAATTTTATATTGTTTTCGATTGTATCATTAAACAAATACACCTTTTGAAATACTGTACTTATATTTGAAAGTAAACTTGATAAAGTCAAATCTTTTATATTTACATTTCCAATTTTTATACTCCCACCACTTACATCATAAAAACGAGAAATGAGATTACAAATTGTTGTTTTACCTGACCCTGATGGTCCTATAATAGCTGTTACCGTATTTTTCTTTATCTCAAATGAAACATCCTTTATAATTGGGATTTTATCATATGCAAATCTTACTTTATCAAAAACAATATTATGACTACTCAATTCCATGTCTTTTCCATTGTCATCCAAAAAATCAGCATTTTTTATCTTATCTAAATTATCTAATGTTTTATCTAAAATTTCCAAAACATGAGTTGCAGAATTTATATTTTCCACTGATGAAAACATAATGAAAGAAAATATAAATATTGCAATCATAATAGAGATATCTATTTTATTATTTATAGCCATCATTCCAGCTATTATTACAATACACATTGATGCTAATTTTAATGAAAATAAATGCAAGCAATTAAAAGGTGTATACTCTTTTTCTATTCTCAAATTCACTTTTTTACTACTTAAAATAGCAGCATTAAAATTTTTAAGACTTATATCACCCTTGTTAAAAGCTTTAACAATAGGAAGTCCTATTATAAGTTCCATTGTAGATTCAACTAATCTACTTTGTGCATTAAGATAAAAAAAAGAATTTTTCTCAGAATGTTTACGAAGTAACAATAAACAAAAATACGAAAGTACTACTCCAGAAACTGCTACAACACCCAATTCCCAAGATAAAAAAGAAATACTGATTATCATAACAAGTGCCATTATATAACCGTTAATAACTATGTCTATCATTTTCATCGAATAATTTTCAAAAAAAGACAAATCTGTGGTTACGGCAGTAGTCAATTCTCCCGGATTATTTTCTTGAAAAAATCCCAATGGTACTCTTTTTAATATATCACCAATTTGTACTCGTTCATCAGCTGACATCTCATAACCAATACTATCCTGATTTACAGACTTAAAATAAGCAGTTATATATCTCCCTAAAACCAATCCAATCATTATAGTAGTCACTATGGCTATTTCTTTATTTCCATATGTTGTACTCCCATAATAGTTTCCAAGAACGAGATTAAAAACATATATTGATAGCATTATTGGCATTGCAATAAAAACAGAATTTAAGAAAGATAATATAAACCCTTTTTTTATTCTCGTGCTATATTTTCTAGACCAATTTAATATTCTGACAGTCGTTTTAAACATTGCACTAACCTCCTATATTAGATACGATTGATTTCGATTTGGCTCCTATATGCGATAACCACATATTTTTATATAAATCACATTTTTCAAGAAGTTCATCGTGTGTACCTGTATCAAATATAGTTTTATTTTTTAAAACCACAATTTTATCTGCGTTTTTTATAGTTGATAATCTATGTGCTACAACTATTAAAGTCTTATTTTTTGTCAAAACATTAATAGCACCTTGTATTTTTTCTTCATTATCTGGATCTATAAATGCTGTAGCTTCATCAAGCAATATAATAGGAGCATTTTTCAACATCATTCTCGCTATAGAAATCCTTTGCCTTTGTCCACCTGAAAGCTTACTTCCAAGACTTCCCACATTGGAATTATATCCTTCTTCAAGTTCCATAATAAAATCATGGCAAGCGCAAATCTTTGATACCTCTATAACTTCTTCGTCACTTGCATCAGGATTTCCCATTCGTATATTTTCCATAATACTTTCATTAAATAGAAAGTTATTCTGCGATACATAACCAATTAAATCATTAAGTTGATTTAATGATATATCTTTAACATTTTTTCCACCTATTGTAATTTCCCCACCACAAACATCCCAATATCTTGAAATAAGTTTTATTATTGTGGATTTTCCTGAACCTGATGGTCCAACTATTGCAGTAAAAGAATTTTGAGGTATTTCTATATTTATATTCTCTAGGACACTATTTTCATTATCATAAGAGAAAAAAACATTATTAAACTTTATATTTGTTGTACAAATATGTTCATTATTATCGATAGAAATAAGATTAGGAATACATAGAATCTCATTTATATCTTTTACAGCGTACTCTATACTTTTTAACAGATTGACATAATTTGTAAATTGAGTGAGAGGAATTACTATTCCAAGAGAAAGCATTAGACATATGCAAAATTCAGCAGGTGTCAGTGTTCCGTTTAAATATAGAATCATACCCACAGGTAATGTTCCCAAAAATGTTGATGGCAAAATAGAACTTGCAAAATTCATAATACTCCAAGTTGATTTAAACCAATTCAATGTATGATCTTTGTATAAATTTACTGCATCTTTGTATTTTTTATATGAATTACTATCCTGATTAAAAGTTTTTATAACTTCTATACCACTAATATATTCTACTATTGTAGAATTCATATACTTGTTAGATTTCATTTGAGCTTCATAAAGCTGATTAAAATTACCCATTAGTTTTTTATATGCCATCAAAGCAAAAGGCACTGTAATAAACATCGCAAGAGCCATCTCCCAACTTATGAAGACCATAAATATTGCAATACCTAGTGATAAAAGTAATGCAGCAACACACTCTGGTATGATATGTGCTAGAGGCATCTCAATTGTTTCAACTTTGTCTACAATAATTGACTTATATTCTCCTATTGTCTTTTTTGACGCATTTCCCATAGAAATACTGAGCAATTTTTCACCTAAATTTTCTCTTATATTTCTTAAGATTGTGTAAGCGGATATATGAGATAATATTGTTGATACTCCATGGCAAATATATCTGATAAAATATGCAATAATACCAATCGCTCCATAATACAATACATCTTCTCCAGTTGCTTTTTGTTCTATAAAGACTGCCATAAGTTTATATACTGACCAATAAGGTATAATGCTAAAGAACACTCCTATACTAGCCATAACTACTGATAAAATCAACTTTCCTTTACAATCTGAAGCAAAATCTAATATAGTATTTATCCAGTTTTTGTTGCTCATGTAACTTCTCCACCTCCTTTATCTAAAATTCATAAACTCTATCACATATTTCATTTATAAATTCTATATCGTGTGAAACCACAAAAATATAGTAATTTTTTTCACTCAACTTCTTTAGTTCATTAGACACTGCAAGCATACCTTCATAATCCAATCCTGATGTCGGTTCATCAAAAATAAATATTTTCTTATCAGATAAAATCGCATTTGCAACTACTAACCTTTGTTTTTGTCCACCGGAAAGTATCATAGGATGTGATTTTTTTGACTCAATTAATTTTAGTTCACTCAAAACCTTATCAATTTGTATATTATCACAGTTATTTCCTAAGCAACATTCTTCTACTAAGCTATCTGCAAATAACTGATAATTCACATCTTGCATAACCATTGCAGATAGCCTTTGTCTTTTTTTGCCACTTATAACATCACCATTTAATGTAATTTCTCCTTTTGTTTCTTTATGTAATCCTGCAATACATCGAAGAAGTGTAGTCTTTCCAACACCGTTATTTCCTATAATTCCTAATATTTCTCCAGATCTTATGCTTAGATTTAAATTTTTAAAAACTATTTTTTCTCCATAACAACAAGACAAGTTCTTAATTTTTAACGTATTATCACATATTTCATCATAAGTAAGCATATTTTTTAACTTCGGTACCTCTAAAGTTCTAAGACCCATAGATATTCTTTCTTTATTTTCTAATCTAAAAAACTCATCTCCTGAAAAAGTTCTTTTAATTTCTCCTTGATCAACATAAAATACTCTATCAACCAAATCCTTTAAAAAATAAAGTCTATGTTCACATATAATTACTGTATGTCCTCTTTTCTTTAGCTTTTCTATGATTTTTCCTATTTTTATAATTGTTTTTTTATCAATATTTGCTGTTGGTTCATCTAAAACATACACCTTAGGATTCATTGCATAAATAGAAGCAAATGCAATTATTTGTTTTTGTCCACCCGAAATCGAAAACATATCCCTATTTGTCAAGTCATGGATATTTAATTCATCTACAACTTCCTTATATCTTCTTCTTATTTTTTCCGGTTTCATCCCGTTATTTTCTAAACCAAATACAATTTCTGCATCCGAATTTGTATGAAAAAACTGTGCCTTAGGATTTTGAAAAACGGTTCCAATTAAATTAGCTAGCTCGTGCATTTCAAAATCTTTAGTATTTTCATTATTTATATAAACATCACCTGACATAACTCCTCTTTCAAAAAAACGAGGAATTAAATTATTTATAATCCTACCTATTGTTGTCTTTCCACACCCACTTCTTCCACATAACAAAATACATTTTCCATCCTGTATTTTGATATTTATATCTTGTAATATTTGATTTTCTTTTGAATATGAATATGAAATATTTTTTAATTCAACCATATCTATCCTCCAGTCAATACCTAACACATATAAAAATATAGACAACAGAAGACACTATAAACACTACCGCATCACTTGTCTTAAAATTTATTTCAGCCGCAGAAAATTTTTTTACAGGATTATCTATGCCTCTTACACTTGCTGCCTGAGATAATTCTTCTATATTTAATGTGGCTCTTGTCATTGTAGTAATTATCAGTCCACTTATTTTTTCTAAAACAGACATATTTTTTAGTTTCATAGCATCATATGTTTTATGAAAATCTTCTCTTAATGCCGGAAAATATCTAAGAGTTATTGATAATCCCGTTATTATACTTTCTGGAAAATGAATTTTTCTAAGTGCCGTAATTAACTCATACAAACTTGTAGTTTTAACAAAAACATATCCAAACAATGCTACTGGTAACATCTTTAAAATATAAGTTAATAGAATAGCAAAGGAAATAGCAATTAAACTTGGTAGTTTCGGTAAAACCAAAAATTCTATCAAATAAAGCAACCAATAAGTAAAAATGAATTTGATTGCTATCCTACAATATCCATTACACATTGCATAAACACAGTTCCAAATTAATAGCACAAATAATGCATAAACTGTGGATACATTAAATATCGTAAAGTTTAAGATAAAAAGCAGGGAAATCCCTGCTCTCGGATCTATTTTTAATCTATATTCACGCATCTTATATAATTCCCGCTTTTTTAAAATGTTTATTCATCATTCTTTTCGCAATCAAAGCCCCAACTAACGAACAAATAAAAGTCAAAATAATAACTCCTATCAAAATCGCTGGCGAAGTAAACTTTTCCAAGGCATTTATGTAATCCTGCGACATACCAACCTCTGATATATGAGCAAAAAATGATTCTTTGAACAACCAAATAGGAAGAGGCGATCCTATCATTCCAATTGAAAATAGTGCAAATGATAAAGTATTCCCTATAAAACTTGTATATCTAGTAATTGCTCTAATAATTTCAGCTAATATACAACCTACTGCAAAAGTTGCAAGAATAACTGTTGTAAATTGTCCTGTTGCATAATATATCAAAACTGTAACTGTTCCCATGATTAAAATAGCACCAGCTTTTTGAACTTTGTTGCAAATCATCATGTATGGCACCCCTGTAAATAAAGCTATCAGTGAAGGCATCATAATCCACATAACTGGTATCATTCCAGCTAGCATAAATGCAAAATTTATTACAAAATAAATTGCTGTATAAATGCCTATTGTTATTAAATCTTTTCCTTTTAACTTATTGTTCATCATTATTCTCCTCTGTCATCGTAGTTTTTAATAAAAATTCTTTAATTAATTCTTTTTTTACTTTATGACTTGTAAAAATGCCAAAGCATATATCTTTCCATTGTTTTAATACATTTTCATCAGAAATTCCGTAATCACACATATATTTATCATTTAAAATAACCTCTACATTTCCAATATATGGAGATATACTGGTTTTAAATCCATTTAATGTTTTATTGTGGATATTAAATAATTTTAAAATATATTCATAACTTATTTCTTTGCTTATTTCTTTTTGCACAATTTCAGAGTATAATTTTAATCTTTCATCTCTGTTTTTTTGCAAACTTATATAAGCGGTTATACTATTGTCTAAATATTCTAATAAAATCTTTTCTTCTATTCCTAATAACTTCAGAAATTCTTCTTCTATTATCTCATCTTCCAAATATCCAGCTTCTATAGGACAGCTATCAATTAAAATTACCTTATCAATATTTTTTCCTTTCTTTAATAATTTAGTTGCTATTTCTACAGCAAGAATTCCTCCGGCTTGAAATCCTATTAGTTGTATTTTGCTGTAATTAGATTTTTCTATAAATCCAGCATATAAAGCGGAAATATAAGCTAATAAATTTTCATCTTCTATACCGCAATATGAGGCTTCATTAATTATGGAAAAAGTAGCAATGGTGGAATCATTTTTTTCTACTAACCCATCAAGTATATTTTTTATATTATTAGATGTTCCAAAACTGTCAAATAATACTACTTTTAGTAAATCATGACCTTCATTAAATAGATTTGTTTTATAATCATTATTAATGTTTTCTGATTTGCTTTCATCATTTTTATTGTATACATCTTCATATTCTACAATACTAACTATAGATTCTATGGTAGGGTTTTTTAACATTTCTCTGTATACTTCATCAAATTTCAATTCTTTAACTGTCTCACTTTTATTAAGTATATCAACAATTTCTCTAGATAATTGTGCTAAAAGCAGGGAATCTGCACCACAATTATATAAATCCGTATCAGGAGATATAGCATTTTTACCAAGTATTTTTCCTGCTACATCACATATTTTTTCAATATTTTTATTATGTATATTTTTATCATTAGATTTATAAATATTATCTTTTATATCTAAATCCTCTTCATTGACATTTTCTTTGTTGACTAGTTTATCCTTATCTTCATCATCCCTTATTTCTTTTTTACATATAAATATTTTTATATTGTTAATGTTGTAAGGGTCATCTTCACTTACTAGACTAAATATTCTAGTTAATATATTTTCATTTTCTCCGATTAAAAGCTTTTTCCATTTATATGAATCATAATATATTTCATTCCTATACACTTCTGGCATGAAAAATAGTTGTGTCATCAATATCCATGGCTCATCCACAACTGGCTCTAATATGATTACCCATGAATCTTTCTTCAATACTTCCTCTACACTAGAAATCGTATATTTTATTTTTTTTGCATTCTCTAATACTCCAACTGCTAAAACAATATTTATTTCATCATTAAAAAAACTTTGTTCCATCAAGTTATTATCAATATCAACTTGTTTATACTCAACGTTTTTATAGTTACCAAACTTATTTCGAGCATTTGCTAAAAATGATTTTGCTCTATCTGTGAAAATATATCTATAATCTAAATTTTTCATTTCAAGCATTTTTAAAATCTCTTTTGTTGTGTTTCCTGTACCCGCTCCTAGCTCAAGAATATTTATATTTTTATGAGAATCTAAATCTATTATTTCTTCAATAGCTTTTCTTATGATATTATTGTAATAGTTGCAAAAAATATTATTACCATATATTGATTCTACTATCTTAGAACTCCCTTCAGGAAAAAGTATTGATATTGGTTTGATCTTTCCACTGAAAATATTTATAACATTTTCAGATGTTTTTATTATATAGTCTATAACCTCTGAATTACCTATACTATAATCCCAACTATTTTTTAGTAATTCTATATCAAAGTTAAGCTTAAGTAACTCGTCCCCTTTTTCAGAAACTACATAAAAATCCCCATTATCTTTAATAAATCCAGCTTTGTCTAAATGTTTTTCCCATTTATTTAATATCCAATGATACTCACCAAGTACTACATTTTCTGGAATATTATTAAAATCTTTATAAATTATATCACCTTTAATTTCAATCAAGGTTTTTAACATTGTATGATTTGAAAATAAATTTCTTTCTTCTAAAATTTTTCTCACTTCTCCAGCATCAAATACATTTTTATTATAGAATTTTTTCGAGTGTTCTATAACTCTGTATTTCACTCTATCAAAATCACTCTTATCAGCTAAAACGTCATTCATCTCATTTTCATCGTACATTTCTGTCAGTGTTTTTTTGAAATATTCTAAATCAAAAAAGCAATTTAATAGATTAGAATAGTCTTCTGCAATTGAATTTGATAATTCTTTTGAAAAAGCATCTGCTCTTAAGTCAAAATTAATTATTAGTTCATGATTTACCTCCATTACTTGACAATCCATCAATACTTGAGGAGTTTCACTCAAACCTTCTTTTTGTAAACTAATATATTTATATTCTGAAGCTTTTATTCCTAATGCACTTGTGAAAACAAATGGAAATATAGCATCTCTCCTTTCTACATTTTTCCTAACTTCACGAGTAACTTCCACTCCTGTAAATGTTTCATGCTGCAAATCTTCAATCATTTGCTGTTGTATGTGTTTTAATAAAACATAGAATGGTTGCAGAGATTCCATTCTAAACTCTAAAAGTTCTGTAGATGTAAAATCATTAACAACATCGCTCTTTATATACTCCTTTGGTCTATTCATAGTTGTTAAATTAATGGTAAATTCAGAATTAGAACTCCATCTATTAAGAACAAGAGCTAATATTGTCACCAAGAAAGATGTTTGCGTGACACCAATCTCACTTATATTAGATTTTATCTTCGACCAAGTATTTTCATCTATTCTAAGTTGTATTCTTTCAAAACCATTTTTGACTATTTTATTTTTAATTGGTAATAGTGGAGCGTCAGGCAAAAAAGGAATTCTTCTTTCCCAGAAATCTTTATCCGATAAATACTTAGAACTATGTTTCAGTTTAAGTTGACTCGTTCTTATTTCTTTAAGATCATAAGAATTATCCATAATCGTCTTTCCGTCAAAATAACACTCTTCAAATTCCTTTAATAAAATCCAAATGCTTGCCCAATCTAAAATCAAAAAATCAAATGATAAATGCAATAAACTATTGTCATCTAACTGACTTACACTTATATCGAATAGTGGCCATATATCTGCATTATAACTTTTCCCCTTAAGTTTATCCCTTGTTAATGCAATTTTTTCTTTTATATCTGCACCCTCATTGCATTCGATTTTATAGTAAGCAAATTCCTTCAGTACTTTCTGAGTATTGTTTGATGTAAATATTGAATGTAATGCATCGTGCTTTAGTATTATATCATTCCAAACCTTTTCAGCTCGATCTATATCCAATAGAGGTAATATTACTTCCATATAAACATGACTGGCAACACCACCAAGTTCAAAATGATTTCTTCTACCTAATAAATATGCACTTTGAATTTCTGTTAAAGGTAATTCATCAATATCTAGTGAATATCTAGAAGCACCATCATTTTTATTCAATATATCAATAATAGAAGTTTTATTTATTTTTAAAAATTCTATATCTTCTTCCGAGGGCATACCACAAGTAGATTTGTATTTTAATTTATCTCCCTCAATAAATACTTCAAGACCTTTTCTGTACAACTCTATTAATTTATTCTCTATTTTCATGATTTTTACCTCTATTTTTTTTCAATACAAATAATTTTTGATTGAAATTCTCTAAATAATTTTCATATCCTGGCTCAAATAGAATTAATTCAAACCTTTGATTTTTAAATATTTCCATCCATTGCTCCATTTTTAAAAAAGTGATATTTTTTTTCATACGAACATCATCTGGTTCTGACATCATAAATACTTGAGATATTAAAATTTCTGGAGATTCATCAACTGCTTCTACAATAATCAAGAAGCCGTCATCTTTCAAAAATCCCCTTATATAGCTCAATGTTTTTTCAATATTTTTAGCATTGTTTAGCACTCCTACAGCTATAATAAAGTCTACTTTGCTTTCAATTTGTTTATAAGATGCATAATCATCGATATCTATAATTTTATACTCTATATTTTTATATTCATCAAAATTGCTCTTAGCATTTTCTATAAAATATGGAGATATATCAGTAAATATATACTTTCCATATTTTATATTGTCTATTATTTTTTCTGTTGTAGCTGCTGTTCCTCCACCCAGCTCCAATATTGTTAAATCTTCATTTCCATTAAATTCTTTAATTTTTTTAACTATTAATTCATTCAAATATCTTGCTATTGCTGTTTTTGAATACAAATCTTTGGCAACCACATCACTACCTTCTACAAATAAAATTTCATTTGCATTGATATCTTCCTTTAATAGAGCACTTAACTCTCTCGCATTATTTCTAAAATATTGAAATACATTTATAGGCATAGCATCTTTATTCCATTTACTTTCTAACACATCCCATTTTTTAAGCAAGTCTATTTCATCTATCTTTTCCTTTTTAGAAAAAATATATCCTCTATTTTTTTCTAAGTATTTAAAATCTACCAAATAATTTATCCAACGCACTATAATTTTTTTGTATTTACCTTCAAACATCAAAGCTTCCACTAATGATAACATTGATATCCCTTGTCTAGGTATATGTTTACTCAAATGATAAAACATTGTATCTCTACAAACTGTATTCAACTCATCTACAGATTCTCTTATGCTGTAACATGACACTTCATTTCTCTTAAATTTATCAGGATCAATATATTTATTCCTACATAATGATTTTTGTTTAGGATATCCTAAACTATTCATAATTTTTTGCCATAATATAGAAGTTTCCAATTGGTGTTGAATTTTCATACTATTACTTTGTTTTTTACTTTTGTCCTCAAAAACGAACTCTTTCAAATCGTCCATTATTGCTTCAACCCAAATATTTCTATATACATATGATTTATAATATGTATCTCCCTCATAAAGAATTGATAACCAAGGTTTACTACATCCTTCATTATCATTGCCGTCTAAAAATCTTGGTATAAGATCTATTTTAGGTACATTAGGTGATTGTTCCCATAAAACTGGTCCAAGAGGACTTGATAAAGTTAGCCTACCAGACGCATATCCCACAGTCATAGAAAAAAGCATACGCATATCCGTATCTAAATTTTTCCTACCCATTTCATTAAATGCCTTTATAATAACCTCTGTTTTACCAATATTTATAGATAAAATGTCACAACAAGACTCTTCCCCTATGTATTTATAATTTTCTTTTATTTCTGTAGTATCTTTCAATATTTTTTTTATAATCCCAGATACAGGATAAGAGAGTTGAGTATTTAAATCAATCATAATATAAGATGGTTGATCAATTTTATTTGCGATGCTGACATTTAATAGAAAAGATTTAACTGCTGGCAAATTATTATATAAATTCCCAATGCTGAATTTTTCATTAGTCAAAATACTCATATTATATAATTCTGCTATCTCTCTTGAATGAATTGGTTGTTCAAATATTACATTTACTCCTCTCTTCAATAATTCTTTAGCTATATATATTCCATTACCTCCAAATACAGAAGAACCAACCGCTACACAAGCAAAATCAATATCTTTAGGTAAAGAGTCTATCTCTACAAATAACTTTAATCTATAATATTCCGCACATTTAATAGAACGTTCACTACCATTTGCTAAAATACCAACAATTTCAATATCTTGTATATTTTTTAATGCTTCAATATAAAATTGTCCAAATCTTGTTCCACATATAATAACTTTTTTCATCATAAACTCCCTTCTATAATATTTTCTTTTTCTTTACTGACTAATAGACTTATTTCTCTAATAGAAGGGTTCTTGAATATTTCCAATAAATCTACATTTACTGAAAACATTTCTTGAATCTTATTACTAAGTTGAATCGCTCTCAAAGAATCTCCACCCGCTTCAAAAAATTTACAATCATAATTCTCAATCGAAATATCAAGTATGCTTTCCCAAATATTTTTCATATCTTGCTCTATATAGTTTATTTCAAAAACATCATTTTTAATCGCCTCTTTTTCTTGTTTCTCAATATCTTCATTTGAGAAAATATAATCCGTATATTCTCGTTTCTTAGCAATGGTACTTTCTTTATTAAAAGAGCCATCAGCTATTTCAGTTAAAAATATCACAAATTTTTTGAACATCAAATCTACTTTATCTTCACCCAAAATCTCATCAATACTATCCCAATAAATTTTCAAACCATCATTATATACAAACACCTGGTTATCTAAAAATACTTGAGGAGTTTGACTTAATCCATATACTATTTTTCCTAATCTTTCATCATCATCCCATGAATTTATTCCTATACCACTTGTAAATACTATAGGCATTAATACTAGATTATCTTTTTCTATTTTTCTTAACTCCTTTTGCATTTCTATTCCAGAAAATAACTCATGACTTAAATCTTCTATTAATTGACCTTGAATTTCTCTAAACCTGTCTAATATTTTTTCATGCTTAGAATTATTTATTTCAAGTAAAAGTAAATTAGTAAAGTCACCTAATGTACTATTTGTTTTTCCATTTATTTGTGGTCTATTGAATCTTGTAACATTTATAGTAAAATTCTCATTCAAACTAACTTCTCTTATTGCCTCAGCGTAAGCACCTATTAATAAAGATGTTGTTGTTAAATTATTTTTACTAGCAATATTTTTTAAGGATTTCCATCGCAATGGTTCAATATATGCTTCCCTTCTAGAAAATTTAATTTGTTTAGATGTAGTTTTTGGATAATAATCACTTATTATTGGAGCCTTTAAAAATCCTTCTATACGATTTATCCAATATTCCTTATCAGTAAAATATTTTGGAGTGCTTTTCAATTTATTAATATAATTCACATATTCTCTGAAAGAAATTTCATTAATAGCTTCTTCATATTTCCCATATTTGTATATATTAGACCATTGTTCCAGAATGAAAAACATACTCCATCCATCCAATATTATATTATCAAAACTAATATGAATTATATCCGCTTTATCCTCACGCTTGCTAATTCTTATGTCAAATATAGGCCATTTATCCAGATTAAGCACCTGTTGTGACATAATGTCACGGATAATGAGTTCTGAATCTGCACTAGTCATTATTTTATAATATTCTACCTCTTGCAGTATCTTCTGCTTACCATTTTCAGTTATAATTGCTCGTAACATCGGATGAATTTTTATTAAATAATTCCACGCTTTCTCCAACTTATTTACATCTATATCACTTGATTCTATTTCAAAATAACAATGAGTAGAAACTCCTCCTAAAATCATATCCTTGTTTCTTCCAACATAATAAGCATGTTGAACATCCGTCAAATCAAACTCTTCCTCTGTAATAGTTTCTTCTATCACGCTAATTTTATCCGCAAAACGCTGCTCAGCAATTCTATCTTTAATCACTTGAGCTTGTGCTTCAATAGTAATATTTTCCATTACATCTTTTATACTAAAACTTATTTTGAATTTTTCCTCTATTTTAGCTGATAGTTTTGTTGCAATTAGAGAATCTCCACCATTTGAAAAAAAGCTAGTTCCATACTTTGTATCATATCCAAATATTTCTTTCCATATATCCTTTAAAGTTTCTATTTCTCTATCATCTAAAATCATATCGAAAATATTACTTTGCAATTTTTTGTCCTTATATATTTCCTCTAGTTTTTTCCTATCAACTTTCCCATTTTTATTTTGTGGCATATTTTTGAGTAATACTATATCATCCGGCACCATATATATCGGAACCATATTTCTCATCTTCGCCTTAATAGTCTCAATATCAATAAACTGTATTCTTTTTTCTAATATATATACAATACTTCCTCCAACTGATATTTGCTTACAACAATTAAGATTTGCATCGTAAAAAATACTATTCCATTCATCAACATTAAAAATATTATCATTATATCCGGCAAAATTATTAAGAATACTTGTAGTTATATCTTGAATGCGTATTCGTTCTTTAGGCTCTACAACTATGAGTTTGCCATTATTAGTCAACAAGTTTCTCAACTTTTTCATTGTTTCCTTAATATTAACTGTCCTATGAATTGAATTAAATGCCACTATATAATCCAACTTATTTTCTAGAGATTCAAAATCATTTTTATTTTTAAAATCACCTGATACTTTATTTATTACATTAAGTGTTCTATCAAAATGTAAATGAACACATCTATCAGAAATTTCATCTATTCTTTGACTCAAAAAATCATTCTTTGAATCATAATCTAAAATTATATTTTCTTTATCATTACCATCAACATCAATTTCTATGTAGTTGAATATACATTCCATTACATCTTCATGCCAAGGTAATAATTTACTTAAGCTAATCGGTGATAGTTCCGGATTAGTAGTATAGAAGAAATTTATTGGATTTACTTTCCCTTGTATCATTTCCAACAGATAAGTCTCTAATACTTGTAAATATCTATTTAATTCTATATCCTTTTCTTTTGTTTTTATCACATCATATTTTTCATCATCACACATAAATTTGCTTATGCAATAATTATTGCTATCGTTCCTTTTTATTAGACCTTCTTCACACAAATTATATATCCAAGATTTTATTAGATTTTTCAGTGAATCTATCGGATTGATTTTCTTGATAATATCTTCTAAGGTTATATAACTCTCATCAGAAAATACACCACATTTACGAATAACATTAAAAATTATTCTGTTTACCTTAAAGTTCAATTCATCTATGAAATTAATATATTCATCCTTCTGTTTTTTATATTCTTCAGTCTCCTTTTCAAAATCTGAATTCAATAACATTTGATTACTTTCTTTGCAATCAAATATTTCCGCAAATCCTACAAGTTTATTAACATTTCCATCTTTAACAATTAAAGCGATCGCTTTTTTTATATTTTCAAATACAATTAAAGCATTCTCTATTTCTCCAAGTTCTATTCTATGTCCTTTAACTTTTACCTGAGTATCTTTTCTTCCAAGAAACTCAATAATACCATCATTCCATGTTCTACCATTATCTCCAGTTCTATACCACCTCATCCCATCTTGTTCGAAGTACTTTTTATTCGTTAATTCTTCGTCACCATGATAACCTTTAGCAACACCAACTCCACCGATAAGAAGTTCACCTTTAACATAATTAGGGCAGATCCTACCAAATTCATCCACGACTCTATACACTTGATTTTTCAAAGGTCTACCATATGGAATGGAAATCCAATCTTTCGGTATTTTTCTTGGTACATTCAAATGGTTTGACCAAATAGATGCTTCTGTGGCTCCACCCATAGCGACAACAATAGGATTTATATTTTCATTAATATTATAGAATCTTTCTGGTAAATTTATAGCAATCCAATCCCCTGAAAGCATCACAATTCTAAAAGGTAAGTTTCTATTTTTACCTTCAGCCATAGTAACAATCATATCAAACAAAATCGGCACAGAATCCCATATTGTAACCTTATATTCATCGACTAAATTTAACCATTCATCAGGATTTCTATAATTATCTTCACTTGTTGTAATAACCGTTCCTCCAGCATGAAGTATTCCAAAAATATCATAAACCGACAAATCAAAGTCTATTGCCGACACCATCAGTATTGTATCTTCAGCATTTACATTGTATTTTTCATTTAAATCAATGCAAGTATTAACGGCACTTGTATGCATAATCTCAACACCCTTGGGAACACCTGTTGTTCCAGACGTCATAATAATATACGCACTATCATAAGAGCTAATTTCAACAGGTTGCTTTAATTTAGCCACATTTGCCATAGCCACGTCCAAATCAATAATTTTAACTTCATTTTTATTTAATTTACAATCTATCACTGTCTTTTCATCACTTATAATGCACTTTATTCCGATTTGATCATAAATTTTAGTTCTTCTATCATTTGGCTGAGCAATACCAATTGATACATATGCTGCACCGGTAAATAAAATCCCAAAAATAGCATAAAATTGTCTGCTACCTCTTGGAAGTGTTATTCCTACATAATCTCCCTTCTTAACACCATTTTTACCTAAACAATCCGCAACTTTTAAAGAGATTTCATAAAGTTTATGATATGTTATCTCTTCCTTCGTTTCAGAATCTATAATCGCAACTCTATCTGGATTGAGTTTTACATTTCTGAGAAATCCGTCATATAACGTTTCGCTAGGATATTGAAGTGGTAAAATTCCCTCAACATCCTGCATTCTAATAGACTTTTGCTTTTCAGGTAAAACATCTACTTTCTTTTCCCATTCTTCCTTCTGTGTTAAAGATATGATCAATTCATATAAAGAATCCATCATGTCTTCTAACATTCCTGTTGGAAAAAGTTCATCCACGCTATCCCAGCAAAGAATTAAATCTCCATCTACAATATATGTTTGAAAATCAAGCCAAACTCCTGGTGTTTGAGAAATCATATAAGATACTTTCCCTAAATTTTTTCTTGAAAATTCAGTTTCCAATGGATAATCTATATTACACGCAAAAACCACAGGTGCTATATACACACTTGTACCTTGATTTTTTGATATATCTCTTTGAACCTGAACTCCGCTATACGCACTATGAGATACATTTTCCAAAAAAGTCTTATTTGTTCTTTTTAAAGTATCCAAAAATCTTGCATCACCTACTGTCTCATGCTCTACTAATAAAATATTCGTAAAATCAGCCACCATATCTTTTAGATACTCATTTTCTAAATCTCTATTAAATAGCGGTATATTGATAAAAAACTTATCTTGATTACACCATCTTTCAAGAACAAGAGCATAGGCAGTTAGAAGAACCATAGATGGTGTACTTCGATACGATGCTGCTATATCTTTTATGGTTTCCCATTCACTTTTTTTAATAATTCTCTTTCTTCTTGTAAACTTCGTTTCTTTAATTTGTTCAGGTTGTTTCTTTAATGGTAAATTCGGTCTTTCTATTTCAAAGGAGTTTATTTTTTGTTGCCAAAACTCCTTATCTGCATCATTGATTGATTCACCGATTCCGTTTTGCATATAATCCTTAAACGTATATTCATTCAAATTATCAAGTTCGACTCCTGAATAAAGTTCAGCTAATTCTTTAATCATAATACTCATACTCATTACATCGGACACAAGCAAATCTACATCAAAAAATATCCTTGACTTTCCATCCGAAAATTTTGCCAATGCTACGCCTGCAACTTGCCCTTGATTTACATTTAATTTTCTATGAGATTTCTGTTCTCTAATTTCTACTAATTTCAAATGTAGCATCTCTTCATCAAAATCAGCTAAATCAATAACTTCTATTTCTTGACTGTATGGTTTATCCAATATCTCCTGATGCCCGTCTTTCGTAAATTTTGCCCTAAGCATAGGATGTCTGTATTGAAGCTTATTCCAAGCCTCTTTTAACTTATTCTCATCAATATTTTCTCCATCTATTTCAAGATATGCATGGCAACCCACACCACCTAAAATCTGATCATCTTCTCTTCCGATTAAATAAGAGTACTGGACATCTGTTAAATCAAACTTACTTTCATCACTTTGGATAATTGATGATTCTATATTCTTATCACTTTTCACTCTGGATTTATCAATAAGTTCATACCACTTGGATAAATTCGGTTCTTCCATAAGTTTTGCAAACGAAATTTTTATCCCCGTTTTCTTTAATTTTCCAGACAGTTGCATGACTTGAATAGAACTTAAGCCTTTTTCAATTAAATTTTCATTTTCTGAAACTACTTTCTCTACGAATATACTTGTCAACCAATCCTTTACTAATTCTTTAGCTCTTTCCTTTATAGTATTAAGTTCCATTCCAAAATCCTCCTCTAAAAAGTTTCTTTTAATTTATTTCTATCTATTTTCCCTAGCGCTGTTAGTGGCCACACATCAATATATTTAACTTTATCCGGCAATTTAAAATCCGCTACATTATTGGAAATCAAGAATTTTCTAACTTCTTCCAGTGTAAGCTCCTTATTTCCATTTAAAATAAATACAGCAATAGCTTCTCCTTGCAAGCAATCAGGTATCCCTACAACTTGCACTGAGTTTATATGTTCATGAGTAAGCAAAATTTCTTCTAGTTCTGAAGGTGTTATCTTCTCGCCCGCTCTATTGATGATTTCTTTAATCCTTCCAACAATTTGATAATTTCCATCCTTTAGTTTTCGTGCTTTATCTCCTGTTCTAAAATAACAATCTTCTGTCATGCAAATTTCATTTACTTCAGGAAGATTATAATAACCATAAATAGTATAGGGACCTCTAACGATAAGTTCTCCGTATTCTTCAACATCTACTTCTTTCCCTTTCTCATCTACAATCAGTATTTCATCATGCTCACTAATCGGTTTGCCTTGTGTTTGCCACCTTATTTTATTGTTATCTTCTTTATTTGTTGTCAAAATCAACCCTTCAGCGATTCCGAAAATCTGTTGTAGTTTAACATCAAAAACTTTTTCAATTTTTTCCGCCAACCAAGATTCCAAGACTGAACCTCCGACTTGTATAAGCTCTAAAGAGGAAAGATCATACTCTTCATACTCTAAATAACCCATACAAATATTAGCAATTGCAGGAACAAATCCCGTTATCGTAACCTTTTCCTCTTCGATTAATGGCAAAATTTCATCAGGACTCGTCACATTGCATAAAACCACTTTTCCACCTTTAGCAAAAGTACCCATTATACCTGGACACCCCAAAGGAAAATTATGAGCTATTGGCAAAGAAGCAAGATATACACTTTCCTGGTTTATGTTACACCGTTCCGCCGTTTTCTTTGCAACATAGATATAATCGCAATGTCTTCTTGGAATCAGTTTCGGTATTCCTGTTGTACCACCAGATAATAACAATAATCCTATGCTCCTGTAATCGACATCCGAATATTTATAGAAACAATCATTCTCAATAAGTGACGAAAAATTTTTATATTCTTCACTTTCTCCAAGAATATAAATCTCCAAGTTCGTATTTAATTCAGATTTCATATCCCGAACCATATCCACATATGAAAAACCTAAATATTTATCCTTTGAGATATATGCTACCGCCTCAGACTTTTCTATAATACCCTTTAATTCATTCTTTCGATGTGCAGGCAAACTCATAATCGGAATAATTCCTGTTTTATACATTGCAAAAGATATCACTATAAATTCATAACAATTTGGAAGCTGTAATACAATCTTATCTCCTTTTTTAAAACCTGCTTTAAGTAGTCCATTGGCATACTTATTCGAAAGTTTATCAAGCTCATCATAAGATAAGTTTAATTCTCCATCTACGATCGCTGTTTTATCTTTATACGTTTCCGCACAGTTCGCAACAAATTCTCCCAAGGTCATATGTTCCCAAACATTGTCGTCATAATTTTTTTCTAAATTTTCTTTCAATTCTATATTCATACTTCCTCCTATATGCAAATTGCTCCAAAATATTTCGATGAAATGCTGAATGCTATCAAATCTTTATTACTCCTTTTTACCTTATCTTCAATTTTTATTCTCTGATTGTCGATATAAATAACTTCTATTTCTTTCGGATCTCTTATAAGACCATATCCTTCATATTTTAGGTAGGCTTCTTTTCCTGTCCAATATCTATAAAACATTGATGTATTACTGCCTATATTCTTAATCTCTCTGGATGTAAAGCAATTTTCAAGTATATCTTCAAACGCAAAGCCATCATTCACTTTTTCAATATCTATTCCAAACTCTTTCTTTGAAAAACCAATTACTACAAATCCATCCGTATGTGAAATATTGAATTTCACTCCACTTTTATTTTTAATATATGGTTTATTATATCTATCTCTCAAAACAACTACATTTTCAATTGGAATATCTAGTATCATTTCAAAAGCTTTGTTTAAAAGACTTCTTGAAACCGCAAAATTTATCTTCGCAACTTCCGATTTATATGCATCAAGCTTTTCAAGTTCTTCCTCCTTCAAAAATTTTTTCAAATCTTTTATCATAAATTTACTTGTGTTAGATACGACTAACACCATGTCAAAAAAAATTAGTAACTTACTTATATCAATTAAACTTCGTATTTCTTTTTTGTCTGAAACTTCTAATCTATATATTTTCATTGTAATCAACAAACTCTTTAATCGCATTTATTACACTATTGGGAGATGTATTTACAAACATATGCTTACCTTCGATATATTTATAAGAAAATTCTTTCGTCGTGTAATCCTGCCATTTTAAAAGTTCTTCAACTTCCATTTCTTCATCTATATCACCCATTAAACCTAAAATCTTACTATTCAGTTTTTCCCCTTCTTTATCCTGATAGTCCTCATCAACAATAAAATCGGCTCTTAGTGTCGGTAAAAAAATACCAATCAAATCCTTATTGTCTAATATCTCATTTGGAGTGCCATCATATCTTCTTAGCCCTTCAATAAATCCTGCATCATCTAAATGATAAATCGGGTTCGGCTCTTTATAGCAAGGTGCTCTCCCAGCTGATATGATAATTCCATTTGGATTTGGTAAACCATTTTCTTTAATTTTCAGAGCCAACTCATAAGCAATCTTAGTTCCCATACTATGCCCGAAAAAATAATAAGGTGAGTTAAAATCAAAAGTCATTTTTAAGTCTTCAAACAATGCTTTTACAAGTTCTTCTATGTTGCTAATTGCTTTTTCAGAAAACCTGTTTTCTCTTCCTGGATATTGTGCAACGAAAAATTTTATATTTTCGAATTGTCCTCCCCATTTTCTAAATGCTGATACTCCACCACCTGCAAACGGAAACACAAACAAACTAGCTTTAGTGTTTTCCGTCTCTTTATTAACGTATTCAAACCACATTCCCATCAAAACACCTTCTATCTGATTATTAATATACTACTAGTACTAATATTGTTAGATGCATCTAACGATATTAGTTTAATACTTCTAACATAAAAAGTCAATACATTTACAATATTTTATAGTTATATTTTCTATGCTTAAAAGGCTTTAAGAAACTAAGTTACATATCCTTTATAACCATCAAAATCATAACCACCGGATTAGCCGGTGGTTTGTATTGCCCCTATAAGGGGATTTTGCCAGCAACATCTCAAGGTGTACTGAATTGTTTACCAACCGCACATCTTTTTCTACAAGCCCTAAAGGGCTATTTATTTTTATTTCCTGTGAAAGGATCTATATACTCTTTCAGACTTATCTGGTCCTCTGCTATATCTTCCTGAAGTTGTGTACGTATGTACTCCTCTATTCTTTTCTTATTCTTCCCTACTGTATCTACAAAATAACCTCGACACCAAAAATGTCTATTCCCATATTTTTATTTTTAAATTTGCATGTTTGTCGAAAATCATCAATAAACTTTTCCCTTTAATATATCCAACAATTTGGGACATACTGTTTTTTGGTGGTATCTATACAAGCATATGTATATGATCAGGACAACATTCTGCTTCAATTTTATATATTCCTTTTCTTTCACAGAGAAGCCTTAATATTTTCCCTATGTCTACTCTTATCTTTCCATAAATTACTTTTCTTCTGTACTTTGCTGCAAACACTACGTGCTACTTACAATTCCACGATGTATGTGATAAACTATTCTTATCCATTTTGGATTACCTCCTTGTTTTGATATGTGGTTGGTGACCATATTTATCTTAACATAGGAGGTCTTTTTTCGCTAAAGCTTCCTAACCTCACCGGCATTGCCGATGGTTAATTATTTATCTCTCTATCGTTCGATAAACCGCTGCTAAAGCAATACAAAATAAAGAATATGCACTTTTAAAAATCAATTGCATGTTCTTTATCTTATATCTTGTCTTCAAAATATTTTTTAATTTTATTGAAAGTATCTTTTGATATTATATGTTCAATTTGACAGGCTTCTATTTCAGCTATCTTCTCATCTACACCAATATATTTAAAAACTTGTGTCAAATAGATATGTTTTTCATATAACTCAACTGCTAAAGCCCTACCCTTTGATGTAAATCTAACAATTTTATCATCACCATATTTAATGTAACCCTTTTTTTCAAGATTTCTCAACATATATGTTACAGTTGCTCTCGCCACTCCAAGTTTATCTACTATATCTATATTCCTTACTTCGTCTCGCTCTAAGTATAGAGTATAAATATTTTCCAAATAATTTTGTTCTGCATATTCCTTATGATATATTTTATTCATAAACTCATCTAACTTATCCCTTCTAATTATTCTTTAAATCAACATTCTTATTATTGTTACACTACTTTTTTATACCAAATTTTATCATAATCAATCATAAACATAAAAATTCCGAATACTTCATACCATATATTCGCTAATTCATTATACATGTTTTTTTCTTTTTGAGCAAGCACAGTAAGTGCATATGCACTTACGAAAAAATTGAGATAGCCCTTGCTTTTACATCGGACTATTTTCGTCAATTTTAGCTTGTTGGGAAAATCCCCAAACACCTGTGAAATCAATCTTATTTGTAATTATTATCTTAAATTTTTCCATAAATTTATCCGTATATTATCTCTCTTTCATTGAAATTTTCTTCAAAAAATGATATAATATTTTTGTAATTTGAATAAAAATTTTATCTCTTAACATGAGATTTCTTGACAAAGAAATATAAAAATAAATGAAACCTGTAACTCAAGTTTATACTTGATTTTACAGGTTTTTTCGGTTGCAAAAATTTAGCGTTGGGAGAGAATTTTTTCTCTCACCAACGCTAAATATTATACAACCAAAAAAGCTAGGCTTCCATAATTGCTCTAGCAATCATAGTCACCTAACTCTTTAATACTTATTTATAACGATCATAGGACCGTATTAATCTGCAAGCTAGCCCCTAGTCTATTGGGCTTGCCTCCAAGGCCTGTCTAGGATCCATGTAAATTATACTTGGCTTGGCATCCTTGTCTTCTATACACTCCTTAGTCACTACGACCTTTTCAACATTTTCTAATGATGGTATTTCATACATAGTCTCCATCAAAGAATGTTCTATTATAGACCTCAGACCCCTGGCTCCTGTATTTCTGTCTATAGCCTTCTTGGCTATAGCTGAAAGGGCTTCTGGTTCAAACTCAAGCTTAGTATCATCGTATTCAAATAGCTTTGTATACTGCTTTACTAGAGAGTTCTTAGGCTCAGTCAGGATCCTTACCAACGACTCTTCATCTAATAGGTCTAGGGTAGCTAGGACTGGTATTCTACCTACAAATTCAGGTATCAAACCATACTTCAATAGGTCATCCGGTATTACCTGTGAATATAGTTTACCTATATCCATATCAGTCTTGCTCTCTATCTTGGCACCAAAGCCTAGGACCTTGTCCTTGCCACGCTTTTGAACTATTTTTTCGATACCGTCAAAGGCACCACCTAAGATAAATAGGATATTAGTCGTATCTACCTTTAGGAACTCCTGGTGTGGATGCTTTCTTCCGCCTGATGGTGGAACATTAGCCACAGTTCCCTCTAGTATCTTTAGTAGGGCCTGCTGAACACCTTCACCACTTACATCTCTTGTGATTGATGGGTTGTCAGACTTTCTTGATATCTTGTCAATTTCATCTATATAGATGATACCCCTCTGAGCCTTTTCTATATCGAAATCGGCAGCCTGAACTAACTTTAGGATTATATTTTCAACGTCTTCACCTACATATCCAGCCTCTGTCAATGAAGTTGCATCTGCTATGGCAAATGGTACGTTCAATATCTTGGCTAGGGTCTGGGCAAGTAGGGTCTTACCTGACCCTGTTGGTCCTAACAACAGGATGTTACTCTTCTGAATTTCTATATCCTCTGAAGCTATCTTGTCACCATATATCCTCTTATAATGGTTATAAACAGCAACAGATAGGGCCTTCTTAGCCTTGTTCTGACCAATTACATAGTCATCCAAGATAGCCATTATTTCCTTTGGCTTAGGAAGGTTGCCTTCTACATATTCTTCAGTATCGTCTACTTCTTCTTCGATTATCTCGCTACAAAGACTCACACACTCGTCACAAATGTATACACCAGGTCCAGCTATTATCCTCTTTACCTGGTCCTGGCTCTTGCCACAAAATGAGCACTTGTACTGTTTTTCTTCTTTCTTAGGCACTCTATCACCTCTTTCTATCTATATCTTTCCAATAGGCTAGTCTCTACTTTCAATTACCTGGTCTATTAGACCAAAGGCCTGGGCCTGGTCAGCTGACATGAAATTATCACGTTCAGTATTTTCCTTTACCACATCATATGGTTGACCTGTCCTCTGTGAAAGTATAGTATTTAGCTTTTCCTTAGTGTTTAACAGGAACTTTGTATGAATCTCTACATCAGTTGCCTGACCTCTTGATCCTCCTAGAGGTTGGTGGATCATAATTGTACTGTTTGGTAGGGCATACCTCTTTCCCTTGGCACCTGCTGCCAATAGGAAGGCACCCATTGATGCTGCCATACCTACACAGATTGTACTAACGTCTGGCTTTATATACTGCATAGTATCATAAATCGCCATACCCGCAGTCACACTGCCTCCTGGTGAATTGATGTAAAGGTGTATATCCTTGTCTGGGTCGTCAGCCTCTAAAAATAGGAGCTGGGCAACAACTAGACTGGCTGTAGCATCATTTACTTCATCACCTAGAAATATTATTCTATCCTTTAGAAGTCTCGAGTAGATGTCGTATGATCTTTCTCCTCTTCCGTCTTGCTCTACTACATAAGGTACTAATGCCATAATTTTCCCTCCTTAAATTAACTTTACTGGTCTTAGTATAGTTATCAAATTTCACTTGATAAAGCTATTATTTAAGATAAAGACCACATAGTCATGTGGTCTTTGTCTACATACTTTATTTTATACTATATACCTAAATTTAACCTGTATAATCAGGATTTGACTACTTAAGTACAGCAGCATCTAGTAGCATGTCTACTGTCTTAGTGTTCTTTAATCTAGCAACTATGCCTTCTCTTTCAGCCTCTCCAACTACTTCCTTGATCTTGTCAAGCTCTAGACCATACATGTTAGCCATATTTTCAAGGTCTGCATCTATGTCAGCTTCTGTTACTTCTACATTTTCTAATTCAGCTATCTTTTCGATTACTAGAGTGTTCTTAACTAGAGCCTTAGCTTCGTCCCTTCTGGCTTCTCTGATTTCTTCTAGAGTCTGGCCTGATAGTTCGGCAAACTTTTCTAGAGACCATCCCTGGTAGCTTAGCTGCATATTGATTTCGTTCATCTGGTTGTCAAGCTGGCTTTCTACCATTGAGTTTGGTATGTCAACTTCGACAGTTTCAGCTATCTTTTCAACTACCTTGTTTCTCATTTCATTTTTAGCTTCTTCATCTGCCTTCTTCTGAAGGTTAGCCTTGATGTCGTTCTTTAATTCTTCTAGTGATTCAAATTCAGTTGTGTCCTTAGCGAAGTCATCATCTAGGGCTGGTAATTCCTTAACCTTGATTTCCTTGATCTTTACTTCGAATACTACTGGCTTACCTGCTAGCTCTTCAGCTGGGTAATCTTCTGGGAAAGTAACTTCAACATTTATTTCTTCTCCAGCCTTCTTGCCTACTAGTTGTTCTTCAAAGCCTGGTATAAATGTACCTGAACCCACCTCTAGTGAATAGCCTTCAGATGTTCCACCTTCAAAAGTTTCTCCATCTAATAGTCCCTTGAAGTCTATAACTGCTATATTTCCATTTTCTATTGGACCTTCAGTATCTACCATTCTAGACTGTCTTTCTACTAGGGCCTTTAATTCAGCATCTATCTGGTCTTCAGTTACTTCTGCTTCAACCTTTTCTATTTCTACACCCTTGTAGTTTTCTACTGTTAGCTCTGGTCTAACATCAACATCTACTACAAGTACTAGTGAACCGTCTTCTTTAACATCCTTTATATCTATACTTGGCTGGCTAACAACAAATAGACCTAGCTCGTCTATTGCTGCTGGATATACTTCTGGAAGTAGTATATCTAGGGCATCATTAAAGAATACGCCCTTACCATAGTTCAATTCTATTATCTTTCTTGGAGCCTTACCCTTTCTAAATCCAGCTATATTGTATCTAGACCTAGTCTTCTTGTAAGCCTTGTCTATTGCTTCCTCAAATTCTGCAGCATCTATAGCTATTTCAAAATTCACAGAATATCCTTCTTTTTTAATTAATTCTGGTTTCATAAATAATCCTCCTACACGTCACCTAAATATATTATTGTTTTTTAATTATTCAAATCATAATTTTAAACACAATTCAACCACATAATTATACTATAAAAAAGGTTAAAATACAATGGTTTCCTTAATTATCATGATATGAATAGGTATATTTTCCATTTTCTATGTCCATAACCACATAGGACCCCTTTATACCATCCCTAGGTAGGGATAGGCTTCCAGGATTTATGATTTCAACGCCACCTATGACTTTATTTTCCTTGATATGGGTATGGCCAAAAATCGCTATATTGGCCCCCTTTTCATGGGCATCCTGGGCTAGCAGGTCCAATCCATACTTGACCCTGTGCATGTGGCCATGGACAAGCATAAAGGTTAGGCCTTCTAATTCAAAGACGAGCTCACCATCCGCTATTTCAAAGTCACAGTTCCCCCTGACTGCCATTATCGGCTTAGAGGTCTTGTCCTTTAAGTAAATGGAGTCCTTAAAATTATCCCCGGCATGTATCATCAAATCAATTTCTTGACTTATAAAGGGTACCAATTTGTCCATACTTCGTCTGTCTCCATGAGTATCAGACAAGATTAATATCTTCATTTTTAAACTCCCTTCTCCAACAAGCGGCTCTTCAAAGCCTATATAGTTCTAGATTCTATTATTTCCTTTAGGCTAAGCTTCATTTGAGCAAGGGCCCTAGACCTGTGACTAAAGGAATTCTTAACCTCAGGTGATAACTGGCCAAAAGTTTCTTCATAACCCTCTGGTATGAACATACAGTCATAACCAAAGCCATTTTGACCCCTCTCTTCAAGGGCTATCCTACCCTCTACCTTGCCTCTGGCTAGCATTTCCTTGCCATCAGGAAATACGGTCGCTATTACACATACGAACCTAGCTGTCCTCTTTTCCATAGGTACATCCTTAAGTTCCTCAAACATCTTTATCCTATTTTCTTCGTCTGTAGCATTTTCGCCTGCATACCTGGCTGAATATATACCAGGCCTCTTTCCAAGGGCATCTACTTCAATACCAGAATCATCACCTATGGCTATCTTGCCAGTCATCTTGGATATAGTCCTAGCCTTTATTAGGGCATTGTGTTCAAAGGTCCTACCGTTTTCTATTATCTCTATACCATCAAGGTCAACATCCTTTAGGGACTTTATCTCAAAGTCCATATCTGCCAACATATTCTGGATTTCTTCTAGCTTGTGCATATTACCAGTTGCTATAATGGCCTCTCTTTCGTATTCAGGTCCTATAATCGCATCGGCAACCTCACCAAGAATCCTCCTTTGGATTCTCATAAGCTCCCTATTTCCCTTTTCCGCATATTCAAGTATCTTGTCCATTTCAGCCCTAGTAAAGGGTCTCTCTTCACCAGTACACTGGAGCTCTACAAATTCTCCCTTATTATTCATGATGATATTTGTATCAACCTCAGCATTTGAGTCTTCCTGGTAACAAATATCTAGGCATACCTGGGAATCTACCACACCTACGCTAACTGCTGCCAGCATGCTAGTCACAGGCATAGTCCTTATCAGTCCCTCCTGGTAAAGCTTGTAAAGGGCATCTGCTAAGGCAACAAAGGCTCCTGTAATTGATGCAGTCCTGGTACCACCATCTGCCTGGATGACATCACAGTCTATCCATATAGTTCTTTCACCCAAGTCATCCAGATTAACTACAGACCTGATAGACCTGCCTATCAGTCTCTGTATTTCCTGGCTCCTACCATCGATCCTACCCTTGCTAGAATCTCTCCTTTTCCTAGTTTCTGTAGCTGAAGGTAGCATGGAATACTCTGCGCTTATCCATCCGCGGCCTGTCCCCTTCATAAAACCTGGGACACCCTCTTCCACAGATGCAGTACAGATCACCTTGGTATTTCCTACCTCTATTAGGACAGATCCTGCCGAATGCATAGTATAATTCCTGGTTATCTTGACTGGTCTTAGCTGGTCGTACTGCCTTCCATCCGGTCTTGGCCCACTTGCTTCCTGGCCCAAAACATCGACCTCACCAGCAATTATATTTTCTAGTCCTTGACTAGACTTGACATCTTTGTTACCTTTAATACTTGAATTTGTCACTAAATCCCCTCTTTTCATCTATATTCAGCCTGATTATATAATCAAGCAATTTAATCTATATATAAGGATATCCCCCTAAGCTCAAATAAATCTTAAAAATATCAAGGCCTATACTTGTTCTAATATGGCTGCGACCTCTTCCTTAGTCTGGCAGTTTACTAGGTCCATAAACTTGGCCTCATCTATAACCTTAACACCAAGTGCTAGCGCCTTGTCTAGCTTAGATCCTGCCTCTTCGCCAGCCAAGACAAAGCTTGTAGACTTGCTGACACTTGAAGTAGCCTTGCCAGCCCTTTCTTCTATCAGGGCCTTGGCATCATTCCTCTTCATACTAGGCAGGGTACCTGTAAGGACTATCTTCATGCCTTCAAACACCTTGGCTATACCCTGGTCTTCTTTTACAATAGCCTCCATATTAAGGCCTGCCTGCCTCAACTTTTCCACCGTCAACTTGTTCTTGTCTTCTTGGAAAAACTTAACCACACTGTCTGACATTATCTGGCCAAATTCCTCTATCTGCATAAGGTCCTCTTCACTGGCTTCCATTATCTTGTCCATAGATCCACAAGCATCTACTAGCAGCTTGGCCCCCTTGACTCCTACAAACCTAATCCCAAGCCCATTTATCAACCTCCATAGGTCATTTGACTTGGACTTTTCTATAGATGCCATAAGGTTGGCTACAGATTTTTGTCCCATACGATCTAGACTTACCAATATATCTGGGTCCATATAGTATAGGTCAGCTATATCCTTTATTACCCCCTTGTCTAGAAGGCTTGTAATAATAGACTCACCCATACCCTCTATGTCCATGGCATCCCTGGATACAAAGTGGATAATCCCCCTTCTTATCTGGGCAGGGCATGAAATATTGATACACTTGACAGCTGCTTCCCCTTCTAGTCTGACCGTCTCCTGACCACAAGCTGGACACTCATGAGGCATTTCAAAGACAAGTTCTTGACCAGTCCTATCCTCTTGGGATACCTCTACAACCTGGGGGATGATATCTCCAGCCTTTTGAACTAGGACCATATCCCCTATCCTTATGTCCCTTTCCTTAATGTAGTCTTCATTGTGAAGGGTGGCCCTACCAACCATGGTACCGGCGAGCCTCACTGGCTCTAGGATAGCAGTTGGGGTAATTGTACCGGTCCTGCCCACCTCTACTTCTATATCTAGAAGCTTGGTCTTCTTCCTCTCTGCTGGGAACTTGAAGGCAGTCGCCCACCTTGGACTCTTAGCAGTAAAGCCAAGGACCTCCCTTTGGGCTATGGAGTCAACCTTTATAACCATACCATCTATCTCATATGGTAGGCTGGACCTATTTTCTGTCCAGTACCCTATATATTCTATTACCTCTTCAATATCCTTGCACAGCTTGTATTTTTCATTTACCTTTAGGCCCAGGGACTTCATATAGTCAAAGGACTGGCTGTGCGTTTCTATACCTAAGTCATCTATATTTTCTAGGTTAAAGATAAATATATCTAGAGGTCTCTTAGCTGCCAGCTTAGGGTCAAGCTGTCTTAGAGAGCCTGCTGCTAGGTTCCTTGGATTGGCATATGTCTGGAGGTCATGGTCCTCCTGGTAGGCATTAACAGCCTCAAAATCACTTTTTGATATATAGACCTCACCCCTGGCAACTAGCTTTCTCTTTTCATCTATCTTGATAGGTATACTGGCTATAGTCTTTATATTCTCAGTTACATTTTCTCCTATATAACCATCACCCCTGGTAGCTCCTACCCTCAGATAGCCGTCTTCATAGGTCAAACCTACCGACAAGCCATCTATCTTGGTCTCAACAACGTAGTTTACCTGGCCATTAACCGCTTCTAGACCTCCACGAACCCTCCTGTCAAAGTCTCTTATTTCTTCATTATTGAATACATTGGAAAGACTCAGCATAGGTCTCTCGTGCTGGTACTGGTCAAACTTATCTAGGGCTCTTCCCCCTACCCTCACTGTCGGAGAGTCTTCCTTCTTGTATTGAGGAAAGGCCTCCTCTAGGAGGATCAGACTCTTCATAAGCCTATCATAGTCCATATCACTTATCTCTGGGCTATCTGAATTATAGTACCTGTCACTGTGGTAGTTCAAAATCTCAGTAAGGTCTTTCACCATTAAACTGGCTTCTTCATTTGAAATCAGGTTTTGGGCCAGTCTTTTCTTGACCCCTTCCATATATAAATTTTCATCTATTAGCTTCATTTTTTTACCTACCTATTTATAATCATTAATAGTATATATACTTAAGACTCTAGCTGCTATAATATCCTTTTATATTATAAAAACTTCGCATTATATACTTATACCTAGGTCCAAGCTAGGAGTTCTTTAGGATACATACCGCCTTTTCTATCTATCCCAAAAAATCTCCAGCCATTATATCATCTGCATTTGTAGCAGCCTTCATCCTCTTGCCGTTTACTATATCAACTATTATGCCCTCTTCATCTATCAAGAAAGTTGTTCTTTCTGTACCTAGGAAGGTCTTTCCGTACATTTTCTTTTCCTTCCAAGCCCCATAGGCCTCTATTACCTTTGCATCTGGATCAGATAAAAGTATAAATGGTAGCTCGTGCTTGGCTGCAAAGTTTGTATGAGTCTTAGCGCTATCCTTGCTGATACCTATTACCTCTGCCCCCTTGGCTACTATCTGTGGGTAGTTGTCCCTAAAGTTGCAAGCCTGCTTAGTGCAACCTGGTGTATTGTCCTTTGGATAAAAATACAAGATTACCTTCTTGCCCCTAAACTGACTTAACGTTACTTCATTATTATCCTTGTCCATTAATTTAAAATCTGGTGCCTTATCTCCAATTTTCATATTATTCTCCTTACCTTTCTATATATTTAAATTTTTACTCAAGATATTTGATATATAAATTATAAACCATTATCCTTTAAATATCCATTATATTGGGACTAAAGTTTAAATATATTAAAAAAACCGGCTATATGATCATAATAATCTAGTCATATAGCCGGTATTATATACTATTTATTCAAAAATTTATGTAGAAGATAAATTGAACTAGCCTTGCTGGCAAGTCCCTATTTAAATACTTCCTCAGAATCCATGGCGGCAATCTCTGAGTCATTATAGCCTAGCTTTTTTAGTACATCCTGGGTATCATGACCTATTTCCCTACCCGCATGCCTGTATAATACATCCGCTTCAGAGAATTTAATAGGCATAGCAAACTGGCGAACCTTCTTTTTACCTGCGTCCACCTCTACTATCATCTCTCTAGCCTTTATTTGTGGTTCATGATTGAAGGCCTGGTCAAAGTCTAGGACTGGCTCAATACAAGCATCCAAGTCACCAAATACCTGGTTCCAATGGGCTAGTGGCTTAGACTTGATAATTTCAGTCAACCTAGCCTTTAAAACTCCACCATCGTCTGGAGTAGGTCCTACTTCTAGTAGTTCTAGTAGGCCAACTGACTCAGCTAACTTCTTTAGGAACTTAGGTTCTAGAGATCCAACACTTATGTACTCCTTGTCAGAAGTTTCATATATGTCGTATATACCCTTGCCGTTTAGTTCAAATCCTTCTCTCTCCCTCTTCTTGCCATCCATTAAGAATGATGTACCCTCAAAGGTGTTCATAGGTATTATTGTATCCATCATAGATATGTCTATGTACTGGCCCTTGCCGCTCAACTCCCTGTAATTCACAGCTGCTAGGATACCCACTACTGAATGTAAGGCACCACCTGCTATATCTCCTAACTGTGTACTCATTAGAGATGGTCCCGTAGACTTTCTACCTGCTACAGATAGGAGACCACTTAGGGCCATAAAGTTACAGTCGTGACCCGCCTTGTTCATGGCTGGTCCTGAATTACCATAAGATGAAATAGAGCAGTAGATTAATTTTGGATTAATCTTTGAAAGATCTTCATATGATAGGCCTAGCTTCTTCATTACACCCGGCCTGAATTGCTCAATAACTATGTCGTATTCCATAATCAATTCCTTGATGATTTCTATGGCCTTAGGTGATTTTAGGTTTAAGGAAATGGTTTTCTTGTTCCTGTTAAGCCATAATTGGTTAGCACTCAATCCTATCTCTTCATCAAAAGCCCCCATATTGTAAACTAGGTCTACCTTTGATTTTGAACTTACCTTCAATACTTCAGCACCCATGTCTGCAAGCATTAGAGTTGCATATGGACCTGGCAATAGAGTGGTAAAATCTAGGATTTTAAGATTCGATAAAGCTGTATTATTAGTCATAATAACCCCCCTATAATTATATCTCACTTTTTTTATTATACATCAAATTAGTAGAATTTTAAACACAATAGATAAAAAGATTCAAAAATTACTAAAATTATTGAAAACTTTTAAGATAAAAAGAGGTTGGTATTCGCCAACCTCAAAAAATTAACTCTTATGACTCCTGACCTTCTTCAGACTCCTGGTCCGCTGCTAGGTAGAACTCTTCATATAGGGCTTCACAAACACCTACAGGCTGAGTTTCCTCGAAGAAAGGTGCCTTGTAAGTCTTTATATAAAGAACCACTGGATGGCTAAGCTTGTAAACATCTATTTCAACAAACTTTTCTCCATCCTCTTCCTCTTCCCTATAGTTAAAGACAAATGTACCTATCTGGTACATAGACATGTCATACTTCCTTACGTCAAATTCCTGACCTATGTTCATATTTTCCATAGCTATCCTTCCTATGCTTCAGGCATTTCCCAGTTGTGGTGTACATTCTGTACATCATCATCTTCTTCTAGTACGTCTAGTAGCTTTTCCATAGACTTGATCTGGCCCTCTTCTTCTAGGACACTTGTAGTCTGAGGTATCAACTTAACATCAGCTGCCAAGAACTTGTAGCCCTTTGCTTCTAGACCATCTCTTACTTCATTGAAGTCTTCTGGAGCAGTCAATATTTCATAGCCAACCTCTTCAGCTATAAAGTCTTCTGCACCTAGGTCTAGTGACAATTCCATCAATTCATCTTCATCAGCTTCATCTGCAGCTATAAAGATCTGTCCCTTCCTATCGAACATAAATGATACACAACCTGGAGTTCCTAAGTTACCATTGTTCTTGTCAAAGTAGTATCTTACATTGCCGGCTGTCCTGTTCTTGTTGTCAGTCAAGGTCTCAACGATTATGGCCACACCACCTGGTCCATAACCTTCATAAGTTATTGACTCATAGTTTTCGCCTTCACCGCCACCTACACCCTTTTTGATGGCCCTGTCTATATTATCATTAGGCATGTTGTCTGACTTTGCCTTTACTATGGCTGCCTTTAGAGATGCATTGTATTCTGGATCTCCTCCACCCTCTCTGGCTGCAACTGCAATAGCCCTTGCATGCTTAGTAAACACATTCGATCTTGCTGCGTCCTGCTTATTTTTTCTTCCTTCAATATTATGAATACGACCCATAATTTCACTCCTTATTACTTATTACTTATTTATATATTTAAAACACTTTATACGGATTATCCTCAAACATTATATCACAAATTTTCTTATTCGTTAATATACCTTATTCAAAAATTGGTGGTCTAGCTGCTGGAACCCTCTTGTGCTCACTAACCCTATGTAGCCTCTCTATTATGGCCCTGTCCTTTTCAGGGACCTGGTCAGCTTTGCCTTCAATAATCATATCTATGTACTTGTAGCTAGTTCCCATTTCACTCTCATCTGTCTGGCCTTCCCATAGGCCTGCTGATGGGGCCTTATTGATCAAGTCTTCATGGATACCCAATTCCTTGGCCCATTCAAATACCTCACCCTTTGTAAGGTTGGCAATTGGTAGGAAGTCAACTCCACCATCACCATGCTTTGTAAAGTAGCCTGTATGGATTTCAGCTGCATTATCAGTTCCTGCAACTAGGTAACCTAGGTTATTTGCTACTGTATAGACTGTAGACATCCTAATCCTGGCCCTAAGGTTGGCATCAGTCATCTTTAATGACTCTTCCCTAAATAGGCCCTTGTCCTTTAACTTGTCAGTTACCATATTTAGTATTTCAATCTGTGGCTGGTCTAGGTCAAATTCTAGGTATTCAATGCCACATCCGTCTATTACCTTCATGCCATCAATCTTGTCCTGGGGATTACTCTTGATATTCATTATTACACCCATGGAATTGTCAGGAAAGGCTTCCTTGATTAGGTAGGCAACTATAGCTGAATCAATACCACCTGATACACCTACTACTACTCCCTTACAATGAGCTTCCTCAACCTTTGCCCTTATCCACTCTACAGTTTTGTCAATCTGCTGCCTTCTAGTTAACATAAAATCCTCCAATTAATTTAGTCATATTTTTATACTTGCAAATTTATAGCTATAAAATTTTTCCATCCTTCACAGACTGGTAAAAGCTTCCTCTCTCCTCTATTTGGCCCTGGCCACTAGTCAATTCTACGAACAGGGCCTTGAGGTCTCCTAACCTGTCTTCTTCACAGTTAATTATAATGTTTACACTATCTGTATACTCTATATCCTTTACGTGGTAGCCCCTGTTGGCCAGCTCATTTTGGGCCTTGCCCAATAATGTGTAGTCCAAGCCGATAGCCACTTCAATAAAGGGCATTTTCTCAACTATCTGACCTGCATCAAGGCCTATCTTTGCAGTCTTCGTGTAGGCACGAACTAGGCCTCCTGCCCCCAGCTTGGTTCCGCCAAAATAACGGGTACCTACTACTACAACATTGCATAGGCCTTCCTTTTTTATAACCTCTAGTGTAGGTATTCCGGCAGTTCCTTGGGGTTCGCCATCATCACTGTATCTCTGTATATTCATATTTTGTCCAATCACATAGGCCCAAACATTGTGTGTAGCATCCTTGTGTTTGGTGCTAATTTCGGCTATAAAAGCCCTCGCTTCCTCTTCACTTTCAACCGGCTTGGCATAACCGATGAAAAGGGACTTTTCTATTGTCACCTGGTCTGTACCATAGTCGTGTATCGTCCTGTATGTATCCACCAAAACACCCCTTTCACTCAATATTCTTATTATACCACATATAAGTGATTTTTTTTGACAAAGTGGCTGATTATCTGTCAAGTAATGCATTTCTAGAAAATATTTCTAAATCAAATCGTTGAATATTTCGGAATATTTTAAAAATTTTATAAAGAATTTCTATCAATAAAAAGGAAATCGTATACTTTTATAGAATAAGATTATAATATAATTTTTAGGCCCTGGTAGTACTAGTTCTCACCAGGCCTAGAAATCATTAAGGAGGGGACAAACTTGGTAATAGGATGGGATAATGTCGACAACCTTGAGGATTACTTTATAACTTATCTCCTTTATAGAGACTCGCTAACTGTACCTCAGATAGCAAGAGTAAGGAAAATGTCACAAGATGAGGTCAACCTACAGCTGATCGCTGCCAAGACTGAAATTCGTAAGTCAAAACAGGAAAGCAAAAAGGGTAGTGACTGCGATGTAATCATGGACTACCTTACCTTGACTAAGGAAGAGCGCCTTGAGTTTTTGGAAAATTTATCTGATAATGATAAAAATGCTTTTAAAAGACAGGTCTATAAAGGTATCTTAAAGCTTAATAATGTTGATGATTTGATGGTTCTAGTCTGGACCGTTGGAGAATTTAGGGATGACAGGTTTTTAAATATCCTCTATCCCCTAACTCAAAAAGGTCACTCAAATCTTAGGAGGATAGCCTACTCAGCCATAGGTAAAATTGGCAGCTCGACTAGTGCCTCTGTTATAGAGATGGGACTTATGGATGACAATCCTCAAATCAGACAGTATTGTGCAAAATTCTTAGGAGATATCGGAAATAGGAACAGTATAAAAGTCTTAGAAAATGTTATTAAAAACAAGACAGATTTTGAAAAGGAATACGTGATTAGGGCCTGTGTCCTTTCTTTGGACAAACTATATTTCAAGTACAAAATCAAATAATAGCCACGTAGATGCGTGGTACAGTAATATTACTTATTAAACTGGAGGGATTCAAAATGATAGTGAGACGTTGTTCTGGTGGTGTTGTTTTTTACGCAAATAAGGTTCTACTAGTTGAGAATGATAAGGGCGAATGGACTTTACCTAAGGGTAAGATTATTGGCGATGGTTTACCTCATGAAAGTGCAATTGATAGGGTAAAATTTGAGACTGGTGTTGATGCTAAAATACTTGATATAGCTGGTGATACTATATATGAATTTTTCTCAAGGAGTAGAAACCAGAGAGTATGCAATGCAATTATGTGGTATGTTATGGAATCTCCTAAGCCTGATGTTGCCTTAACTGGTGAATTTATGGGCGGTGGCTTCTATAAGGTATCCGAAGCACTAGAAATGTTGACACATAGCAAAGAAAAATCTCTAGTGGATGTTTCTTATAAGAAGTATAAGAACTATAAGAAAAACGACGAAAAATAATACTTCATATATTTGTATATCTTCACTTGCTTGAAGATAAGGGGAGTACTTATATACAACTCTAAATATAGGGACTGACTTATTATATAGCTAGTCACCTTTAAGGGCATTACACCTGACGTTTGATCGTGTAGTGCCCTTTGACTTTGTTTGACTATTCTTTCATAAGTAAAGAAAATGAGACCAAACTATATAGCTTGACCTCATTTCTTCTTATCTCTATGGATATTACTAATTCATTTTTCTATTCAAATTGTATCTAACATCGTACTCTTTGTCTAAGTCTTTTCTCAAATCAAGATTTAACTCTAGTTCAAGAGCAAAGAAGGTATCATCCTCAAACATATTGCCGAACTTCTCTACGGCTATCCTCTGCTTGGCTTCAAAAACTTTCTTTCTTTCAATGCTTGAAAAATTCATTTCTCGAATCTGTTTAGTCTTATCTTTCATAATGGATCTCCTTAGATTGGATTTTTTACACTACCTTTCCATTATACCTTTAATATAAATTTTTTCAAGCCTTTTTTATAAGTATTTGAAGTATTTTATATAAATAGGTTTGAATTTCCCTCTTAAATACCTGCCAGACACCTATTCACGGCCTACTTCTTTATTACATCTGAGTTATCTGTACAAGCAATCCCCAGACCACCAAGGCTATCAGCATTTGACTCCTTATTTACATTTAGCTTTAACTGTGAATATGAGCTAAAACCTCCATCAAGGTTAATTGGATTAAATCCATTCTGAGTAAGGATTCTAGTAGATAGGTAACCTCTTAATCCCACCTGACAAGTTACATATACTTCCTTGTCTTTAGGTATCTCATCTAGTCTGTCTCTCAATTCATCTAGTGGTATATTTATAGCCCCCTCTATTGTTCCAAGCTCATACTCTTCTGGTGTTCTAACATCTATTAGGAAGGCTCCCTGGGCAACCAAGTCGTCTATCTTATCAACTGTAACAGTCTTTACTAGGCCATCAAGTATATTTGTGGCTACATAGCCTGCCATATTAACTGGGTCCTTAGCTGATGAGAATGGTGGTGCGTAGGCCAACTCTACATCCTCTAAATCCCTAACTGTTAGTCCACCAGCTATAGCTGTGGCTATTATATCTATTCTCTTTTCAACCCCTGTAAAGCCAACTGCCTGGGCACCCAATATTTTTCCACTTGGTACTTCGAATATAAGCTTAAAGTCTAGTGGCATAGCTGTTGGATAGTAGCCTGCATTTGATAATGGGTGAAGGTGAACTACCTTGTAGTTGTCTATACCCATCTGCCTAAGGTTCTTTTCATTCTTACCTGTTGACGATGCAGTCATATCAAATACCTTGGCAACAGACGTACCCAAGGCACCCTTATATCTTACGTCTATACCGTTTAAAATGTCGGCTAAAATTCTTGCCTGTCTATTAGCTGGAGATGCTAGGGCTATACTTGCTGGCTGACCGTATATCCTATCCTGAGTTTCTATAGCGTCACCAAGGGCATATATATGTGGCTTAGAAGTTTCTAGCTTGTCATTTACCTTTATATGACCCCTAGGTCCCATTTCTAGGCCGGCAGATATTGCCAATTCATTTTCTGGCCTTACACCTATTGAAAGGATAGTTATATCTGTATTTATTTCCCTACCACTCTTTAATACAAGAGTCTTTCCATTATTCTTGAATGAATCTACACCATCTCCCAATACTAGGTCAACTCCGTGATCTATCATATGGGCATGAAGAATCTGGGCCATTTCAAAATCGAATGGAGCCATTACCTGGTCAAGCATTTCTACCAGGTGGACCTTAACTCCTCTTTCAACCAAGTTTTCAGCCATTTCTATTCCTATAAAGCCACCACCTATTACAACAGCTTCCATAGGCTTCTTTTCATCTACAAAGGCCTTGATAGCATCTGTATCCGGTATATTTCTTAGGGTAAATACATTATCAGCATCTGCAAGTCCTGGAATTGGAGGCTTGACTGGATTGGCACCTGGCGAAAGAATCAATTCATCATATGACTCCTTGTATTCTTGTCCTGTCTGCACATTCTTGACTGTAACTTCCTTCTTGTCAGGATCTATAGCAGTAACTTCACTGAAGTTTCTTATATCAAGGTTGAACCTCTTGCTCATACCTTCAACTGTCTGAACCAATAGGGCCTCTCTCTCAGTTATTACCTGGCCTATATAGTATGGTAGGCCACAGTTAGCAAAAGAGATATATTCTCCCCTTTCAAACATTATGATATTTGATGTTTCATCTAGTCTTCTCAATCTAGCCGCTACTGTTGCACCACCTGCAACTCCACCTACAATTAGTATCTTTTTCATAATTAACTCCTCTCAGTTTTTTAGTTGATACTTAAACACAAGTTAGTCCTTGTGGGCTAGGTCTATCTGTCTAAACCTAGCTAATAAATTATTAATCCTTCATAATCCCTACTATCTCAGCTATAAAATCATTGTCTATGGAATAGATAATCTCTGTGCCATTCCTCTCACCCCTGATGATACCTGCTGCCTTTAGCTTGGCCAGGTGCTGTGATACTGTTGACTGGGCAAGTTCTAGACAGACATGCATATTTGAAACATTGCTAGGTCCGTCCTTTATCAAACCCTTGACTATACATAGTCTTGCTGGATGAGATATGGCCTTTAGTAGATTTGCATACTCTACTAAAGACTGGGCATTTACACTTAGTTCATCCATGGATTCACCTCCCATTTATATGAAAATTTTTATATTCTATTTTTTGTATATTTATATATTACAATATTTGAATATAATTTGTCAACTTCTTTATTATTTTTTCTGCCAACTATTCCGACAAATAAAAAATATGCTATAATAATATTATATTGATCAAAAGTGAAAGCAAGTATATGGAGGTTGCAATGAATATAGAAGAAAGAAAATGGGAGATTATGTATGACCAGGAGGCTCTCGAAGCTAGGATTAAAGAGCTTGGCCAGCAATTAAGGAAGGACTACCAGGATAAGAACCCACTCGTTATTTCCCTTTTAAAAGGTAGCTTTATCTTTTGTGCAGACTTAGTGAGGGCAATAGACCTACCTAGGCTAAAAATCAATTTTATGACTACATCAAGCTATGGTGACTCCACAGATTCTAGTGGAAGGGTTAGGGTCCAGTCAGATATTACAATAGACGACCTAAGCCAGTATGATGTTATCCTTCTTGATGACATAGCTGATACAGCCAATACAATGGACTTTGTTTACAAGCATATAGCAAGAAAAAATCCTAAGAGTCTTAAGACATGTGTTCTTTTAGACAAGCCTAGTAGGAGGCAGGTAGAATTTGTACCTGATTATATTGGTTTTACTATAGAGGATAAGTTCGTAGTTGGCTATGGCTTTGATTTTGAAGATATGTATAGGAATGTCCCTTATATATTCAATGTTACTGAGGAATTATTATAGGTTGTATTTTTAAGTCTATTTTACACTTTACACTTAAAACAATAAACCACCCCCAAAGGGTGGTTTATTGTTTAGCATACTTTATGTGTCCAACATAGACATGTACATAAAATTTCAGGGTCAAACTAACTTTCTTACCTTAATATGTATAATGTATGAATTTTATATTGATGAATTCTTCAGAATTTTAGATGACAATATCTTAAATATTATGATCTATATGCTTAGAAATAATAATCACAGTTACAGCAATACAAGCAAAGTTTTCGTAATAGGCAAGTATAGGATAGTAAAAATAAAGTATTATTTGCCTATAATAATATAAAAAACATCTTATATCTAAAATTTTTAATACAAAAGCAAATAGAAATAAATATAGCCTATTTAAATAAGAGTTACTCGAATCCTATTGTTAATCTATTTCCATTAAATATATTAGAATATCTAAATGATATAAGACATTTATATAAAAAGTAATACCAGTGGAAGGATTACATATGATAAAAGACTACATATATCACTTAACAAAGGTATAAAAATACTATTTAAAATCTTACTAAACCTCTAGAGTGTATGTAAATTAGGCATGTATGTGCGCAAGTTAAAATAAGCAGGAATATTTATTTTGTAAAAAATGAGAGTATAGAATTTATGAATATAAATATAATTAGAATTTTAAACACTGTATGCATAAATTTTCTATCGCCAATGTTCAACAATACAGAAAACTTTTATTTAGCCTTTTAAGTATAATATTCAAATAAGTAAGATATTAATGCAATTGGCTATTCTACAACTTTTATAAACAATTTCATTAGTGGTCTAGAATATATTATAAGGGGAATAACTACATATACCACATCTGTATTTTATACAAAACCTCGAATTTTAGTGTTTGGTCGGAATTCAGGCATTGTTACGCACACATATGTAAACATAGTAATTTTTTTATTGCTGAATATAGTCTAATGTAAGCATGTATTTAAAAAAGTTATAAAAAGCTTGAATAAAATTAAAATATATTTTATACTTATTTTAGTATATAAAATACACATTTTATTGTGATATTTCATTAAGAAATGTAATGTTATATGTATTATGGAGGAAAAAAATGAAAATTAAATCAATTTCAGTTGGAGGATTTAGAAACATTAAAAAAACTAAGTTATATTTGGACAATATAACTTCAATTATAGCAGTAAATAACTATGGAAAAACTAACTTGTTAAATGCAATAAAATTTGGGGTTGATTTCATCAACAATTCTGAAGAAATTAGAGAAAGTATGATGAGTTGGAAATCCGGAATACCGTTAAATCCAAAAGTCATGAATGATAATTACGAATTTGAAATAGAATTTGAGGATGAAAATTTAAAAGATTATGAAGACATTAGATATGGATATTCTTTTTCTTGGTATAAAAATGATAATAGTGGGTGTAAAATATTAGATGAGTATATTGATGTTAAATCTAAAGATGCAATTAAATACTCTTCTCTATTAAGGAGAGAGAATGGTAAGTATAGAAAAAATAAAGAAGTAAAATCTATGGCATCAATTAAATTGGATTATAATGTTTTAAGTGTAGATATATTAAGGCATTTCAGAGGTGAGAAAATATCTGACGTGTCAAAATTAATTAAAGGTATTAATATATTGGAATGCGATAGTTTGGATACAAGGCCATATTATGATGAAGTCCCATTTGAGTTTGGAGGAGGTTTTTCATCAGTCCCAAAATTAATTTATAACTTGAAGCAAAAAGATTTTGAACGATATTTAGATTTAACAGAATATTTTTATGAATTATTTCCTGATTTTGAAGAAATTTATGTGGATAGCATTAAAATTAATCCTTCAATTGATATGAATATTAATAATGAAAATTTTAAAGATATACCGTTTAAGATACTGGATGAAATACAGAGAGTAACAATTAAAAGTAAATATATTAATCAACCAATTAGTTTAGACATGATGTCCGCTGGTACAAAAAGAGTGATTTGGTTATTAACAAGTATGATATCTGCAAAATATAATAATTGCTCTATTATTTTTATTGAGGAAATTGAAACAAGTATACATCCAAAATTAATTAAAAACTTATTGAAAATAATATCAGAAATTTCACAAAAAACAGGTATAAAAGTTTTAATGACGAGTCATTCACCTTTAGCTATACAATATTTAAAACCAAAATCATTATATATAGGAAAATCATCAGATTACGGAGATGCAACCTTTAGTAAATTAAAAAAGAGCAAAATAAACCCTATGAATAAGATTGCTAGAGCTAGAGGACTTAGTTTAGGAGAATTAATATTTGATATTTTATCAGATAACTTAAATTCAAATAATGTAATGAAATTAATATTGGAGAATTCAAATGAGTAAATCAGGAATGTTTTTCTTTTGTGAAGGAGATACTGAAGCTGTTTTTTATAAAGCATTGGTTGACTTTCTATGTAAAGATATCACGGATGATTATAGAATATTGAATAATACTTTAGGTGAAGAGTATTACGAACTAAAAATCAATAATAGTTATATAACTATTATTTATAAAAGCATAAATACTATATCTTCAATGACTTCGTCTGCACCGTATTCTAAAGACTATTATGACAAAAATCAAGATATAAAAAATTGGACGATTTTTCTATGTTATGACATGGATGAATACAAAAATGATATTACACAATTTTTTGAAGATGACTGGAGTGTATTTAGAGATGCTCTATCAAAAAATCGTGAAAATGTGGAAATTATCGACTTATGTGCTAGAGCAGAAATTGAAGATCTTATTTTATTAGATATAAATTCTATATGTGATTATTTAAAAGTTAGTAGTATTGATGTGCCCACAAATTCTAAAGGAAAAGGGAAATTAAAATCAATATTTAGAAAAAATAATAAATGTTATCATGAAGGAGTAAGGGCAGCAAAATTAATAAATACTCTAGATTTTAATTTAATAATAAAAAAAGCAGAAATACCCTTAATAAAAGTGAAAGACAGTTTATTAAATCAAGATAATAAGAATTAAATCACTTTTCCCTTTGAGATAACCCCTAATTTGTAATACATTAAATTTAGATAATATACTTACTAGTATATGTACATGATCAGTCATAAGATGACCTTCTAGTATTTATACACTTTTATACGAACATAATAGTTTATACTGACCCCCAAAAGTTAGACCTAAATAATCTAACGATTGGGAGATCGGTTTTTTCATGGCAAAATGTTCTTTTTGAAATTAAGAAAAAAGGTTGTGTAATATTTAGCGTTGGGAGAGTTTTTTCGTCTCTATGTTAAATAACGTTGGTGATAATTTAAACCAATAAAATCTATTAAATTATGCGGCAGCATCCATAGCAAACTGATAGCTATGGATGTTGCCTTTTTGTATCTTATACCTTTCCATTAGCATTATCCTTGCCTTAAAATTCCTAAAACTCCTATATCCGTAGGATACTCTTTTAATTACCTTTATCTTATTATTTTTACCCTCCACCATGGCATTCGTATAGTCATATTTTAATGAGTTAACCACATACTTTCTAAGCTTTTTAAGGGTTTTTATACTCTTCCTAAAACACATCGGTATTTTATCAGTCCTAGTATTTAGAATATCTTCAAGCATAGCCACATCATTATTAGATATACTTAATAGGAAGTTTTGATAAAAATCATAGGCTTCTTTTAAATTAGGAAATTTTCCTAATATGTAGTCTAATATGTCAACTGAACTAGTCATATTTTTAAAGTGTCTATTCTTGTAAAAATATATACTGTTTAACTCCCAGTTCTTTGTAAGTGGTATTTTCCAGTATCTCTTCAGTATTTTATACTCTCTAGACCTGGTATTAAGCTTCTTCATCTCGTTTATTCTTAGCTTGTTTAACTCCCTTGTCAAGAGCTGTACTATGTGGAATTTATCAACTACGATATTGGCATTTGGAAAGACCTTCTTGGCAAGATCAATATATGGCCTATACATGTCTGTAGTCACATATTCTACCCTTTTTCTAACCTTCAAGGGATAGGAATTAAAATACTCAAAGAGGTATCTTTGTCTCCTATCTGCCAGGATATCAAAAATATGACCGCCTTCT
>ERZ772956.61-NODE-61-length-88215-cov-6.387171_pt1 | contig 88215 bp, 81 predicted proteins | sample MGYA00580683_ERZ772956 | MGnify/ENA primary metagenome ERZ772956 (study PRJEB29015, sample SAMEA2738077) | human oral metagenome | biome: human oral; feature: human-associated habitat; material: saliva | place: China | collected 2212 ... | reverse complement strand
CATAGTTGTTACTTGTTTAGTTATTAATAATTATGTTGAACATTTACAAAAAAAACTTATACTACTGTTCATAATACTTACACTACATATAGTATTACAAACATTTCTTGTTCTCTACTTTGTAGTTCTTCTACTACTTCTTGTACTTTTGATTTAGAACATACTACTCCTTTTGTTTCCATTGTAGGTGTTAAACCCATACAAAGACAATCTGTTATATCTTGTACATCTATTAATGATGTTACTATCCATATAATAGGTCTTTTTCTATTCATAATTATTTATCGTTTAGTTATTAATTATTGTACTGAACACTTACAAGAAAGTGTTACTCGGCTTACAAGTGCACGACTTGTCGAACACTTAATTGAAGTTCGATGTAGCTTGTAAGTCCGAAATTTGTTTTGTTTAGTATGAGCAAGATATGTTTTGTTTGGTGTGAGAACGAAGAGCAAACTTGTTGATGAAACAAGTTCTGCTTTTGATGAAAAGAAAAGAGCAAGCAGAGATTTCTCTCCACTTGCTCCAATCTTTCGAGTAACTAAATGCCCATCATCGACTCTGCGAGCTTTTCGAGCATCTTGTTCGCCTTGTCGCTCATCTTGATGTTGATGAGATGGTTGATGATAGTGTCGTGGTCAAACACAGACACGTTATCAGCATTACTTGACCAAGGATTGTGGTACTCTTGTCCACTAACGACATCTTCTTGAAGAATGTCAATAGTAGCACCACTAAGAAGAACACTAAGTGCTTTAGGGTTTGCAAGAATGTGATTAACAGCGAATGAAGCATTCTCATCATCTCTAAGCTGAGCAGCAATAGAGAACAATGAAATAAATACAACATTGCGTTCACCTTCAACAAATGTTCCATCATCTTGTCCAACATAACCTCTGACAGGCTTGTCAAGACTAAGTGAAACACTAATGTAATTATCCTTAGGATTAAGGTTCACACCATTTACCTTGAGGTTCTTTACACTCTTTGCACCATTCTTCACTAACTGCTCAATAACTTGTTTCTTTTCCATAATAAATAATGTTTAATAATTAATAAAATGAATAGTATCAAGTCTTTCTCAATACCAAAATTTGTTTTGTTTAGAATAAGTAGTACAAACATCAATAGTAGCACTAAGACTACTATCAATATTAAGTTCATATTAGTAATATTGTCTTTGTCAATTTAAGACTAATATTACTATTAACTACTCCATCAGCATGAAATATAGTACTAAGTATATCATCGTCGTTGTTAAAATCACGAAGTAAAGTACTAAAATCATATCCTTTTGCATTAAGAATATAATCATAAAGATTATATCTATCATACATAGTCAGAGTGCTAATAGTACCAACAGAATACACGTTAGTATCTTCTGTCAGTGTAGCAATATAAACTACCTTATTCATCATAACAAGGTGTTTTATCGCAAAGAACTCTAATAATATTAATAAGAGTACGAACAGTACTCTCATAGTGCTCAATACAAATAGCAGTAGTGTAAACAGAAGATACTGCATAAAGAGCAACAATAGGATAATCTATCGCAAGTACAAACCCTGCAATAGAACCAATAGCAGCAGCTATCATAGGAATAGCTGCAATAAATCTAATAATATACTTCATAAGTGTAAGTTTGAATGTTAATACCAGACTTTGTTCTGTTTAGATTGAGGATTTTGTTCGGTTTAGTTTGAGGTAGAAGTTCCAAGACAAGGTGGGGGACTTTGAAGACGATTAATTAAGGGAGGGGCTTAAAGTGCAATGGCACACATTCTTATTTATAAAGTACCATTATCTATATACTTGTTTATAAAAACACATTCACCTCTACTATTTCTTTATATTGTTTAATATATTTTTCATTACTTCCTTTCACAATATTAAGTTCATTTTTATTTTCTATAGTATCAGTCTTTACAATAGTATTTTCTGTATTATATGTTTCATAATATATTTAATTATAAGTATTAGTAATACAAAAGCATCATTAATGTCACATATTACAATTCTTTCAAGGTTAATATTATTATAAATTTAATCAGCATTACTTTCAGACATTAAATAAACAATATTAATTTCACTACTTTCAATATTATCTTCAACATCTTTTTAATGATATTCTTCGGCACTTCTTTCACTACTACTATCGTATGTTGTTCCAAGTTGTAGAATGTTATTCGTGTGTTATAAAGTGTAAGAGTATGTTTTTCATATTAAAATTCTCTTATATTGCTATTAATACTATCATTTAGTCAAACACTTGGATGGATAGCTCCCCCGTAAAAGCCATGTAATGCTTTGTCTAATCTTATCTGGAACATAAGCAAGAGCATTTCTTTCTCTTATTGTACCAATAAGAGAAAATTCAATAGAACAACAAGCTATAACACTATTCAACTCAGGACAACATTCTACAACACTCTCAAACATACGATAAAAATTAAGGCTACTACTTTCACAAGCAGTAGCCTCAACCATTTACATAAGCAGTAAATGTAGCACATTATCCGAATGTTTGAAAATTAACAATTAAATGTATAAGACGAACGTACATTAAAAATATATAACCAAGAATAGGACGGTTCACATAAGGACACAATTCGGTCTTGATTATTAGAGTACCTGCTTGAAAAATAGAAAAATTTTTTATTTTCTGAAATGCTGAAAAACTTTTTATCAAAAGCAGGACATCTAATAAGAGGACGAGTGGTTTCCGTAAGAGGTAGAGTTTTACACTATTACCAAAAGTATCTCCGTTATCAAAACGACAACTACGTTGGGTAAGTAATATAGACCCTCAAACAGTATCAGGCTAAATCTGTTAGTTAATATATCTTGCGTCACTTAAACGTTCAGTATATAGAAACATAACTTAAAAACCATCTGTAATGCTTATACGAGTTTTATTTCGTTTATTACAACTATCAATGTTATTAACTTCATTGTAATATCTTTAGCATTATCGTCCAATAGCCTATCAAGATAAATACCACTATCAGTATGAACATCAGTAACACTATAACATTAACTTTGACACCAAATGTAAGCATTATAATTTATAGTTCCAAGAATTTCACTAATTTTAACTAATGTCTAAACAGATATTAAATTTAACACATTTATTATATAGTTACTTGACTATTTGGAATATATTGTTTATCTTTGCTTTCAGTACTAAGATTAGTATTATATAAATAATATATTATAATAATTAATTAAAGATTTTGATAGTATGAATAGTATTACAGTTAATACCGAAAAAGGTAAAGTAATTCTTAATCTTCCAACAAGTATTGATGAGATTAATCCTGTGTATCTTATAGAAGTTACAGAACATATTAAGGTTGCTCCTGAATATTCTCTTGTAGCTTTAGTTTATAGCACTACTATTAGTCAAGTTCTTAATATGAAGAATGTTCCTGCTAATGTTGCTGTTGTTCCAATGTTTGTAAAAGCAGGTAAAACAGATAGTGAGTTTATTAAAGGAATTAATACTAAAGATATTCTTACTATAACAAGTGGTAATCTTTCTTTAGCTATTCACGTTCCTAATTCTTATAATCAACTTTCGCTTAATAAAGTTTCTGCTCTTTTAGCAGGAGATGATAATGTTCGTAAGACTTCTTTTTCTGATAAGAATATTTATCGTTTTGTTGAGTTTAAGTTAGTTCCTAATTGTAATATTAATGCAGTTATTGGAGTACATAATCCAATTAAAGCTGATTATATTACTGAGGTTAGTGATACAGAGAACTAATCACATTGCTTTTACGGGGGAGGTATCGTGCCTCTCCCTATAGTTTAATTTAATAGTGAAACAATGGTTAGAGAAATTAAATTTCCAAATGGTGGTTATTCTATTAAAGTAGTTCGTAAAGAAGATATTATAAACACTATTGATGTGAATATCACAGATAAAGAAGTTGCTCTTGCGCTTATTGAACAATTAGAAACTGATGCTGCTAACTTTATTAATAGTGGACGTTGGACTGGAATACCTAATTTAGGTAGTATTAGAGTACCTGCTGATAAAGTTATTCTTATACAACAAAGAGCTGAGGGTCTTCTTGATGAAGCAAAAGAACTTCTAAAAGGTAATGAATATATCTTATTTAGAAATCAACTTGCTGCTGAGAATAAGAACAAAGCTAAGAATAATAGATATTATAAGTATATATGTAGTATTGCAGCTAATCATAATAGAAGATTATATCGTAGACTTTGTAATACTTATAATAGTAACTATGCACAACTAAAGTTATACTTTGGTCATACTGCAGAAGTTGTTTCATCAGATAACTAAGTTGATTATGAGCAATCCTAATAAACTCATCATTGATAATCTTATCAATCTTGATGATACAGGTATGCCTTGTCCGCCTACTATTAGACAGCTTATTGATAGAGATGTAAAGGAACTTTTTAGAAGAGATAATTCTAAGGATAAACATAGGTATATGGCTGAATGCGTTATCATATATTATCTTGGTGACCCAAAATCTCCTGCAAGACAAGCTGGACTTAGTGAAGCTGAGGCTCTTAAAATGGCTATTGAACAAGCAGGTCTTAGACCTGATTATATACCTGATTCTTTAGTTCTTGCATTAATTAAGAAATATTATCATCAAAATATTACTGAAGCAGGTAAAGTAGTTGAGAATATTCTTCAAGGTATTCATAATATTAATCTTAGTGTTAGTGCTATTAATAGAATACTAAACGAGAAACTCAATTCTAATATTACTCTTGAAGATTTACCTAACATTCTTGTTATGGTAGATAGTGTTAATAAAAAAGCAAGTGAAGTTCCATCTATTCTAAAAAAACTTGAAGAGGCTAAACAAAATCTTTTATATGAGCAACAAACAGAAGTTACTCGTGGTGGTAAATCTCTTCTTAGTTCTATGAATAGTGAAGATTATTAAGATAATATGAAACATCGTACTCCAAAAGTGGCTGTAGTAGATATTAAATATCTTATGCCAAAGTATCAAATAAGTATGAGAGTGAGAGATATTAAAGTTGATTTTCGTAAACTTGAACAACTTAAAAAAGATAAAGTTACTGAAATTAATATTGTAGCTTGTCATTCAGATGCTGTTTCTGTTAATAGAATTAATAATTATGTTACAGAGGCTTTTAATGACCTTCCACAACATCTTAATTTTATTATTAAAATAACATTTGTACTTATTAAAGGAAGAAATGTTGCACGTGCTATGGCAGTTGATATTATTAAACAACGTATAGAGAAACTTACAGAAAATGGTGTCGTTACTACAACGTATGAACTTCCTCCACACGCATATCGTTACAGACGTGTTAAAGTAAGAGTGTAAAACCTATTGCTACTAAAGCTGTTTCTCTTGGTATTATTCCGTTTATTTAATTAAGTTATGGACGAAAGATATTTGAGTAATTTTCTTTATTTTCAAGAAGAAGGTCATAAATATACTGATAGTGCAGGTAATCCTTATGTCAGTGTTACTACTTTAATTCATGACAATTATTGTCCTGAGTTTAATAAGAAATATTGGCTTCATAAGAAAAGTAAGGAACTTGGTATAAGTGAAAAAACTCTTGCTAAACAATGGCAAGATGTTACTGATGAGGCTTGTGCCCGTGGTAGTAAAACACATAATGGTATTGAGAATGCAATTAAAGATGTTAGTATGTTTAAGAATGCTATTCAATATCTTACTAATATTCAAACAGGTCGTTGTGTTACTGTTGCTGATATTCCTCAGATGATTCCTCAACCTCTTGATGTTGATAACTTCAAAGAGGCTACTAATAATAAATATCCTGAGATTTATAGAGTGTTTGACCACTATACTAAATTAGGATATGTAATTTATTCTGAGATTGGTTCTTTTCTTATGGATTATCTTATAAGTGGAACTATTGATATTCTTTGTTACAGACCTACTGATTTTGTCATTCTTGATTGGAAGACTAATCGTAATGGTCTTATATTTGAAAGTGGTTATTTCAAAAAAGATAAGACTACTAATCCTGCACAACTTACTAATGAATGGGTAAGAAAAGATGAACGTATGTTACCTCCTCTTAATCATCTTCCTAATTGTAATGGTAGTCATTATACTATGCAATTATCTATGTATGCTAAGATGGTTGAACTTATTCTTGATATTCCTTGTAAAGGTTTAGGTCTTTGTCATATTGGTAGTCCTTTTGTAAAGAATGCTTATGGACAACCTTTTAGAGATACTAATAATCAGTATCCTATTGACCCTGATGGTGAAGAAACTGTTAAGTGGTTTAGAATTAATTATTTAAGTAAAGAAGCTGATTTAGTTTTAGCTGATAGACTTAGTTATCTAAAAGCTAATAGTATTAAACAAAATAAAGAACTTAGTTTATTTTAAGTTATGATTAAAACAAATTTGAAAGCACGATGTGCTAATTATGATTTCAAAACACTTCTTGAAAAGAAAGGTTATACTTATTTTACAAGAGGTAATTATAATCTGAATATTATTGGTGTTAGGAGTAATACCAATAAAAGGGTAACAAACAAGTTTGATGATGTTCTTGTAGTAATTTACAAAGATAACAATGATGTTGTTGTTCGTAAATGTTTTGAGATTACTACTAAACCAGGACTTTATTATATGAACAATCCTGCTAATAGTAAAGGTACTGGTATATTAGTTCCTAATCAATATAGAGGTTGTTGGGAAATTGGATTTCATCAAGGTAAGTATAAAGCTCTTTGTCAACGTAAACCTGTAACAGTTTATCGTGATAATAATAGAGATTCTGTTTATGATTTAGAGCCTAATCATACTGATTTTGGTTTGTTTGGTGTTAATATTCATAAAGCAGGTAATAATAGTACGCAAGTTGATAAATGGTCTGCTGCTTGTCAAGTATTTGCTAATAGTAGTGATTTTACAACCTTTATGAAACTTTGTGATAATCAAATAGCTAATAGCAATGGTAAAACTTTTACTTATACATTACTTAATGAGGAGGACTTGTAATGATTGAAATTGCTAAAAAGTTTGTTGAAAAAGCAGGTACTATTCTTATTATAGAATTAACTGTTGTTCTAATACTTGTACTTGCAGGTATTATATTCAAAGCTGAAAAGGATACTGATGTTATTATTAAAAATGCTGAGTTAGATATTGATGATAAAATCAAAACTAATGATAGTATTAAACTTGAAATAGAAAACATTAATAAGATTAAAGATGCAGAAGTTATTGAGATTAGTAGTCTTGACAATGATAGTACTGTCAAACTATTCTACAAGTTGGTCAAAGAGTAATACTGATGCTCGCATCCCTTTTACGGGGGAGCAAGCAGACAGCGTTAGTAAAGATAGTGTACTTATAGCTTATGATGATTTACGTAGAGTTAATGTTAAACTTACTGAGCTTAAATATTGTAAGTTAACTAATAGTAAACTTAATGATATAATTAAGAATGATAGTATTATCATTAATAATTATAAAGTTATAAGTAAACAAAAAGATGCTAATGTTAAAAAAGTTAAGCGTCAAAGAAATATTGCTATTGGTGGTAGTATATTATCAATAGGATTATTAATATTAAGTTTGTTCAAGTAATGAATATAGATAAACCTATTGAAGAAGTAATTAGAGATTATCCTTTTCTGAATTATATCAGAGAGGATAAATCTCGTTATACCCATGCTAAAGATGTAGGTTATATTGATCTTAATGATAGTTTTCTTATTGGAGATAGTGGTGGATTTCTTCTCAATATAAATGCTGATGATGAGTTTATAGATATACATCTTCTAACTGAAGCTGCTGATTTCTTTAGAGCTAATAAAGCATATAGTTTTTATAAAGAAGATACTATACCTCATAGACAGTTTCGTAAGAGAGAAGAATATCGTAGAAAAAATGGTTATACTGCTCCTTGTCTTATACGTAACGGAAAAGTAATAGATATTACTATTTCTGGTACTATGTATAATTATCTTAATTATATTCTTATTCAACAGCTTGACATACGTACTGCAACTAATAATGGTAATGTTGCCGTTGGTAAAAAGATTTATGATTTTCCTAAGTTTATTGATGCTCAATATTGGACTTTTGAAATCATGAATTTTTGTCGTAATAATGGTTTTAATCTTATCATTGACAAAACACGTCGTGGAGGTTTTTCTTATATTATGGCTTCAGATACTGCTAATAATATAAATCTTAATCCTAAGAAAGTTTGTATTAATGTTGCTGCTGATAAGAAGTATCTAACTAAGACTGGTGGTCTTACTGATTTTGCTATTAATAATCTTCGTTTCTTTGAAACTCGAACACCTTTTGTAAGAGGTATTCTTTCTACAGATAAAGAAAACTTTAAGTTAGGTTTCAAACTACCTAATGGAGTTGAATCTCCAAAATCTTGGGGAAGTACACTTTTTAGTGTATCTGCAATGAATAATCCTGATTGTGCTATTGGTAAGGATTCAATGGATACTAAAGTAGAAGAGCTTTCTACTATGGAAAACTTTGATGAATTTATGGCTGTTACTGAACCTGCTATGCGTACTGGTTCATATCTTACAGGAAATCTCTTTGCTTGGGGTACTGCGACATCTGGTAATATGCAAGTATTTGAGCGTAACTTTTATGCTCCAAAAGCATTTAACTTTATGCCTTTTGAAAATGTTTGGGATAAAGATTGTCGTAATGAAGTTTGTGGTTATTTTAAGCCATACGTATGGGGTCTTCAAGGAGAAGACAATGGTAAGTTTGCTTTAGATGAAAATGGTAATTCTGATTTAGAAACTGCTATACGTATTGCTTATAAAGAACGTAAGAATAAAAAAGAGAATAGTAAAACTTTTAGTGATTATGTTAATTATCTTGGTCAGTATGCTAATATGCCAAGTGAGTCTTTTTCTTCTACTACAGAGAATCTTTTTAGTAGTGAAGAACTACTCGCTTGGGAGGAAAGACTTAGAACTGATAATGCTTTTAATTTTTATGTTGACGGTGCTTTGTTTGAAACAAATGATAAAGTTGAGTTCAGAACTAATGCACGTATAGCTGCTGAGGGAGGTAAACACAATGTTGATTTTTATGATTGGATTAATGGTGTTCCTCGTAAAGGACATGAACATCCTCATGGTTGTATTAGAAAATGGTTTAATCCATTAAAGACTAATTATATTGATAGAACTGGTAAAGAATGTTTTGGTACTCCTCCCGGAATGTATTCTATAACTTATGACCCAGTTGGTATTAATAAAGAGAATAAAGAAGTTACTCTTCGACATTCTCATAATAGTATCAAAGTATGGATGAACCCTTGTAAATATAATGGTTTCAAAACAGCTCTTGTATGTGCTTATTATGGTCGTACTGAAAAACTTGAAGAAGCTGATAGAATTTGTTATAATCTTGCAAGGTATTATAATTGTGTTGGTACTGTTGGTGTTGAGGTCAATCGTGGTGAAACTGTTAGTAACTTTTCAAAGTGGAAAGCACTTAGTTATCTTATGAAAGACCCTGTTGATATTTGGGATACTAAAATTAAAACTGAAACAGTTTCTCATTATGGTATTAATATGGGTTCTGAGTTTAAGAAACTTGAAGGTCTTCGTTTACTTAAAGAAATGCTTTATTCAGTTATTGGTAAAGATAAGAAAGGTAATGATATTAAACTTTATCAAACTATATATGATTATCAATCTATTCTTGAACTTAAAAAGTGGAATAATTTAGGTAACTTTGATAGAGTTTCTGAAATGCTTTTAAGAGGTATTCAATGGCGTTATGCTAATGTTGAAGCTGCAAAAGAACTTGAACATAGAAAGAAGATTGTCAAAAAAGATAGAAGTCATATTCTTGAAAGAGATTGGTTTTAATTAAATATTTACTATTATGCAAACTATTAGACATGACCTTTATTTTCCTGCTCAAAGAGTTAGTTATGAAGATAAAGAACAAGCAGAGTGGTATAGTAATTGTATTGATTTTATTATCAATGCTGGTTTAGATTATAATGATAGAGAAGAAACAAAACAAGTATTAGGTATTCTACATGGTGATATGCCTAATCGTTTTTATAAGAAAGTTCTTAATCCTTATAATGCAAGTAAAGAAAAGTATACTCGTTTTCCTGCAACGATGCGTAACTTAGATATTATGTCTGATATTATTAGACGTTATGTATCTGAGTATTTCAAAGGTGTTCATGAATTTATTGTTGGTGCTAATGACCCAAGTGTTGTAGTAGCAAGAGATGCTCGTGTTCAAGAAGAGGTTTCAAAGAAACTTCAAGAAGCATTCCAAAAAGCATTTGAAGCTAAGGTTCAACAAGAACAAGCTGAGGCTCAACAAACAGGTCAAGAAGTTCCTGATATAAAGCCAGAAGATGTTGTTCCTGATATGGATGCTTTTGTTAAGGATATTCAAGATAAGTTTATTGATGAAAAAACACTTCAAGGAGAACAAGTTTTTGAATATATCCGAAGTACTACTAAAGATGATTTAATTTATCTTTCTGCTTATTTTAATTATGTTGCTCTTGGAGAATGTTTTACTTATGGTGACATTCAAGGAGATAATATTATTAAAGAAAATGTTCCTGTATTAGAGGCTTTTCCTATTCCTAATAATGAGTTTTTTGTAGAAGACCATGATATGTTTGCTCGTCGTATTATGATGAGTTACCAACAAATTACTGATTTCTTCAAAGATGATTTGTCTGAAACAGATAGAAAGTTTTTATCTGATTATTATGATAGTAGTAATTATGGTACAGGTAGAGTAAAGAATCTTTCTTATAATGATTATTATAGTTCTTATCCTGATATCTGTAGTAAGTTTAATTCAGATGAAAGAGAACTATTTAGAACTGAACCTATATCACTTTACGATAGTAATAATATGCTTTATGAAGTTTGGCATGTTGTTTGGAAAGGTGAGGCACGTAAAGGTATTCTTACTTATGTTAATGAAGCAGGACTTCAAGGACAACGTATTGTAGAAGAAGATTATAAACTTAATAAAGCTGCTGGTGATATATCTATTGAATGGATATGGGAACAGCAAGTTTATGAAGGTTATCGTATAGGTGGTAGATATAATGCTATTTATCCTATTAAAAGTAGAGCTATTGCTTATAATCGTAAAGGTAAACTTCCTTATAATGGTATAATGGAAATTCTACCTATGATGGGTAAGTTTAGTATTATTAAACTTATTACTCCTTATCAAGTAATGCGAAACATATTTGCTTATCATAGAGAAATGGTTATTGCAAAGAATAAGATGTTGATATTGTTACTTCCTGAAAGTCTTATTGCATCTAATGAAGAAGATAAACTTTATAAGATGGCTGCTGATGGTACTCTTCTTATTGATGATAGTGATGATACTACAGGTCAAAAGATGGCTAACATTCGTATGCTTAATGCTAATATGGGTGATTATATTAGACAGATTACTGAACTTATTGAAGCTACTAAACAAGAGGCAAGAGAGATGGTAGATATGAATATGCAGCGTTATGGTCAAATTTCTAATTCTGCTGGAGCATCTACAACAAGTCAAGCTATTACTCAATCTTCTATGGGTAGTATTATTATTAATCATATGTTTGATGAACTACGTGAAGCTGATTACAATAGAGATATGGATTATGCTAAACTTGCTTTTATTGATGGTCTTTCTGTAGGATTCAAAGATAGGACTGGAAGTCAGCGTTATTTATCTCTTGATGTTAATGCCTTTATTAATGCTGATTATTCTATTAGCGTTCGTAATGATGCTAAGGAAATTGATAAACTTAATCAGCTTAAACAATGGGCATTTAGTGCTGCACAAAACGGTGACCTTGATATGGCTATTGCCGCTATTACTGGAGATAATGTTAGTCAAATTAAATCTCTTGTTGCTCAATTTAGTGAAATTAAACGTCAACATGAAATGGACTTGAAGCAAGCTGACCAAGAACTTCAACAAGCTAATATTCAAGCTAAGCTACAAGAGATTGCAGCTAAAGGTGAAGAAGATAGAAAGACTGCTCAACTTAAATATCAATATGAACTTCAAGCTAAATATATTGATGTTGATATGGCTTTACTTAATAATGGTTCTGAAAATGCTGAGGCTTCAAATAGACTTTCAACTATGGCTGAGCAAAATAAACTTGCTATTGAACAACAAAAGGCTGATTTAGAGAGAGCAAGAATACAAGCTGATGCTTATAGTAAAGCTGCTGATAGAGCAGTTAAACTTAAAGACATTGAAGCTAAAGTAAAGATTGCTAAGACTAATAAAAATAAATATGATAAATAAAGTAGTCTAACTATTGTACATTTCCAAACTACTCAAGCTATCGGTGTAAGTGTTAAACTTACTGATAGCTTTTTTATTTAATGTAATATTATTTTTTATCGTGTGTTGTCCGATGTTGGACTATGTTGTATAATGTATCACTCATAAAGTTTTAGCTTGTCAGACAGCAAGCAACCACGCAAATTAGCGATGTTCGGTTTGCCAAACACACTCCGATAAACCGAGTATAACTCCTTTGCGGAGATAGCAGCATAATAAATGTAATACTGAACTTGATACTGATAACATAATATTTAACACTATTAAATCTACTCTTTATTTTGCTTGTATTAATAATGTTTGTATATTTGCAGCACATAGAGTTAATTATATAATTATTGTTATTAAAAACTTAGTAATATGGCTTTGGATATTGATTTTGGTAATGGGGATGGTACAACAAGTACTCCTACTAATCCCGAGAATAATCAAGCAGCTGCTAATGAGGAAAGTACTCCTCTTAATGGTAGCAAAGAAACTCCAGATATTACAGCTGCAGATGGTAATAAAAATCCTGATGAGGCACCTGCAAATGGTGGAGAAACTAAACCTGCAACAGAAACTAATGGAAAAGATGGTGCAGAAGATGGCATTGCTTCTACGGGGGAGCTTTCAGAAGGTACCGTTGTAGAGTTTGATGGTGCTAATTATACAGCTGATAAAGATGGTAATCTTGTTGATAAAGATGGTAATGTCTTTAAGAAAGCTGAAGAAGTTAAAGATTGGATGGCTTCAATGGAAGTTGATGATGATACTAAGAAAGATGGTAAAGATTCATCTAACTTTGATATTACTTCTATTCGTGAAGCTGTTGGTGTAGATGTAGAGGATGCTGAAGGTAATCCTGTTGAGTTTACAAATGATGCTGCTGGTGTTAAGTCTTATATTGAATCAGTTATTGATTTGAAGAGCAAAGAAGTACGTGAAGCAGCTATTAATCGTTTGTATGCTGATAAGCCTTATCTTAAAGAAGTTGATGATTACTACATTGCTAATGGAGGTTCTCTTAATGGTTTTGGTCAACTTCCTGACCGTAGTGGTATTCAACTTGATAAAGATAATGAACAGCAACTTGAGTATGTAATTCGTGCTGCTGCTAATGAATTTGGAAATAAGAGTCTTGATGATAATTATATTAAGTATCTTAAGACTACAGGTAATCTTTATGATGTTGCTAAGCAACAACTTGATTTACTTGTAGAAAAGGATAAAGAAACACGTGAGGCTTATGCTGTTCGTGCTAAAGAACTTCAAGACCAAGAACGTAATGATACTCTTGCTTATTGGAAGTCTGTTAATGAAGCTGTTAATTCTGGTGTTATTGGTGGTTACAAAATACCTGAAAGTTTTGTTAGAGAAGTTAATGGCAAGAAGATTACTTTAACTCGTAATGATTTTTATGATTATCTTTCAAAACCTATTAAGGACGAACAAGGTAATCAAATGTCTGCATATCAAAGAGATTTGAATAAGATGTCTGATAAAGATTATTTAGATAAAGAACTTATCGGAGCATTTCTTCAATTTACAGGTGGTTCATATAAAGATTTAGTTGATATGGCTATTAAAGAAGAGCAAGTTCGTACTCTTCGTCTTAAAGCTAAAGATAATAGAGCTACAAAAACTGTTAGAGTTAAACCTAAGTCAGCAGGAAAAGCAAATATAGATGACATCTTGTTGTAAAATCTCTTTATAATGTTTAATTAATAAATAAAAGTATGTATAAACTTAGAGAAGTATCTCGTGGTCGTTATGATGACCGTGGTTATTCTAATGAGGCTACTATTGCTAATCTTATGGCAGAGAAGCCTGCTGAGATTAATTCTATCTTGACTTATACCTATGGTATGGACGATGATAGATTTCCACTTACTTTCCTTACTGAGGGTCAAGGTAACACTGGTGTTGTTGACATTGATAAGGTTCAGTGGGATTGGAAGACTATGGGTCGTATGAAGTTCAATGATTATGTTGTATGGTTTAACGCAGCTAATACTACTCCGGGTAAGGGTGGTGCTACATTTGATGTTGAATTTGCAACTCATTGGCTTATTGAACAGTATGGTCTGATTGCTCCTGATGGTGTTACTCAGGTTCGTATTATGGCTGATCTTGGAGCTGGTGCTCATGGTGGTTATCTCTATCGTCTTAAGCTGACTAATCCAAATCCTAATGTTTATGTTGACCTTGACCTTCTTGCTGTTGGTAAGTATTGGTCTATGACTGCTCCTACTGTTAGCGAATCTTTCAGTGATGGTAATCGTAGTAATACTATGGGTCCGGGTAAGATGACAAGTCAACTTGAATTTCATCGTTATTCTAAGCAGATTGGTGGTAATATTGCTAATACCGTAGTTAATTACGAATTTAAGACTAAGAGTGGTGGTACAACTAATCTTTGGATTAATGAAGAGATGCGTCAGCATGATATTACCCTTCGTGTTATGGATGAAGAGCGTCTTTGGATTGCTCAGTATAATCGTAATGAAAATGGTGAAGTAACACTTGTAGATTCTAAAAATAGTGAAGCTATTCCTCATACTGCAGGTATGATTCAGATTTGTGATGAGTCAAATTACGAAACTTATGGTGAGTTTCTTACTCTTCATAAGATTAAGCGTAGTGTTGGTGATGTTCTTGATAAGAATACTGATACAGGTCAGATGGAAGTTGTATTTGCTGGTGGTAAAGGTTTCATGGATGATTTCGATGAGGCTATTCGTTCTGATGCTAAGGGTGAGGGTTTTGCTACTCCTCTTGGTGATAAGATGATTGACAACTTTGAGGGTGGTCTTTCTTATGGAAATTACTTCCGTCGTTATAAGACAGTTGATGGTCATATTATTACTGTAAAGCATCTTGCTTTCTGTGATAAGGGTACTATTGCAGAGAATGCCAAGTCTAATGGTATGATTCATCCTCGTACTGGTCTTCCTATTACTTCTCATCAGGCATTCATGCTTGACTTCTCAACTTATGAGGGAGTTCGTAATATTCGTAAGGTTCGTCAGAAGGGTCAGATTTATCAGTCTGGTGTACTTAAAGGACTTGCTCCAATTCCTGCTGCATGGGGTTCTGTACCATCTAACTCTATTGCTACTCGTATTGATGCTTCTTTCTATGAGATTAAGAACTCATACGGCTTGCAGGTAAACAATGCGACAAAGATGATGCACTTAAAGTGCGTACTCTAAAACATAATAGTAATTAAATTAATAGAACAAATATGGCACTTACAATTCCAAATAAGGACGCTAATGGTAATGTTCCTACAGAAGATAAAGATAAGACTCCAACTCCTACTCCAGCAGAGGGAATTACTACTCCTAATAGTACTCCTACTGCTGGTAGTGAAATTCTTGATGATGATTTAGATAAAGAGTATAGAGAAAAGCGTAATGTAACTATTGCTCTTATTCATAATTATTCTAATTACCGAAAGAAGAACATTAAAACTCTTGGTCAGAAGACTGAAGTTATTGGTTCTTGTATTCGTTCTTGTAGAGTACTTGCATCTAATCAAGGAGAGGTTGAAGCTTATTTCCCTGCGATTATTGGTATATCTCCTAATAATCCTAACTTTGTTACTCGTGTTAAGGCTTGGCTAAGTAATATTTCTATGACTGTTAATGAGAAGAGTGTTGTTATTAATACTTCTTTTATTTATCGTCGTAAGAGAGATTATTTAGCTATTAAAGCTAAAGAGGATGAAATTAATACTCGTTATGATAATGTTAATCGTGGTAACATATCTGAATTAAAGAAAGCTCTTAATGAAAAAATTGAGCAACTTAATGCTCTTGAGAGTACTAAATATCAGTATGGTCGTCCAGAGAACATTGAAGAGTATTTAATGTATCGTCATTGTCTACTTTATTCAGAGGTTGCAAAAGACATTGCTCTTATTAATTCTAACCCTTCTATTCGTTTCTATATTAAAGATGACGTTAAGGAGGCTGAGAAAACTAAGAAGTTGATAGAGGAACGTAAGTTGGCTATGCGTAACTTTGTTGAACTTGATGGTACTGAAGCTAAGTTCAATGCTGTTTACACAGCTATTGCTGTTCTTAATGGTGAAAACCTTATTGAAGCACTTCTTAAAGATAGGTCTTTGAAATCTTCTATTATTATGGATTATGCTAATCAGCATCCTGATAAGTTTAATAAGGTTTATTCAGATAAACATATTATGACTAAAGCTCTTGTTGAAACTTTGATTTCACGAGGTGAACTTATTAGGTCTGAATTTAATCAGCAAATCTCTACAGCAGACGGTGCTTTTGTTGGTGCTAATCTTAATGAAGCAGTAGCTTATTTTGATAATCCTGACAATAGTACTGTACGTACTGTTTATGAGAATAAGTTGAAACTCTTCTAATTTATATTTAAGTGTATGAACATTTCTCAGATGCACGTGTTCTTCCGTCAGTTTGCTCAACAAATGGGTATGCAAAATGTTCGGGCTATTCTTCCTGAGCAGATTGATTTACTTATTAATACGAGTATTTCTGATACGATAAATCAACTTATCCGAGAAAATGTTGGTATTAAGAATGATAGAATTATTACAGATAGTTCTAAGATTGGTACTGTTAATGCACTGCGAACATTATATAAAGTTTCTATCTTACCACTTGCTACTTCTAATCCTGCTTTAGGGTTTAGGGTTAAGAATAGCAGGACTGGTAAGATGAGTACTGAAGATGCGACTAAGCCTACACCTTTTCCTAATACTCTGTTTTATGTAGATTTTAGTATTAATTATAAGACTACTAATACAGGGTATAATGGTACAGATGATACTGCTCCTATCTTCGATAAAGATGCTCTTGAAACTAATTTATTTCCTGTTCGTATCATTGATGATATTTTTCTTGCAGACGCTCTTAATGATTTTCTTCTAAAAAACAGACTTCGTTCTCCTATTATTGTTACTCATAGTAATGGTATCTTTGATTTGTATATTGACAAGTTTACTAAAAAAGACGGTACTTATTACACTCTTGAAAACAATCTTGTACCATATCAACTTCGTGTTTCTTATATAGAGAAACCTGCTGTTGTTAGATATTCTGAAGATTTGAATGGTACAAATGTTGATTGTAATCTACCTGAATTTATGCACGAAGATATTCTTAAACATGCTGTTGATTTATATCATACTGCATTACAAGGAAGTCTTATTGCAGACCAAGCTAAACAAGCTCAACAACAAAGAGAAGATTATAGGAATGGACAACGTCCCCAACAAACGGATAATCAAAACTAATTATTAATTAAAGAAGTTATATGAAAAGACTTTTTATAGTAAATGCTACTGCCGCTCTCAATGGTGGTGCTGCAAAGCCTACTGATTTGTCTGGTATGGCTGATGGTTCGATCGGTTTTTATGAGTGTGATGCAGCTGCTTGGCTTGCTGCTGCTCCTAAAAAGGATTTTGCTATTGTAGCAGGTCGTGGTGCTAATAACGCTGCTATTGTTATGCCTGAAGTTAATCTTAAGACTCTTAAGGTTGTTAAGGCAGCTTATGCAGCTGGTACTAAACTTAAGAAAGAATTTACTATTGTTGCTCCTGCTGATGATTTGGGAGTTAAGGTTAATAATCGTTTGTTCTTTGACTATACTGTAATTGTTAGTGTTGCAGGTACTAAGTTGAATGAACGAATTAACTATACTTATACTGAACGATTCCCTAAGTCAGTTCTTGCAAAAGATGTTGCTGCTAAGATTGGTAAGCATTTTTCAAATCAGTTTGCTGAAGCAGGTGTTGATATTAAAGTAACTGTTGCTGCTGAAAAGGTTTCTTTTGAGGCTTCAAAAGATGATTCTATTTTCAATGTAACTCTTACTGATGCACTTGCTCCTCTTGCTGTTACAACGACTGCTGCTGTAGCTGCTTGTGGTACACCTGAGCAGATTCTTTCTCTTGCTAAGGCTTGTGCTGCTGATGCAGGTTATCAGTATCATGAAGATAGAGATATCTATCCGGGTTATCTTGCAGATGTAGCAAAGGGTGCTACTTACAACCTCTACACATTGTCTTACTCTAATGTTCTTCATCCTGCTGCTCATGTTATGGAGGAGAGTGTTAATCAAGTAATTCACATTGCTGTTCCAGTAGGTGCTACTTCTGAAGAGGGCATTGGTAAAGTTCTTGTTACTGCTTAATTGACTGATGACCCACTATTGGCTATCCTGCTGATAGTGGGTTTCTTTATTAAGATAATAGTATGCACGATTTATCTACAATTAATGAATTAATAAGTAACGCAGTTAGAAGTTCTTCTTATAATACAGTTCTTCTTTCAAGTTGTGTCTTTATTATTTACACTTTGATTATTAAAGTTATTGATATGCTTAAAGCTAAAAGTCGTAACAAACCAATTATTGAAATGGCTACTGCTATTAAAGATATTGGTTCTAACGTTATTAAGCTTAACAATGTATTAGATAAGACTTTCAAAGATGCAGAACATAAAGATTACGTAAGATGTAAAAATGCTATTCGTTTAGCATTTGAAGCATTGAAGTCTAAACTTAATGAAGATTGTATAGAAACGATTATTACTAATCACGTTGAAGAAAACAAAGAACAAATAGTAGAAAACATACTTAAACTTGTTAGTACTGAGTATTATAAAGTTTATTCTATTTTATCTAATTATGAAATAGATAATGTTAATGTTGCTTCTCAATTAGACAAACGATGGATAGAACAAATATCTAATACGATAATCTCTGTCATATATGGAAAGAAGTCTGATATTAGTCGTATCTTACAACTCCAACATCGTCTTAATATTGAGATTGGAAAATATGAAACTTATATTGATAATAAAGTATTTAGTAAATAACTTATGACTAATGATTTTGAAGGTATTGGACTTAATGTTGTTAATGCCATTATCAATAATGCTATGTCGGGCATAACACTCTCCTCTACGGGGGTGTTATTGCCCAACTTTTGGTTTACAGGCTCTTTTCGTATCTTGTTGGTACATTCTATCAACCATATAAATTTATACTCTCAGAACGAAAAAGAAAATATTACAGAACTTTATATTAAAAACCAAATGCTATGACAGATAGTGCTAATTGTATTGGAACTTTGTTTATGACAATTCCTGCTCAATATAATGATATTTATGAAAAGATATTACTTCTTTTTTCTGAATATGGACTTGATGCAGTTAAGGATTGTAAAGTATCTTGTAGAGATAGACAAAGTCGTATTGTAGAATGTTTCAATATATTTACCGCAGGTGTTGCTGCTTGGAATGCTGGTAGATATAAAGAGGCTTCTCTTGTAATGAATTATGTTCGTGGTCAAATAGATATATATTATCCTAATAAAACTGATAATACTAAATCTATATATTTTGTATTGAGAGATAAAACTCTTGATGCTGATAAAATTACAGCAGAAGAAATTAAAGATTTTGAAATTAGAGTTAACAATGTTGCAACATCTTATGTTGTAAATTGTGGTGCTACTTCAGAATTGTACATTGTTTCTCCTGTTACTTTAACCTCTGGCACTCGTACTCTACTAAATTCTACTTCAAGTAATACTATTGTTTTTACAAAAGTAAATACGATTAAAGTAGATGATAAAGATTATATAGTGTATAAACCTAATACTTCTTTTAGTAATAGTACAAGTGTTGTAACAATACTATAAGTATGCCTAAAGAGATAGAAAAGATTGTGCAAGGTGGTACTATGACAACCACTGACGCAATATATGATTTTAATCTTGGTGAAACTCAAGAAGATATAAATGCTAAGATTTCATCTTTTACTAATGGTGGAAATGCAGCTATAGAAGAACTCAGACGAGAACTTGAACGAGTACTTATCGAGATTAATGGTAAAACGTATTCTACTACTGGTATTGAATATGATACATATCCTACCAAAGGTAGTTTCAAATTAGTTAGAAGTAATGGTATATATCAGTATATTGTCAATAATACTCTTGAGTATAATTGTTCTCGGAATAATAACAATAGTAAATATAGTCTTGACGAGGCTATTGGAGTAATTCCTGAAGACTTTAGAGTACCTGGTATTCGTATTAGTTTCATTAGTAAGATTAGTGGTAAGTATGTAATTTATCAGAATGTAAGTAAAGATTATAGTGCTGCAGTTACTGATTGGGAACTTATTACAAATGATGTATTTACATCTACTGTTATTTGGAATACAGATGTTGAAAAAACTCGTATTCAAATTCCTATCAATAAACGTAATATAGGTTTTGTTCTTAGTTATGTTAATACATCTAATAATAAACCTATTGTTGAACAGTATATTGGTAATCTTTTTACTGATGCTGAATGGGCTAAAGATGATAATTGGGTACTTGTCAATAAGAGGTATATTAAAGATAGTCTTGATTCTGATTCTACAGAATATGCTTTAACAGCTAATCAAGGTAGAGTTCTTAAAGAACTTATTGATGAAGGTTACAAGTATTTTGGAATTGCTACTCCTGCTACAGCTCCAGAACAACCTAAAGTAAAAGGTTATTATATTGCTTATACTGTTGGTGAATATATTCATTTTACTACTTCTGATGGAACTAATGTTTCTATACCACAACCTACTATTAAGTTTATTTATTGTAGTAATCCTGATAGGAATGTTTGGAATAGTGTTGAAATTCCTGTTGTAATGCAGAGTACTTTCAATGAACTTAAACGTAGTGTTGATAATATAGAATCTATTAAAACAAGAGTTCTTACTGAAGAAGAATATTCTAATCTTGCAAGTAGTGGTGGACTTGAAGCTGATAGGTTTTATTTTACTCATGAAGAAGAATAGTCTATGTTACATAAAGATGGTCATAATATAGGTGGTATCTTTTATGGTAATAAGATTATTACTAAAGTTTATCGAGGTACTACTTTAGTTTGGCAACTTATTAAGAGTTGTTTTGGTGCTGGTTATTGGATTAGAAACAATCCTTGGAAAGGTACTGATAGTTGGAGAAATCATAAATAAGTTAATAATATTCTTATGGTAAAAGTTATTGATAATAAACTTGATAGTCTTGATACTTCTTGGGAAGGTTATGCAGGACGTCGAGTTGAAGAGTTTATAAAAGATAGATTTAGAGGTCTTGATACTTCTAAATATGGCTATCTTAGTGTTGAGTCTGGAGATGCTGGTCTTCAGACTATGCGCTTTTTTAGAGATAGTGATAGTTATGAGCAATGGTTTAGTGATAAAGCTACTTATGTTGATAACGTACTTTCTACGTTTGAGTTTTATAGTAATCGTCCTGAAGCTACATTTACTACTAAAACTACTATTGTAAAATATCTTAATAATAATATGTCTAAGGGTAGTAGTAATACTCTTAGTATATCTTATAATTGTTATTGGGATACTGACCCTACACAGAAAGATACATCTAATGGTTTAATGGAAGTTACTATCAACAATGTTAAAGTAGTTGCATTAAGCCGTGAACTTGTTCCAAGTGGTGTTGCTCAGGGTAATGTTTATACTCTTGAATTAAAAGATTATCTTGTTAATGAAAATAATAAGGTTGTTATTAGAATTACTAATGACCATGGATTTGATAAGAGCTTTACTTTTAATGTAGTTGTTTATGACCTCAAACTTAGTTTTGCAAACAACTATGATGAGAGTATTGTTCAGTTTGGTAAATGGAATCTTCGTGTACTTTGTTCAGGTACTTCTGCAAATGTATATTGTAAAGTAACTAATAATGCAAGTACAGATATTTATACAAAAGAGATTACTAATTCTTCTGGTGAGTTTATTATTGACCCTAATCAAAATTATGCTTTAGGTATTCATAATATTACTATTTGGGCAGAGAATAAAGAACTCGGTCTAAAGACAGAAGAACTTACTACTACTTATATTAAAGGTAGTACTCTTGGTAATGGAGTTCCAGCACTTACTTTTGGTAAGGCTATTTTAAGTTCTGCTAAACAGTTTAGTGTAATTAATCTACCTTATTATTTTTATCTTCCTGATGATAGAACTGGTAGTGAGATTACAGTTAATATAGAAGTTCTTTATAATGGTGAAGCTTCTGTTAAGCCTTTGAGTAATCAAGTTATTATACTTGATTCTTCTCATATGTCAGGTCTTCGTAATATTGTATTAAATCTTGATGATGGTAATTATCTTCCTGAGATTACAGTTCGTATTAAGATTGGTACAAGGCTTGTTGCTACAAAGAAGATTACTGTTGAGAGTATCGGTGTTACTATTAAAGATGTAGACGAATGTAAAGTTTACTATAATATGAAAGGTAAGTCTAATGATGACGCTGATGCTAAACAATTAGTATCTCGTTATAATGGTGAACTTACTTCTCGTTTTACTCGTAGTAGAAACTTCAATCTTGATGAGAATAATGGTTTCCTTGATGGATATGGAATTACTGTTAGACCTGGTAAAGAATTAGTACTTCAAGATTATCTTCCTTTTAGTACTGATTGTGGTGCTAATGGTAATAAGACAGGTAAAACTATTGAACTTGAATTTCAGTCTGGTGTTTGTGCTAATGAGAATGATGTAATTATTTCTTGTTGGAGTGCTGGTACAGGTTTCAAGATAATGGCTAATCGTATTATCTTTGGTTGTAACTTAGATACAGTTGCTACTTATTTCCCAGAACGTTCTCGTATTAAAGTTAGTTTTGTTATTGATGGAACTACTACACATACACGTAATGATTTAGGTGGTAATAATGTTATAGAGAATGATGCTAATCTTGCTTATCTTTATGTCAACGGAACTATTGTTCGTATGTTCGATTATAAGACTGCAAGTTGGCAGCAAGGTGATGCTAAGAACATTGTTGTAGGTTGCCATACAGCACTTGTCAAATTATATTCTCTTCGTATATATGATAAGCCTCTTACATTTAATCAGATTGTAAGTAATTACGCTTACGATACACCTGATGTAGATGATGTTCATGATGCTTCTGGTAACTTTGTTCGTTATGGTAAAATCAATATTGTTAAACGAAATGATATTCTGAATAGTGTTGGAGATGTTCATAAACCTCAGGAAATTATTTCTTATACAAAGGTTTTAGAAGCCCTTCCTAATACTCCTATTATTGAGTGGAATATAGATGCTCTTCCTTTTAATAAGAATAATCCTGATGTAGTTATTAACGGAACTGTATTTAGAAATCCTCAATGGGATGCTACGAAATATGGTGACGCTTGTGCTCCGTTTAGTGTCGGAAATCATATGTTTAATGCTGATGGTACAAGTTCTAACAGCTATCCTCTTCCATATAAAAACTTTGCAGAAATCTTTAAGACTTCTGATGGTAAAGAAATAGATATTACTCTTGACCCAGAACATAGTTCTAAAGTTGTCAAAGCATATTCTATTACTAAGGGTATTTCTAAAGGTGAAACTGAATTAGTTCATAAAGTTAATTTTGCTTCTTCTGAAGGTATTTTTAATATTCATGCTATGAATATATTTCATAAGATACTTTTGGGTTGTGCTAAAACTAATGAAGAACTTTATACTAAATTTCAGAAACAACAGAGAGATGCATCTGAAGAAATTACTTATCGTAAATCTCTTAGTGGTTTTCCTGAAATAGGTTTTAGAAGAACTTCTACTTCTGGTAACGAAGCTCCTACTTTCCTTAGTTTCTATAACTTCATTAATAATAAGTATAATGCAAGTATTTTTGGTTTTCCTGCAAAGGATTATAAAACTGCTCAAATTTGGGAGGTAGATGAGAATGTTAACTTCTATAACAGATATGCTACTCAACATAGTTATGAAAATGGTGTTTTGACTAAGAGTAACATTACAGGTCAACCTATTTATTATGCTCGTATTCCTAAAAAGTCACCAACTAATAAATCTAATAAGTTTGGTGCTATTAAATTAGCTACTGATAATATAGATGCAGCAAATAAAGAAATTGCTTGTATTTCTCGTACCCATAATTGGATTGTTGATTGTAACTATCATCTTGCTGAACGATATAAGAAACAACATGGAGATTATAGAACTTTAGACCGTCCTGTAAAATATAATGATGTTACTTACACTAAAGATAGTGTTGATTATCGTAAAGCTAAGTTTGTAAATGAATACAAACCTTATCTTGTAAAGAGTGATGCTATATTCTATTTTATCTTTAATGAAGGTATTATTGGAATGGATGGTATGGATAAGAATTCAAGTCTTGCTTATGATGATATTGTTACCTTACCTGATGGAACTATTCAATGGGCTCCTGCAAGATTATTCTTACGTGATACTGATAGTCGTGATTTGTTTAATAACTCAGGAGTTCTTACTTTCAAGTATTGGCATGAGTGGAATGATAGTTTCAATGTTGCTACTGGTAAAACTCTTCAAATGAGTGGTGAAGATTACAACAATGATACTAATACTTGGAATCCTCATTTAGAGCAAGGATATAGTCCTGTATTTAATGGTCGTTATAGTGGTCTTATGGACTTGATTTGGAGTTGTTGGAGTGATGATATTAAGAATATTTATAAACTTATGCAGAGTAATGGTTTCAATGCTAAAGATATGTTTGCTGAATATCTTAGTTATTGGAAACAACTTTGTGAAAATATTTATAACGCTGATGCTATGGGTTATGTTAATACAAATAACTTTGAAAAAGCATATGGTGATAAACTTCAACTAAGTAAATATTTTTATACTAAACGATTCCGTTATCTTGATAGTAAATATTGTTGCGGACAAAGTATTGTTAACAATCTTCGACTTCGTCTTTATGAGAATGGTAAAGGTATTGCTATAAAGCATTATTCTCCAATGTACGCAAGCGTTCAATGGGGTGCTAATAACTTTGTTACTAAACGTTCTATTGATGGAGATTATGCTCTTATTCCTTTTGGTTTTAGTAATCCACAGAATGCAACATTTGATATTGATGACTGTGATATGGTTACTGATATCAAGACTTATACAAGGTCTACTTCTGGTGAAATAACTTATTATGGTTTTGAAGGTTTTGGTAATTTCTATTTTGATGCTAACATGGGACTTTGTATTTCTCTTACAGAGTTTATTATGAAGTATTCTGAAACATTACCTAATACACTTGAAGAAGGTACTTCTTTCGATTTAAGTAAAATGACTCTTCTTAAAAAGGTTATTGTTACTAATGTAAAGAATCTTAGAAAAGTTATTAATATTAATAGTGAGATATGCGAAGAAATTGATTTTACAGGTAGTGGTATTTTAGGAGTTAAATCTCTTCCTAATCAATATCTTAAGAAACTTTCTCTTCCTGCTACTATTACAGAGCTTAATCTTACAGGTTTTACTTCTCTTCAAGCAAGTGATTTAGTATTAGCTGGAACTGATAATATAACTAAGTTTACTTATTATGATTGTCCTAATATAGATTTTGCTACTATGTTAGTTAAACTTGCAGCCAATGGTAAGCTAAAGTTTATTGAGGCTAAGAATATTGACTTAACAATTACAGATAAATCTATTTGGGATATTCTTATCAATAGTAACGCTGACTTACAAGGTAAGATTACTCTTAGTGGTTTTACTCTTAGCTTTGAGGATAAAGTTAAAGCGGTTGAAAAGTGGGGTAATATAGATGATAATAGTAATAAGTTACATATAGTTTACAACATTATTAATTGTACGGCTGTAGAGATTAGCGGAGATTCTTATATTCAAGAAGTTGCTGATAACGAGTACTCTATTTATGCCACACCTATTAGTGCAAATAATATCAGTAGTGTTTTTTGGAGTATTACGGAAAATCCTTATGCTACGATTAACCCTAAGACAGGTCAGCTATATGTTACTAAAATATCTTCTACTAAAGATGATACAAGTGCTAAGGCTACTATTAAAGCCGATGTTGTTAAATCTGACGGAAGTGTACTTAAAGCTGAATTTAATGTTGGATTCTATAAGCGTACTACTAAAGTAAAAGATTGGGTTTATGCAGACGGTACTACTTCTGATATAATAAATCGTAATAAGACATTAGTAGGTTATTGCTATTATATTGATAAGGATATAAGATTATGCATGTCTTTAACGCCTTTATTTGGCTATTGGCTAAAAGAGTTTAATCCAAATAACAATTTAGATAGCAATTTAGATTCTACAACTAATATTAATACTTTACTTACTACTTGTAGAACAAACAAAGTTCCTAATATTCCCATAGGTACTATTGTTCCAGCTGGATATATAAATACTTATGTAGTTTCTTTATTTTTAGCAAACCTACTTGGCGATAGGTTTAAAGAATATGATAAAAGTAACTTTGGCTATTATAGAAAGATTAATAGTATTATTGGACAAACAAGATGTTATGAACCGACTATTAAACCTAATGAAAAATTAGATAGTCGTTTTGCCGCTGGAAATTGGTTTATAAGTACTAAAGATACAATAGATGAGTTATTAAAAATAAATGATGATACTTTTTATCTTACATGGAATCCTTTAACAAGGTATTACGTATTGACTTCATATAGGGAATATCAAGATGTATTTTATATTGCTGGAATGTACGTTAGTAAAAACAGTAATTATCATGAACAAGGACATTCTGGAAATCATCATTGTATATTATCTTGTAGTTTTTAAGTTATGTATGTAGAAAAATATAATAATAGTATTAGAATACTATCAGACATATTTGGTGTCATACTTAATGATTGTAAGGTGCCTAATATTATAGATACTATTATCAGAGAGAGATATTCTGCTTCACAAGTTGAGGCAATAGTAAATAACTATCTTTCAGATACTACTAATGAAGAGTATCTAAAAGAGTTTAACGATATGCAAGAATGGCGTAAACAAGCTAAGAGTATTGCAAAGAAAGTTAATGATTTCATTCAAGAGAATGATTTAATTAATAAACCTGATGGTGTATATGAAATAAAAGATTAAGTTGATAATCAACTTAATAGTATTAATTATTAAATATTTAATGTTATGGTTAAATTATTAGACAAAGTTTGGTTTACAACAGCTATTTTAGTTGTTATTGGTGTTATTACTGAAGTAGTTCAGATTAAGAGTGGTACACCTACTAATGGTATTTGGCTTTCACTACTATTTGGTGCTTGTGGTAGTTTTGTTCTTCAAATTGCTAACACTATGATAAGTGGTGATGGTGCTAAATTCAAAGTATTTAATCTTTGTGTAGGTATCATTGGTTGTGTTGTTGGTTGTGGTCTGACATTATTATTCAAGTAAGTGTTATGTATAAGAAACTAATAACTCTTGTTAGTAAGATTCAACAAGATAAACTTCTACATATTGATGTTTGTTTTGTAATTAGTTTCTTTATTGTTAAAGCTATTAGTCCTCTTGTAGGGCTAATAGCTTCTCTTGTTATAGCTAATATAATTATTATTCTTATTGGATATCTTAAAGAGAAAAAAGACAGTAAAGAACCTGATAATGTTTTTGATAGTAAAGATATTATTGCTGATGTAGTTGGCAGTATTATTGGTTCATTGTTTGCAATAGTATAAATTTATATGTCTGATATAATTCAAAATATATTTAATCTAATCATTAATAGTTTTGATTTCGGATATTGTGTTATAATTAATGTAGCAACATATCTTATAATCAAACTTATTGATGAACTTAATGGAGATAAAGTTGTTCCTGTTTGGGGCAAGCGTCTTGTACTTATTTCTTCTATTCTTGTTATAGGTACTGCTTATTACTTTATTGACCATAATCCAAAACTTCTTCTTAATAGTTCTATTCTTGCTCCTGTATTTTGGACTTGGATATTAAAGCCAATATGTAAGAAACTTGATATTGACTATAAGAAGATAGATGATGTGATGTAAACACTACAATAACTTTTGCTATTAATACTCAGCTTGATGATGGTTAAACTCATTTAAGCTGAGTATTTATTTTAATATATTAATTTCGAGTTGGCTAATTAATTATAAGTCAGCTGATTAACATATAATCGACCCGTCAAATCACACGTTGTGTGCGCACACAAATTAATCTGCAAGCACATTCTGTTTGGCTAATAGCCATAACTTTTGTATATTTGGCAGTAAAAGATAATAATAGTGGAACTACTATTGTTATTGATAGTGAAGTAGATAGTGAAACTGATAATAAACAATACCTCCCCTGTAAAAGAGATGTTAGCTTTACACATTGCCTTTACGGGGGAGTTAGAATAAATCTAATTTTTAATGTTAATAATATGGCAAGTATTAATCAACTTGTAAGTGAAGTTGCTCATTCTCTAAAACAACCTAATAATCATGTTCTTAGAGAGAATCTTCGAGTACTTATCTTGCATACTCGTAATGAACTCATACGACAGAGTTATGAGAATCACGGATATGTTGATAAAGGACTTACTCAAAGATTTAGAGTTTCTCTTATCGAAGTAAATGACGGAGATATAGATTATCCAAAAGAAGTAACTGGTGTTGGAAAGATTAAACGTAGTACTACTAAAGTTCCTACTCCAATTCGTCTTACAAATAATCTTCCTTTTGACAGAGTAAGTTCTGTTGGTTGGCAATATAATAGAGAGTTTCCTTTTATCAAAGAAACATCTGCTCGTTTTCGTAAACATGTACCTGGTCTTTGTGGTGCTTGTTATGATTACATAAAAGGTTATATTTATATATTTCCAAGTAATAATCAAAAGTTTAATTTAGATAATGTTATTATTGAAGGTGCTTTTGAACATCCTACAGAGATTATGGAAGCTAATGGAGAAGTTGACCATTGGGATGTTACTTTTGGTGATAATGAGTTTCTTCTTTCAGAAGATATGATTGGTAAAATTAAAGATATTATTTATAAAAGAGATTTACTTAGTAATGTTCGTGAAACTGATGAAGTTCCCGACGGTGTTAAATATAATGGATAAAATATGGCTGCTATAAAAGATATACCAACAAACAGAAAAGACTATTACAATAGTTGTCAAAGAGCTTTCCAAATAAAGTATGATAGATGTACTGAAGAAAGACAAAAACTATTGGTTCAAGCTGCTGAATTATATGATGATATTTGTAATAATGTAGAGTATTATAAAGAGCATTATAATTTAGACCTTAACAATATTATTGAGTTTAGGAATAATGCTTATGATAATGGAGAGTTTTATCGAATAGCTAAAAGACTATTTCTTAATAAGAAAGATAATCATGTTATGGTTATGGAACTTTATGACCTTTATAGTCTTGCTAAACTTCATAAAGCTATTTATAATCTTGAAAAGCAAATTCATCTTGCTGAAAGAGTTCTTTCTATTAAGTATAAAGATTATACTCAAATAATAAAAGATTTTTATTATGGTGTTCATAAACATATGATACTTGATGGTGAGGCTTATCAATTTGGTAATCGTATTGGTTATCTATGTATTAATAGATGCAAGGTACATCGGGGTTATCCAATGCTTGATTTTGAAGCTACAAGAAAGAACAAAGAAAGATTTATTGATGAAGGTAAACATCTTTGGAATAAAGCTGAAGCTGAATATTGTAAACGAATAGGAGTTGAATATAATGCTGTTGATTATCGTATTTATAAGAATGATGAGTATTATTATGAGATTCCTTTACTTTATCCTCAATGTAAATTTAAGTATGATTTAGAATTTGAAAGTTCTGATTATAGAGCAGCTAAACTTAGAGGTACTACTCATGATGATTTACTTGAAATGTGTGATAATGACCCTAAAAAGATTTGTGAGTTAGATGTTGATATTAGAACTAAACTTGCATTATGTAATAAAGCTGATAAACTTTTATATGCTAAATTTATAAGAAATGAAAATCAAGACAAACATAACTATTCAGCGACTAATAGGTAAGATTGATAACGATTTCAATCTTAGTGAAAGTGATTGGATTCCTCGAGTTGCTGCTTGGACTATTGATGCTCTATCTCAACTAAAGGTTCTACCAATGGAACGAAAACGTAGAACACTTGAAGTTAGTGAGCGTCTTGCATTATTTCCTTGTGAACTTAATGCAACTGAGATTAAAGTTTATGATAAGAATGGTTGTGAAATACAACCTATTAATAGTAACAATTCCTGTTGTGGTAATAGAAATGTAGGTTCTGTTCCACAACAGGAAATTGCCGTTATTGATGATAGTAATAAAAGTGGTAAAAACTTTATGAAAGTTGTCAATATTGGTAATGGTTATCAAGATAAAGGTTTTGTTCTACAAGGTAATTGTATTGAACTTAATTTTGAAACAGATTCTATAGATGTTGAAACTTACGAGGTTGCTACTTATCACGATGATTATTTTGATTGTGATGTTCCTTATATTTATGACGATGGTCTTCTTCTTGAAGCTCTTGCTTGGTATTGTTTGTTCAAGTATCTTAGTAGAGGAAGTCATCATCCAGTATATAGTCTAACTTCTCCTAATCAAGTTATTAATCCATTTCATCAATGGAATAGTCTTAAGAGTAGAGCTGCTGCTTCTGTTAAGATTAAGATTAGTAAAGATAATACTGGTTGGAATAATTTCTTTTATAATAGTACATTTAGACCAAGAGGATAATAAGATATGGATATAGTTAAATCTCTTAATTTGAATAAAAGTCCTCATAATGTACCTAATGGTAGTATGGTATTTGCTAAAAATATTAAGATTACTGAAGATGGTACAGCTATTACAAATGATGATGGCTTTGTTAAAGCAATTCCTGACAATCGTCTTCAAGGAGAGATTGTTGGGTTTATTCCTTGTGTAGAAGAAATTGTTGTTTTTACTTATGATAAAGATGACAAGAGTAGTCATATCTATAGACTTAAGGAAATAAATAATACATCTGATATTACAGTAGAAGATGTAAAGTGTGCTTGGAAATGGTCTGAGGGAAGAATTAAAGGTACTTATACATATAACGTTAATAAAGAACTTATTATTAGTATTGCTGAATCCCCTAAAGATTCTTCTTCTAATATTACTATTCCTCTTAAGACTATTAATCTTAATACTTGTAGTGAGCATGATTTAGAGGCTACTTATGAAGTAGCTCCTCTAATTCCTATTGCTAATATGAAACTTATATCTAAAGAATTTGGTAATAATATGCCTAATGGTTTATATTACTTTTTTATTAGATATGAAATTAGTGATAACTTTTATACTAAATGGTTTCCAATAGGTATTCCACAATATGCTCTTTCTCTTAAAAATAAAACTCTTATAGACCATCGTTATTCTAAAGGTAATAGTGATAATGAAAATGAAGCATTACATACTCAAGTAAGTGGAATTTATAATAGTGTATCTGCTGATTGTCCTTATAACTTTAAGTTTAGAATTAAACTTAATAAAACATATAGTTATAAGAATTATCAAGTAGGTTATATTCTTCAACATGAAGGTAAGACTGTTGCTCGTAAATGGAGAACATTTGAATGTACTGAAGATAATGAGTTTGTATTTGATGCTAAGAATCCTAAAGAAGCTGATGTAAATGATTTACTTGATAATGTTTTCAATCTATATAATGTAGAGAATATTGAAAACTATGAAAATAGACTTTACATTGCTAACTTCAAAGAAACTAATTATAATGAGAATCTTCAAGTATTTGCTGATAGAGTAAAAGCTCGTCTTGGTTTTATTAAAGAAGATAATATTGGTACTGTAAATGAAACTCTTAATACTGTAGTATATACTTTTAATGGTGAAAGCGAGTATAAATTAGAACTTAAAAAAGGTATTGATTTTATTCATATAATTGAATACCCAGAACTACTTGCTTATCTTAAACAACATTTTGGTAAATACTTTGGTGAAAACAGTATTAGTGGCAGAAATAATCATACTCTTAAAATAAGTGATGCTTATCTTCTTCTTACTAATACTACTATTAAGTTTTATGATAAAAATAGAACTGATTATACAGAGTATGCTCAGAATGATATAGTACTTGATTACAAAGGTGTTTTAGGAGGTCCCGGTGGAAGTGCTGAAGTATATAATTGTAGAATGCGTAAAGATAGAATTAAGATTTCTTCTGAAGCTAATGTTAAGTATTCTACTTCTATATATATTGATGAAGTTAAACGTTCTCTTATGCCTAATAGTGTTTATAAGTTTTATATTCATTATGTAAGAGAAGATGGTACTTTTACTAATGGTCTTCCTATTAAAAACGACAATGATACTTCTGTACCTGATGCTGTTAAAATTACTGGTAAAACAAGAGTTCCAATAGGTGTTAGTTCTGAATATCAAATAGGTAATCTTGGTGGTTGTAACATTGATATAGATGGTTTTACTCCAAATGCTGCCGATGATTTAACTAAATGTAAAGAACTTAAAGATAAACATATTTACGAACTTTATCCTAATAGTTATTATAATGTTGCAGGTATAGGTAAGTTTGGTTATTATAAAAATTACAATAATGATGTTCTGTTTGCTACAGGTAATAGTATAAGTATTTCTGATAATAAACTTATTAGAAATACAATTTGTTTTAATAATATTACTGTTCCTGATGGTTATGTTGGGTTTTTTATTAGTTATGAAAAACCTGAAAATCTTATTGTCACTACTGTTAAATGTATTGATTCTGATAATAGTTTATTTAAGGCATCTGATGTAGAGATTGGACTTAATAATTATATTGGTGCAGTATATCATACTATTGCTAAAGCTGATGATGCAGGAAACTATAGTACTGCTGATGCAAATGAACCTTATTTTGCTTATATTAAAGCATCTTCTATTTCTATAAGTAACATACAAACTAAACTTGATACAACTACAATTAATACTACAGGACGTGAGGGTTGTATTCATTTAGATTTAGTTCATATGGATGGTACTGTATTTAAGCCAGCACTTAATTCTGTTGCTCAAATTAGAATGTTCAATAGAAATGTTTATTGTGGTACTAATAAAGTTCTTATTCCTTTTGGTCCAGTAGTTGCTACTGAGAAAGGTAATGTTTACTCTTATGGTGAATTTCCTACATATCCTAATAAAATTAAAGGAGATGATTGGGAAATTGAAGAAGAAGATTTAGACCATGCAGGTCTTGATAATCCTGATATAAATCTTGTAGTTAATGAAGATTATAATCTTCCTGCTTTTCTTACTGTAGATAAATATCTGAAGTATACAAGAGCTATTTATATTGATGATAATACAGGTAAGGTTTATGACATTGATGGCAATAATAATATTGCTAAAGAACCTACTACTAAAGAAGATTATTATGCTAAACTTTATACATTCAGAAAGTTTAGTAATTTTAATCTCGATGCTATTAGTATTAAAAAAGAACCTGAAATTCTTGTTGGTGTAATTGGAGAATCTACTTCTAAGAATCATACTAAGACAATTAATACAGTAGTTAAACCTATTAATGCTACTGATTTGATTGAATATAAGATTGATTTCAAAGAACAAGTACATAAACAATATACCAATTTTAATGCTAATAGACGTGATACATCAGTTAGAAAATCTATTATTCGTCGAAGTAATGTAATACAAGATGAATCTGTAGAAAATAGTTGGAGATTTTTTGGTGCCAATGCTTATAAGGTTATTAATAAAAATAAAGGTAATATTACTAATCTTTTAGGTATTGGTAATATGTTTTATATACATACAGAACATTCTCTTCTTGCAATGGATAAGAATAGTATGCTTAAAACAGAGAACCAAGAAATTCAACTTGCTACTCCTGATTTGTTTGATGTAGAGCCTAAAGAACTATTTACTGCACAACACGGTTTTGGTGGACTTCAACTTCCTGATGCTTGGTGTGTTAATCATAATGGTTATTGGTTTTTTGATTCTGCTAATAAACGTATTTATAATTTTGATGATAACAAGTTTAATGATATTACTCTTGATATTATTAATTGGATAGATAATAAAACTATTAAAGATATTAGATTTATAACTGATTTCAAACATGATAGAATTCTTATATGTATTAGATTTTCTTCTGATGATATCAAAGATGATTATGCTACTTTTAGTTATAATATGACTTCTAAAAGATATATTAGTACTCATGATTATTATTTTACTGAAAGTATTAATACTAAGAACAATGCTTATTTCTTTGATAAAGTTGTAAAGAATAATATTTATAAGTATAGTAGAACTAATATTGGAGATTATCAATATCTTGCTAATAATACTTTTGGTTTTCCTGACAATCACGAAGTTGTAACTGTACAAGATAAGAATGGTAAAACAAAACCTGTTGCTATTCAAAGTTCTGTATTTGATATAATCTTTAATTCAGAGTTTGGAATACCTCGTATGTTAGAGTCTGTTAGATATGTTCTAAACAAAAACATCAAATATGAAGATGTAAGTTTTAGTAGAATGGCTGAAACTTTTACTAATGATGGTACTTATGATGAAACTAACAGATACTCTGGTGATATTCTTAGAATATATACTGACCAAACTGATAGTGGTAATCTTGATATAAGCCAACCTGATGTTATAAATGTTCTTAATAATTATAAAGTTCCTCATTTTGAAAGAGGTGTTTGGCAACTTAATTATTTTAGAAATTATCTTGATGCTATTGATGTTGACAAAGAATTGATGGCAAAATATAATATTAAAAGTCTTGATGATTTAACTGAACAACAAAGAAAAAGATATGATGAAATAAAAGCTAATTATTCTCTATCTGACCATAAGAGTTTAATATATGGTAAATATATTGTTCTTAGATTTATATTTAGGAACATTGATGATAGACTTCCTTTTGTAATTAATGATGTTGATATTAATATCAAACCATATTAAATATAATATAGTATGACAAATAAAAAAAGAATTACTGTTTCTGGTAATAGACCTCGAGCTAATCTTGGGGCTCTATTACCTTCTATTATTAGTGCTGCAGGTTCTGTTGCAAGTACAGTTGCTTCTACTGCTATACAGAATGATGGTAATCGTAAACTTGAAGAGCGTAGAAATAGACTTCAAGAATATCAAAATGCTTTACGTGAAGCTACTGGTATGAGTTCTCAACTTAAAGGAACTCTTGCTACTAATCAAGATTATAATACTCAATATAACACTGAGTATAAACTTGGAGGTAGAAGAAGTATTAAAGGTAATAGACCTAAAGCATTTGTTGGAACTGCTATTGCTGTTGGTGCAAGTTTAGCAAGTTCTATTATTGGAAGTCTTCTTAGTAATAGTGCTAAAAAGCGTGCTGCTGAAAGACAGCGCAGAGTTGAAAATTATAACAATACTGTTCAAGAAGCATCTCAACTTAGTCAAGCTCTAACAGGTACTGAAGAAGTTAATAATGATTATCAAAGACAATTTAATTCACAAGCTAAACTTGGTAGTCGTCGCAAACTTAGAGAACAACCTGTTATTACTGATGGTGGAGATGCTGTAAAGGTCGGTAATGGCACATTTCTTTTACGGGGGAGTTCCCATGAAGATATTAATGAAAGTGGAAATACTGGTATTGGTATCTCTGTTGGTAATAAAGAACTTGAAGCTGAAGGTGGTGAGATTGCTCAAATTAAAAAGAATCAACTTAGAATCTTTAGTGGTGCTCCTATACTTAATGGTATTAGTCCTGTAGAAGCAATTCTTTCTGGTGCTAATAAAGATGAAGTTTTTGCTGCTCAAGAGAGATTTAAGAAAATAGCTGGACTTAATGATGATGGTACATTTAATAATAGCTCCCCCGTAAAGGTAATGCACTATGGTCGTCCTAAACATCGAGTTGGTGGTATGTATAATTTTACTCGTAGACGTTTATTTAATACTTCACCTTTTGGTTCTTATGATGACCCACCTATTGATTTTCGTCCTGGAAGTATATTTGACCCAAGTCGATCTGTAACTATGGACGAAGTTGTTGTAACACCTCCTAAGAAAGTAGTTCAACCTCAGCCTCAACCTGCTACTATTCCATCTCAAACTATTAATACTACAGGTAATAAGTCAGGTATGGCTATTAGAACTGGTGATTGGATTGGTTTAGGTGGTGATATTCTTGGTAGTATTGCAACAGGTATTATTAATAGTAAAGGTGCTAATAGTATTCATCTTCCAGAACGTCCCGGTTTTCTTCAAGCTGCTAAGCTTAAAACAACTTATAATGTAGCTCCTCAAGAAGAAGAAGTTAATCGTGCTCGTAATAGAGCTTTTGGTGATATTGATGCTGGTACTGCAAGTTCTGTTGCTGCTTTGAATAGACGTAATCTTCTGAATACTAAAGCAACTGATGATATAGATAAACTTTATGCTCAAAAAGAAAATGTTGAAACTGAGCTTATCAATAAAGACGCTCTTAATCAACAAGAAGTTGCTGCACAGAATCTTAAGATACAATCTGATTGGGCTAATAAAGTTGCTGATATTCAGAATGCTAAAGATAATGCTAAGACACAAGCTAAAGTTATGACTCTACAAGGTCTTGGTAGAGCTGTTTCTAACTTTGTTGGACAAGCTTCTCAGAGATATGAAGATATACAAGGTATGCGTTATGCTCTTGCAGCATCTGAAAATGGTACTGCTTATCGTATGATGAATAGTGGTGTTGATTTAGACCAAGATACTATAATGGGTATTTTTGGTAATGCTTATAATCAGAACTTAACTGATCCTGGAACATTTGAAGTTATTAATGGTGAAGACCCCACTGTAACTGCTGAACGTAGAAAGGCTTATGATAGAAAAGTTCTTAATTATAAACAAAATAAAGAAATACTTAATAGTGCTTACGGTAAACTTGGTAACACTTATCGTCGTCGACTTCGTGATATGGGTGTGGTGCAAACAAGTTGGTAATTTAATATTAATTTTCTCCTAATAGATGATACTATTAGGAGAAATGTTGTATATTCGCATATAGTAAATAAAGATATTATTATGGCAAATGAAGAAAGTAGTCAGTCAATAGGTTTTGGTTATGTTGCTCCACGACCTATTATAAAAAAGCATTTAGATATATTTGCTAATTCTCTTAATAAGATTGATGAGAAGCATAAAGAGGCTCTTAAACAAAGAAGTGCTATTCAAACTGCTCTTGCCCAAATTGAATTAGATAGTAGTGAAGATAATTGGAAAGCTGCTTATGCTCGTAGTATTCAAGACCAAATTGATTATGCAGCAAGAGGTGGTGATTATAGTTCTGCTTTAAGTTTAGCAACTACTCTTGCAGGAGATGCTATTTCTGCTCCTGAACTTACAAGTAGAATTAGAACTAATAATCAAAGACAAGAAGTTCTTAAAACAGTCAAGGCTCGTCAAGATTTGAATGATGATACTAAACTTCGTTTTGAAGAACAAAATGGTTATGAATATAAACCTATTTACGATGATGATGGAAGAGTTGTAGGTAGTAATGATTGGAAAGCTAAATGGACTCCTGTTAAAGATGTTAATGTTGAGGATTTAGTTAAGTACACTATTGGTGTTGCACAAGCTGATTCAAAGCAGAGTAGTAGGTCTGTTACAACAGGTAGTGATTTTACTAAACATGATGGTAGTGCTTCAGGCTATGATAAGCAGAGTGGAAGTAGTAGTGGTAAAACTGTTTTAACTAAGAATAAACTTAAAACTGCTGCTGAGGGTACTTATAGGCAAAATGCTCAAGCTATACAACAAGACTATGAAAATAAAGTTTGGAAGATTGATAAACTTACTAAACAAAGAGATGCTCTTCCTCCTGACAAACAAGATGAATTGAATAGAGAAATTCAAGCTCTTGAATCTCAAGTTAGTGATGCTAATGGTATTCGTCTTGGTAGTGGTAAAGCGATGTTCTTTTATCAGATTGACCCAAGTCTTAGTGCAGCTTCTTATACTAAAATTAGTAATGAAACTACTTCTCTTAATAAAACAAGTGGTCGAGAAGCTCCTGATAAAGATAACGGAACTGGTGGTAGAACAGGTTCTACTGGAGGTCTTAACGGTGGAGGAGTTTACTTAGGTGCAGGAGTTACTAAAGATGGTCCTGTAGTAACAACTCAAAATAATACTTGGTATACTCCTATGCAATATCCTATTAGTAGTGGTAGTCAAATAAATACTCAACTTAATGGTAGATAAGAAACTATGATAGATTTTAATAGTAAACAATATGATGATTTGATTAGAGCACGAGATTATAATGGTGCTGCTGATTATCTCAGTACACTTAAAATTCCTGCTAATAAAAGAGCTTATATAAAAGAACAAGTTATGAAGCTTCGTCAGCAGGCTCGTGTAACTAACGGTTTTTATAATATAGCTAATCAAGAACAAAGACAAGCATTTAACTTTCTTAATAATGTTAGAAATAATGGTGTTTTTGATAGAGATGCTAAAGGTAACTTTATTAATCCTTTTGAAAAACAATATATTGGTTTTATTAAAGATTTAGGTAGTTATACTGATGCTAAAGGTAATAAGCAAGATGCTACTGCAATATCTATTAATTTTGACCCTAAAGTTGTTCGTAGAACAGGTTGGTTTGGTTGGGATTGGTTAGCTAAAGATGATGTATATGAAGATAATGCTTTTGATTTATTCTTAGCTAATAATGGTTGGAGTAAAGATGACCTTCGTAAAATGAAAGGTGTTCAACTTATTGAGAAAGATGGTATGGTTACTCTAAATGTTGCCAAAGGAAATAACTTAGATAACCTTACTAAAATTCTTCAAGGACTTCGTAATGTAGATAGTAATCATAGTATTAAATCAAAAGGTAAAGCTATTGATGATAGTTTAGAATCTACTAAAGTTGAAGCTCGTTATAGCATTGCTGGACTTGATAATAAAGGTCAAGTGATCAATGCAAACTTTAATGGTAGTGTTAATGATGCTTATGCTAATGCTCCTGATATTCAAGGTAGAGAAGGTTATGTAAGACCTATTGGTGAAAAGAGATATGATGGTAGTTTTCTTGAACCAAAAGGAGGTTATCATGCTAATAGAAATAAGACTCAAGCAGATTTATATAATATGCTCAAACTTATGGATGAAGCTGATGCTAAAGTTAAAGAAGCATCTATTGACCCTATGACAGGTAAAGAACGTACTGTTGCTACAAGTATGATTACTACTACTGATATGGGTGCTGAACATACTCAACTTAGAAATAAACTTAATAGAGGTTTAATTAGTAAAGAAGAGTATGTATTTGGTATTAATGCTTTAGAAGAACGTTATCGTCAAGAACTTAGTGGTGAAGGTCTTAGTCAATATCAAGTATTTAAGAAAAACTTTGGTGATGATAAAAGTCAAAGTTATGGTGAAGTAACTGAAACTAAAGATAGAGATGCTATAGACCAAATTGTTAAACGTGCTTCTACTGTTCAAGGTGCTGTTCGTTTTAACTCTGCTTATTCAGGTAATCAATATGGAACTAAACTTACTATTGATGCAAGTAAATTAAAGAATCCACAAGATGGGGATGATACAATGGATAAAATTATGAAAGAATATGCTCCTAATGGTATTATAGAATTGTTTATACCTCAACTTCACAATGATGATGCAGAGAAAGCTGTACTACAAGATACTCGTACTCGTGCAGCTGTTGAAGCAAACAATATGGAACTTTATAACTATGACATGAGTATTCCTCAAGAGGGAACTCTTAGACATAGTGATGGTGAAGGCTATACCCTTCTTTCTCCTAATGGTAGTGTTAGGTCACTTGATAGAGCTGCTGCTGAACATATGCTTAATAAAGCATTTATAATTGATGATGTAATCGATGAAATTCAAGATGGTACTCTTATGGCAAATGGTGACCCTATTGTTGATAACAATGGTAGACCTATTGACATGAATCCTAATGCTGCTAAAATTGCAGAAATTAGAGGTGCTCAAGCAGTTCAAGAATTATATCCTGACTTAGTTAATAATTATAGTAATTATAAGGCTCAAGGATTAGATGTTAGTGATTATGCTGCAACAATGAAACAAAAGCAACAAGAAATATCTAACTATATTCTTTCTGCAATAGGTTATTTTAATAAGTAAAAAGAAACAACTATGGTTATAAATGATGATACTCTTGGTGGAGGCTTTGTACCAAATCCTAATTATAAGCCTAAATCAAAAAAAAATAAAGAACCTAAAGTTATTCAAAGTATTACAGCTCCAACAGTTCAGTCTGCTGGAGCTGATTTCATTGCTGGTAGTGCTGATATGCGATGGAAGATGGATAATCCTGAAAGGTTTTTAGAACAAGGTATTACACCTAATCTTGTAAGTAAGAATCTTAATAACGAGTTAGCACGTGCTCAAGGTAACTTTAAAAAGTTTGGTAATGCTCTTGCTCAAACTGTTGTTAGTGAAATAGGTCTTGGAACTGTTAAAGGACTTAGTGATTTAGTTGATGCAGTAGGTCAACTTACAGGTCTTTCTGACCATGATTATTCTAATCCTGTAAGTCAATTTCTTGAGCAGAAACAAGAAGAGTTCAAAGAGTTTGCTCCAATATATGTTGAAGATGGAGTTAATATAGGTAATGGAGGTTTGCTTAATGCAGGTTGGTGGGCAAGTAATCTTCCAAGTATTGCAAGTTCTCTTACTCTTCTTATTCCTTCAAGTGGTGTAGTTAAAGGTTTATCTTATATTGGTAAAGCACGTAATATAGGTGCTATTACTCGTACTGGTATTAGGTCTTTAGAAAAGTTTTCTTCTCTTGCTAAAGTAGCTAAGTTAGCTGATAATCCTAAAGTTCTTCAGATGACTAATATGGCTATTGAAAAGGGAGTTAATGCTTTACTTCAACGTACAATGGAAAATTATCAGGAAGCACGAGGTGTTTATTCTGATATGTATAATGAGGCTAAAAATACTCTTGGTAATATGTCTGATGCTGAATATGCTCAATGGGTTAAAAATCATCAAGATAAACTACAAGACGTAGATTACAACAATAGAGATGAAGCAGCTAAAGCTATTGCTCGTAATTCAGCAGATGAAGACTTTAGAAATAACTATGTTAATACTATTTCTGATGTTATTCAAATGTATGCTCTTAAGAATGCTTTTGGTGGTAAAGCTATGGAAGATATCGGTAGAGGTGCTGCTAATAAAGCTCAACGTGAAATTCTTAGAGATGCTGCAAGACAAGCTGGTAAAGAAGTCAAAGAGAATCTTTGGACTAAGACTAAAGACCATGCTACTGATTTTCTTTTTAAGAGTAAACTTGCTGTTGGTGCTCAATTAGGTGAAGGTCTTGAAGAAGGTGTTAATACTATTTCTCAGCTTGAGGCTATGGATACTGGTAGAGTATTATTAGGTACTTCTAACGGTAGTTCTTTTGATTCTCGTCTTAAAAGTTATGCTCAAAGTCCTCAACTTTGGGAGAGTATGTTTTGGGGTGTTCTTGGTGGTGTTGTATTTGAAGTAGGTGGTAGTAAACTTAATCAGCTAAAATATAACCTTGAACATAAGAATGATAAGGCTAAAACAGGTGAAAATGCTACTACAGGAGAAAATAATAGTAATGCTCCTTCTTGGTCTATGAATGATGAACTTCCAGAAGTTAAACGTAAGATTGCCGAAATTCAAGGTAGAGATGCTAAACTTCAATTACTTGGACAACAACTTAAAAGAATTGAACAAGCTCGTAATCCTTTTGATACTTCTGATGATAGAGAACTTACTAAAGCTGAACAAGCTACTTTTAAGCAACAAGTAATTAACAAAACTCTTACTGATATGTCTTTAGAGGCAATGAACAATGGTAATAGTTCTTTGCTTAAAGAATTTATGTCTGATGATAATGTCAGACAAGTTATGGTAGCTAAAGGTATTATTAGTGAAGAAGATAGTCATACTTTTCAACAACAAGCTGTTGATAAAATAGCACAAGTAGAAAAAGAATATAATGACGAAATTACTCATCTTAATCGTATTTCTGCTGATGCTGTTGAAGATGGTAAAGTTATTCCTTTTGAAATGCTTCAAACGATCGCTACAAATAATGCATATAATCGTCTTGGTATTAAAACTTTAGAAACTGCTCGTAATGAAGAACTGAATATTTATCGTGCTCTTATAGCTAAAGCTAAAGAAGATGGTAAACTTAGTGGTGAAGTTGAAGATTATGAAAGAGCACTTGAAGCTCGTGCTAATGTTTGGGCTTTAACTGACTTATATCAGAGTAAAGCAGAAGTAGAACAATCTCTTAAAGATAATCCTACTATTGGTGGTCAATTAGCTCTCGAAAGTATTGATAAACAAATTAAGTCTTTACATGAAAGTCTTTATGATAAGAATGATGTTAGAAGTATGCTTCCAATATTCTTTGCAAGAAATAAGACTAATCTTGTAAGACAAAGTCTTTTAACTAAAGATGATGAAGCTGGAAGACTTGCTCTTCAAGAAGAAGAAAAAGCTATTGCAGATGCTATTGACAAAGGTGATTTCAGAGGTGTTCAAAATATATTTGAACTTGATGATAAAACTCTTCAATTAGCAGAAGAAGATGCAAAACAATTTGCTACTGATTATAATAAACTCAATCGTAGTACTAATGACATTCTTGAAGAACTTAAAGAGTATGGCAGCAAAGAAGATGCCATAGGTGAGTCTTACAATAGAGCTTATCAATATGGTTATCAAATTAATCAAAATCGTTCTCAAGTAGTTAGTTCTGTTAGTGAACTTAAAACAGAAATAGGAGTACTTAACAATACTCTTAATGAAATGCGTAGAGCTAAACTTGCTAAAGCTACTGATACTTTCAAAGATATTCTTGGTAAATATGGTAGAGAAAGTCTTGAAGCTGCTCTTGCAAGTAGACGTATTGGAGATAATGAAGAGTTTGATAAGATTACTGAACTTTATGACAAAGAAGATAAAGAAAAGTTTGATGAAGCAATTACTGTTTATAATTTTGCTAATCCTAACAATAATCAACTTTATGAAAGTTTGACAAATGTGTTGGACTTAGAAGAGATATTGCAGTTCCAAAAGGAGGAGCAAAAGAAGAAAAATACTACCACAAATCAAAATCCCTCAGAAACGGCTGAAAATGAAAAGTCGAATAATCAATCGACAAATGAAACTGAAAGCGAGGAAAGCCAAAAGAACGGCACTACGGACGAAGTAAGCAGCGAGGAAAGCACCGAGCCAACCACTGAACCGACCGAGCCAAAAACAGAAGAAACTCCTGCTAAAAGTATTCGTTTTAATGATAAAGGTGATATTGATTCTACTGGTAAAACTAACATAGAAACTGTAGCTAAAGAAGATGGTACTGAAGAAATTCAACTTAAAGGTAAAGTAGGTGTTGAACATTTGTTTAATAACACTGCTTTATTTGATGTTGAAAAAGATGCTTCGGTTATTGACAATAATGCTGAAGTTAAACAAAATCCTATTGTTAAACGTAAAGATAATGGTGATTTTGAAGTTGTTAGTAAAGGTCTTATAGGTAAAAAAAGTGATGCTCCTGTAGAAGAACAAAGTTCTGAAGAAGCTCCTCAAGGAGATAAGAGTATTAAAGAACAACAAGAAACTGCTCTTATTGATACTATTAGTAAGAATGAAACTGACTTTGGAGTTTTCAAATATAAGATTAAGAAACCTATTAAAGGTAATATTAACGGTGAACCTGTTGTTGGGGAAATAGTTGTTAATGATAACGGAACTTTCTTTGCTTATCAAAAAGGTGATGATATTGGTAATGATGAAGTTCGTGGGATACAACTTAATGATATTCAAAAACAATGGTTAGAAAAACATCTTAAAGGAGATACTGGTAAGCAATCTCACATTTCTTATACGGGGGAGGTATCAGAAAACTCTAATGAAGATGCTGTTGCTGATTCTGGTAAAGAGATTCTTAATGATGCTAAAGTAGTAATTAATGGAGCTGTTATTCCTACTATTAAAGCTCATAAAGATAAGATTACTATGGATGAACTTGCTGATGAGCTTTATAATACTTATAAAGCTCAAGGTGTGGAAGAGGATATTCTTAAAGCTATTGTTAATGATATTAGAAAGAATCCATTATATAATAAACTTCTTACTAAACGTAATAATAAACTTGATGCTATTGCAGGTGTTATTGATGCTCAGAATAGACAGTCTGCTATTGAAGAAGAAGTAGTTGATGGTAAAAAGCATAAAAAGTTTACTGATGTTTATAGCAAAGCAGCAGATGCTTTATTTGACGCTTATCTTTCTGATAGAGATGGTATTGTTAGAAAAGATAAAAATGGTGTTGAAAGATATTATTTTAGTTTCCAAGATTTACTTAATTGGTGCAATGAAGTAAGTGAAACTCCTGATACTGCTACAGGCATTTATGGTTATCTCAAACAATATATTCTTGATAAGAGTAAGAATAAAGATTATCTTTATCGAATTGTTGATGAAGCAGCTTTAGACGCAGAAACTATTTTCGATAATAAAAAAGAGATTATTCAAACTCTTAATGCTGATAGACATCGTCTTAATATCAAACAGCTTGTTGAACTTTATCAAAAAGAAGATAGAACTGATGAACTTAATGAACTGCTTGAAGCATTGGATAATGTTAAAGTTGGAGATAGAGTTTCTATTGAAGTTAGAAATAATAAACTTCACATTAGAACTAATGGTACTTTAATTGGTGCTCTTCCTGTTCCTATTGTATCTAAAGAGATTGATGCTTATACTGTAAAAAACGATGGTGTTATTTATGATATTAATGTCAATAACGGAGATTCTACTCTTAAAGATACTCTTAAACGTTGGGTTTATGAAGAAAACGAAGATGCTTCTGAAGTTAATGATATACTTTATAGTTTAGCATTTGATAAAACTCTTACTGAAAAGGATAGAAAGAAACTCTATAAAAAGTTTCTTAATAATAAAGAAGTTAAAGCTCTTGTTGATAAAGGTGTTATAGTCGACCCAACAGATATTGATATTGTCGCAGAAGGTTTTGCTAAACTATATCGTTATATTGCCAAGTCTTATAATCAAGTAGCTGGTACTGATTTAGAATATAAACTTGCAGATGTTCTTAGTAATTCTATTGATGATTACTTTGATAAACTTCTTAATAGTTATAATGCTATTAGTGCTATTGCTAAGTTCCCACAAGGATATGAAGCTACTGTAGATTATGTTACAAGTGGTATTCTAACAAAGCAAGTTGAGAGTAATGAAGAATATCTTAATCCTGAAGTTGAGAAACAAGCTAATACAGTTAAAGATGCTGTTGCTGATTCTCTTATGGATAGATTTGAATTTGGATTTATTCCTACTGGTCAAAATGCTTATGGTGAAAGAACTTCTGGTATAGTATATGGTGATGGTGGTTCTCAAGTTGACTTTCCGGGTACTCCGGGTAATACCTTTGGTATGATTAAAGACCAAAACGGTGTTCCTCAACTTGTTAGAGCTTATCCTGTACGCTTTGGAGATAAACGTCTTAGTAAAGATGTAGTTAAAATTCAGAAAGCTATTAAGACTGAATTTGCTAATCTTCTTGAAGATTTTTATGCTCATAAAGAAGGTTCTTATGAAAGACTTAGAGATTTTGTTAATAAAGTCTTTAGTAATTATAATAGAACCATTAGTAGAGGATTTATGTCTGATAATGGTATCACTATTAGAGATTTTTCTAAAGGTAATGGTTTTAATATTGCTATTGATGGTCAACCATTTTCTATAAGTATTGGAAATAGTATTTATAGAGGTGAAAGACAATATCAAACTGCTGTTCGTCAAGGAGAAGCTAAAGGTATCTTTGATAAGAATGGAGAAAATAAAGATGCTGCTATCAAAATGTTTGAACAATTTGTTGATAGAAGTGCTATTGGTATTCATTTTGACGCAATGCAAAATGCTATAAATGAAAACTATCCTCTTACAGGTTTTATGTCACGTAATGAAAAAGGTGAATTTACTGTTACTATTCCTAATAGTAAAACAGGTAAACCTACTGTTGTTAGTGCTAAGTCTTATAAAGATTTTCTTATTGACAATAATCTTGTTAAGATTAATCTCAAAAAGACTAAAGATATTAATGGTAAAGAAACTAACTTTACAAGACGTAATGATAAAACTCAAGTAGGTAACCAAACTCTTTATGTACGTTTCGATGCTGTTAAAACTCCAGAAACTATTAATGGTAATACTGCTGAGCAAAAAACAAGTGGTGATGCAAGAGTAGAAAAAGTTGTTCAACTTCTTGAAAAAGGAGATAAAAGAGAACATCAAGGTAATGCTATTGCTACTATGATACTTGGTAATAGTGTAAAAAACTTGTTAAAACCTATAAATGGTTATTCTATTCTACCAAAAACTATTATCTTTGACAAAGACTTAAATAGTAGAGCAGGATATGAAAGAACTAATGCTTTATATAATGTCACTAAAGATACTATTACGGTAGGTACAAAGTGGCTTGATATGCTTAGAAATCCTGATACTAAACAAGAGGCTCTTCGTAAACTTATTCATGAACAACTACATCGTATTCTTGCACAAGATGGTAATGCTAAATATATTGAGCAAGTTCGTGCTATTAGAGATGAATTTATTGAAGCTAATAAGCGTGATGGTCTTGAAGAAGGTAAAGGTATTAGACGTTATGAAAAGATAGATAAAAATGATACTATTGCTCTTGAAGAGTTTTTAGTTGAAAGTTTAACGTCTAAAGAACTTATTGATAGACTTAACGCTATTGATGCTAAAGTAGATAAAGGTTCTAAAAAGAAGTCGTTGTTCCAAAAGATAGTAGATACACTCTGCAAGATATTCGGTTGGGATGTTCGTAAAGGTTCTCTTTATGAGAAAGAAATAGTTGCTCTCGGTGATATTCTTAATACTACTAAAAAAGAAGTTGCAAAAGAGGGTACATTAGATTTCAAAGATGAGAGTTCTGATACCTCCCCCGTAAAGGAAATTACAGAAGAAACTACTTCTCCTGAAACAACTAAAGAAGAACCTCCTAAAGTTTATGATTCAGAAGATTCTTTTGATAATGAATTTGATATGGATGTTGACTTTGATGATGTTATGCGTTCAAATATTGACGAAGACATTAGAACTCCAACTATTAAGTCTTTTATTGATAGTATTCCTATTGAGAATAGGGCTAAGATGAGAGAACAAATAGACAATGGTGAACTTCAAACATATTGTAAATAAGTAAATACTAATGACCTCAGAAGTAATGATTATAAAATTATTCTTCTGAGGTTTATTTCTTTTAATAATTAAATATATAAATTTATGGATTGTTTTATTAATGTAGGAACTCTTCATTCACTTCGCAAGTTAGTAGGCAATAATGATGCTCTATTTAGTGCTTGTTATAGTGAGGCTGTAGGTACAAATAAACAACCTACAAGAGAGTTTAGTAAGTGGTATGAGGAAACTCATGATGGTAAAAAACTTGATGTTAACGATTTTGCTAAAGAAGCACTTGAATATCATTATTTTTTACATCCTGATGGTAATGTTACTGCTCGTAAAAAAGAAACTGATACTTCAGTTATTACATTTGGTTACACAGATGTTGTTGCAAGAAACTTTGCTAAACGTTTTGTTAGTAATCAAATGTTAGTTGCTGCTTCATCTGATGAAGCTCGTGCTATTAAAGACAGTGCTAAGAGAAAAGAGTTTGTTATTAACAAGGCTAAGAACAATGTTAAAGCAAATCTTATTGATAGAATTGCAGCTATTAAAGGTCTTAGTAGAGAAGAGGCTTTTCTTGAGTTTAAGAAAGGTATTCGTAATCTTGATGATATTTTTAATTCTGATGAAGTATCTACTCAAGATAAAAATCTTTATGCTCTATTTAATGAAGTTATTGCTCGTAGCAGAGTTGATGGAAAGCCTAATGTTACTTTAGCTAAAGCATTGTTTGAAGAAGCTCTTAGAGATAATAGACTTGCTATGTTTAAGTTCCCTAAAGAAAACAATGATGAACTCAATGCTGAAGAAGCAGCTGATGAAGATAGTGTAAATGATGCTGATAAAGAAGACAAAGAGAACGATGATTATCGTGATGAGTTTATTGCTAATACTGAACATTCAGGTGCTTATAGTACTTTCCAAAAACATATTGGTGATAAACTTAATATATATCTTAGTACTATTCCTAAGTTAACATCTACAGAAGGTGACGTTCATACTCGTATGAATGACACTTCTAATCCGCTTGGTGTTCAAGATTTTCATAGTGCTAATGAAATCTTTTCTGTATTATATGGTGGTGATATTGATTATACTAATATTACTACTATGGCTGAAAGTATTAAAGCTTTAGCTCAAAAGCATAAAGAACTTAGTGGACTAATTACACTTTATGAAGATATTTATAAAGACTTTAGTCTTGCTTGTGAATTGTATTCTACTTTCAGTAAAACTGTTATTAGTAAACAAGAAGTTTTATTTGATGGAGATAAAGCTACTTTGTTTAATAACAATAGAAATATTGATAAAGATACTGCTTTACGTTTCGAGTTTCTTAATGGTCTTAGACATTCTATTATTAACGCAGAAGAGTATTCTTTGAGAACTGGTCTTCGTGAACTAAGTTTTGATGTTAATAGTAATTATAAGGTTGTTAACGGACAGAATGTTGTTCGTGATGCAGCTAAAGAATATGAAGCTATTGATAAAGTAGCTGCTGTAATTCACTCACTTATTCCTACACTAAGCAAAGATTCTATTTCTAATTATGTTCGTCTTAATAAAGGTAAAGGTAATGAGAAAGCTAATCTTCAAGAACTTATTTCTATTGCTAATTCTTTAGTAGCTGAAGCTGAGAGTGTAAAAGCCAATTATATTGCTCGTGAAAATAATATTCGTGAGGCATATAGTGTTAATAAGGAATTAGATGCTTCTAAACAATATGGTAATCCTAATAGACAAGATATTTGGGATAAGTATTCTCATGGACATTATCCAACAGCTGATGATTATAGAGATGTTAGTGGAGCACGAGAGCAAGAATATTTGACTCCTCGTGCTATTACTTTAAGTAATGAATTAGCTAACAAACTTTCTCCTTATTCTACTATTAATGTTGAACTTAATTCATATAATGTTCATGGTAATCAAAGTTCTAATGTGATTAATAGTAGTTGGCTTACTGGTTTTATTAGAACTGTTCAGAGTAAAGAAGCTCTTGAAAACTTTGGTAAACTTATGTTCCAAAGTAATCAATATGATTATAGTAACATTCTTGTAGAAAAGACTGATGCTAACGGTAAAGTAATTAACAAAGGTTTGTTTAGACTTGTTTACGGTAAATATCAGCCTACTGAGTATGCTCATCGTTTAGCAAAAGTTAAACTTTTTGATGGTGCTGCAAATGAAAGTTCTGATTCTGCTGCTACTTATGCTAATATGAGTAAAGCAGATTATATTGCTACTGAGGTTTATCACTTTTTTGAAGCTGAAAATGAAGAAGCTATATTAGGTAAAGATACTGAAGTTGCAGATTATTTCTTAAGAACTCCTTCTGATGCTTCTCGTAACTTTGTTATTACTCTTCCTCGTTATTCTACTAAATCTTTGTTTAGACTTAAGAATCCTACTGAGGCTAATAAAAAGATTGATGCTAAGATTAATGAAATTGTTGAAATTCCTGCTGGTGAAGAGGGAATTTATGATACTCTTACTCCTGTTATTGCTGACAAGAAAAGAGCTCTTTATGATTTAACTAAAGGTAATCTTAGAAGTAGAACTATTAAAGTTTCTAATATTAATACTGAAGTTGAAGAAACTTTAGGTCGTAAACCGCAAAAAGGTGATACTATTACAGTAACTTATCATTATACTAATAATGATGGTGTTACTACTAAGTATGTTCTTGAGGGTACTTATGGTGATAAGAATAATAATGGTATCGTTCTTGAAAAGCCAATTCTCAAAGGTGTACTTAGTCATGATACGTATGGTGTTAAAGAAATTGGGGACGACCTACTCAGTGCAATACACGAACAACTTAGGCAAACAATGGTCAACTCAGGTGAACTTGAAATGATTATTGATAAGACTTCTCCTGTGTACCAACAATATAAAGCAGTGTTTATGCAAGAACTTACTAATGCTAAGACTGCTTTTGATAAAATATTTGAAGAAGATGGTGAGGGTGGTTATAAAGCTAAACTTAATCCTAATCAAACTTTTGCTAATTATCATCAAAAAGGTGGTAAGTTCTATGTAGAATCTGATGGTAGACGTTATCTTGTAGGTAATGTTTTTCGTAGTGCTAAATTCCAACTTAATGGTCGTAATTATCTTGGTGAACTATTTGCTCATGCAGATAATAGCGGTAATTCTGTTGAACCAGTATTTGATTTCTTTTACGGGGGAGCTACCAAAGCTATAACTACCAATCCTACTACAGGTGCTGTAGTTCTTAATGAAGCTCAAGAAGAAGCTGTTGATGCTGCTATTTCTGAATATATTAAAGATTTTGTATTTGATAGTACTAATAGACTTAATGAATTTGAAAATGTTCTTAAGAAAGAAAATCTTTCTCCTGAACGTATTTCTGATTTTGCTATTAATTACAACTTGATGTATATGAACTTCGATGATATCTTTGAGGGTGATATGAAGTTCTACAAAGATACTCAGACTGCTCTTAAACGTGCTAAAGAAGTTCAAGGTTCAGGTGTTCCTTATGGTATATTCAATGCTGTTCGTGATAATAGTAAGGTTACTAAAGACGAAATAGTTACAAGTCCTCTTAGTAAACCATTTACTAAAATTAACGCTGATGGAACAAAAGAAGATTATTTTGTTCGTCAGTATGATGGTTTTAGAGGAGTTACTATTAAGAATACTATTAGAACTCAAAAAGAAGTATTGGCTAACGGAGTAGTTGCAAAAGCTCTCGCTAAAGCATATCGTAAAGAAGGTCTTAGTGAGAAAGATGCTCTCACTAAAGCTAATGCTTTCCTTAAAGGTTACGAAGATACTACAGTAAATGATGCTCAATCATATATTACATTTAATGAGTGGGTTCGTCGTGTTACTGCAAGAGGTCAATTTAATAAGTATAAACCTCTTATTGAAAAGATTCTCGATGAAAGTCAAGAACTTAATCCTGAAGATATTAAAGAATTTATTCAAGTTCAAAAGAACTTTTATTACGATTTACATTATAATGCTGAACTTGGTGTAGTTGCTCCTCGTCAGATTAAAAATGCTGAATTTGTATTAGTTCCTCGTCTTATTAAAGACACTCAACTTGAACAAGTTGCTAAACTTATGGATAAGTTTGGTATTGACCAGCTTAATACAGAAGAAACTTCTAAAGCAGGTAAAGCTAATATTCTTACTCTTTGGGATAATAATGGTGAAATTGATTCTAAAATTATTGAAGATTTAGATAGAGAATCAGGGTTTAAGAGTGATTTTTGTAAAGCTGTTAAAAGTCCTGAAGCTTGTCAGATTTTTGATTATAATCATCTTTATACTCAGCAAGAAACTCCTCAGCATATCAATGCAGAGAATAAAGCTGCTATTCAGATTATGAAGAAAATTGTTGATAACATTGACAAAGACAGTCCTCTTTATGCTTATAAAGAAACTTTTATGGATTGTCATGCTGCTAATGTTTATGATGATTTTGTTCAACTTATGCAAGATTGTGGTCTTGAATTAGACGAAGATGGTAATCTTAAACTTGATGAACAAGGTAATCCTGTTGGACTTGATGCTGAAGTATTCTTTGAAAAACTTCAAGCTGAGGCTGAAAGACAAGCTCTTGATAGTAATATGATGGACTTTCTAACTCTTCAAGATGAAGAGAGAATTGGAAATACTCCATTAACTCGTATGCCATTGTTTATGAGTAATGTTTCAACTAAACTTGAAAATATTGCTCAAGCTATGTTTAATAATGGTATTACAAGACAGAAACTTCCAGGTTTTCATGCTGCTCAGATTACTAATATTGGTTTTAAGGCTATTCGTGAGTCTGTAAAGTCTTATGCTTATAGTCATAGTCTTCGATATCATTCTGATAAAAATGGTAATTATACAGATTATATTGAAGTAATGCTTCCTGCAGCTAACTTTGGTTTTAAAAGAATTAATGATGACGGTAGTTTTAAGAGTGATGAAGATTTGCTTAAAGAACTTCAAGCTGAAGGTCTTGATGAAATTCTTGGTTATCGTATTCCTACTGAAGGTAAACAATCTGTTTGTAAGTTTAAGGTTGTAGGTTTTACTGATGATGCTTTAGGTTCTACTATTGTAGTTCCTGATGCTTGGGTTTCTCAGACAGGTTCTGACTTTGATATTGACTCTGTTTATGGTATTCAGTATAATACTTTTATTGATGAAGAAGGTATTATAAGAAAAGTTCCTTATATTGAAGTAGCTAATAAATCTTATAATGACTATGTTGAAGATCATGTAGAAGATAAAAGTTTATTAGAAGATAAAGAATTTAATCATAATAATTGGGCTATAGAACATGGTCTTCTAAGTAGAGATGAATGGTCTGAACAAAATAAAGATAAGATTATCAGAGAGAATACTAAACGTGCTCGTCAAAATAAAATGCTTGATAGTATGAAAGCTATTCTTTCTCATGAAGATAGTCTTGAAGAAAATCTTTCTCGTTCTAACTTTGATGATTTGATTAAAGCTCGTAATGCTATTTATGCTGGAACTCCTGCTCAAATTGCTCGTCAAAATAGAACTCCTTATAATGTTATTGACCAAGCTGAGTATCAAGATGATGCTATGTCTGGTGCTAAACTTAAAGCATTTAGTGTAACTCGTGATACTTTCTGTTCTGTTTGTAATACTGTAAAACCTACTATACATAAGTCTGCTCAATTCAAAGTTGTACTTCCTTTAGCTAAGTATGATATTAAGACTGTAACAGATTCTTTTGGTGATATGGCAGTTATTGATACAGATAAAGGTACTATTACTCTTACAGTTGATAAATTAGGTTGGTCTAAGAATAATAAAAATATTGCAGGTAAGATTATTACTGCTTATAGTTCTCAGACTACTGCTCATATTCTTGATGCTATTAAAGAGGATGCCATTCCTAATGAGAATGATTATACCTTTGCTGTATTCAAAACGTTTCCTGATGTTGGACTTGATTTTGAAACAGCTGTTGCTTTTATTATGCAACCAGGTGTTACTCGAATTGTAGATGCTTATAATGCAAATAAATCTATTTATGTTTCTGGTAATTATAATCCTATTCATGCTGCTATTAAGGATATTGCTAAGGCTTTAGATATTAAAGTTGATAAGTTTACTCCTATTGATAAAGTAATAGAAGAACTGAATAAGAATGGTGATGTTCAAAAGAGCCTTGCTAAACTATTTGGTATTAAAGATAATATTTCTCTTGACCATAGTTTTTTAAGTGATGTTCCTTTGGATACTAAACTTCTTGGTGATAGAATTAAAGAAAAGGGAGTTTTTGGTACCTCCCCCGTAAAAGAAAGTAACAATGCTGATTCTCTTGTATTTGACCTTGTAACTATACTTCAGTTCAATAAACTTAATGCTCTTGCACAAAACATTGGTGACCTTGCTCGTGTAAGTAATCCAGATAAGTTTGGTGCTAAACAAAGTATATTTGCTACAAATAAAGTATTTGATGATATTCATACTTTGATTGATAGACATAATCATACAGATAATGGTATTCTTCTTAACGTAGATGGTGTAAACTTTATTGAAAGTGTATATCCGGGAGTGTCTGGTTCTATTGATGATTATATGTCTTACAAAGGTGATGTAAAATCTTCTTATCCTACTCTTGATGCTTTCTTGAGATATGCTACTGCACCTTCTATTAAAGTTAATAGACTTCTTTTTGCTACACAAAGTGATAGATTTAGAAGTATTATAACTCATCTTGCTGAGAACTTTACAGGTAGTAAAGTAATGACAGAACAGACTTACAGAGATTATCAAAACTATGTTCTTGGTAGTATGTATAGTAATGTTTCTTCTATTAAATTCCCAATGAGTTATTCTGAAGAGTTTGGTTTACAACCTGCTGTTACAGATAATCTGATGGTCGATGATGCTTATGAAGAAACTCAAAGAATATTTGGTTATAATAGAGATGCTCAAAGTCTTGTAGAAGATGCTGATGGTAATAAAGTACCATTTGACGTTAAAGATGCTAATCATCCTACTATAGAAGAAGTTAGACAATTTCTTACTCTTAGTCCTGCACAAAAGGTTCTTTGGGTTCAAAGTAGATTTAGTGATGGTCTTGTTACTAAGTATCTTAGAGCTTCTACTCATAATACATTCAAAGGACGTATTGGTAAGCATACTATTAGTTTTATTGAGAATAGTGATAACATTGAAACTGTTTATAATAGTTTTGAAAAACTTCTTGATAACAATAATCCATTACTTGCAGCAACAGCTATTGATATTATCAAATATGCTTTTGTTGTTGATGGCTTTAAGATGCGTCGTGGTGGTGTAAGTAAAGTTATTAAGAATAGTACTCTATTCAATGACAGAACTGATAATGGTAGTATTCTTGACGGAATTGGTTTTACTCAAGAAGTTAATGACCAATTTAGAGGTATGGATAAAACATTTGAAGCAAGTGCTATAAATAGTTTAGAAGAAAGATTTTTAAGAAGTAATCCTACTCTTCGTGCTATTCCTACAAGAAAGATTGATAAGGTAGATAAGAAGTCTGAATTAGGTTATAGTTATTATGGCATGAAACGTGTTTCTATTAATCAGAAAGAATTACTTGAAAAGTATAATATAAGTGATTTTGATGAAGATGGAAATCCAATGTTCAATAAATATGTCCGATTAAAGGAAAATGGTAAAGCTGAACCTGTTCTTTATAAGATTTATGATGCTCATAACGGAAAAGATATTTTCTTGATTCCTCTTAATAAACTTGAAGCTAATGAACAAAGTGATATTAGCGCAAATGCTGAAAATAATAAATTTCCTAATAAAAGATTTTATTGGGAAGCTATTAAAGATTTCACTGGTAAGGCAGATGTTATTTGGAGTCATGAATGGAGTGAACAATTTGAGAATCGTCTTAAAGCTACAAAGCAAGTTACACCAACAGATTACATAACTAAAGGTACTAAGAGTATTGCTGTTGAAAATATACCATTTGATTTGAACAATCCTAAGCCTAACGAAGTTGGTGCTTTTGATAGTATCAAACGTCAGATTAATGATTGGTTTGGTGTTCATAATGGTGCTGATGGAAAAATCTTGTGGATTTCAAATTTGGCTTTGGAACGTTATATTAAGTCCAATAGTACTACTAATGGAGTAAAGCAAATCATAAGCACAGAACGTAGCATTGATGGCAAATCAAGCGTATCTTTGCCAATGGGTTACACCATTGCCAAAGCACCTTTCACAGACTACGCACGCTATCTCAAATATGATAATGTTAATGATAAAGTTGATGGTATTACTAATATTAGTAAAAGAACTGCAATTAAGAAACTTCAAGACTTTGTAAGAGATAATGGTAAAGATATTACTAATTATCCTCTTTATATTGTTACAGAAGATGTTCAAGAAAAGCCTGATGAAGTAAGACAATCAGCTCTTGATGAAGAAGCTGCTCAGCAAGGTGTACAATCTTTTAATTTTGTTGCTAAAGCAGGTTTTGAAAGTGGAGTTAAAGCAAAGGCTTTGTATAAAGAACTTACTGGTACTAATAATCCTAATGCAGCTAAAGATAATATTGGTGGTACTGTTAGAATTACTGCTGAATTTGTTGATAGTACTGTTAAGGATATTCTTCATAACTTTGATTATTTTACCACTAATACTAAAACAGGTAAATATCTTAGTATTGATGACCCTCAAGTAATTGATGTTATTGCAAATGATATTGATGAAAGAGATAAGTTCCTTAAAACTCTTCTTACAGCTAAGGCTCTTATTAGAAAGTTTGCTGAGTATTCTAATCTTGATGTTAATGCAGAAGATGAGAATCTTAAATATTATCTTGAAACTATTCAAGATAGAATAAAAGAATTGTCTTCTAATAATAAACTTGATAGAGCACTTAAAAACTTTGGTAATGAATATCTTAAAAAGCTAAGTAATAATCCTTATATTATACAGGATATTCTTACTGTTTTTGATGGTTATCATAGTAGTAATACTTTCGAGGCTTGGTTTAATGATTTACAAGAAAGTACTAATCCTATTGTTCAGATTATAACAAAGCACGTTATGGAGAATATCAGAAGTGCTGAAATGGTTACCAAAGAACGTGTCAGAGAGTTTAATAAGTTTAAGAGAGAAGTTGAGAAAGAAGCTCGTGAAAAAGGTCTTACTATAGATATGAATAAGATTGTTGACGAAAATACTCGTTTAAGACAAGATTATAATGATGATTTAAGAAAGACTTTTGTTGAACTTCTTAACAATATGCAAAACCTTAAAGCACAAGGTGCTGAAAAGCATGTTGAATATCTTCTTGCTAAACATAAACTTGATGCTTTTGAAGCTGAACATTTTGAACAGGAACTTAGACAAGATTATTATACTGAGAAACTTAGAATTGAAGAGGCTCTTCTACAAGATGGTATAGGTAAAGCTAAAGTTTATGAAGACCCTAATGACCCATTTAGAGGTGCGGTTGACCCATTTGCTGCTACTCAGCCTAAAGAAACAGACCCTAACTTTATAGGTCATAGATATATCTTTAGTCATTACAAACAACTTAAAGAACGTCAATTTGAAATTAGAGATCATATTGATTCTCAAGGTAATCTTTCTGAGCATTGGGAAAAAGAACTCAAACAAGTAGAAGATGAAATTCATAAACTACTTTATGGAGATAATCGTCTTGCTACTGACCCTCTTATGGATATGGAGGAACGTGTACCTGATAAAGAAACTGATTTAGAGGGTTACAAACGTTATCTCCTTTACGGGGGAGTTCACCGTGCTGCACTGAGAGAATATGTTAAGCGTATGCAAGAACTCAATGCTAAGTATTATAAATATGATTCTAAGTTTGGTTTTGATGAAGAACTTAAACGTAATCTTGATACTATTAAAGCATATGAGGAAAGAAATGCTGCTGGTGAACTTACTGTTCCTCTTTCTGAATTGATGAAGAAAGATGAATATGTTAAGGCTAAAGAATGGCTTGCTCATAATGCTCGTTATGTATATGGAGAAAGTTTTTGGGAAGAAGTAGGTGATGCTCTTAAAAAAGTATCTAAAGGAACAAGTAATAATGGTAGAAATAAGACTCGTGATTATATTAGAAGTCTTGCTATTAAACATGATATTCTCGATAATAAAGGTGTTGTTGATGGAAGCAAACTTACTCCTGAACAAGTAGAACATATTAAAGCTCTTCAAAAAGCTTATTATGATTATTCTCAGAATACAGGTCTTTCTCAAAGAAAACTTATTCGTAACGGTAATGATGGTAATGAAGTTTATACTGCTGATTTTTATAAAGGTATGACTTCTGATGGTGTTGTTACTAAAGAATATAATGATATTGTTTGGAAGATTAATGAGATTCTACAAAAGGTTTATAACTCTCATACAAAATCCGTTAGAACTGACACTCTTAGTATTGATGATTTACATAAACTTGAAAAACTTTATAGTGAACTCAGAGATACTACTAAAAAGAAGGGTGCTACTAATAGAAAAGAAGTATTCAAGTTTATTAAAGATAATGTAGATTCTAAGATTGACCAAGAACGTTTTGATACTATGAACAAATGGGCTAAAGCTAAGGCTGAAGTTTTAGGAGAAGAATGGTATAAAGCGTGGTATGATGCTAATACTGAAATAGCATTAGATAAAGATGGTGAAATGATTATCAACGATGATGGTACTGTTAAGATTCAACCTAATAGTTATCTCTATGGTAGCATTAAACCTAAAGATAGTGTCAAAGATAAGTTTACTGATAAGAACAAAACTGAAGGTCTTAAAGCTCTTAAAGAACTTGTTGTTTCTGATAAGACAGAACATTATTATAGAGTTTTTCAAGAGAAACAAGCTGAGGGTAAAGAAGCATTCCAAGAATGGTATGATGCTAATCATATTTATGACCCTTACAAACAAGCTGTAGTTCCTCTTGAATGTTGGACTGAAAGTAAACCTAATCCTAATATTGCACGATTTGATGGACAATGGGTTCCTTCTTTTAAGAATACTGAGCGTACTCCTAAAGACGGTCGTGATAGTAATGGTGACCTTGACGGTTCTCCTGATATGAGAAATCCTAATTATAAAGGTGGTGACCTATATAAGAATTATCGTAAAGGTAGTGGTTTTGATAGTGATGTTCATCTTAATGAAGTAGAGAAAAAGATTAGAGATAAATTTGGTGATACTCTTGAAGCATTAGCTCAAACTGAATCTTCAAGACGTTTTATTCGTGATGGTAGTATGCCTGTTATGATGAAAGAGCAACCTACTTCTGGTAAACGTATTCTTAAAGAAGGTGGAAAGTTTCTTGGTTATGTTAGTGCAGATACTGGTGATACTGAGTTCTATAATGATAGTGATATTACTTTTGCTAATGATAGAACTATGGATATGCCAATGCTTCAAAGACTTAGAGCCAAAGATGGTGTTAAATTTGATGAAGTTGAACCTAATATTGAAGATTATGGAGGTGATATTGATAAATATAACGTAGATATTGACGCTTATAATAAGCGTAAAGCTGAATATGAAGAGGCTCGTCAGAAAGAACATAATGACCTTGCAGAACGTAATTGGTGGGAAGTTATGAATAACTTTATTACTAAGGCTGGACACTTTAATGCAGTTCAAGACCAAAAGCTAATGCTTTATTATGGAGAAGAAATGCTTAAAGATTATAAAGTTTATCAACAAAAATTTGGTAGTGGACATCTTAGTAAAACACTTGATACAGCTGATGGTTATGAAAAGGTTACTGATAATAATATTCATGCTCAATATGTTAATTGGGTAAGACGTCTTATTTATGACCAATATAAAGATAAGAATAAAAAGTTTACTAAGGCTGCTGCTTTTGCTCAAAATATTACTTCTAATATTTATATGATGGGTAATATTAAAGGTGGTATTGCTAATATTACTATGGGTGAAACCCAAATACTTGGTGAACAATTTGCTAAACAATACTTTACTTCAAAGGATTGGGCTATGGGTAAAAAGTATTGGATAGCTAATGCTCTTAGCTTTATGAAAGATGTTTATTCTGATAAGTCTACAAGTACTGCTGATGCTCTTGTTAAATATCTTGCTGTAGTAGATTATGATGAACTTAATGGTACTGTTAAAGTAGCTAAAGGTGAAGAAGCTGTTCAAAGACTTCGTGATGCTATGTTTACTCCACAAGCTATTGGTGAACATTTTATGCAGAATGGTGCTATGTTCAGTATGGCTTATAGTCATAGACTATTTGAGAATCCTAAATATGGTCTTGTAGCAGGTGAACCAAAATATATCACAAAAACTCTTGATAATCATATTAAAGATTTGGCTGATGCTGAACTTATGAAACTTCTTGATGATAAACATCGTAAAGAGTTTGCAGAACTTAGAGCAAAAGAACTTTCTGACCCTGATACTAAAAAGGAAATTGTTCGTTATCGTAAAGACCTTAGTTCAGAGTTTGCAATTAAATATCTTTCTAAGGAAGAAAAAGACCTTTGGAGAAAGAATTATAATGACGCTGTCAAACGTGCTAAAGAAGAGTTCAATAATGATGAAGAACATCCTACTCTTATGAGTCAATTTACTCTTGCAGAAGATGGTTATCTTGGTTTCAAAGATGATAGTCTTATGAGTGAGATTCCTGTTGATGAAAGAGCAAAGATTTTAGGTAGGTTCAAAGGTCGTGTTATTAGTGTTAATAAAAAGATTCATGGTATGTATGGTAAACTTGACCAAGCACAAATTGAAAAAACTTGGTATGGTAGTCTTATTATGCAATATCATAAACATATTCCTTCAGGATTTATGAAACGCTTTAGACGACATGGTTATTTTAATGAAGAAAGAGAAACTATTGAAAAAGGTACTTATATAAGTCTTATAGACTTCCTTAGTCTTAATCTTAGAGCAGTTAAAAATAAAAATGGAATGAGTGATGCTCAAACATCTGCTCTTGAGAGTATTCAAAATGTTTTCAAACTTTCTTTTGACTTCTTACTTGAAGCTAAGTCTACTTATAATATTCTTCCTGAATATGAAAAAGCTAACATTAGACGTTCTCTTGGAGAACTTTGCGGATTCCTTTCTGCTATATGTATGGCAGTAGCTGCAAGAGCTATTCTTGATGACGATGATGAAAGTTTTGTAGGTAATCTTGCTTTATATGAAGCTGACCGTCTTGCTTCTGAGTCTATGCAATTTACTCCTTATGGTGTTTATGCTCAAGGTAAACAATTATGGTCACAACCTGTTGCAGCAACTGGTGCTATGAGTGATGCTATTGCTTCTTTAGGACAAGTTGCAAAAATGCTTATGGAAGGTGATGATTTTGACCCTAACTATCATAGTGGACGATTCTCTGGTCAAAATAAACTTACTGTTTATATTAAACGTCGTATACCATTGTACAGACAATATGATAATATGGTTCATATTTCAGATGATAATCATTATTATAAAATGACTGGTAATGGTATTGGCTTTGCTAAAGATATTTATGATAGTATAAAGAGATAAACTATAACTCCCCCGTAAAGGAATGGTGATGTTTCTGTCATCGTTCCTTTACTTAATCTTCAAAATATGAAAGTTATTCGTAATAAATTTATTCCTTTTAGAGGTTATATTGCCATTACTATTGGTAATATTATCTTTGTTCGTAAAGAATATGAAGTTACTGATATTCTTATTAATCACGAAAGTATTCATTATGAACAAGAAAAAGAACTTGGTTATATAGGTTTTTATTTACTATATATTCTTGAGTATCTTTATAATCGTGTTAAATACAAAGATGGTCATACTGCTTATCGTAATATTTCATTTGAAAAAGAAGCGTATGCTAATCAACACGATTTAGATTATATTCCTAATAGAAAGAAGTTCTCGTGGTTGAAGTACTTGTAAGTACTAATTGCGATAGTAAAAAAAATGCCCCAATCTATCCTCTCGGACGGATTGGGGCTAATCATTTTATTAATCTTACTATAAATGGAAAATAATTCTATATTTTAATTTCCTCTCTAATCGGACATTATTTTGTCTTTGATATATTAATCAGTTTTAGTACTTAAACCTTTCAGAAGTCAAGCAAAGTGCCAATCTGACAATGTATCAGAATGTTGTTTGTACTTGCACGATGTTGTAACGTGTTGGCGTGTGTTATGGTATGTTGTTATCATTAAGATTAGTATCATGTTCCCTATTAAGATAAAGAATAGGTTGAAGAACTTAATCTCCAACCTATTCAACACTCAAACTAAACACAACAAAGTATATTAATCAAAATATACATCAAACCATCTTAGGAAAAATGCTAAAGGTGCAGTACCAATATGTTTATGAACAAGAACATCATCTTTATAAAAGAGTATTGCAGGAAAATCTTTAATTTTCATTTCAGTAAGTCTTCGTCTACCAAATTCTGCAAGAGTTTGTTGTTCAAAACTAATAGTCTTAGAATGGTCATCTATTGCTTCTTTAATAAGTTTACGAGCAATAGTACAACCTTCACAACCTTTAGTAGTAACAAGGATAACCTTGTTATTCGTTATCTTCTTGATTTTCCTCAGCATCGTCTTTATCCTCACAATCACACTGAGGAGCAGCAATAACTGCTACACACTCATGATAAGCACCATCAGTAAATGAAACACCAGCATTGTTAAGACGAGCAACAAGACACTTCTCATACTGACGCATAGCAGCAAGTTGCATACACATATTAGCAAAATCAGCCTTATTAATATGAGATGTATCTTGATTATAAATAAAGTCATTAAGTTTCTCAAGAAGAACATAGAGTTGGCTATGCTCTTCTACCATTTCTTTTACATACTTTTTCATAATTGTATTAATATTAGTTAGTTATTACTTACCAGTACTTCCGTGACCATCAGTTCCACGTTCTGTTTCAGACAACTCTGTAGCTTCTACTACGTTAATCGTAGGATAAGGCATAACAATAAGTTGTGCTACACGCTCACCGCTAACATAAGGAGGATTGATTGCGTTACGTGAATTATCACGATTCTTGAATGTTACAAGAACCTCACCACGATAACCTGAGTCAATAACACCTACATGATTAGTCATATAAGCATCAGTCTTACGATTAGAAGAACGAGGATAAACAAGTCCTACATAACCCTTAGGAATTTCCATAGCAAGACCTGTGTGATAAACATAAGCATCGAGTTTTTCATCATACTCAAAACTTACAACTGTTAAATCAAGTCCAGCATCACCTTCTTTAGCATAAGAAGGAATAACAGCTTCATCATTAAGTTTCTTAAACTTAACTACAAGTGCTTTACTTTCTTCAGCACCTTTTTCAATATCAGTTTTTTCCATATAAAAATGAATTAAATATTTAATCGTACCAAATATACTATAATATTCAGTACGATTATAAAGATTAAAGTTAAAGTTGATTAACTTACATTTCTTTTACGGGGGAGTTATAGAGCAACTCACACAGCATCAGCAAGTGCTAAATTAAGTGCTTTATTCATAACACGATTAGCACTACCATAAAGTAAACTATCCATACGCTTTTCACCACTAAGATTAGCAACATTTGAATAAAATCCTGTAACAGCATTATAAGCACCCCAAGCAGTACCTGCTATTTCCTTTTGACCAATACCATCCATGTAATACTCAAACATATTAACAATAGTATTCATTTTACGAGTACTAACACCAACATGTTCCATAGTAGTAAAATCACGATTATAAAGACGTTTAATAGCAGTCTTTGTATCAGAATATTCAGCAAGAAGTCCTTTCTCTTGTTCAGTAAGATTAAGATTAAGAATATACTTCATAACTTCATCATCTGACATATTAATTGTTTGAAGAGCACGATAAAGTTCTTGAGCAGAATTAGCGTGTTCAGCGGCAATACGAAGTATTTCAGCACCTGTTTGAAGTTTCTCTTCAGCACTTTCAGTATGTCTAATTCTAATATAAGAATCAGCATTCTTCAAAGCACTATTAAGCATATTTGTACAAGCAACTCTAATAGGAGTGAATAGAATATTTATACTACTACTACCATCATGAGAGTTACTAAATACAAGATAATTCTCAATTTCATCATTACCTACTTTCATAGTTGTAGGAAGTTTTGCAGTAACAAATACTTTTTGACCTATACCAAACAGACCAGCTTTTTGCCAAACAGCTTTATCTTTACCAATAGCATCATCAAAGAAATCAAAAGCATCAATATTTTGAACTACTTTATATTTATCCTTAACAATACCAAGAGGTAAATTTACATCTGTACGATAAGTACCATATGCTTTTGGACACTCTCGATAAATGTTACCTTTATAACTAAAATCACCATTCTTTTCATCAACGGTATTATTACCATTAATATTAAAAGGCATTTTAGCAACAAGTTCACATTTTTCAACAGTCCAATCAAGTTTAGCTTTTTGCATAACTTCTTTAGCAGTTACACAATCAGTAACTTCTTTACCAAGACCAGAAGACCAAGGCAATCCATTAGTATTATATTTACTCATAATTTAACCAATAATTAGTTCAGCACCTTTATTATCAAATTGAACATCAATAATAGCAAACGTTTCATCTTTTGCTACTTGCATATTAACAGTAACTCCACTATTGTCAGGAACACAATGTTCCTTAGCAATAGTAAGTTGTTCTATTAGTTCATCAAGTGTAGTATATGTTTTAATAATCATATCTTACTTAATACTAATATTTTTATTCTTAACAGTCCTACACATAGTAAGATTATTAGTTTCATCTTTAAGAAGATTCTTCAAATCAGTCTTACTAACTGAAGCTTCAAGTTCAGGTTCACCACAAGCCTCAATAATTGTCTTAAGAGCTTTAAGATGTTTACCTTTAAGCAAATTAGCAAACTTAGTTTTGAAAGTAACTTTACCATCAAATGCTTTCAAATCTTCTTCAGTGAAACTAATAGGAGAATTATACTCTTCTTCTCCTACACGTGTAATATGCTCTTCAGCTGTTTGAGCAAGTAATTTTTCGTCAATCTCATCAACTACATCAAGTTGATTTTGGAATAACAATGCTCCGATAACAGACTTGTAACTATCTACAATTCCATTAACAGAATCATCATCAACTTCAACAGCAGATGTTGTACGAATAGATACTTTACCAGTACCAAAATCTACAAACTTAACACCTGATTTAGCAGTATCACCAAACATTTCAATAGAATCAACCATAATCTCAGTAACTCTATCAATAGTTTTCTTCTTAGAAGCCTTCAAATCTCTTAGACGAGCGATTTCTTCGTCAATAGCTTTATTATCAGCTGTAAGAGATTTAATATACTCAGAGTAGGACTTAATCTTCTCCTTGAAACTTTCTTGTGTAATAGCAAGTTGTTCTTCAAGTTCAGGAGTAAGTTCTCCACCATTTTCTTCAAGTTCATTGAATATATCAAAGAACTCTGTTCTAATATTAAAAATGTTATTCATATCTTAATCTATTTCAGTTTTAAGAACTAATATTGATTCATCAATAGTTCTATTAATCTTTATAAACTCATCCCAATGATTAGTCTTGATATATTCTTGAATAGTTCCTTTAATAAAATTAATATCGTCAGGACAATGTTTATCAACTCTTAGATACCAATAATAATCATGACGCTCGTATTTTACATATAGTCTAACATTGAGAACAATCTCTAAATATTGAATAATAAGAGAAGCAACTGCATTAAAACCGATAACAGCAAGAGGATGACTATTGAAGAAATGTTTAATATTATCTATGTCAGCTTGTTGCTGACCTACAAAACAATCACTAATCTTTCTCATAATCTTCCTCCTCTTCATCATTATCAATAACAGTTTTCAGAGTATCATTAAAAGTATTAATAGAATCAATTCCTATAAATCCTGTAGGATTAAGAGTTTTATCATTAATACTTTTACTATACTTGTCAATAAGACGAGATATAGTATCAAGAGTGTTTACAGTATCTATATCATTGCTAACAAGACACTGCTTAAGTTCTTCAATTTTATAATATGTATAACAAATAATTGCTACACATATTACAATACAAATAACAATAATTATAGTAATCATATTTACGGTAATTTGAGGGTTATAACAAATACTTCTTTATCATCTATAAATTTAACACTACGTTCAAATATATTTCTATAATTAGGTAATTGAAGTATTGTATCAATAGCAATATAAAGAGTTTTATTACTAAGTTTTTCTGCATTAACAGATTCAATAAAAAGACTACAATTATCTGTATATCAAGTACGTATACAATCACCGATACCAATATGAGCTTCTAAATCTGTTAAAAACATTTCTTCATATACATCAAAAGAATATTTTACAAAAGGTAATTGACGTATATAACTACGAATACGTCGAAGTATATCTTCATTATAATAAGTAATACAATCATGTAATCTTGAAAATACATTATCAACATTACGATCTAAATCAAGTGTAATAATACACTGTTTGTTAATAAAATGACCATCAAGTTTAATAATACTATCAACAAAAAATGTTTTAGTAATTCCTAAACTATCAATAGTTATATTACCTTTATCAACAATGCAATACAGTCTATGAGATACATTATTAATCTGTATTCTAACATACCAACGACTTAAATGTTTTATAACACGAGCTATAAAATCATTTAGCGTTATAGGTTTATCATCTTTATTACCTTCTTCTAAATTAAACAGATTAGAATGAACATCATAAGGATATATAGTATTTAGAAAATAATACATACTTCTATCACCTATTAAACTTCAAGAAACTTTCTACTTTAGGTACAAATGTAACTTTAATACCACCACAATTTGTACAACGAGAGATATAATTAATACCAACAACATTAGCATTACGTTCATCAGTAACATCTTGTTGTTCTAAAAGTTCATATCTATGAACACCAAAGAAACATTTCAAATCTTGACTCATACTTCTTCTATTGTTAATTCATTATCAGTAATCATATAAGAAATTTCATCGAGATTAAAACCTTTAGCTTTAATTTCAGCTTCTACAATGTCATTCTCTTTATCTGGATAATCAGATAAATCAATACTGAAATGATATAACATCTCAGTATCATAATTTAATATATAAACTTCACTCATTACATATGTTCTATTAAATATTTAACTTTATCTGCTACTTGTTTTGCATTAGGATGAGGAGCACCACTTATACCTTCACTTCTTAAAGCAATAAAATTTCTCCAATCATCTTCAAAAGCTGTATGAATAACTTGAGTTTTAAGACTAAGAGGAAGAACTTCCCTTGCTTGTTGAGGCTTTTGACCATTAGCAAGTAATAAGAGATAAGCTTCTTCTGCATGTTTATTTGCAATAAGCCAAACAAAATCATCAGTAAACTTACGCTCATCATCTTTTATTTCAAATACAGAAGTAAATAGTTTATCATTAAGATAGTAATCATATTTATAATGATCCCAAGCATAAGTTGGTTTCTTAACAACAGTACCTTCTTCTAAATTACTCCAAGCAGGAATAACAAAAGTAAGTCTATTATCAAATTTATCTTTAGAATAATTGCAATAACGAGTACTTTCTTCAGAAACTGAAGGGTCTAAACCACCATCAACAGCTGTCTTAGAATGTTCTCTATGTCTATTAATTTCACGAGAAACACCAAGATTAGTTATAATACTAAATGTATAACGTTTCTTATGTTTAGTTATGTCATCAGCAATAAAACGTAAATCATCAAGCCAATCATTTTCAACAAGAACTCTAAGATTAGTAGTAATAAATGCTTCAGAAAAAGGAATACCTCTATTAGATAAATCATTATCATAAACTTCTACAACAATACGAGAATAATGATTTCTAAGATATTTATCTTTCATATCATGAAAACAACCTTCAGCATTTGTAACTCTAAGATAAACAGTAGAATGTTCAAGAACACTCATATGACTACTTTTATCTTTTCTAAAACCATTTTTAGCAATAGTTCTAAGAAGAAAATCTTTACCAGATTCTCCTTCTTTAACAGGTTGGCTTTGATAACATACTCGAGCACATCTGGCAGCATGTTCCCAAATACCATCAAGAGTATTGGCTTGAGACCAATACTCTACACTTGGATGAATAATCTTCATATCAATTATAAGTTTAACACTACCTCCCCCGTAAAGAAAATGTAGTGAATTATCTACTCAAAATCTACATCAGGAATACTTGCAACTCTTTTCTTATTAAGATAAGCAAGATACATTAGAGAATAACAAGCAAGGTCTTTTAGAGTATCCTCTACAGATTCATCTTTAACCTCACTTTCAGTTTTTGTAACATTAACAAGGCGATTAACCTTGTCATAAAGACGACCTGTAGCATAAGCATGACCAATGTCATCACAACCTTTCTCAAAAGAATTACCATAATCATGATTCTTTTTAGCATAAAGTTCAACACACTCTACAGCTTTAGAAGTGAAGTTATTAACATCTTCAGTACAAAGCTCTTCTGGAACATTAATGTCTAATACCATATACAACATTTTAATTAGGAAAATATTTTTGTAATTTATAATACTTAATAAAGTTAATAAAATCGTCAATCCAAATAGTATGACAACCGACAACTACATTCCAACTATAATAGCCAACTCCATTATACTTATTTTTATTTTTAATATTGAAATATATACCATTAACAGGATAAAGTCCACATTTAATATTTTTGTCAGCTAAATGAATTTCTATATAATTATTATATTTATTATTAACTTTACTACATTGATTAATCGTTTGTTTGAATAACTTCCAAAGAAGAATAGCATCATTAAGTCTAACCTTAGCACCTTTAGATGTTGTAATAATTTCTTTGTCAACATCATATTTAAGTTGAACATAATAGAAAGGAAGACTATAAATTCTTTCTGTTCTATCAATCCATCTACCTGTAATATAACGACCTTTTGTAGTATGATTAGTAACTTGATACTGTTTATATGTTACAGTAAAAGGAACTTTAAAGTCATTCTCTCTCCAAGCAGTAAGTAAATCATTACTTCCGTAATTCTTAGTAATATAATCAAAAATTGCTTTATCTTTATTTTCTTTAGATTCAGCATTACTTCTAATTACAAAGTTTTCACCACAATCATCTTGTTGTCTTGCATTAGCAATAATAGCTTCTTTCCAATTAGGTTTAAGATGTTCATACTTATTAACAAGAACAGGCATAAGAACAGACATACCATCCTTATCTTCCCAATGTTTAACTACATCATTAAAAGAAATACCAAATCCTCTACAGAAATCAGTATAAAACTTACGTTGAATAATATAAAGTTTTTCGTCCTTAGAGAAGATTCTATTTTCATAAATTTCTTCAATAGTAGGAACTTTAGTTAAACTAAAGAACTTTTTACGCCAACCTTGATAATAATCAACAAACACACTATCAGTAATAGGTTTTTCATAAAACCAAAACTCTGCAAGATTATACTTATCTAACAAAAGTTTAATAGTTTCTTTATGTTCATTACCAATATTAGGAACACAAATATCTTTATTAATAGTCTGCTTATATTTATAAAGAACAGCATATTCATCTGAATAGTCAGATACTACTTTATCTACAATCCATTCACAAACAGCTTTACAAAAATAATAATTATTAGTTTTACCAAGAAGATAAAAAGCCTTAACAGAACCATTAACATAAGTAACCTCCCAATCATCAGGAACAGCTTGTTTCAGATAATAAGTATGATAATGTCTATCAGAAATACAAATTCTCTTCTTTTCTCTATCTATAACAGCAATACAATAATCGCCTCTACCAATATGATAACGATAAGGGTCGGTGACATCACTAATATCTTTAAGTCGAGTTTTAATAGTATAAAGAAAGTTACCAAAACCAACATAAGAACAATGTTTACGTTCATTGTGAATTACAAGGTCTGCACTATGTACAAAATGATGTAAACCTTCGTGAAAATCAACAATATAATGTTTTCTACTTGTTGAACTCATAATTTCAGCAGTTTTTAATTCTATACTACAAATATAATACTAAATTTAATTTCTCATATCAGCCAATTAAATTTAATTCTAATATAATTAATCGAATAATACATTTGAACTCAGCAGGCAAAGAATAAAGCGTATCAGTGCAAATCGTAGGCAGGGCAAACACCACTACCAAACCACACTAATACGCTTATTTCAACACCAACACTAACATCTTTATCTACTCGAGTATCAAGCAGATTAATCCTGCTATTGGCACAACCACCACCATGATGAATATAATACCTGCAAACAAATAACCAACTACATTGTCAACTGTGTCACCACAACTTTCACCAAATTTGTTAAGTATTTGTTCAGTATTACTTTTAGGCTTTTCTTGTTTCATAACGTTAAGAATTTAATCATACATAATAATTTCAACACTCCTATTACTACTGGCACTACTATTGCCAATATAACAAGAACAATATATAACACTAAATACAATGTTTCTTTATCCATAATCAATAGTATTTATGACAACGACACAATTATCTCTTTTAGTATCAGTATTATTCCTAATATGAGCATTGTCCACGCTATCGCTATCATACCAATATCCCATTTGTCCATTACATATCTTTTACGGGGGAGGTATCGGAACACTCCCTAAATACACACTTCATACACATCACCATCATCAGAATGTTCTATATGATTAAGACGTATATTAACTTCTTTATCGACGTTATTTAAACTAAATTCTTTAAGAATCAGTTTAGTCTTTAGACAAATCCGATTATAGGTATCTTTACGAGTAATATAAGCAACTTTAGTATCAGCTTTATTATCAAGCATTGCAATATAAATAGTTGTACTATTAGTTTGAGGATTATATCTTTTAATAAAAGTATGATACTTTCTAAAAGCTAATTCTCTACTAAATATATTACCTGTTTTGCCATCTAACCACGTCTTGGTTTTGTCTACTTTATCAACTATTTCATCATAAGCTATTAAATTCATATTTTAATCAACAATTTTAATCCCCTTAGCATGGAAAGGTACTTCTTTAATACCAGACCTTTCTCTAAATTCTACGAGAAGTTTCTTACCAATATATTTATCTTTATTGATAAGATAAGTTTCTTGAACACTCTGAGGTTGATTAATTGTACACTCAAAGTATTCATCATTCAAATCATTTTGACAAACAAACTTTGGAAGATTAGTACGTTTACCTTCTGGAACAATATCTCTAATAGTAAATAGACCATCTTCTTTTTTCTTAAACTTATACATTGCTTTGACAGTTCTTTTACCAAAAGCATATTCAGACTCAGGAACACGAGTAATAAGACCTTCAAAACCTAAGTTTATAAAAGTATCTCTAACATCTATTGCTTTACTAATATCTGTAATAGTAGTATTAGGTAAAAGAATAAATCTTTTCTTATTGTTAAGATGTTCTTCTTTACTATTAAAGAATGTTGGGTCAAGTTGATTTTCAAGAATATTATATCTTGTTTGTGTGTGCATAACATCTATACACAGATCATAACACCAATATTGAAGAAGATAATGCTCAGGAAAAGCAGCATTCTTAACATAAGAATTAATTTGATTAACAGAAGCACCCGGAAGATATAATTCACCATCAAGACAAACTCCTTCTTCAATCATCATATCAAGTAAATCACCAGATATAATAGGAAGAATAGTTTCATCAAGATGACTGAGATTCCAACGAGTACCTTCGCGAGAGGTATAAGTGAGTTTAATAGGATTAAACATATCACCATCATTACGCTCAGCACCTACAATACATCGAAGACCGTTAATCTTATATTGTCCAAGCATACAACCATACTTATCAAAAGGCTTATTATCTTCAAGTGTTTTAGCTAACATAGGAAGAATAAAACCATCAGATGTTGTATTAAACTTTGGAAGATAAGTTGTAAGATAATGTATCTTTTCACCTAAAGTAAGTTTTGTGGTATCAATAGGAGAATTATCATAAACATCTTCTATAGATTTATAACCCTCTTTGCGTTTAGCAGCAACACGAGAAGCTATTTCAGCATCTATATCTCTATTAGTAAGAAGATTCTCATGATGAAGTTTTTTACCTAAAATACCATATGCAATAACACCTTTGTTATCGACACCTTTGTCAATTATCCAAACAGAGATGTTGTCGTTAGCATTACGTTTATAAAGTTCTATATTCATAAAGGTTTAATTTTGAATTGCAGTTTACTAAGTTTTGCAACCTTTTCTTTAATTCTACGTTGAGCAACAGTTTCTCTACCAAAACCATCAATAGTAGCTTCTTTAGTTTTTCTACGTCTTTTAGGTTTAGGAGAATTACCATCTGCAATCTTTTGATAATCCTTTTTAGTATATTTCTTAGTAGTATACCAAATAGGAGGATGTTCTACTTCATAAGCAATATTCTTTTTATGTTGTTCAATAACTCTTTCAAGAGCATTATCTCTATCTTCTTCATACAACATATGATTAACTAACCAAACTATTTCAGTAATCTCTTTACAATAAGGAAAACCAATAGTTTGCATAAGTCTAAATTTACCATCTTTAGACCAACGAGTACAATCCATAAATACAAGATGATGTTCGAAAGCATCATCAGCACCATAGTCTTCACATCGTTTTCTAACCATATTAAAAGCCTTATCTTCAAAATTCAGAAGATAAGGCTCAAGAATACTAATATCTACCATTTCTTTAAGAATATAAGAGTTCTTTTAGGTTTACCTATTCGACAATGAAGATATTGAGCAATAGAAGCAGAACTAAAAGTATCAAACCAAGTATAAGTATTGCTACGTTTTCGACAATAAGCAGTACTTTCATCGTAATTTAATCTTGATGGAATAGCAACACTATCATCTACGTGCTTAAGCCAATCAAAATCTTCAATAGTCCAATAATCATCACTACTTGTATGAAAATCAATTTCACCATAACAAAATATAGACTTAGGGTCTATAGTATAAAAGATATTATCTCTTTTAATAGTTATAGTTTTTCCTTTATCAAGCTCATCTTCTTCTTTAGGAGTAATATGAGTGATATTAACTGAAAAACGAGTTGTTCTATCAATACGGGAGCATATCGTCATACATTGTGCCAATACTGGCAGCACTACCCATATCCCCTCTTTTATATCTAAGTTCGACATAAGTTAAAGTTTCATTTATAAAATTATTAATTTCATTATCTGTATATCTTTCACAAAGTTCAGCAAAATCCTTACATTCATAATCAGGAAGTCCAAGTTCTCCACGAGTTATAAACATATAAGGAATGTTATAAGTATCATATAGATATTTAGCACCTTGACGACCTGTTTCATCAAAATCTAAAAGACTAAATATAATACCATCATTTTTAAGTTTTCTTTTTATCCAATCATATTCATTTTGTTTAAGTTTATAATTTTCACTTGGTAGATTAATAACTCCAATATTGAGTTTGCCACTCACTCCCCCGTAAAAGGGATGAGCAGATAAATGACTACCTATACTAAGTCTATCTTTACTACTTTTAGTAATAATAATATAATCATAATTATCAAGTTCAAGGTTATATAAACCTTCAAGAACATTACAATTAGTAACAAACTTAGTAGTATTATGATGTCTATCTCTTAAAGGAAAATAAAGTTTAATAAGATAAATACCTTGTCTATTTTGACCAAGCATATAAGCATAACAAGGGTCTTTATCTTTATGATAATATTTTGGTTTGGTGTCAACTCCTCTATTGATATAATATTGTTCAACAGGTATAACAAAATGAGTATTAAGATAACCTAAAGATACACCCCATTTAGCCCAAAGATTTTTATCTTTATTAGTCCAACTACGAGGAACTACTTCGATAATTGCTTTCTTAGTTTTAGCTTTATGCAGAGCGTGAGCAATAAGAGCATCAACGTTAGGGTCTACAACCTTACCATCAATAATATCACTAAAAGTATAAGCAATATGTTTAAGAACAAAATAAAAATCTTCTTTCCTTGAAGTTTCTATTTTACGTTCATAAGCAATACTTAATACATAAGCTACTACTCCATAAACATCTTCAAAAAAGCCAAAACCACCAAAATCTCGAACTTTTAACCTACCTTTCACATTATATTGAATACCCATACTACCTGTAACATCATCATCACGAAATACAGATTTAATAAGAGTATTTTTAGTAATACACTCTTGTATTACTTCAATAGGAATATCTAAATATTTAGAAATAATAAGTTCTTGTGAAACTTTACTTTCTATATATTCCTTTGTAAGACTAATTGTGTTAGGTGTTCTTTTCATACAATAGATAAAAAAGGGGTATCTGTACAGACACCCCTACAATTATAACAAAAACCCACTAAATAGCATAAAGAGGAAGTTAGCGATTACTACTCTTTATGGTACTTTGTTAAAAAGGCATATCACTACCTGCTTCAGTATAAGCGCCATTAGCAGGCATACCAGTAGCATCACCCATAGGTTGCATACCAGCACCAGCCATAACACCACCCATAGCAGGAACACCTACCGAAGGTCTTTTGTTAACTTCCTTTGGAGTAATTGATTCTCTGCTAAAATCAACACGAAGAATAGCAGGAGGTGTATTACCTTTCTGAATCTCAATTACACCTGCACCAATGAAATTATCAAAAGCAAGGTCACCATTAGGTCCAACATTCTGCCATTCACCCTTACGTTTGTTATGACGTAAAAGCTTCATCCAAAGACTTACTGGCTTACCATCAGCAGTCTTATAACAAGGCTTTGCAGTTTCACCTTCAGCAAGACTAAACTCACCATTCAACATAGAAACAGCTGCTTTGAAGATTGCAGCATAACCTGCAAGAACTTCCTCTGGGTCAATAGCAATATAATTGCCATCTTCATCAGAATCCTCAAATGGAATAGCCAAAGCGTCCTCTTCTGCAGGAGTAAGCTCACGACCCTTAAGATAAAGAATATCAAGGAGGTGCTTAATCCAAGCAAGAACATTATTAACTTTCCACTCTTCCTTACCACCAACAATAGTATCTACATTAGATGGAACAGGGAAGATAGAATGATAATAATGACGCTGTTCAGCAGCATTGGTATGGTTACTTGCAAAATGAAGAGTAATACGTGGAACTTTAAGACCAGTGAAATTACCACCTTCATTATTTACAGACCAATCAATACGAACTTCAGCAAGATGACCAATGAAAAGACCATTCTGAGCAGCATCTTTTTCTGTAAACTTAAGAGAGGCAACAGCATGAGTTTCATTACTTACACCTCTACGCTTTTTCTTAGGAGTAGCAGCCTGTGCACCAGCAGCTACAGTTTCATTAACTTTTTCTGTCATAACAGTTTTACTAAAAATAATAATTTTAATAGATTAAACAATAAATGGGGAATAACTTGGTTTAAGTTATCCCCCACTATCTAAATCCTTATAACTTTCGAGAGTTAGGTCTACTTATGCCTTTTCACCACGACGAACAGGAGCAGCGTCCTCTACGAAAGTGATAGGATAAATAGTTACATCAACATTCTTCTGACCATTGAAGTAAGGTACAACCTGACCACCATCAAGGTCAACAGAGAATACACGATTAACAGATGTATCTTCATCACCTAAGTCAGCCTTAAGTGACTTCCAAATAGCAGTGTCTGTGAAACCAAGCTGACAACCAACACCAGTAGCCTTAGAAGTAGTTGAAGTCTTAGAACCACTATATACGTGATACTTAGGTGATTCAACATCATCAACAGTAATTGCTGCGATAAGCTCCTCATCAGTTGCATCAGGATTACCTACACGCTCAAGAAGAGCATCACGATTAGCAGCAAGAATAGCATCTGCATTCTTAGCAATAAACTCCTTCTTCTCAGCCTCAGTAAAACGCTGAGCAGCAAGAATAGGATTACCCTTAGCATCGTAAGTAGCTTCACCCTTAGCAATGTACCACTCTGTGAATGCCTTGAGTACTTCCTCTTGACCCTCACGAGTATCAAGGTCAAGACCCTTCTCAGTAGCAAACTCAACAACACCCTCAACACGCTGTGCAATAGCATTCTCAACACCTGCAATGTTATTCAAGAACATAACGTTCTCACCAACTGCAATACCAAGAGCCTTAGATACAGGACTGGTAATAGTAAACTTACCTTCTGTAGTATTAACTAAAAGCTGAGGTGCAGCATTAACTGTTGCACTCTTCTGACCTGCTACTACTGCCTGAACTCCGAAAGATACTTTGTTACCTAATTTCATAATTGTAAAATTTAATTGTTTAATAATTAGTTTATAATATAGTATAACACTATGTTTAATAATAAGTTGACCTCTAAGAAGTTAACTAATAACTTCTTCTACTTCAATATAATCACTTGGGTCAAGGTCATGTCCCATTGTGATTTTAAGTTCTCCACTTTCCATAACACCCATTAGAACATCAGATGCAATATCTCTTGCTCCATAGGTAAAAGCGCGATGTCCAATAAGAATACGAGCATATTTGACATAAGTATCTTTCTTAAAGAAATCAGCACTTTGTGCTTCACTATAAGAAAAATGACTTGTAGCAGTTGTTACAACTTCTTTGCCATTAATTTGCCTATATCTTGTAAACTCATATTCAGTCACATAATCAATAGGTTGTGCAGGAATCCTAATAATAGGAAATTTACCTTCATTTGCAAGTTTAAGTGCATGAGCTTTATTGACAGCTATCTCACACTTATTAGAAACTTGAAATTCGTTATAAGTATTACCTTTAAGGTCAGTATACCATTTAACAGGATAAACACCTACACTATCACCTTTTGTTACATCAAGTGCTTCTTTTGCAGTTCGACATTTAACACAATAATCTGGAAGTTGTGTTTCAAGATAAACAGTATTGCCGTCAGTATATTGATACTGAGGAGTATAATCTTTAGTACATTTCCAAACTACTCCTGCCCTCGACAATAGAGCTTTAACTATATGAATATCAACACCAGTTTTACCATTAATAACGTGAATATGTTCAATACACGTTGTAAAAGGTAGTTGCATATCTTGAGCACGAGCAAGAATGGCAAGACCATCAGCAACACTCTTAATACCACCTTTATCACTTCCCATGAACTTCTTTAGGAATATCTCAGCTTGTGCTAAGTTTTCTTCTTTAAGAAGATTAAGAGCAGTAAAACCAACATTAACATCAGTATGTCTTTTAGTCAATGAATGACTATTAGCATCTTGATTTGTTTCAATATTCTCCATATATTCAAAGAGCAACCTTTTTGTTTAATTACAATGCAAATATAAGAATAATATCTTAATCTGCAATAACAAAATCAGAAAAATTATTATCTACATCATCTGTTTCACTATTTTTAATATTATCACTACTAATACTTAAATCTCTATCTCGTATTACCTTTTCCTCTTGCGTACCTTTTATATATAGATAAGCCACATTTAACGTCTGTGGCAGCAAAAGTTTGTCAAGCCTATACAGATAAGACTTTATATCAGAACACAATGGAGAGGAAATTAAAATCCTGTCTATTTTTACATCAAGTTCTTTATCAGGAGCATTATTAGTAGAAAGAACTCTAATAGTACCACGTTCAAACAATTCAACATTAAGTCGTTTTTGAGCAGTAGCAGCCATCATTTTTCTTTCACCTTTATGCTTTCCGCTCTTAATATAAATAGGATTTCCATCTACATCAACAGCAGGAACTGATTCGACATTATTATGGTAATCACCACAAATAACATCTTCAGACATTGTATTCAAATAATCAGTAATCTTTTTAGCAAAACTACTATGTCTACTAATTATAAGAATTTTCTCATCACTATGTTCATTAACATATTCAAGTATTGCATCAAGTTTAACATTATTAGATGCGACAAGATTTTGTCTATTACGTATAACTTCATATGTCATAGAAGCACGTTCTCTAATACTGATAGGATTATATAATTCATCAATTTGCCTATTATATTCAATAGACATATCAAGTAATTCATTCCAACCATTATCAGACGCAATTCTATTACATACTTGAGCAGCAGAGATATTCAAAGCTGAGTTACCATAACAAGCCTCTTTAATACAATCAAATGTACCAAATATATTAAGACTTGTAGTAACATACTCATCGTAATATTTAAGAAGTTTATAATCTTCACTATCTTCAGGAATAGTAAGTGCAACACACATTCCCTTTACGGGGGTGCTAACACGAACTGCTTGCATCTGTTCATCTGTGAAACAATCAAGAACAGGAGCTTCTTTATAAAGAAAAGCAGTATCTTCAGAAGTAGACATAAGACTATTAATAACAGCAAGTCTAAACTTACTACTAAGAAAACTACTTTTAATATTTCCGCCAAGTTCACTAAGTTTATAAAGAACACAAAACATAGGTTTCTCTACAAATAGTGCTTTGTTAAGAAAATCAGCAGTTAAGACTTTAATATGTTTACTATCAAGTAACTTCTTAAATTCAGCATTGTTTTCTTCATCATTTTCTTGATGAGTTAGAAACTCTACTAAATCAATTCTATCATTAAACGTTTCAACAACAATTAGAGTTCTACAAGTAGGCGACCTACTATAAACTCGTTGAAGAATGCCTAAAACAAGAACTTTACTATTAAGTTTAGGAGGAACAAAAGCAGTTCCTACACCTTTCTTAACACGCCATTCTTGAATAGCAATCTCAAACAGTTGTCCGAGTTCTTCCATAATATGTATTTAATCTGTTTCATCAAACAATGTAAGAAAATCTGTTCCATATTGCTTTAGAAGAGCTTTTCCACTCTTAGTTCCTTTAATAGGATTAGCCTTTGTAGTAGGACTTATACCAAGCTTAATAGGAGAAATAATCTTATATGCTTCATCGTAATAATATTTATAATTTATTCTACGTTCCTCAATAGGAACGTCATCGAGAGAATTAAGAATCTTAACAGGAAGACCAGAAGCAAGTCTACTTCTTTGTCCAGTTAAATGATGTTCTTTCTGTATGACTACACCATAAGTAGCAACATAAAAACGAACATGACGTTGACTCTTAATTGAAGTAATCTTACCGTCAACAACCTTGTCATAAACAACTGCAAATTGTTTACCAACATTTTGAGTCTTACAAAAATCAAGTATATCTTGATGTTCTTTAAGAGTTTCCATGACAGGTTTGTTATACTCAAAATAATTAAATACTGCAAGAGCAACAACAGGCATATCATAACCCTTCTTAAGTTCTTTAAGATATTGTTTAGGGTCAAATGCACCTTTGAACTCTACTGTACCATCAATTTGAGTATCATAATAGTTATTTACGTCACGAGATACAATATGTTTATAACGCTCACCATCAGCACCCATCTTGTTAACACTATTCCACTCATCAGTAATACGCTTAAAAACTTCTTCTTTATCAACAGGAAGTTTAATAACAATACCATCTGTATTAGCACTAACAACGTGAATACCTTCAAGTTCAAGTGCTTCTACAAGTGTCATAGTCATAAGTTGACCATTAATAGTAACTTGCATTTGTGCAAATCTATCATATAGAAAGAACAATTCGCTACCCAATTTACCGTAAATAGAATTGATAACAATCTTGAGAGCTTCTGCAGCTGTTTTGTTAGGCACTCCTTCAATAACACAAGGGTCATCAGGTTTAGCATGTTTGCACTTAACACGTGTGTCTTTAAGAAAAGACACTAATTGGTTAAATACTTTAGCATTAAGATGTTTAGGATAAATTCCATAACTAATCATAATACTTGGGTAATATGAAGTATAATCCCAATGTACATAAGTATAAGCACCTTCTTTAGACCTAAGTATTCGAGGAGGATCTTGACTATGAATGCCACCAGTTGCAAGATTATAAGTAGTACCATAAAACTCAATAGTCTTATTAAAACTATCTTTATTAGTACGATAAATACTAATCTTCTTCATTTCAGTCAGCATATCTTGAAGCTGTTTAGTCTTAAACTGAATATGAGGAAAGATAATCTTATTAAAACTTAATCGAGTACGTTCAGTACGACCTTTTATAAATTTATCTTTATGAAGACCTGACATCTTACTATAAAAATAAACTACAAGTTTATCTGCAATGTTAGCACGAGAACTACATAGAACGTTTACATTAAAAGCATTTGTAATACTATAACGAAGTTTTACCTCATTAGGTACTTGACGAACCATTTCGCAACAAACAAATACATCATTCTTATTATAATAAAGCATAGACTTTACATACTTTGGTAGAACATATCTATCAAAATCATTAGAAATCAGTATATTGAGTTTACGAAGTTCAATACCTTTATAATGCTCTTGTTTACTCCAATAAATATGATATTCTTCATCATCTATAGGAGGTAGTTTGAAATCAAGAAGTTCATGCCATTTAAGATTGATAGAAGTCTGTTTAAGACTTTTACCATACTTAACACGTTCTCCTGTATCTTTATCAACTACAACACCTGCTGAGTTCAATCCATAAACTCTTTGCAAATCAACAGTTGCATAAGGTAAACGATACTTTCTAATAAGTTCTATAGTCTTATCAGCATAAAAAGCGTCTTTATCATCTTGCATACTAATAATCTTCTTACTAAGTTCATACAACCACTTAATAAGCTGTTTAGTAGTATCATGACGATTAAATTGCATCATAAAACCAGCAATCATTAGGTCATCATAACCTTGATTATTAAAACCAAATAAATCAGTTCTAACTGGAATCTGATAAATTTCACCTTCATCACTTGTTTTAGTGATATAATGAGCTTCCATTCTATTAATATAAGCAACTAATTCAAGTAATTGCTCATCATCAGTATCAGAAATATAAAATACATCAGACTTAACAGTATCAAGTCTACGCTTAATTTCTTCAACACTAAGAACTTCAGTCAAAGCAATAGGTTTTCCTTTATCATTGACACAATCCTTAAAAACATTAAGATAATCAGCTAAATCTATAAAAGTTACACTAAATAGATTAGGAAATATCTCAACGTCCATAGTTTTACTAATTATCATAACATTTTCAACTTAGAGATTAACAATATCATACTTACTATAATCATTATTACTTGCAGAATAAAGAAAATCATCAACTTTCTTAACAAAAGTCTTAAACTTACTTTCATCTACATATTTAATAAGAGGACTATAATTAGCATAATAAAGTCTATTATTACTTGAAACGACAATACTATTAAGTACACTATGTATAGAAGTATGTAGAAATCTATCTACAGCACTACCACATAGCATAATATGCTTAAAATCATAAGTCTTAACATCTTCTGTAAGATATCTTTGACAATTACGAATAATATTATCATTTATATCACAACCAAGACTTTCATTACAACGAATTAAAGGGACAATGTAGGTGTCCGCTAACTCCCCCGTAAAGGTAATGTGCCGCATTAACACTTCTACCTGCTTACTAAAACTCATATCTTTATATTTATAAGCATCATAATCTACATTAGGAAGTATAATAAGTTTACCCATAAAAGGATTACCGACTCCTTGTAGATTATGACACTTACTATTGAATAGTCTTAGAGGACAATTATCACATGGATTAATATTCATTCTACATAACCATCATATACTATTATAGTATGTGCAGTAAAATCAATTATAAGTTCATGATTACCTTTCCAACTATTATGATTTTTAGGATTAACTCCTTTATATTTTTCAGCAATAGCATTAAGATCTTCAATAGAATTAATGTCTACTGTTTCTATAGAAGTAAAACCTAAACCATCAGAAGCACGACCAACATCAAATTTCATTAGTATCTATTTAATGTACGTTTACTATCAGGATGTTTACCTTTAGGATTAGTAACACGAAATTTCTGAATTTTATTAAAATGTCTGAGTTCATCAGAAGTTTGTTTATGTTTTATTGTACCATAAGGAGAACTTTTAATCCAACCACTTGGTGTACCTTCACCTTTGAAACCAACAACCATTTTTCTCTTATTACGAGAATTAGCATTACGAGAAATATTCATATTTTTATAATTTGGTTTAATTAATTCAATCATAATTACACAATAACATTTAGTATTTTATCTAAAAATAGTTCTTCACTATAATTACAACTAAGTAAATAATCAACAGCATGTACAAAGAACTTTTTATTTCCAATATTAACAATAAGAGGACTTTTACATTTATACCAAACTTCTTCATATTGAATATAAGAAACACGAGCATTATTAGGATTTTTAATTTCATCAGGATTATGAGTATCATCACCATAATCTATAATGATTGAAATACTTCCTTTAATATGTTTTGTTCTCATTGTCCAAACTTCATATAAAGTTTGTTTTTGCATCTACTACAAGCAACATAAAGTCTACGATTAATGTCTTCTGCATTAGTATACGGATGACCAAACTTATCGTAAACAATATCATTAACATCTACAAGAACAGTGTCATAAGTAGAACCTTGAGATTTATGAGCAGTTACACTAAACCCATAATCTAAATCTCTACTAAACATTATTTTACCTGTATTGTCAAGAATATTAGTAAGTAGTAGACAACTTTCTTTGAACTCAAAGTATTCTTTCCAACGTTGAGAACGAGTAACACTACGAGCAACTTTAGCATTATGAATAAGATTTTTACTAATCTCAATATATTGCATAATAGAAGCTCTATCCTTATGGTCAATTATAAATAAAGGACTTGTTGCATTACCACCATGAATAGCAATAAAACGCACCATAAAACCTTTAAGACCATACTTAGGATGAGTATAGTTTACAACATCTTTAAGAATATATTCTTCAGAGTTCTTAATAATACAATCATTGAATCTGTCAACGAGTGTCACATAAGAGATTATCAAATCATTCTTTGTAATAACTGATTTATCAGCATCACTAATAATACTTCCACGAACAACTTTATTCCAAGCAGATACACAATTGTTAGTATAAGCAACAATCTTAGCAAAATCTACATTAGAAGTAATTTGTTCATCATTGAAGTTATTATAAACAATTTGATTAAATTCAGTAGGACTGCAAACTTTGTAACCTTTAATATTGTCATTATCAAAAGCACAACGATTATTAGTAATGTAATTAAGAAAATTAAAAGTCTTATTCTTAACATCATATCTAAGTAATTCAAGAAGATGTCTAATAGGATTATCTTCTTCTTGTCTTACAATCTGAGTAAGTTTGAACAATTCAATTCCCTTAAAAGCAGCACTGTATTTCTCGTTTACAGGACTTAATTGGGTATTATCACCGACATAAATAAGTTTACAGCCTTTACTCTTACAAATCTTTTCAAGAAAAATACATAGTCCACGAGGAATCATAGAAGCCTCATCAACTATATATAGCCTATAATTATCAATCTTAATTCGACCTTTAGGGTCAAAAGGAGGATTGTTAATATCGAACTTTTCTACATCAAAGTTAATCTTAAGACCTAAGTCAGATTGAAGTGTATTAATATTAATATTCCCCATTCTGATACTTTCATTAAGAACGCGACAAGCCTTATGTGTAGGGGCAGAACACCCAATAAGACTATAACTAATACCACAATTCTTAATAAGAGCTTTAAGTAAATAAGTCTTACCAGTGCCAGCAGGACCACTTAAAGCTCTCTTAAAATCATTAGGATTAAACTCTGAGTTAATAAATCCAATAAGTGCATCATAAGCTTTTCTTTGGTCATCAGTTAGACCTAAAGTGCTAACAGCATCTTTACCATTAGCTTTACTTATTGTAATATCCATTTCTTATTAATCTTCATCAAAATTTACTTGACTAACAATCATACCTTCAGGAGCAATAGCTTCACTTAAATCAAAATAAAGCTTTCCTTTAACCTTAACAACCCAACCACTACAAATCCATTTAGGACAAACAGTTGTATATTGTTCTGGAATACCTGGAAAATAATTAGCTTTATCTTTATTACGAAGATAACAAACATAACCATGTTTTCCTTTAGTATGAGAAAATACTTTTTCTCTACCTTTAAGCTCAAAAGACTTATCAGTAAGAGGAAGAACAAGTTGTGCTGGAAGAGAACTTTTATCAATGTTCTTTTGAACTTCAAAAGCAGAAACTCTTATAACAAACTTTCCTTGCTCTACATCAACTCTACCAACAGTCTTACGACTGACTTTAGTATAAGTCTTTTCACGAACAGTCTTAAGAGCCTTAGGAGGTTTAATACTTATTTTAAGACCACCAACCATAATTACTTCTTATTCTTGTTCTTCAACTTCGGTTGTTTCTTCTCTTTCTTAGTTTGTCTTGCAGACTTAGGAGCATCAGGATTAACAACGTAATTGTGTCCAATACGAGCTTCTCTATCCCAATAGAAATGCCAACCACAATAATTACAAAGGTAATCAATCTTACCCAAACGACGAATACCAATAGGTACATCAGGATGACCAACTACGGTATGATTACTATAATTAATCTGAGTTACCTTACTAATACTCTTCAAACACTTGTTTTCATCATAGCTACGTTTTGCCATTTTACAACAATTTTAATAATTAATAAATAATATAAATGAGGATTATTCTCAATAGTAGATAGAGCGTTATCGAAAACATATAGCCTAAGAACATTTAGTTCTTTACTATCTCTATCCTAAAGTTACTAATAAACTTTAATAGTTATATACTCAGAATTGTGGTCTTTACCACCAACAACTTTGTACTCTACCGCACAAACAACACCTTTAATAGTAATACTCTCATCATTGTAAATAAAAGTATCACCTTTATGAGGAACATAAGTAAGGTCATTGATAATCTTACCTCTGTTAAATCTTGTATCTTCAACGAACATCATAGTTTATACAATATTTTATTTTCTCTTATACACGGCTTGTTTTCAAAAGTCGATTAACTTATCAGCTTTATATATATTCAAGCTAACAGACAAAAACTATACACTATACACGCCAATTACACAAAGTCCATATCCCTACACTCAGTAGTCGAAAGCCACATATCAGCAACTTCACTATCAAGATAATCACGAACTTCATCATCAGTCATAGTATCAAGTACATCATCAGGAATACTCATACGTTCTAATCTTTGTTTAATATTCTTTCAGCACTCTCAGCATTATAAGCTTGACGCTTATAATCTTCTTTACTAAGATTATATCCTCTACTCCAATCTTCAAAACAATCAAGACATTGCATTTCAGATATTGTAGCATTAAATATAATGTCATTATCATTACAACAACAAGCACAACTGTGACAAACACCTGTTCCATTTCTAAATATAGGACGCATAAGAGGACGTAGTGCTATTTGCTCTTCAGGTGTTACGTGGAAATAAATTCCACCATTTAGTGCAATATGTTTCATATTCATAATAACTTTATTATACGAAAAATCCTCTCAGTCATCACGACTAAGAGGATTAATAACAATAACTAAAAACTTTAATTATATATACTATGAAATTAACGCTACAACCAGCGTAACCACGAAAAGAGCACTCATTACTAATAGTCCAAACAATACTGTCTTGAAACCTTTTTGTAGACTAAGGTTCTTCTCTACAACCTCATCATAGTCTACCCTTAAGAACTTTATTTTGTTCTCATAATGTTTCTTTGTGTCATTCAACAACTCTTCCGCCTCGAACAACTCTTTGTTAAGAGTTTTATTCTTAGCAATAAGTTTAGACACTTCTTTATCCTTTCTGATAATTCTATCAATAAGGTCTTCTTTAAAACATTTACCAAGTTTAGTTTTACGAGCCTTTAGTTTACTTTCTTTGTTCATATTATTATTATTAATTGTATTTAGAATAACGTCTTTATAATAATTGGTTGTAACGTTACCACCGTAGCTATCAAGAGTTTATACGTAATCAACTCTATCAATTACTGGAATTATATAGTACGAGTTATAACATCATCCTTAGTCATAACAAGGAGAAGATTAACTTCTCATCGAGCAACATTTAATTAAACCAGACCAAAAACATTGCTAACTTATTCAAAGAGAATATCTAATTCAGTATCATCATCTCCTATCATCTTTTCGCCATATAGGTCATAATCATCGACATCATTACTAAGACAGTAACCATCAATTTCTACACTACAACCTGCATATATATCATCAATATCTCCCATAATCATTTATAATTATAATTTGTAAAAGTAAAACGAAGATATAATGTAACATCAGTACTATCCTAAATACAAAACTAATTACCAAGATAACTAATCCAATCAAGGAGGGTATTCACACTAAAAACACTTATGTTACGAGATTACAAGTTTATTATCATCATTGGCAATACAATAAGTAGCATCACTGCTACGAAGATGTACACTACATCTATCGTTTTACTTTCACAAATATAATTCATTTCTTTTAAGGGGGAGCAATAGTGCCACTAATTTAACAATTATTAGTGGCTACACAACGGCTATAAAGCAATCCTAACTGGAGTACCTTTACAACCATGCTTAACAAACTGCATAATAGCATATCCTAAAGCACGTTTAGGACTATTACACATAATAGTCAATCGAGTAACTTCATCGTTACTTACTGAAGATGTAAAGAAATATAACTTATTTGTATTCATTTGATGTTGGATTTAATATGATTAATAATAATAGTGGTAGCAGATATTTCACTACTACCACCAAGTAACTCTTAGATACCGAGCATACTCTCTGCAAGTTTACCAAGTAGAGAAACACTACGTTGATTAAACGTAATATTTACTACGTGATTAATTAGAGTATCGTGGTCAAATACTTGTACAGTATCATTCTCAGACCATGGATTAGCATACTCTTCACCTGCCTTAACAGGCTGTTGAATAATATCAACATGAGCACCATTAAGAAGAACTTCTACAGAAGAAGGCTTCTCAATAATACGATTAACTGCAAAACTTGCGTCATCGTTATCACGAATAATAGCAGCTATACTAAATAAAGAAACATAAACAAACTTAGTTTCTCCAAGAGTATAATTACTATCATCATCGGCATTATAACCTTTAACAGGTTTATCCAATGTAAGACATACACGAATGTAATTTTCTTTAAGAGTTACTTTTACATTCTTTACAGTCAAGTTCTTTACCAGCTTAGAGCCTTGCTTCAGCAGCTGCTCTACTACATTCTTCTTTTCCATAATAAATAATTTTGGAAGTTAATAATTAATTTATTGTTTAGGATAAATATATTCTACACTTGTAGAATAATCTTCATTATCCCATATAACACTATCTTTATAACGATTATAATCTTTTCTAAGACTATCAATACAATGATTAGTACTATCAGTACTTTCAGTATGTTCAAGTTCTTTAATATAACTACTTGAATAAAGATAATACATTCTGTAATTTTCTATTAAATGTATCATCTCGTCTACATCTTGATACTGATACTCTACTGGTATTATTAGTACCTTTAGATGAAATATAGATAATACTGCTAAAGTAAATGCTATAACACATACTATCCATAATACTACTTCTCGTATTAAAACAAATACTCTCATATGTTTGAATATGTTTTACTATGTTATAGAGTTTATTCTAATGTTGGAGATAATTAGACAGAAGAAAGTATTACCGAAAGATGTAATCTTTCTGGTAATACACCTTCTCTTCCAACACCAAACTAAACTACAATTATAATATCTAATTAAAGTACTATTAATAATAATGAAAATCATCATGCTAAACCTGCTATTAGCAGTTAAGATATACATTACATTAACAGCATTATAGGTAATCGAGTATAGTAAGAACATGAAGTTTCTGATAGAGAAACAATAGAAATTTCATATGTCCAACATACTCTTACATACGGTCAACATCCTGATACTCACTCAAACACTCTACAACATACGATTGTTGATGAAAATCGAACTCTTGTAACGAAAGTTACAAGGTGAGAACAATATACTGCTAAAGAGAGTGAATAAAGTTATAAAAGAAATGCTGAAAATAATGATGAAAGAAATGAAAATGATATAACTGATGAAATAGATAATAAAAGAAAAGTAAATGATTGAATGAATGGCAGAAAGAGAAATGATTATAGTGGAAAGAGAGGAAAAGAGAGAGAAAGAAAAAGTGAACGGAGTGAACTACGTCCTCCTGATACTTCTACTCTTCCTCCTCCCTTAACTCTTCCTACTCTCATTATTCAAACTTCACTTAACACTATTCAAAATACTACATTTCATAATATTCTTTGTAATACTCTTAATACTATTTGTGCTACTTTGTTTTCTACACTTACAAGAAATTATATTACTATTCTTTTTTTCCTACTTTTACTACTATTCACACTACAAATACTATTGCTACAAATTCTTTTTCTCTTCGACTTTTTAATTCTTTTATTACTGATTTTAGTCTTGAAAATGAACATACTACTGATTTTACTTCTGTATTAGGAAAAACCCTTAATACAAATTCTACTGATTCTTGTAATTGTTCTAATTTGGCATATTTTATTGATGGCATAGTTGTTACTTGTTTAGTTATTAATAATTATGTTGAACATTTACAAAAAAAA